>Ga0209100_1000394_pt1 | contig 39672 bp, 31 predicted proteins | sample lystaG_FD_185480 | JGI IMG/M metagenome (GOLD analysis project Ga0209100, IMG submission 185480) | Glacier valley bacterial and archeal communities from Borup Fiord, Nunavut, Canada, to study Microbial Dark Matter (Phase II) -... | ecosystem: Environmental > Aquatic > Freshwater > Ice > Glacier ... | reverse complement strand
CTTAATTGATATATTCCGGGAAAAAAGTTTTTACCAAAGGGAGCAACTCGCCTTCTTTCTTTTTCTTCTTCTCCGGATAATTCGCTTAATTCTTTACGTGTCTCGTCGATTAATATCTGCCTTTCCTCTTCAGTGGGATAAGGGTAAGTCTTTATCAGTTCCAAATCATTCTCCAAGGAAACTCTTTTGTCTTTGTAATACTGAAGAGATTGTTCAACCAAATTATAGTGGTTCAGGGATTCCAGAACTTCTTTGCTTTCTTCATACCGGGATAAGTTATCCTGCAACAACACAAGCAATGGGGCTGTAATTATACTTGTTTTTTCAATGGAACTGGCCAAAATCAAGTTTAAAAGATTGGTTTGAAATACTTTGACATCCCCGTGTTTATTGTAGAACTTGTATAAAAACTTCTGTTCAGTCAAATCTCCGGAACCAGGATTGCGAATCTTATTTATGAACAGACGGTTAACTTCCTGGCAGGACGAATATAGATCTGAGAAATATGCTATAACTGACTGAATGTTTTGGTGATGTTCCATGTTTGATCCTTTATTTCAAATAATAACCTCCATTTTTCAATGCCCCCTGGAATTCTATTTTATCTGATTTTTTAAGAATATCTAAATATCGCATGGTTGTTCTCAAGCTCTTGTCTATCAGTTTAGAGATTTTTCGGGCTGACAATCCCTCGTTGTCAGCTATTAGTTTTAAAACTATTTCTTCAATAGGACTTTCTGGATTTATAGTGCCATCGATTGAATTTATAGTGCCTTTTATAGTGCCATTCTCTGAATTTACAATGCCATTTACAGTGTCATTCTTTTGAGGACGTTTAAATTCAACAGTGAAGAACCCACCATCTGTTGTAAACGTTGGTTCAGGAAGCCCCGCCTCTTTCATTGCTTTACGCATACGAGGAATGCCGGATGCAACTTGTTCTACCAAACTCATACGAGTAAATAACCCAAAAATAAGTGGATTTCGGGTCATACTTTTCTTACCAAAATCCTTTTTTACACCGATAAGTAACCCTCCCGGATTGGAAATCTCCACCCGGTCATCATAAACTTCCACCATCGTAACGGCGCCTTGTTCGTAATAATCTCTATGCGAGAGGGCGTTAATAATCGCTTCTTTAAAAACGGTCAGAGGAATTTCCCAAACTTCTATACGAGGTCCCATTCCCTCTATGATATAGGCTACTTCGAGCTTATCTTTTATCCAAGTTTCTGCCTGATGGTATTGTTGATACAATGGGCCTCCATATGTTTTATCATCAATGATATGTACCTTGGTTTTTCCTTTGAACCGGACACAGCGGGTAACTGCCTGATGAAATGTGATTTCAGGTCGCTTACCAAAAAATAATACTCCACCATTTTTAATCACTCCCGAATCATCAAACACCTGCAAATTATTCAGTATCTGATGTGTGGATATGTTTCCGGAAATAGCGGATTCGGTACGGAATAGATTAAATGTATCATTATCCAGTTCCTTTTCAAAATCAAATTTAATACAAGGAACAGCATCGAAGTAAATACGGTTACTATTTTGAAAGAAACTCCTGATTTCTTCGGCGGTCGTCAGCTTTTGGGTATTGGCACTTTCACGTACATAAATAGCCCCTGAAAGTACATAAGGTTTATCTTTTCCCGATGGGACTTCAATCACCCATACGCTTTTACCGTCAATATCTACAGAAAAAATATCTACATGGAGAGCTGGTGATATATCTCTTATGGAATCCTGAATGGCAGAACGTTTCGGGTTATCAATTGCTGCTCCAATAATTTGATCTTTATCATCTATGCCAATCAGTAGGAATCCTCCTTCGCTATTGGCAAAAGCACAGACCTCTTCAGAAAGTTCCCGAACTTTGCCCGGTACTTTTAGTTTAAATTCGACGTTATACCCCTCTCCGCTGTTAGCTATGGATTTTATTTCTTCCGCTGTTAACATACTTCCAATATTTCAATTATGCTATAAAGATAGTTAGATTTGATAAACCGTTTAAAACTTATTCATAACTGATTGAACTTCTCCATTGCACTGGCTTTTATATCATCAGCTATATCAATATAGGGTTTCATCGCTTTGTAGTCGCTGTGTCCCGTCCATTTCATTACAATCTGTGGTAGAATACCCAAGGATAAAGCATTGCAAATAAATGTCCTTCGTCCGGCATGAGTACCCAGAAGTGCATGCTTTGGAGTAACTTGATCTATCCGTTGGTTACCTTTATAATAAGTCTCGCCTACTAGCTCATTTATTTCGGCTAACTCGGCCAACTCTTTCAGGTAGTCGTTCATTTTCTGGTTTGTAATTACCGGTAGGACTTTATTATTCTCAAAATGAACATCTTTGTACTTTTCCAATATGGATTTACTGTGGTTGTTCAATTCAATAATCAGGCTATCAGCCGTTTTGATAGTTGTTATTTCTATGTGATTATCCTTAATATCACTTGTTTTCAGGTTATACACATCAGAATACCTTAAACCAGTGAAGCAGGTAAACAAAAACACATCCCTAACCCGTTCCAGATATTGTTTTGTCTCAGGAATTTTATAATTGCGAAGTTTGCTCAACTCATCCCAAGTCAGGAAAATCACTTTCTTTGGGGTGGTTTTCAGTTTGGGTTTGAATATTTCAAAGGCATTATTATTGTGATGGCCTTTCTTTAGTCCCCAACGAAGAAACCATTTGAGAAAGCCGATTTGTTTGCCGATGGAGCTGTTTCTCATATCCTTCTTATCCCTAAGATAATTTACATATTCACTTAAACCGGATTCATCTAACACCTCAAATGTTAGGTTGGAATTGAAATTGGTTAAATGATTTTTTACTGCTGCAAATTTTTTGTAGGTAGAATCTGACCAGTTGTTTTGCATACCACATTCCTTTAGAAATTCATCAAAAATATTCATAAAAGAAGCTTTTGATATCTCGGTTTCCGTTTCATCGGAAATGCCTTTTCTACATTTCTTATTGAAAGCGCTTTTAAGCTTTTCAGGGGTAGGAGTAACATCTGTTACTTCAAATTCTTTAAATATATTTTGTATGTTTGTATAATATTTTAATAAATCAGCGTTGATCTCAGATGAGCTTTGTTTTAGTTTATTTGTACATCCGTTCTTTACCAGTTGCTTGTCCGAATCCCATTTGGATGTATCTATTCGGTATCCGGTACTGAAATCGATCCGGTTTCCGCCATAGATAACACGCATACGGATGGGAACGTTGTTGGTGACCAAGACGTCGATTTTCTTCCGTCTTTCCAATGTAAAAATGATGTTCCTTTTGATATTCATATTTGGCATGGTTAAAATTGCACCCAAATATACACCCAATTTTGAATATATCTAAGGATATTTAGGGATATTTTATTTAAACAAAATATGATTTAATGTTCTTATATATAGTTGTTTGACAGTTTGTGATGCTTGGTGAGGGTTCAAGAGAAAGAGCCGCCAGCTCCACTAATTGCGGAGGGTCGATTTGTTTCGCCTCCGCAATTTGTTTTTAATTCACCAACTGGGGAAACCGAAAAGAAATCGATAAACCCGAAGTAATTGGCTATCTTAATTTTAAGGTGAAACTAAAAATAGACGGAAAGGTAATCCATTTCGCAATTAATGTTGAAGTTAGAAACAACGGTAAGTTCCATTACAGTCTTGACGAAAACCGCTACCAATAAAAAAGCTCCCCTTTCGGAAAGCTTTTAAAAAAAGTTCAACAGTTTTTAGGTTGCAAATAAACTTTGTTCTGCTCAAATATACGAATAATATTAAACTTTGTTACACTTCGATTCCATCTCTGCCGAAATAACCGCTGATTGTTTCATATTTAATGTGTTCACCCAGATTGAATGGTTATCACCTTCCCTCAATAATTTGCACCCATGTTGGGACAAGTGTTTTTCAAAATCTTTCAGTTTCATAGCGAAAAGATCAACTTCCGCTTTATAACTTTTCGGTTCGAATTATCGCTTTCAACTTGTTCTTTTTGTACTTCCAAATAAAGCTTCAGTGCATCTTTGAGGTTTTCTTCTAATTCATCAATAGTTTCACCCTGCGATATTACCGGAGGGTATTCTTGTATTTGTCCTACATAATAACCATTTTCGCCATTTTCGACCAGCATGGTTAATTCCATTGTTTTCATTATTAGCACGTTTGAAATTTGTAATGTAAAGATATGAATTTATGGTTTATCCTTTCATTTCTTGGATCCATCATTTTTTTAATATTTTGAATCTCTCATTGTTTATCAGCACTATATACGTTCCGAAAATTTGATCACTGATATCAATTGTTTCATTCATTAAATGGGTCTTTTTCTCCATTACCTGTTTTCCATCAATTGTATATATTGAGATTTTGTTTTCTATTTTCTCAGATAAGCCACTAATATGAATTATTCCATTCGATGGGTTTGGATAAACATTTATCGTTGATACATGAACTGATTTATTATCTGTAATGACTTGTGAGGATGTATCTACCGAAAAGTAGGCATTTGCCAAAGGCTCTTCAGTTGAAAGTTCAATCGTAAATTTATCTGATTGTATGTATCCAGGCAATTCTACAACTATTTCATAATCTGACAATTCCAACTTGTCAAACTGATAGGCTCCCTGAGAATCAGTGTAAATGGAGTAAGCAGGGATTGCATTTCCTTTTTTATAAAGTCGAACCAAGGCATTCTGAACCGGATTAGTCCCGATTGCTATCGGGATTGTTTTGTCTAAAGTTATCCTTTGTGTTTCTCCCACAGCTTTTTCATAAACGAATCCTGAGATTTGACCAACTCCTGCTTTCGCAACTTCAGGCATTATACAGGTTATTTGTCTATAAGTGACGCTTTTATCAGGCATATTAATAATTTCAGCCTCATTCCAGTTTAGTACATTTCCAACATAAGTGGGAATAAAAGCTGAACTATTGCCTGAAGGAGAAGCAAGTACGATCCATTCTCCAGGTTCAATAATAAATCGTATCGAATCGCTGAATACCATGAATGAATCTATTTTCTGAACAAATGAGTTTCCTTCCTTTTTATATAAATTATAAGTAACCTCAGGAAAAGTTATAGGCAAATTATTCGCTTTTGTAGTAAGTATTAACATTGTATTTATATTCCTTACCAATACAGTAACCTCAGAAGTTGCAGAGTTTAGTTTACCATCGTTAACAACCAAAGTAAAAGTGTAGAAGGTATCCATTTTCACCACCGGAGCTGTAAAGTACGGCATAGAGGTAGTGTTTGAATTTAAAGTGAACCCTGCAGGTGCAGTCCATTTATAAGTTAAAGCATCCCCATCAGCATCAATTGAAGCGGTTCCATCAAGAGTAACTGTTGCTCCTTCACTCGTATACTGGAAGTTACCTGCATTGGCTATTGGTGCTCTGTTTGCTTGATCAACTTGTTTTACTGTAATTACTACCGTGTCTGTTTGGGAAGAAAAAGTTTGCTGTAACTTCAGGTAAAAGATAAAGTTGGTATCCGCATTCACTTCCGGAGCAGTAAAGGTGACCTTGGGTGATTGCCTGGAACTGATATAAATTGATTTAGGACCCGTCCATTCATAACTAAAGTAATTATCATCCGGATCAAAAGAAGCCGATCCATCCAGGGTAACCTGGCTTCTTTCATTGACAATCTGGTCGTTCCCTGCATTGGCTACAACCGGCCTGTCGACATTCCCTACCACAATGTATACTTCATCTGCTGTCGAATAATTCAGTCCATCAGAAATAGTTAGAGATAATGTAAAGAGGGATACATTGGAAACATCCGGGGCTGAAAAAGTTGGATTGGCTACCGTATCCGAACTTAATTTAATTCCTTCAGGAACTGTCCATTGATAGGTTACCGGCTTTCCCGATGTATTTAACTTAACTGACCCATTCAAAGTGACCAGTGTCCTCTCAGCAATTCGCTGTTCTGGCCCTGCTTCGGCAATCAGATCAGGGTTGACTTCCATGATATTCGAAAAGTTTTTCCATAGGTTGGCCGTTTGATAGGCCGGTTTTGATCCAACGGTTATATAAAGTGGGCAATTAAAGTACTCGAAAACATAGTCAGAAGATTCAAAATTTACGGGAACCTTTGAATGGACAATAAGGGAAGTTAATCCAAAGCAGGATGCAAAAGCATAAGTACCTATTGCATCAACTGATGAAGGAATGGTTAACGAAGTCAGTTGACGACAATCAAAAAAAGCAAATTCGCCAACAGTTGTCACTGTAGAAGGAATTGTATAGCTTCCATTTTTTGTTACCGTGCATTGAATTAATTTCGATTGGTCCTTATTAAATAAAACACCTTCGCTGCTCATGTAATTTGAGTTGTTAGGGTCTACATTAATCACTGCACTTAATTCTCCAAAGGCCCGTACTCCTATATTTTCGACCGATGATGGGATGGTAATATTCTCCATGCTGCTACAACCATTAAAAGCATAAGTATCAATGGTTATTACGGAAGATGGAATGGTGACATCCAGCAAAGCTGAGCACATGTTAAATGAAAACTGACCTATAGCTGTCAATGATTCAGGAAGCACAATGTCAGTTAAAGTTGTTTTTCCTTTCCATCCGTAGTATTTGAATACAAAAGCATATTCGGGTATCGTATATGCCGGATAATCTGTAGTTCCAACTTGACTGGTACCTTCAGTTCCATGGTAATCTACAATCGTTGCACCGCTTAAATCCAACTTAGCCAGCAAAGGCATCTTGTCACGCATGGTCTTAAAATCACGGGCATCAATAGCTCCGGTAAGAGTCAGATCGTATATGGTAGCAAGTTCTTCAGCGGTAAAGGCAGCTGCCAAGCCACCAGGGGTAGCTTCCCATGTTTGGGGAGACTGCGGGTGAACACTTTGTGTTACAGCAATAATTTGAGAAGTCACACCGGGGGCAGCTATCGTTACATAAGCTGTCCGGGTATTTGTAAACGATGGATTTGCTTCAGCAGTAAAAGTAATAGGGTTTGATAAGCCATTGCCTGACGTTGGATTCACCACCAGCCAATCCTGATCAGAACTTACCGTCCATTCCATGTTGGAGTTAATATCAACTGTTGCGTTACTACCAACTGTTCCATTTAGCGTCACCTTAATAGAGCTTACATTAAAGCCATTAGTATTTTCCATAATATTTTGAAAATACCCCCATTGATAGGCATTACGATAAGCCCCGACTGATTTATATGGTACATTCAAAACACATAAACTTTTATCAACTTGATAAAAAACATCACCAACAGAGTTTAAGTTGGGTGGTATGGAACTCTCGACAGTGATAGAAGTTAATTTAGGGCAAAATGCGAAACAACTGCTCTCAATGGTAATAACTGAAAAAGGAATGAATACAGATTCCAAGCCGCTACAATTGTAAAATGCTCTTTCTTTAATGGTTGTAACCATTGAAGGAATCAGAATATCGGTCAATCCACCACAATTAAAAAAGGCATTTCTTCCAATAGCAGTTAATGATGGGGGAAAAATGATAGAAGTAAGGTTGGTTGTTACTGTATTTTTATAAAATGCAGATGATGGAATTTCATTTGCAGCGTAACCATTGTTTGCTACTATGGTGGCGCCACTGATATCCAGTTCAGCCAACAAGGGCATATTATCGCGCATTGTCTTAAAGTCCCTTGCATCAATAGTACCTGTAATCGTTAGACCGGTAATTGTATTTAGTTCGTTGGCAGTCAGCAATGCATACAAGCCCCCTGCAGTAACATTGATTGTTTTATTATTTTGAGCTTGCAGTATCAAGCCAAAGGATAGACAAATAAAGAATAGCAAGTAAAGTTTTTTCATTTCTAGACGTAAATTTAAGACTTGCCAAGATACGAAATTAATATAATATAATATAATGATTTAAGAGTTCAGCCCTTATATAGAATGATTCTAATTAACACATTATTTACCCATGCTATTATATTGATTATTGTAATAATGTATTTTTTTATTGCTGAATATTAATTACTTTCACACGCTCAATTGAAAGAATCTAATTAAACAATCCAGCATGAAGAAGTTTGTGTATATACTTGCCATGGGAGCTATTTTGTTTTCATGTACAAATCCGAAAACGACCAAAGAAATGGAAAAGAATTATATCCCGATAGCTATCGGGACAGAAGTACCGAAACTCACATCGGATATTATGACTCCCGAAGTGTTGTGGAGTTTTGGACGTATAGGCGATCCTGCTGTTTCACCCGACAAATCAACTGTATTATACGCAGTTACAAACTATAACGTTGAAGAGAACAAATCTTACCGTGAACTTTATACTGTAAGTGTGAAGGAGGGTAAGCCTGTTAAAATTACTTCAACTCCCGAAAAAGAATCTTCGGCAGCATGGAGACCTGACGGCAAGAAGATTGGCTATTTATCAGACAGATCAGGTGAAATGCAATTATGGGAAATTAATCCAGATGGGACAGATCCTGTGCAGGTTTCAGAAGTGAAAGGCGGCATTACAGGATTTAAATATTCACCTGATGCCACAAAGATATTATATACAGCTGATGTGAAATCGAAGCAAACTGTACAGGATCTGTTTCCTGATTTACCCAAAGCCAATGCTTATTTAGAAAATGACATGATGTACAAACATTGGGATGAATGGGTTCAGACAGTCCCTCATCCTTTTGTGGCTGACTATAAAAACGGAAAGTTTGAAAATGCTGTTGATATTCTGGAGGGCGAATTATTCGAAAGTCCGATGAAGCCTTTTGGAGGAGTTGAGCAACTGGATTGGAGTCGCGATGGAAAGACCATTGCCTATACTTGCCGCAAGAAATCAGGAAAGGAATATGCAATTTCAACCAATTCTGATATTTATTTCTATACTATTGAGACCAGGCAAACGGTGAACAAAACTGAGGGAATGATGGGCTATGATCAGAATCCAACCTTCTCACCTGATGGCAAATATATGGCTTGGGAAAGTATGGAACGTGATGGATATGAAGCCGATAAAATCAGATTGTTTATATTGAACCTTGCTACAGGCGAGAAAACCGATTGTTCAGTTGGTTTTGATCAGAATTCTAATAATTTAAGTTGGAGTGACGATAGTCAATCTATTTATTTTGTAAGTTGCTGGCATGCTGTTACTCAGGTTTACAGATTGGATATTGCTGACAAAAAGATTGCTGCAATTACCACTGGGGTTCAAGATTATGCCTTTGTAGCTCAGGCAGGTGATCGGCTTGTCGGTGTAAAACATTCGATGAGTAAGCCTGATGAGATTTATGCCATTGACCCCATTAATGGAACCGAAACAGAACTTACTTTTCTGAATAAACCAATTCTTGATCAACTTACCATGGCTAAGGTTGAAGAGAGATGGATTAAAACCACCGATAATAAGCAGATGCAGACCTGGATCATCTATCCACCTCATTTTGACCCAAATAAGAAATACCCTACAATTTTGTATTGTGAAGGAGGTCCACAATCTACCGTTAGCCAATTTTGGTCCTATCGATGGAACTTTCAGCAAATGGCCGCTAATGGATATATTATTGTGGCTCCCAACCGTCGTGGATTACCTGGTTTTGGACAAGAATGGCTTGAGCAGATCAGTGGTGATTATGGTGGTCAAAATATGAAAGATTACCTTTCAGCTATCGATGAACTGGCCAGAGAGCCTTTTGTCGATAAAGACAAACTGGGCTGTGTGGGTGCAAGTTATGGCGGATTTTCTGTCTATTGGCTAGCGGGCCATCATGCAAAACGATTCAAGGCATTTATTGCCCATGATGGAATGTTTAACTTTGATCAACAATATCTGGAAACTGAAGAAATGTGGTTTGTAAACCGTGATTTAGGTGGTCCTTATTGGGATAAATCAAATACGGTTGCTCAAAAATCGTATGCCAACTCTCCCCATTTATTTGTTGCTAAATGGGATACCCCAATTCTGGTTATCCATGGAGAGAAAGATTATCGTATTCTTGCCTCTCAGGGTATGTCCGCTTTCAATGCAGCCGTGTTACGCGGTGTTCCTGCCCAGCTGTTAATATTCCCCGAGGAAAACCATTGGGTGATGAAGCCTCAGAATGGTATATTGTGGCAACGGGTATTCAAACAATGGCTCGATAAATGGCTTAAGTAAATCACGTTACGAAAATTACAAAATAAGTTTGGTCTCGTATTTTTTTAACTGTTTATATGCTTATTTTTAATGCTGCCATGCATAGAGTTGTTTTCCAGGAAAAATGGAGTGAGCGCTGCTAAGGGGTTAATACATGGAGAACAAAGGTTATTTATACCAATCTAAATTGCTTCAATGAGGGTTGAAGTTATTGCTGCTATTGCAGATATTGCATGCAGTATATTTTGCAAAGGCAATTTAATAACGTGAGTTCGATATAAGTGAATGCATTCATGAAATTGAATTTAATCATAATAGGCTGTAACACTAACCTACTATTTTCCGACATTGACCGCCAAACCGCCAAACCGCCAAGACCGCCACTTGTCGATTTAATCTTTTCAAGGAATGAAAAAATCATTAAAAACGACAAGTGGCGGTCTTGGCGGTTTGGCGGTCAATGTACTAATGTCGGATATGAAGTTAGAAGTGCCTCAGGATTTCATCTATACTTAATTCGGCGCTTTTTGCAGAAGGCATGGAAACTAAGCTTGCAGAACCCAATTTTGAAAAATGGCTACTTCTTCAAAATTCTCCTTACCTCGAACTCACATTATTATTTGCTCCCTTATGTCCTCCAAAAATTAGTAGTTTCGACTGGGTAATTAATCATTTTTATCTTTTTCCTTGGTAGATTAGTTTACCCACATAAGATTGCCCGCCCATGGTAAGACGATAGAAAAGTAGTTGGCTGTTTGTTCCCTGTGGCAAATATTCAGCTTGATACAACATCCCCCCACTGATGTGACTGTCAAAAAGCTCAGCCAATTTAGATGCGTTGGCATCGAATATTTCAAGCTTTGCAATGGTGTTAATTGGGCTAGTATATCCGATGATCAGCTTATCGGTAAAGGGATTGAGCAAAGCCTTAACGGTAGGTTGGACAATGGGGAATTCTGTGGTGATGGAATTTACATTTTCCCCTTCAATCTTTAAGGCACTTAAACTTCCATCATGGTAAACCAAATAGATTGTACCTTTGCCATCAATGCAAATAATGGGATGAGAATCCTGTCCTGCATTAAAGTCTGGATTGCCCACTGTTTCCCATTGTACACCATTGAATTTCTTTACAGCACCCCTGTAGGCTACATAAGCAGTATCATAGCGATCAAAGGCAATATTGGGAAAATAAGGTTCTCCTCCAATGGAGCCAGGTTGTTTTTGGTCAAGTTTGCCAAGAGTTTCCCATTGTACCCCATTGAATCTCTTAACTGTTGCTACCTCATTGCTTGTATAATCCTCGTAGACCACATAAGGAGTATCATTGGGATCGAAAGCAATTTTAAGCCCTTCAGCCACATAGTTGGAAAAATTGGCATTGCCTACTACTTTCCACTTGGAGCCATTGAATTTATACACATTTGCTTTGTCGTTGTTCATTACGCTGGAATAGGACAAATAAAGTGAATCATTCCTATCAATTGCAATGGTAGGATTGCCACCATCACCTTCAGGAAGTCCCAGGGTGGAAACAGTTTCCCATTCAATGCCATTGAACATCATCACCTGAAGTTTGTAATCATGTTGATTATCCGCATAGATCACAAAGGGTTTCCCTGCGGGGCTAATGGCCATGAAGAATAAATCTGCCCCAATTTCCGAAAAACCAGCATTGCCAACAGTTCGCCAAGTTGTGCCATTGAATTTCATCACCGTGGTTTAGTAATCATTTTTACTATCTGGAAAGATCACATAAGGAGTGCCATCGGGATGGATGACTATTTGTACTGTAACAACATCTTCCGGCGAAAATCCAGCATTTCCAACTGTCTCCCAATTGTTGTCGCTTAATCTTTTTACTGTTACTTTTCGGCTGTTTGTATTATCCTCAAATGCCAGGTAGGGTGTACCGGCAGAATCCAAAGCCATGGATGGTGGGTTGGTAGAGTCACCTAATATTCCTAACGGGACAACTCGTTCCCAGGTTTGAGCATGTACAGCTATCATTGCAAACAGAAGAATTAAAATAAAAGATATATTTTTCATCTTTAGGGTGTTTTTATGGTAATCAATTGATTTTTGTTTTTTAGTATTTAATCAACAATTTCTGAATATTCTAACACTTTCAGAAAAAACTATTTGCTTCCTTTTTGTCTTTCAAAAATTAGTTGCCTCGACTGATTATTCACTTTGCAGATATACATTCCATGTGGAACCTGCTGACCTCCTTCGTTGGTTCCATTCCAGTGTAAATTCAATTGTTCAGTTGTGTTTCCAATGAGTAGGTTTTTAATAAGTTGGCCAGCCAGGTTGTATATATCCAAAGTGATCCTTTCCTGTTTTGGATTCAGAATTTCAACGGTAACTTCTTGGGTAAATGGATTAGGGAAACATTTTAATTGTGTAATGTTCAGCTCTGTTTCAATCAGTCCAACAGTAAGTGTTTGTTGGGTGATCACAATGGTTTTCGAACCGACACCTGGGGCATTTAACGTAACTATAGCTGTGCGTGTAGTTGCTGCTGGATTGGCATCTGCAATAAATGCAAGCGTATTGCTACCTGTGCCGGAAACCGGATTTACGGAAAGCCATGCCTGGTCACAACTGGCATTCCATGTGACATCTGAAGTAATTTCCACCCTGGCTATGCTGCCTTGCAATGCTTCTATGTTGGCGGTAGTTTCCGAGAGCTTTAATTCTGGCATTTCAACAACATTTATAAAATCAGCCCATCGGATGGCCTTTGCATAAAGCTCCTTAGAATCAAAAGGTACATTCAGGGTGCAGATAGTTTTGTCTATTTTATAAAATACACTATATGAATAAGTTAAATCAGGTGGAACGCTGGGATTGGCAAAGATAGATTTCAAACCAATGCAGTTTGAAAAAGCCCCATCATTAATAGAAGTGACCGAAGATGGAATGGAAATGGAGGTTAGATTGATGCAGCCATAAAAGGCATCGGAGTCAATAAAGGTAACAGATGATGGAATATCTATCGAAGTCAAACCAGTACAGTTGGAAAAAAGGCCATTCGAAATTATTGTGATACCAGGTGGAAGATTAACAGAAGTCAAATTGGTGCACCCGGAAAATACCCCATCTCCAATGGAAGCAACTGTTGAAGGAATATCTATCCTTGTTAATCCAGAACAGTTAGAAAAAAGGCCGTACTCAATTAATGTGATAGTAGAAGGGATGGTGATAGAGGTCATACTTTTGCAACCGGAAAAGGCTTCATAACCAATAGAGCTAACTAATGAAGGAATATTGATCCCAGTCAATACAGTACAGTTTTTAAATGAATAATGACCAATTGAATTGACTGATGAAGGAAGCTCTACTGTAGCCAATAGTGTTTTTCCCCGCATGGTATTACCATCAAAAAATGCATCGGTTGGAATTTGGTTAGCCGGATATTCGGTATCATAAATAGCAGGACCTTCTGATCCTGAATAGGCTGTGATAGTTGCCCCGCTCAAATCCAATACTGATAGGATTGGCATCTGATCCCTCATGGTTTTAAAATCACGTGCATCGATTGTCCCTGTAATGGTGAGATTGGTAATCCCTTTCAGTTCATCCCCTGTTAATTCAGAAGATAAAGTACCTGCAGTCTGGTTAATCAGTTTAGGCATTCCTTCCAGAATGACACTGATGATTTTTGAAGGCACATCAGTTGCAGAAAAAGTTACTATTGCTGATTGTCCATCAACGGGCGTATTGGAATCATTTGTAAAAGTAATTGTATGGTTGCCTGTTCCTGAAGCAGGACTTACCAAAAGCCACGATTGGTCGGAACTGGCAGTCCATGAAACATCAGAAGTAATTTCCACTATGGCAGTAACCTGGGAGGGTTTTAAACTTTCGGTGTTAGCCGAAAGCGTAAATCCTGGCATTTCTACAATATTTGTAAACTCTTTCCATTCTGCAGCATCAGCATAAAGTTTGGATGATCCAAATGGCACATATAATTTGCAGGTTTCCTTATTTATATCATAAAAAACACTTGTAGAACGCGTTAAATCTATGGGGGTATATCCATTGGCAACAATTGATGTAAGATTCTTGCAGCCAAAAAAGGCGGTTGCTTCAATTCTATTGACTGACGATGGAATCGAAAGGGATGTTAATCCGGTACATCCGAAAAAAGCATTCATTGAAATCGTAGTAACAGAATTTGAAATGACCACGGAGGATAATGAAAAGCAATTATAAAAAGCGTCCGGTCCAATATTAATGACCGATGCAGGTATCTCTAAAGATTGTAATTGTGTACATTCATAAAAAGCCTCACTATCAATAGATACCACCGTTGGAGGTATTGTGATAGATTTCAGTCCCTTACCATTCACTAAAAGTCAATTCTTGAATAGTCGATAATCCTGGTGGCAATTTAATTGATATCAGGCTATTACAATCATAAAAAGCTTTCTGCCCGATAGTTGTAACCGAAGGCGGAATAGAAATTGAAGCCAAACTTGTACAGCCATTAAAGCAGCCATAACCGATTTCAGTCACCGAAGGCGGTATATTTATTGAAGTCAGATTTATACAATTACTAAATGATCCATTGCCGTTACTCCTTAGAAGGCCAATAGAAACCAGTGAAGAAGGTAATTCTACTGAGGTCAGGTTGTATAGTCCTGCTAAATTGTATTCATTGTAATCTCAATAAGATTTGGAAGGAATCGTATTTTCAGGGTAATAAAAAGGGTAGGGTGTAAGTGTATCATTATAGGCGGCAATGGTAGTTCCGCTCATATCCAGGTTATCCAACAAGTGCATTTCACTAATTGTTCCAATATCTCGGGCATCAATAGTACCTGTTAGGGTAAGGTGAGTTACTGTACTAAGCTCCGTTTCTGTTAAAAGTGTTTTTAATTTACCGGCAGATACGGCTACCGTTTTGTTAACCTGTGCTTGCAGTATGATTGTCAGGCATAAACCTGCAAAAAGAATAATAATTGATTTCATTTCTGTAAAGTTTTAAATCCATATTATTTTCGTTGTAAGATTATTTACTCCTTTTTGATCCTTCAAAAATCAGTTGTTTCGACTTGTTATTCATTTTACAGATATACATTCCAGAAGAAACTTTCTGACCTGCTTCGTTGGTGCCATTCCATCTCAAATTTTCTTGTTCGTTTGTACTGCTAATGAGAAGGTTTTTAATTAATTGTCCGGACATGTTGTAAATATCAACTTTGATCCTGGCTTGTTTGGGATTCTGAATATTGATGGTAATTTCACCGGCAAATGGATTAGGGTAACATTTTAACTGAGCAATGTTCTGCTCTGTTTCAATCAGTCCAACAGTAAGTGTTTGTTGGGTGATCACAATGGTTTTGGAACCGACACCAGGTGCAGATATTGTTACACTTGCTGTACGGTTAACAAAATTTGGGTTGGCATCTGCAATAAAGCCAAGCGTATAGTTCCCATTACCTGATGTTGTATTTAGCTTAAGCCAAGATTGGTCACAAATTGCTGACCATGTGACGTTTGAATTAAGTTCAACAGTAGCAATACTTGATGGTGAACCTGCAATATTTATATTGGTTGATGAAAGGATAACGTCAGGCAATTCAACTATGTTTATAAAGTCTTTCCATTCATCTGCAGCAGCATAAAGAGTTCTGGATCCAAATGGGACATACAGTATGCAGGTGGATTTAATTATTTGATCGAAAATATTAGATATCTGTGCAGGAACATTTCTATACGAATAAATTGATGTCAGATTTTTACACTCCCAAAAAGCAAAGGCTCCAATATTCTCGACTGTGGTAGGTAATAGAATTGAAGTTAATCCCGTACAATTAGTAAAAGCACTCTGCCCAATACTTGTAACTGATGAAGGAATGGTAACTGAAGTCAATCCGCTACAACCCGCAAACATACCTTTAACAATAGAAGTCATAGACCCAGAAATTGAAAATTCTGTTAATCCGCCGCAATTAGAAAAAGCCCACTCATTAACATCCGTTACTGACGGCGGAATCGTAATTGAAGTCAATCCTTTACAACCATCGAAAGCGGACCATCCGATTGTGGTGACCGTAGGTGGAATTGTTATAGATGTTAATCCGCTGCAACCGCTAAATGCACCGCTGCCAATAACCTCAAGCGTGAAAGGGAGTTCGATACGTGTTAAAAGTGGTTTGTTTAACCCTCCATAATTGAGCGAATTCTTCCATTTACTTGGACCAGGAAACCAATTGGCAGGAAAGTTGGCAGTACCCGGTATGATGGTTGCTGTAATAGTTGTCTGACCCAAATCCAGTTCAGATAATAAAGGCATTTGATTTTGGATGGTTTGAACATCCCATGCGTTAATGGTGCCTTTTAACGTAAGGCTTGTAATTGTGCTAATTTCAGTGGGGGTTAATAAAGTATTTAAATTGCCTGCTGTAACATCCACTGTTTTCACAACCTGTGCCTCTATCACGATTGCAAGGCATAGACCTACGAAAAGTAAAATTAGTTGCTTCATATTTATACGTTTTAATAATTGCCGTGAAAGTGAAAGTGAAAGTTTTAATTCATATTCTTTATGTTGACAATTTAGGTTTAATTGTATAATTTTAAGCAGATGATGTTGAATCTTAGGTAGCAGTAATTCTATTTATTGCTGTTTACCTTTGCCGTCAGCATAATCATTACATATTCCAAATACAACTTGGACAGTAAGATGTATCGAGAATTAGGTCAGCCCTGAAGAAATAATTGTGGTTGTGTATATGTATAGCGTATATCCTTTCGAAATAGGCTCATTTTATAAAAGTCACAATTATTCACCTCCTGACATAGAGAGTCTAAAAAAAACAATTGATAAACTATTTGTTTCAAAGACAGATTATTAAGTAAATTTAAGAAATATATGAATGCGGATTTATTTTATTTTTATAACAATAGCCACGTATTTTATTTCTTTTTATATTTCTTAGTTAGAAGCTCAATATTTGATGAATTGATAAAAAGGAAATGTATAGAGGATAGAATATAAAAATGAATATTGATTTTAAATAGGGTATCTGTGAGATCAATGATTTTATTAATTCATTCAAATAAATTACAAAGCAGATCGTATGAAGTTAACGCCAATCCGGGTCCTCAGGACACTAAGAATATAAAGTACATAATTCCAAGTATCTGGAGTGTACCTTATATTCCTGGTGTCATATCGGCAATTTTTATTTTAGTATTAAATTGAAATGGGCTTTCACTTTATATTTTCGCTACCTGAGGCTTTCAATACATCAAGTAGTTCGCGTAAATTAATAGTGGCATAGGTAGATGAATAATCAGACATAGCATAAGGAATTATAAGATCTTCATTGTGGATAATGCAACCGCAAGAATAGATCACATTTGGTACATATCCTTCACGTTCTGTTTCATTGGGCATCATCAGAGGACGATTAAGTCTGCCTATTTCAATCTCAGGGTTATTTATATCAAATAAAGAAGCACCCAGTGTATATTCTCTCATCGGACCCACAGCATGGGTAATGACCAGCCAACCTTCATCGGTTTCAATAGGCGATCCGGCATTGCCTATCTGCACAAGTTCCCAGGGATACTTAGGTTGCTGAAGCATTTTAGCATTACGCCATATATTGATACTGTCCGAGTATGCTATATAATTATTCACCCCATCAATCCGGCATAACATGACATACTTACCGTTTATTTTTCTTGGAAACAAGGCCATACCTTTGCTTTGTCCAATTTCGCCATTTATTGGTAATATCTTGAAGTTATAGAAGTCGGTGGTACTTATAAGCTTAGGCAGAATGGTCATTCCATCATAAGCAGTATAAGTGGCGTAATAGGTAATATCGCCATTGTCATCAGTAAATTTAACAAAACGTGCATCTTCTATACCTTTTTGTTCAGTTGCCGATACGGGAAAGATAACTCTTTCAGAAATAGCCGAATCCATAGAGAAGTTGATCTCATAATGTGCAGATGCGAGCCAAAGAATTTGGTTTATGATCTTTATCTGGTCCTGTTTTATATCAGGATTTTTGATGGCCTTCTCTAGGTTTTTCATCAATTCACCATAAGTAAAACGATCACCTAACTTATCGAGAATAAAATCCGGAGAAGTTGACTTTTGTGGTTCGGTTGGATTGACATTTTTATCAATAATGGCCGAAGGAATGGTATTCTGTGGGTTCTGTATTTCATCCAGACTATTGACCAAAGCTGGAGCAATAGCATTGACGCTGTCATTCATTCCGCCAAGTTTTTCCCTAAAGCTTGCCTTATCATAAGTATTTCTGATAATCTTGTCGGCTTCGGCAAGCATCTTACCTACGGGGTCAACAAGAAGGTTACTATGCCGGTCGAGAATAGCGGAACGAAATACAATTGAAGAAACATGCCCTTCACCAGTTGCACGGAAGCTAATGATAACACGTTTTTCGTCTACTCTTAGCTCCGATTGATCAGGATCTTCTATAATCGAAGGGTTAAAGAAGGCAGCTGATTCTATGGAGTATTCCATTGTAAAGTAAGAACCAATCAAAGCTTGCTGGGCAATACTCAGATCTTCTTTATTGACTTCAATTTTTTCGAATATAGGGGCCAAACGCTCAAAATGGTTCTGAAAGATACGTGAAATATTGCGGTGGCGACGTGAAAAGCCTCGCAATAATTGACTCATGGCACTCTTTACTTCCTTTTCTGGCATTGCTAATACAAGCCTTATTATATTGGCGGATCGGTCGTCGCTTAGATGCAGAAAACGGGCAATTACCCTGGTAGGATCGGGCGAGAATATGACTTTTTTTCTTATAACAGTTACAGGCATTTTATTCAGTTTAAATAAATCTTTCAATTTTATAATGCGAATATACATATTCCTTCATTTGTATAGAACCTTTTAAGCAAGAATAAAAATGATCTGCAATGATCTTTGGCAAAATGGCAATTAAAAAACATATTAGAAACACATAAGAACAGCCGGACAAATATAAATCTATCAACAATGCGCTTACCAGATTTGTGGATTTAGGAACAATAAGATTATATTTAATCTGGCATTTAGCCTAGCTCCATCATAATCAATACTTCATTATAAACATATATGAGGATGAATTTGTTGGCATCGTACAATTTAGCAAAGTTATTTTAGTGATTTCGGTGACCCGCCATATTAAAAGGCATACATTTATTGGTTGGATTGTGCATGGCTGGACCAACTGTTTAAGCTGAATGTTATTCGAAAATCATTCATAGATTATTAGAAGGCTATTCGATGATTTTACATATCCATTCGAACGACCTTCGAATAACCTTCGAATAACCTTCGAATAACCTTCGAACGGTGTACAGAGCTATCACCTCATTTATAAATAAAATATCATGACATAAATCCCTGACATTTATAGTAAGAAGGGCACTTGCAACGCAGTATATATTTTGTTTTACATTTCAAAAAGTATAAATATTGTGCAGAACCTACCAACTAAAAAACGACCACGGATTTACATCGCTTGATCCATTTCTTACCTGTTTTCGAATCAAATGGATATATGTATTATTCAGAAAAGTGTAGATTTAGAGATTCGTGAACCAATTGGCTCCGATCTTAAGTAACACAGACAATATGAGAAACTTTAATGTTGACTGGACACCAAATTTGCAGAAATCATTGAACCATAAATAATGATAAATCATGTAACTTCTATCGTAAATTGTGTAACACTTTTGAAACCCAAAGTTCTCATCTTGCAAATTAGTAAAATTAGTAACTTAAAGTGTTTAACATTATGAAAAAATTGAAAATAATTTCACTCGTCATAGTGATGATTGGATTCATGTTTACCAGCAGTACTTATGCTACCAATGTTCCTCCAACGCATCGGAGCCACCAGACAGTTAAAAAAGGTTTTAAGGAATCAGGTCATCGATACAAACCACATCATCGTATTAAGGCACATCATAAAAAACATAGGGGGCAAAATAAACATTCATTTCTACATAAAAGATAGAATATCAGTTAGCTTGGATGTTTATTAGTTCAATTTAGAAAGACTTGCTGCCGTTTTATTTTAAATATAGAAAGGTATAATAAATAAAATGTGTGAATAATGTAACTAATTAAAGAAAAAATGTAACACTTATAGTTCAAAAGATAGTGAATTTTATACTCAAATTAATTGGACATGCTGTTCATGCAGATTTACGGCATTCCAGATTGAAATAATATGAAAAAATAAACACTAAAATAAACAAAATGATGAAGACAAATAAAGACGCAGGAGTTATAATTGTAGCATTGGCAGCAGGATTGCTTACCGGAGCTGCATTGGGATTATTATTTGCCCCTTATAAAGGAGGTCGAACGCGTAACAGGATAATTTTGAGAACCAAATACCTTGGAAAAGATATCAGGGAAATGGTCGAAAAGGAAACAAAGGCACTACTCAAAAAAGCTGGTAAGCTTGGTGATTTTGCTCAAGACACAATTCATGACGTATAAGACCGAGTTAAAGGTAGTACAAACTAGCTAAAGGATTGTGAATAATTTATATATCCCTATGATAAATTATATAAATCTCCCATCACATTCAGGAATGGTTATTTTGATTTTACTGTGATGTAGGAATTATGCAAATCAGGATATAGTGAAATGAAAAAAGAGAAGTAAACACAGGAGTATTGAAGAACTGGAAAGAACTATTCTGAAATACACCAAATATTAAAAAAAATGCTGCCTTACAGAGCAAAACTTTAGCTTCGGTTAATTTAACGAAACTATCGGGTCAATTTGTGAGTATGAAGTAGCATAACTAATAATAAAAAAATGATGATGAAAGCAAAAACTATTGCCCCTCAGACAACTGATGGTTCCAATCGTCTCCAGGAGATGTATGGTTTTGAAAATGAGGAAACATTTGGGATAACTTCCCTTAACGATAAACTGAATCAAAAACAAAATAAAATTCTTCCTGAAATTCTGGTGATTACTACCTATCCACCACGTGAATGCGGCATTGCAACCTATTCACAGGATTTGATAAGTGCACTTAATCATAAATTCGATCAATCGTTCTCCATTAAAGTTTGCGCACTTGAAGCAGGGGAAACATCCTATAAGTATCCGGTAGAAGTAAAGTTCAAGTTGAACACTTCTTTGGCTAAGGCGTATTTCAATACAGCACTATCGATCAATCAGGATAAACATATTAAAATAGTGCTTATACAACATGAGTTTGGATTATTCCATGAGCAGGAAGAAGCATTCCTTCAGTTCGTTCATCAGCTTACAAAGCCCATAATAAGTGTTTTTCATACTGTACTTCCACGTCCGAATGATACTTTCAAAGGAAAGGTTAAATACCTTGTTGAAGCCTGTAAAAAGATTATAGTTATGACCCATAATTCGGCAAAAGTATTAATGAATGATTATGGCATCTCTGAGAATAAAATTGCGGTCATAGCACACGGCACACATTTGGTTGAACATTTGGATGAAGCAATGCTAAAAGAAAAATATGAACTAATCGATCGGAAAGTAATTACTACCTTTGGACTGCTTAGTTCTGGTAAAGGAATAGAAACTACCCTGGATGCGTTACCGGAAATCATCAAAACCAATCCTGATGTTATGTTTTTGGTTATTGGGGCTACCCATCCGGAAGTTGTAAAGAAAGAAGGAGAAGTTTACCGGCGAATGTTAGAAGCCAAAGTAGTGCAAAAGGGTTTGACAAATCATGTGAAATTCATTAATCGCTACCTGGCTCTGCCGGAATTGCTCGAATATTTGCAACTAACAGACATCTATGTGTTTAGCTCAACCGATCCGAACCAAGCGGTGAGCGGCACCTTTGTTTATGCGATGAGTTGTGGTTGTCCGATCATCTCAACCCCTATTCCACACGCCAAAGAGGTGCTTACGCTAGATACAGGCCTCATTTTTGATTTTAACAATTCTAGCCAATTGGCAGAAGCTGTTAATAAACTACTGAACGATGACTCCTTGCGTAATAATATGATTAAAAACACATTGCAGAAAGTCTTTTCAACAGCTTGGGAAAACTCAGCGATTGCTCATGCCAAGCTTTTCAGTAAAATAGCAGGTCTTACCCTTCATTATAATCTTCCGGAATTGAATCTTGACCATCTGAAAAGGATGACAACTGACTTTGGAATGATACAATTTTCAAATATTAGTCAACCGGACTTAGAATCCGGGTATACCTTGGATGATAATGCACGAGCTTTGATATCTATATGCATGAATTATGAATTAACAAGCCATGAAAAGGATCTGACCTATCTTCAAATCTACCTTGAATTTATAAAATATTGCCAGCAGCCTGAAGGTAATTTTTTAAACTATGTGGATACAGATAAAAATTTCACCTCACAGAACAATACTGTCAACTTAGACGATTCAAATGGAAGGACAATTTGGGCTTTGGGTTATATTATCTCAAAAAAGTCAATTTTGCCATCTGAAATGATTTCCACGGCTGAAAGTATTCTGGATAAAGCATTGCCTCAGCTTTTAACTATTTTTTCGACCCGTGCAATGGCTTTTGCAATAAAAGGTTTGTATTTTTACCACCATGTCACGAAAAGTGCCAAGGCTGAAATGTTGGTAAAAATTCTTGCTAATCGCCTTGTACAGATGTATAAGCATGAATCAGAAAATGGCTGGGAATGGTTTGAAGGTTATTTAACTTATGCTAATAGTGTTTTGCCGGAGGCTTTACTGTGTGCTGGTTTGGTTACAGGCCAAAATCAGTATAAAGAAATTGCCCTTAAATCATTTGACTTTTTACTTTCAATAATCTTTAATAAGCGCGGGATAGAAGTGATCTCCAACAAGAGGTGGCTATTTAAAGGCCAGAATCAAGGTAAATATGGGGAGCAACCAATTGATGTGGCATATACCCTCATGGCACTCAATAAATTCTATATGGAATATAAGAACCCCGATTATTCAGACAAAATAGTGATTGCATTCAATTGGTTTTTAGGCGAAAATCGTCTTGATCAAATTATCTATAATCCATGTACAGGTGGATGCTTTGACGGCTTGGAAGAAAACCATATTAATCCAAACCAAGGGGCTGAGTCAACTGATAGTTATCTGATGGCACGTTTGACTATGGAAAAATATATCATCGCTGAACATGGCAGGAAACAATTGTCAGATCTAATGAGGATAGGAAGCAATCAAAGAAAAAATAATTACATCAACCGACATTGAAATAGAATTTCATGGGTTGTAAAATATACGAACCAATATATGAACCAGGAAAATTTAAAAAATGTGGTTGTCATCGTTGCCCACCCGGATGATGAAACTTTATGGACAGGTGGAACGATTCTTAGCCATAAGGAATGGAATGTGTATGTAGTATCGCTTTGCCGTGGCAGTGATACCAATCGCGCTCCAAAGTTCTTTCAGGCACTAAAATTGATCAATGCTGAGGGTAGGATAGGAGACCTTGATGATGGTCCAGATCAAAAACCGTTAGATGAAAAAGAAATAGAACAAGCAATTATTGACATATTACCAGCCAGGAATTATGATTTAATCATTACCCATGATCCATCAGGTGAATATACACGTCATCTGCGTCATGAAGAAATAGGAAAGGCAGTCATTAAACTTTGGAATGCAGGAAAGATAGCAGCCAAAGAGCTTTGGTCATTTGCATATGAAGACGGGGGTCGAAAGTATTTCCCAAAACCGATAGAAAGTGCCAACATTGTTCGTTCGCTTGCTATGCCGATATGGCAACAAAAATATAGCATAATTACAAAAACGTATGGCTTTGACAAAAACAGCTGGGAGGCACAAACAACCCCAAAAACAGAGACCTTCTGGCAGTTTACGAATCCGGAGGATGCAATGCATTGGTTGAATAACAAAATAGCATTATGAAATGAACTGTAAGTTAATCTTACTCAGCGAATCCTCAGTATTCTGGATTGGCAAGTTTCTTAGAGCAATTATAAAACAAATTATAAACAAATGAAAGTACTGGTTTTGTATGAGTATCCGCCTTCGCCAGGGGGACTAGCTACGCAGGGAGATCTGCTATATAGAGGTTTAATGGAATTAGGAGTTGATGTACATGCCGTGCATTTGGAATCTACACTTGAAAAGGAATGGTATTATCATTGGTTTAAACCCGATGTGGTGGTTGGTATCGGTTATTGGGGTCACACACCGCAATTGGTTTTACATCCCTTGCGACATGGCCTTCAACCAGTGCCATGGTTGGTTGCTGATGGTTATATAGCCAATTACCAAGAGGTATTGAACGGTTTACCCTTGATACTGGTCACTTCCAATTGGGTGAAAGATATGTATGTCAGGGATGGGATCAATGCAGATAAAATAGTAGTTTTACCAGTAGGTTGTCCAACAGATACATTTATGCCGCATGATAAGAATGATCCAAAAGTAATGGCGGTGCGTAATTTTTTTGGCGTTGCCGACGATCAGCTCATGATTCTTACTTTAGGCGGAGATGCAGCATCCAAAGGTGCACAGGAGGTAATGCAAGCCCTTGCCCTTATCGATAGTAAAGCTCCTTCATGGAAATATGTGTGCAAGGTATGGCCACAACCGCGAACTACAATACAAAACCAGCTAGACCTTGAATTGGCCACTCATCTGGGAATCCAAAAGAAGGTAACTTATGCAACCAATATCATTTCCAGAGATTTTATGCCTTACCTTTTATCTGCCTGCGACATTTATGCAGCACCTTCTAGACTTGAAGGATTCGGAATGCCCCAGGTAGAAGCAGGAGCTTGTGGAAAACCTGTAATTAGCATTAACGCAATGGGAATGCGGGATACGCTTGTTCAAGGTGAAACTGCCTTATTAGCAAAAGTGGCTCAGAAAATAGTGGTAAGCGAAATTCTCCTTGCCATAGAAGGAGAGTTTGAAGAGCGAAAAGTGATATTTAATCCACCACGCACAGTTGATTACCGTGCTGATGTAAATGATATTGCCCAATATTTGATGGAGTTAATGACTGATGCACCCTTGCGCGACAAAATGGGAAAAGCAGGAAGAAAACGAGCAGTCGAGCATTTTGACTATAGGGTAGTGGCCAAAAGATTTGTCCAAATAATGGAGGAAAAGTTAGGTCTACATTAATTATTGGATTTAGCCAGTATGATGAAGATGTATCCTGGCTATGTTGATACGCAGGATAAAATTATGAAAACCTGCTTGTCCACATCGAAATCGTAAACATGAATTTGAATCTTTAGGAATGAGAAGGGGAAAATTAAAATGGTTACTAAATCACCAAATAATTTACAAGAAATAGAAGCAGCAAAGAAGGCTGCACTGGAAGTATTGCTCCACAATGCACATGGGCCTTTTCACCACCTTCCGCGAACAGCTGGGTGGGGATATCCTGAGCCCTATACACGGGATTTGATGTTTTCAATTTTAGGAATTGCCGTTTCAGGGAATAGAGTACTCATAGACATTACACAAAAAGTACTTGAAACATTGGCAAAAAACCAGACAACGCATGGACATATCCCATCACTTGTTCACGACAAAGAAGATCGGGGATCGAGTGATTCAACACCATTGTTTCTATTGGGGGTGGGTATTTTCAGAAAGGTAACAGGTAAGGAAGAATTTCTTCAGGAAGCAGTCTGCAAGGCCATGGTGTGGATGGAGTATCAAAGTCCTTCAGACCGTGAACTTGTGGCACAGCAACCTACCTCCGATTGGCGTGATGAACAATGGGTTTTGGGTTATGGACTCTTTGTTAACACTTTGGTATATAGCTATCTCAAACTTTATGGACAGAATGATAGAGCGGCCCAAATGCACAAATTAATGAGTCGTTTTACCATTACCGAAGAAGTTAAACATCGCCATGTGCACGAGGGTCTACTTGTAAAACACAAGCCATATTATGCTTTGTGGTCCTATAAAGTATACAGTAGCGAACGATTCGATCTGCTCGGAAACAGTCTGGCCATCCTTTCTGGAATAGCCTCAAGTACCAGAGCGGAGGAAATGATCTCATGGATTGAAGGTGAATGTAGCGAAATGAGAAAAAAAGGAGAATTGGCAGTTGATCTGCCTCCCAATTTTTTTCCATTTATTAAACCTGAAGATCCAGACTGGCTTCCAAGATATTCAATTTATAACAAGCCGGGCGACTATCACAATGGCGGTATATGGCCCTTTATCAGTGCCTTTTATATAGCAGCACTCGTGGCTGCCAAAAGATATAAACTAGCGGAAGAAAAGCTTGTAGCACTTACAAAGCTCATCAGGTTGGCCCACTATGAAAAAGTAGAATTTGGTTTTAATGAATGGATCAAAGCTCAGGATGGACAGCCCAAGGGACAAGATTGGCAATCATGGTCGGCTGCACTATACCTTTATGCTGCAAAGTGTGTGGAAACTAAAAGTACCCCGTATTTTGATGAAATTAGAAATTTAAATCAATGAAAATGAAACGAGAAGAAATAAATATCCATATAAATATAGTCCGCATGAATCATATTCATTAACTTTGAAGCGTATCTCCATTAAATGATATTCATCATATAATTCCGAAACAGTTAACGTGGAGAAACATTGATTAATTATTACGCCAAATGGGCACAATACAATAAAATATGGATTTTGTAGACTATTATAAAATATTAGGAGTCGATAAAAAGGCAACGGAAAAGGAGATTAAAAGTGCCTATCGTAAATTGGCAAGGAAGCATCATCCCGATTTACACCCAAATGATAATGAAGCGAAAGCAAAATTTCAGCAGATTAATGAAGCCAATGAAGTTTTAAGTGACCCGGTCAAGCGTGAGAAATACGATCAGCATGGAAAAGATTGGAAACATGCTGATGAATATCAGCAACAATCGTCTAATGCACGGGGAACAAGGTATTCAGACGGCCAGGGAGAAGGTGGTTTTTCCGATTTCTTTGAATCGATGTTTGGTGGATTTGGAGGTGGAGGTGGAGGCAGACAAGTAAAATACAGAGGTGAAGATTATACATCGGAAATACATCTTGACCTGATTGATGCTTTTGAATCACATAAACAAACATTGACAGTAAATGGTAAAAATATTAGGATTACTATTCCCGCAGGCATTGAAAATGGACAAACTATTAAAATAGCTGGTCATGGTGGACTTGGAATGAATGGAGGACCCAATGGTGATCTATACATTACATTTTCAATAACCAACCATCCGAGATTTAAAAGATTGGGAAATAATTTATATACTGCCGTAGAATTAGATTTGTATACTGCCGTTTTGGGTGGCCAGATTACAATTGAAACTTTGAATGGAAAAGTGAAACTAAACGTTAAACCCGAAACACAAAACGGAAGCAAAGTAAAGTTAAGCGGTAAAGGATTTCCTGTATATAAAAAAGCAGATCAATCGGGCGATTTGTATATAACCTATGAAGTTAAGATTCCTTCAAATTTAACTGCCAGGCAAAAGGAATTATTTACAGAACTCTCTAAATCAACTTCTTAAAAATCGGTATGATGGAAATGAAAAAAATGATATCTACTCATGAATTCTGTGACAGCCACCACATTGAAATTTCCTTTATACAATCTCTTGAGGAAACAGGGCTCATAGAAATTACGACTATTGAAGAAACTGAATTTATTCCGATAAGTCAGTTACAACAATTAGAAAAAATTGTACGCCTATACTATGATTTGGGTATTAATATAGAAGGTATAGATACGGTTACTAATTTATTACAAAGGATCATTGGTCTTCAGAATGAAGTTACTTTACTTAAAAACAGACTTCGTCTTTTTGAAAACGATGACTTCTAATAAAGTAAAAACCTTTTAAGCCAATCATTGAATGTGGTATACGAAATGAATGTGAGAATTATGTAATTTATTCCTAAAATTGTGTAAGGATAGGAAGTTTGAAAATATTCAACTTTGTGGCATTATCAATTAGGCAATAAAGCCTTTTAAAAGTAATTCTATACATCAAATTTTAAAAAACAAGAAATTATGAAAATCGTCAAATTTATTTTACCAGCAATCTTAGCATCTACCCTTTTATTTTCAGGATGTAAATCACTTACCAAAACTCAAAAGGGAGCAGGCATAGGAACTGTTGCCGGTGGAGCCGCAGGTGCTATTATTGGCCGTGCAGCAGGAAATACTGCTATGGGAACCATCATTGGAGCTGCTGTAGGTGGAGTATCAGGTGCCGTTATTGGCAGAAAAATGGACAAACAAGCCGCTGAGATCAAAAATGAAATCCCCGGTGTGAAAGTTGAACGTGTCGGTGAAGGTATTGTAGTTGAATTTACAAGCAACATTCTATTCGGATTCGACAATTCGGCTCTCACCTCTGAAGCTAAGGAAAACCTTGGCAAACTGGTTACTATCCTGAACAAGTATCCTGATACGAACATTGCAATTTATGGTCATACAGACAGCAAGGGTTCAACTGCTTATAACCAGAAGCTGTCTGAAAGAAGAGCAAGTGCTGTATCAAATTACTTATCGAGCCAGAATATTTCTTCTCCGCGCCTTACTACCAAAGGATTTGGTGAAACACAACCAAAATATTCCAATGACACAGAATCAGGATTGGCTCAAAATCGCCGTGTAGAATTTGCCATTACAGCCAATGAAAAGATGAAACAAGAAGCTGAATAAGCTGTTGTTTATTACAATCTTTTAAATGAATAAAAAATACAATTTTAACAATTTTAATTCAATTTCAAATGAAAAATAAAAATCTATTTCTTATAGCTGTCCTGATGATGTTCGGATTTACAGCTATGTCACAAACCGAAACCGAAGGTATCTCTTTTGGATTGCGCGGCGGAGTTAACTTTCAGAACATTAATGGAAAAGATGCAACCGGAGATAAACTTGAACTCGATATGAAAACGGGTTTCAACGCAGGTGTTGTAGTCGAAATACCTGTTGCTCCTGAATTTTATTTCCAATCAGGTTTACTATATACTACAAAAGGTGCAAAAGCCCCTGAAGGTTTTCTGGGAGCTGGCACAACTGGTGAATATAAACTTTCATACATTGAATTACCTTTGAATTTTCTTTACAAACCTTTGCTTGGAACAGGTCACCTCTTATTGGGCTTTGGTCCTTATGTGGCTTACGGACTTGGTGGAAAAGCAAAATTTGATAGTCCTCTTGGTTCATTAGAACAAGACATAGTGTTTGAAAATGAATATACAAGTGCAAGTAATGATCATTACGGTGCATCTTTTAAACGTATGGACTATGGTGCAAACCTTTTCTTCGGTTACGAATTATCAAACGGTATTTCATTGCAGCTCAATACCCAATTTGGTTTGGCAAAAATTAATGCCGATAATACAACCCATCCTGAAGACGACACCTCTTTCAAAAATACAGGATTCGGGCTTTCTGTTGGGTATATGTTTTAAAACCAATTGGTTATCCTAATGAATTTTAGGAATTGCAATATCAAAAAAAAGAATAATTTATTATCATATAATAGAGACTGTTTTCGAAAAGAGCAGTCTCTTTTTTATTTAGGGTCTGCTGAAAAACTCATCCCGATCCCTCCCGAGAACTCGGGATCGGGAGGGACAGTATTATAAGAAGATATCAACCTGCAAATTAAAACAAGTGCTCCCGAGTACTCGGGAGCACTTGTTTGTTTTTAGAATCAATTAATTGGGTATTTTTTGCAGATTCAAAAATATAACAACCACATACTCTGGTTATAGGTTATACCCTTGTAATATTCTAAGCAGCTGTCACTTGAAACATTTTAGGGTATAACCACCCCGAGTACTCGGGGTTATATTTTTTACCCCGAGCACTCGGGGTCAAGTCTGCGGTTATACCCTTTTTTAATATTAAATGTTCACATTCAGACATTTACAGCAGTATAACCTATAACCAACATCTTTCGAAGAATTTTATTTCCCTTTCACTTCCAATGACAGTTTTAACAAGTTAATGGGAATGAGCAATATTCAATTCTAACCATAAGAACCTAAAGGTCGATACTGAGTTTTTCAGCAGACCCAAGTTATATTTAACCTAACAATAAGGTTAAATCTATATTTACTAAAAACGGGATAAATTTGTACACTTTCCAGAAATAAGGAGTAATTCCAAAGATTCCGCCACTCCGCCAATTGTACTTTTTCAACAAATACGGACCAAGTCTGTTTTTTACCATTTATATAATTGATTAATAGCACTTATAGATGTTTAAACTGTCCAAATACCGAGTTATGGAAAACACGAATCACTTACAAAAGTAGGATAAAAAATGGAGCCTACATCCTAAAAAATGGTGTACATCGTATTGAAGGACAATAAATTCAATGTAATCCATCCCCTTTAACGGTTAAACCTACCAATTGGCGGAGTTGACGCTTTAGTCGACAATAGATCATTTTGTTGTAATCAATCCCATTTAATGTATAGCATGCATTCTATTTAATCATTAATTGAAATGGGAATTGACCAGCGATTAATTCGATCTCACATGAGGCTTGTATGAACCCAAACTTCATTGTCACTATTGTCACCATTGTCACCATTGTCAATCTCATAAATGGCAATCTTGACAATCTTGACAATGTTGACAATCTTTACAATGTGGCAATTTTAAATAACCAGGTTTTCTCTAACCATCAATTGTAATTTACGATTAAAAGTTATTAACTTCGCAATTATGGAAAACTATTCATTGACTTTATTGTTCTACACTACAATTTTATGGTCTACGCTATTAAAAAGCCAGAATCATCAAATTGAAATATAATATACACGCAACTGGAAAACATGAAAAAATTCTTTAAGAATAATAGCCTTTCAATCGCCTTCCTGATACTATTTTTTATTGCGTTTACAGGGCAAATTTATTGTGGTGTGAAAGAACATAACAAAGAGTTGGTTGAAGAAGGAGGGGCTCCTATAAAGTTACTTCCCTACTTGATTTCAGGACATTCGCTTGAGGCAACATTTGAAAACTGGGAAAGTGAATTTTTGCAGATGGCTCTTTTTGTTGTCTTGGCCATTTTTCTACAGCAAAAAGGTTCCTCTGAATCAAAAGATTTTAACAAAAAGGAAGATGTCGATCGGGAACCATCACCAAATCGCAAGAATGCTCCTTGGCCTGTGAAGAAAGGTGGTTGGATTTTATCGATTTATAAATATTCGCTATCTATTGCTTTTACTCTATTATTTGTAATTTCCTTCATCCTACATTTTTATGGAAGTTTGAAAGATGAAAATGAACAATTACTTCTGAAATTAAAGCCACCCGAAACTGCTTTGGCATATTTCGGAGATACACGTTTCTGGTTTGAATCGTTTCAAAACTGGCAAAGTGAATTTCTATCAGTATTTGCGATTATTATTTTTTCGATTTACTTGCGTCAAATAGGTTCTCCTCAGTCAAAACCTGTTGATGCTCCCAACATGGAAACAGGCGATTAGGAAATGAAGAGACTAGATGTCTACTCATTTTCTAATCGCACAATCTATGATTAAATAGTTATCGTAAATACGAAGTTCAAAATGAAATAGTAAATTGTCAAACGCCTTGCCTTTCCATATCGCGCAATGATTTTACACGATCATGATCAGCTTTAATTAAATTTCGTTGTTTCATTAACAAAGCGTTTAATGGGGAAGATGTACCTTGTGAAATATCTCCAAAATCTTCTATCACTTCGTCATAAGTGTCAACGGCCGCATCTTCACCATATTCACATGAATCAAGAATGTTTTTACGGTCGCGGCCTGTTATTGCAGCCTTTACATCCATCCAAGCTCTAAAGAACTTACCACTTATTTTAGTTCCCTCGGCAGGAGTTCCCCCTAAAAAGCGAACTTCTTCAATGAGTTCGTGCCGACACTTCTGACTTGTATTGATAAAGGAAGCAAACAAGCTTCTTAAATCATTTTCTTCCGTTTCTTTTGAAGCTTTTTCATATCCTTCAATTCTGTCATTGTTAATTTCGATGAGGCTATTCAGGCCATCAATTGTTTCATCTTTATCCATTTTGTTGAGTTTTAAATTGTTATTGTAATTCAACACAAAAGTAGATAGAGTTAAGATGCAAATTGTTACACGATTTCGTCAATAAGTTACATGATTTAGGATAAGAAGGCCTAAGTACTTTCTAAAAAAGTGATTGGCATTTTACACATTCTTAGTTCCATAAAAGGTGTAATCATGTAACTTAAAGTTCAAATTGTGTAATGTTTTTATCGGAATAGGTCATCAACTTTATATGCTTTTAAACAGTTAAATATAAACAATAAAAATACCAACAACAAGTATGAATTTTGCAGTCATTCCAGCATTTCAAATATAAACAAAAGAAATTAAATTATGAGTACAATCACAACTAAAGACGGAACAGAAATTTACTACAAGGATTGGGGTTCGGGTCGTCCTGTAGTTTTTAGTCACGGATGGCCTCTTAATGCCGATGCATGGGAATCGCAAATGGTTTTTCTGGCTCAGCATGGTTTTCGGTGCATCGCACACGACAGGCGTGGTCACGGACGTTCAAGTCAGCCATGGGAGGGAAACGATATGGATACCTATGCTGACGATTTGGCCGAACTGATGAATGCACTCGATCTGAAAGATGCCGTCTTGATCGGTCACTCTACGGGAGGTGGTGAAGTGGCACGTACCATTGGCCGTCATGGAACCTCACGCGTTGCAAAGGTTGTGTTAATGGGCTCAGTGACACCATTAATGCTAAAATCAACCGCCAATCCCAGTGGAGTTCCCATCGAAAAGTTTGATGAAATTCGTGCAGGAGTTGCTGCCGACCGTTCACAGTTCTATAAAGATTTGACAACTCCCTTTTATGGAGCCAACCGCCCGAATCACAAAGTGACTCAGGGTACCCGCGATGCTTTCTGGTTGCAGGGAATGCAGGGAGGGCTAAGAAATGAACTTGAATGCATTAAGGCGTTCTCAGAAACTGATTTCAATGAGGATCTAAAGAAATTCGATATTCCTACACTGATCATTCATGGTGATGACGATCAGATTGTGCCTATCGCTACCACTGCGTTGCTCGCTGAAAAGCTCATCAAAAATGCTATGCTGAAAGTTTATCCAGGAGCCCCACATGGTCTTGCGGTAACCCACAAGGAGCAACTCAACGCCGATTTGCTGGCCTTCATCAAGGGTTAGACCATCTTCTTTAGACGATTTATCATGGTGTGATGAAAATAAAGGAACATTTTTTGCAGAATTATATAACCATGACTATAAATGTGCGTATTAGAAGATGTGATTCACCCTTAAAATTAAACAAGATGAAAACCGATGAGGTAAATGAAAATCTGATGGTAGCAGATATATTTCTGCGAGAATCAGATATCAATGTGAAAGAGGAGATTGGTAAACTTAAGCAAAAATTTGCCACTTTAATGGAGGATGACTTGTTATTTGAAGAAGGAAAGAGAGAAGAATTGTGGGCTAAATATCAAGAATGCATTGATCAGACGGAAATTGAGTTAAAGAAAATAGTTTCTACTCTGTAATACTTAACAGGATTATCATCCATAACAAAAAATTGAAAAAGTGAGATAAAGATTGTAGAAGTATAAACAGGCAATAGTCTGTCTTATGCTTCTACAATCATTTTACCCATATTTTCTCCTTTGAATAATCCAATAAATGCACTAGGTAACTGATCAAATCCCTTTATTTTAGTCTCTGGAAATTTAACTTTTCCCTCTCTTATCCATTTTGTCAATTGCTGTAAGCCTTCGTCAAAACGGTTTTGGTATTCGTTAACAGAAAAACCTTGCATCAATGCGTTGTGTAAAAGAATTAGAGGTTGTAATCGTGGTCCTGTGGAAATTTCAGAACTGTTGTATGTTGATATTTGCCCACACACGATGATTCTTGCTTTATGATTGATATGACTGATAACAGCATCCGATATTTCGCCACCCACATTATCATAGTATACATCTACTCCATTAGGACAAATCTGGGCAAGGGCTTTCATTAAATCATCTGAAGTTTTGTAATTGATGGCTTCGTCGAATCCATATTCGGTTTTTAATAAATTTACCTTTTCATCTGATCCCGCAATACCGATCACGCGGCAGCCTTGTATCCTGGCGATTTGACCAACCACCACTCCAACAGCGCCTGCTGCAGCTGAAACTACAACAGTTTGGCCTTCCTGGGGCTTTCCAATATCCATTAAACCAAAGTAAGCTGTTAACCCAGGCATCCCTAGTACGCCCAAATAATAACTTGCCGGTGCTGCTTTATCATTAATTATTTTCAAACCTTTTGCTGGAGCTAAAGTCCTGACACGCCAAGGTAACCGACCTGAAATCAAGTCACCGACTTTAATTTCCGACGATTTACTTTCAATTACTTTTGCTACTACTCCGCCTTCAATTGGTTTACCAATCTCAAAAGAAGCTTGGTTTGCATTCATTCGTCCCCGCATGTATGGATCAACTGAATAATACAATATTTCAACTAAAACCTGATCATTCATCAAATCTGGTAAACTTGTATTTTCAATTTTAAAGTTATCCAAAGTTGGGATACCTGTTGGTCTTGCTGCAAGTATAATCTGTCGTGTTTCCATGTTTTATTTATTTTCTTCATCAAGATCATGATGGTCATCACCTCCTAAGCTGTAAAAATTATTCTCTTCGTCTTCACTTCCAATGGCCTCTTGTTCATCATCCAAATCAGCTCCAGGCACATCCAATTCTTCACCCGACATTTCATCCCAAAAATCAAGTTGTTTTGGCGTCTCTGATTTGACAATCGGTATTTTTAATTTCGATGGTTGCTCGGGATCCAAATCTTCTTCCTTGATGAAATTGCTGTATATGTCCTCATTTGATGGATATACGGGATATTCTGGAAAAGATTCTTCCACTTCTGCTTTTTCTAATGGACTTTCTGACTCTTTTGATGTCAGTTGATTAACTTTTGATGTTTTACTCTTGGAATGATTTATTTTGTGGTTCATGACAAGCGATTTATAAAGTTGTATATTTAAACAATTGTAGCGAATTTTTGTTTAATGCATATATAAAAAAGCATCGCTCATCACAAATGATTAACGATGCATTTAATTGGTGAAGATGATTATAATTCGCTGATAATCTGCCTTAGTTCCTCTTTTGTTTTACCCAGCTTAATCTGCAGTTTCCCATATAACTCATCCATCTCACCTTCTTCGAACAGAAGATCATTATCTGTTAAGGCGGCAAATTTTTGTTTCAGTTTGCCCTTTTGTTCTTTCCAGTTTCCTCTAAATTCTGTAGTATTCATCTTTTTAAGTTTTTATATTGTTTATATTAATTAATCTTATTCTTTAAGCCTTCGTAACATTAATGTTTCTTATTGCCTTTGCCTTCCTTATGCTTTCCCCCCTGGCCATTTTCATTTCCATGCGACTGTAAATTTCTGCGGTCTGGTTTTACATCTCTATAATTTTCTCGATGAGCCGGTTTTTCATTCCGCCTCTCATATCTTTGATCTTTGCTGTCGCGAATAAGTACTTGTTGTGAATGTTGGTGCTTATATCCTTTATAATGATCAGAGTAATATTGGTGCCTTAAGTATGGTTTGGGTTCATTAATGACTACTTTGTATGTATTGTATAAATCTACATGTCGATATTGATAAGGCAAGGAGTTTACCGAGATCCACCTATTGCCTTTCAAATAAACAAATTGCCTTTGGGGAGCATAATAATAAAGATCATATTCTGGCATATAGTAATATTCCACATAGTCATATTCGGTAGGTCCCCATTGAGGTTGCAGATTTAAATTAATGCTAATTCCTACCTGAGCGTTTACATTAAACGAACTTAAAAGAAAAAGTCCTAAGGCAAACAATAATAGTTGAATTTTTTTCATTTTATTTATTCTATTTGTAATTGAATTATTACACCACAAAGTTGATTAAATATAGCTTTACACCTCTTACATATATTTGTTTATATGTTACAAAATTCACAGGTTTTGTGAATGAAATTGTATAATTTTGATTCGTTAATTAAAAGAATAAGTTAAATCTTCGTCTCAATTATTACCTGTAATCGACTACCTTAGGTTTTGATATTTCGAAATCATCGAACCCATAATCACTGGTTTTATAGGCATTTATATTCAAAATATTGTTACCACTGCCTGGAAGATATGGATAGAACGTTATTGAAATCTGGAATGTATTTATCATTAGATAATTATTCTTTATCAATAACCCCAATCCCAATACTGAGTATAGGCGTGTATCTGCAATTCCTGAGGTGTTGTTGCCCAACATCCCGAATGAAGAAAATATATAAGGGCCGAACCGAAACCCATAAAGCTCCCATGGTGCATAACATTGGGTCTGTAAAGTCAAAGCCATCATACGTGTTGCGGGATATTTCAGTTCCTCGAATCCATTTATCACATTATTCAGACTTAGGTTATCTGTGGCCAACCGGTTAAGACCTACTGTAAATGTGGGTCGGATGAATTGTCGTAATTTCCAGTAACCGATCCTGAATAAAGAAGTATAATAATTGATTCTCCCCGTAATCACTTGCTGTTGTAATCCTTGTGTGCCAATTAATGTTCCATATTCAATGTTGCTGCTTAGGTATCCAAAACGATAATAGTTTCCCCATGCTGCCTTGAATCCTAAATAGAATTTATTGGTACTCTTAACACTCAGTCCAATGGTATTGCCAAACGCCCAGCCAATAGGAATATCTTCCACCTTTCCGTAATTAAAAATATACCTGTCCTGTATATATTCTCTTGACGTGAACCCTATTCCTGCAAAATAGATATTCTCATTATTGAAGACGTTCAATGATTCTGCCTTTGAACTCCTATTAGGATATCGTGTTCTAAGCATCCTACCTGAGACAATAATATTAGTGCTTCTGGCATTCAATGAATTCCCTTTTTTCAACTGCCATGATCGTGCTATCCAGTAATCCTGGATGTTCGTCTTGGCTGATAGGTATCGAACACTATCATCTTGAACATAGTTTTGATTAGTAATTAATTGTCCTATGAATAATCCTCCTGCCCATTTAGTCACGGGTGAATAAAATGTTCTTGATAAGTCGAGGCTTTTAACCAAATGCCTTTTGTCCAATGTCAGGTATTGAAGATTGGAACTTACGGGGGAGTATACCGGGCTTGCAAACTCCATATTATTTATAAGATCGTTGTTGCCTGAAAAGTAATATTGAAAGTTGCCGGTAATGTGGGTATTCTGAAAATTAGGAATCAAATAACCAATCTGGAAAACATTATTGTTGAATGTGTTATTATTTCGAATATCTACATGGAATCTATTCCCGAGTCCAAGAAAATTGTCGTCCCTAAGTCCTACTTCCTGGTTTGTACCCGACATGTTTAGTGAAGGTAAGATGCTCCAAACATCACTCACCTTTATATAAACATCCAGCGAATCTGATTTAGATGAACTGGGATAAGTAGATATTAGAAGATCCTGAACATAAATCTGATTTCGGATCAATCGCTCTGATTCTTTTACCAACAATGAATCGAAGGGTTCATTTTCTTTAAAAAGCAGCAAATCTCTGATTACCTTTCTTCGGGTTTGAATGTGTAATAGATTGACCGTTTTTATTAAAAAGCCTTTGGGATGCACAGAGGTATCCTGTAAACTATGACTAAAAGGGTCAAGCGTCGTAATGTATATGTTTCTTACAATTTTTCCTTTTTCAATTAAATTGGCCTTTGGTATTTTTTCTGTGTTCCTTTTTGTTTTGATTTGCGTATTTAAAGTTGGATTAAAAATTGGCCCCTTTTGAACTTTAGTCAACTTTGTTTTCTTTAAGAACTTTTCATTGGAATTATAATGAATAGTGTCCTTTGCAGATTCTTGTTTCTGCGCAATACTCTGTCCAAAAAAGCACAAACCCACTATCAATATGCATAATAATCTCAACACCATAGCAGAAGACCAATTTAAAAGTTAAATATAGGAATAAAATCGGACTTCTCAATGGGTTAATTTAATATTTTATTATTTATCAAATAATCTAAATATTGTTGTTATTATTTGACATGACTCATAATCTTCTCCTTTTCTTTATTTAGCCATTCTTCTTTACTTATATTCTTTGCTTGCCTTTTTGCTTTTTTGCTTAGACTCTTTGCCAGATCTTTTGCATTTTTTGCAATTTCTTTGCGTGTTGAATTTTCTTTACTGTTGGCAAATAAAACTCCTAAGGTAGCTCCTGCCAATAGACCGATTGTCAATGTACCGATTAATTTCAAGGTGTTAAATGATTTTCTCATCTCTAGTGTAATTTAAATTTGTTTGTCCATAAAGTTCGGTTTATTGGTATCCGCCCCACCAACCGCATCCTAAGCCAGCAGGTTTTTGTCGATAAATTGGGGCAGCAGGTTTATGAGTTCTGATTCTTCCGTGTCGTTGATGTTTTGAATGACATAGGTTAACCATTTTTGGGGGTCGATGTCGTTTTTGGTGCATGTAGCAAAAAAGCTGTAGAACATGGCGATGTCTTTTGCCGCATCGTGCGAACCTGCAAACAGGTAGTTTTTTCGTCCCAGAGCCAGTGGACGGATGGAGTTTTCTATTAAGTTGCTGTCAATCTCGAGCATTCCGTGGGTTAAATAGTTTTGTAGGCTATCCCAGCGGTTGGCACAATAACCAAATGCTATCCCAATCGGACTGTGTGGCGTAACGTTGTCTCTCTCCTTAATTATGTATTGACCAATTTCATTGATAACGGATAATGATTTGTCCAGCCTCAATGCATGACGCTCTTCATGCGACATTCCCGATTCGCGGGCAAGTGCCTCGATAGCATAAAGCAGTTGGATGAGTTTCATCACATGCGATGCCCTTTTCTGATCATTTTTAAGTGCCTTGTCAAAGTAACGGCGTGCGTGTGCCCAGCATGACAGGTGCGTTATGCCTTGTGATAAAGCCAGATGCGTGTATCCGGAGTAACCATCGGTTTGAATATAGCCATTAAAGGTCGACAAGTCATCGATCGGTCCTTTGGTGGAACGGCTTTTATAGTATTCAAAAAGCACAGATTTTGACAACGGGGCATACCTTACCCACATGTAACCCTGGTGACATGCCCCTTTTTTATCCTTATCCTGCACTTTAATGGGAGATTCATCAATCATTTGGTAAAGCTCCCTGAAAACATACATCCGGTGAATGGCATAAAGTGGCCGAATCAGCCCGGCTCCCAGTTTTACCCACGATTCGAGGGTGGAACTGGGTAAAGGAACACCCATTTGTGTGATTTGCTTTAGTATCCGGTAAAGTGGGAGGTGATAGATGAATTTATGGATGTAAATCATCGTTAGCAGAGCCGCACTGGCCATACATTTTGGAATCGGGCGCTTGAGTGGGGCAATAATTTGTGTCTGCTGACCCTTTTCATCCTCCGGGGTGATGTACTTTGGGCGGATATAGCGGTTGATATGAAGTTTCGGAGGTGTATAATCCAGTTCTTCGGTAATTTCCTGGCCAA
>Ga0209100_1000393_pt1 | contig 39798 bp, 37 predicted proteins | sample lystaG_FD_185480 | JGI IMG/M metagenome (GOLD analysis project Ga0209100, IMG submission 185480) | Glacier valley bacterial and archeal communities from Borup Fiord, Nunavut, Canada, to study Microbial Dark Matter (Phase II) -... | ecosystem: Environmental > Aquatic > Freshwater > Ice > Glacier ... | reverse complement strand
CGCCGCGCTCTGGATCGCGTCGGAGAAGCTCGTCGGGCAGAAGTTCACGGTCTAGGGGTTACCCATCCGGGGGCCGGGCCGCCCGAAGGGCCGGGCCGGGGCCGGGTCAACCGTCACAAACGGCTCTGGGGGTTTCCTTTTCCAGCAGAAAGTGACGGTTCGCTGGTCGCGGCCGCCGCGCCAGCGGGGCTCCGCCCGGCCCGCTCGCCGAGTGAACCGTCATGAACGGATGGATGGCCGACCGCTGTGCGCGATTTATGACGGATGACTGGGACGGGTGGCGGACCAGCCCCCTGCCTCCAGCGCTGTTCCCACCTTGCCGAGCAACGTTGAGCGCTGCTGCATGAGGCTCTTATTGACGCGAATGACCCGCCACTTCTCCTCCATGAACGCGTCCAGGCGCGAGATGTCGATGTGGAACTGACGTTCGTCAGAGCGATGCTGGCCCCCGTCGTATTCGAGCAGCACACGATAGGACGGATATGCCAGGTCGCCGAGCCCGATCACTGCCCCGAAGCGATTGCAGATCTCGAAATTCACAACGGGTTCCGGTAGCCCAGCCCTGACGATCATGAGCCGGAGCATGGTCTCGCGCGCGGAGTCTGTGCGCGAGCGGATGTCGAGTAGCGCTCGGCGAAGGGCCGGGCCTCCCGGTCGGGCGCCCCACCCGGCAACGGCCGCCGTGAGCTCGGAAACCGTTGCGAGAGGAGACTGGCGACAGACGAGTCCGTCGCCCATGACGATCAGATCATCAACGGAGAGCTCGGCCGCGAGTTGGCACCAGGTTTCGACTGCATCGCTCACCCGTAGTCCCGACGGGAGGGTGCGTATCCGCACACTCGACAGCAGTTCATGGCCACGCACGCCCCGCAGCCTCGGTGCCCGCCGCGGTGTCGGAGCCGAAACATCGAGCATGGGACCGCCGAGCACGGAAACATCAGACACGTGCCGAAGGTGGACTTCGGGAAGACGAAGCCCAAGCAGTGCGGCGGCCGTCCCGTGACTGAAGTACTGGTCGGGCGGCATCCGGGTCGCGTAGGCGGCGGCGAGATCGGCGATTCCGCGGGCTTCGGTAGAGAGTTGCCCGTGCATCCGAGTTCCATGGAATGGTCGCCCCAGGTCACTGCCGCGAAGACGCCCCGCTCCGACACCGAGCGCGGTAGCTTCCCCGACGCTGAATGGTCGAGCGGCGATGGCGTGGGGGAGCGGATGATTGCGGCGCATCAGACCACCGTGGAGCAAGATACCAGCCCCTGGTGCCGCTCTCGCCGGACTGTGGGCGACGCTGTCGACCGTGGCCCGTGGAGGAGTCGAAGCGCGACACCACCAACCGTCGCAGATCGTCCTTCGGATGCCGCCTACCGGCAGTTTGTGACGGCCGGCCAGAAGTTCACGCGCCGAGTGGCAACCTCAGTGTGACGGCCGGCCAGAAGTTCACGCGCCGAGCGGCAACCTCAGTACCCGACGACCGGCCCGAAGTGCTCGGCGAGGGTACCGCGGTGGGTGGCGCGCAGCTCCTCGAGGGTGAGCGCGAACTGGTCCTGCACCTCGAGGTCCCTGCCATCCGTCACGCCGACGCGCAGGGCGGGCACGCCGCGACCCTCGCACAGCCCGATGAAGCGCACGTCGTCTTCGCGCGGCACCGAGACGATCGCCCGTGCTCCCGACTCGCTGAACAATGCCGCCGTCGCGTCGACGCCGTCGCGCTCCATGAGTTCGGTGATCCAGAGCCGGGCACCCAGACCGAAGCGGAGCACCGACTCGGAGACAGCCTGGATGAGGCCACCGTCGGAGAGATCGTGCGCGGAGGCGATGATGTTTTGCGCGGAGCCCGACTTGATGAGCCCCGCGAGCGCCCGCTCGGCCGCGAAGTCCACGATCGGTGGACGACCACCCAAGTGAGAGTGGATGACTCCCGCCCACGCCGATCCGTCCAACTCGTCACGCGTGGTGCCGAGCAGGTAGATGTTGTTGCCCTCGTCCTGCCAGCCGCTCGGGATACGGTCGGCCACGTCGTTGATCACGCCGAGCACGGCCACGACCGGTGTCGGGTGGATCGGCACGTCGCCGGTCTGGTTGTAGAACGAGACGTTTCCGCCGGTGACGGGGATCTCGAGCTCGAGGCATCCGTCGGCCAGTCCCTCGACGGCCTGCGAGAACTGCCACATCACCTCGGGGTTCTCCGGAGAGCCGAAGTTGAGGCAGTCGGAGACGGCGACCGGGGTCGCGCCGGTGACAGCGACGTTGCGGAACGCCTCGGCGAGGGCGAGCTGCGCCCCTCGGTAGGGGTCGAGGTAGGCGTAGCGGCCATTGGCGTCGGTCGCGACGGCGAATCCGAGCCCCGACTCCTCGTCGATGCGCACCATCCCGCCGTCATCCGGGAAGGACAGGGCCGTGTTGCCCATCACATAGCGGTCGTACTGGTTGGTGATCCAGTCCTTCGAGGCGAGGTTGCCGCTGCCGAGCAGCGCGACGGCCTGCTCGCGCAGCGCGGTGGGGGACACCGCACGAGGCAGGGACGACGCGGAATCGGCCTGCAGCGCATCGATCCACGTCGGGTAGGCGAGGGGTCGCTCGTACACCGGGCCGTCGACCGCAACCGTACGTGGCAGCACATTGACAATTTCCTCACCATGCCAGTTGATGATGAGACGGCCGGTGTCCGTGACCTTCCCGAGCACACTGGTCTCGACATCCCATTTCGCGGTGACCGCCAGGAATCCCGCCAATTTCTCGGGCGTCACGATCGCCATCATGCGCTCCTGCGACTCCGACATGAGGATTTCCTCCGCCGTGAGTGTGGGATCACGCAGCAGCACTTTCTCGAGCTCGATGAACATGCCGCCGTCACCGTTCGAGGCGAGCTCCGAGGTCGCGCAGCTGATGCCGGCGGCTCCCAGGTCCTGGATGCCCTCGACGAGGTTCTGCTGGAACAGTTCGAGGCAGCATTCGATAAGCACTTTCTCGGCGAAGGGGTCACCCACCTGCACAGCCGGTCGTTTCGTCGGACCGCCCGCGGAGAACGAATCGGACGCGAGGATGGATGCTCCGCCGATTCCGTCTCCGCCGGTGCGCGCTCCGAACAGCACGACCTTGTTGCCCACGCCGCGGGCATTCGCCAGGTGCAGGTCTTCATGGCGCAGCACTCCGACGGCCAACGCGTTCACGAGCGGATTGGCCTGGTAGACGGAGTCGAACCAGGTCTCACCGCCGATGTTGGGCAGGCCGAGACAGTTGCCGTAAAACGAGATGCCGGCGACGACACCGTGCACCACGCGAGCCGTGTCGGGGTTGTCAATGGCGCCGAAGCGCAGGGCATCCATCACCGCGACCGGTCGGGCACCCATCGAGATGATGTCGCGCACGATCCCACCGACGCCGGTCGCGGCGCCCTGGAACGGCTCGATGTAGGAGGGATGATTGTGGCTCTCGATCTTGAAGGTCACGGCCCAGCCCTGGCCGACATCCACGACGCCCGCGTTCTCGCCCATGCCCACCATGAGGTTCTCGCGCATCTTCGGCGTGGTCTTGTCGCCGAATTGGCGCAGGTAGATCTTGGACGACTTGTAGGAGCAGTGCTCGCTCCACATCACCGAGTACATGGCGAGCTCGCCGCTGGTGGGCCGCCGCCCGAGGATCTCGCGAATCGACCGGTACTCGTCGGGCTTGAGGCCGAGGGCCGCGTAGGGCTGCTCCCGGTCAGGGGTGGCTGCGGCGTTCGCGACGGTGTCCGGAACAGAAACGGTGTCTGAGGCGGAAAAGGTGGAGGTGCTCACGGGCGCTAGGACTCCTGGATCGAGGGCGTACCGGAAGTGTCGATTCTATCGGCCCTCGCCTGTCCCGGTCCTCGCCCGCGCGTCCATCCTCCGCGCGTCCATCTCTCCGCGTCATCACTCACCACACGCCCGCAACCCCTGCGGTCCATTCGGATGCCGCTTTCCGTTGCTCCCGTGGGCCGGCGCAGCGGAAAGCGGCAGCTCGGCACGCGGGTCGCGCCTCGCAACTCGAGTCGGAGCCATTGCGCCCCTACCCTTGGGTATCGAAGAAGGGAGGCATATGTTCGACGTGAAATCCTGGATCGGGCTCGGCGTCGCCGTGATTATCGCTCTCGTCGCCGTGCTCCTGGTGGTGGTGATCACCTCGGCGGCCGCGCGGCTGACCGCCCGTCGGGAGAGCTGGGCGCGAGCGCTCATACTGCGGGTGCGCCTGCCCTATCGCCTGTTCCTCGTCGTGGTCGCCACGTGGATCGCCGTGCACTTCACCCTGCCGGCCGCGGCACCGCTTGGCACTGTGGACCACGGCTTCCTCATCGCCGCCATCGCCGCGGGAACTTGGCTGGTCGCGGCCCTCGTCGGCTTCGGCCTCGGTCTCGTAACCGGCAGGTACCGCACCGACGTCGCGGACAACAAGCGCGCCCGCCGCGCCCAGACCCAGATCGCCATCGTGCGCCGCCTCGCGAGCATTGCGATTGTCATTATCGGGATCGCCTCCATCCTGCTCACTTTCCCCGGGGTGCAGGCGGTCGGCGCGAGTGTGCTCGCCTCAGCCGGGGTGGTCTCGATCGTCGCCGGTCTTGCGGCCCAGTCGACTCTCGCGAACGTCTTCGCTGGCGTGCAGCTCGCCTTCAGCGACGCCATCCGGGTGGATGACGTGGTGATCGCCCAGGCGGAGTGGGGCCGCATCGAGGAGATCACGCTCACCTACGTGGTCGTGCACATCTGGGACGACCGGCGGCTCGTGCTGCCCTCCACCTACTTCACCAATACCCCGTTCGAGAACTGGACGAGGCATTCCAGCGAGCTCCTCGGCTCGGTGGAGTTCGACCTCGACTGGCAGGCGAGTCCGTCGCAGATGCGCGAGCGGCTCGATGCGATCCTCGCCGAGACGCGACTGTGGGATGGTCGCACCGGGGTACTGCAGGTGACGGATGCGGTCGGGGGCTACGTGCGCATCCGCATCCTGGTGTCCGCCGTGGATGCCCCGACTCTATTCGACCTGCGCTGCCACGTGCGGGAGCACATGGTGGAGTGGCTGCACCAGAGTGCTGCGGAGGCCCTGCCGCGCACACGCATCCTGTCTGTCGAACCCGCTTCGCATCCGACGTCGGTGCCGGTGTCCACCGGACAGATCGGGCTCTTCACTGGCACACCGGAGGCCGAGGAGCGGGCGAGCCAGTTCACCGGAGTCCTGCCGGTGGTTGGAGATGCAGGTGATCCCGACCGCAGCTGAGCTGCGGGCGCCCGGCACGAGAGGAGCTAGGCCGAGACGAGCGCCGCAATCGCGCTCGTGAAGACGGTGAGCCCGTCGGTGCCGTTGCGCATGGCGAGGGCGGTGTCCGGACCGAAGCCCTCTTCGGTCGCGTGCTCCGGGTGCGGCATCAGCCCCACGACATTTCCGCGGACATTCGAGATGCCGGCGATGTCATTGAGTGACCCGTTGGGGTTGACGTCGACATAGCGGAAGACGACCCGGCCCTCACCCTCCAGCCGCGCGATTGTCTCGGCGCTGGCGATGAAGCCGCCTTCGCCGTTTTTCAGCGGGATGGTGATCTCGCGCCCGGCAACGAATCCGTTGGTCCAGGCCGTCGAGGTGTTCTCCACGCGCAACTTCTGGTCTCGACAGATGAAGCTGCCGTGATCGTTGCGGATGAGTCCGCCCTCGAGCAGGTGGGCCTCGGTGAGCATCTGGAACCCGTTGCAGATGCCGAGCACCGGCATCCCCTTCGCGGCGGCATCGATGACCTCGGCCATGATCGGGGAGAGCGAGGCGATGGCGCCGCAGCGCAGGTAGTCGCCGTAGCTGAAGCCGCCGGGGAGCACGATCGCATCCACGCCCCGGAGGTCGTGTTCGCCGTGCCAGAGGGCGACCGGGGTTGCGCCGGCCAGGCGTACGGCGCGCTGGGCGTCCCGGTCGTCGAGCGAGCCGGGAAAGGTGATGACGCCAATTCTGGTCATGCGCGGGTGGGGGAGGGTTCGACCACGATCGACACCACGTCTTCGATCACGGAGTTGGAGAACATGTCATCCGCGAGCCGTGTGATCTCGGCGAGCACGGCATCCGTGACTTCGTCCACCGTCACTTCGAAACGCTTACCGATGCGCACGCCGGCGATCCCGGACTTTCCGAGGCGGTGGAGGGCACCGGCGACGGCCTTACCCTGGGGGTCGAGAAGCTCGGGCTTCGGCATGACTTCGACGACGATTACGGGCACGAGTCACTCCAAGAGTTCGCCTGTAGGTGGGTGCCCCCAGCCTACCGGAGTGCGCGATCGGACCCTCGGCGCAAGGCCCGCACGAGATCAGCCGGTCATCGATACGCTCGATGGATGTTCACGAAGAAGCAGGTCGCCATCCGCGTGCCCACCCTGCGTGCCCCGACGGCGGTGTGGGGCGACAGTTTCGGCCGACTCGCGCTGCGCTGCGGGCAGGTCCTGCTCGTGCTCTCCATCGCGGTGATCATCGTGTTCGCCGCGACCAGGCTGCAGCTCGTGGTGGTGCCGCTGCTGATCGCGCTGATCGTGGCATCCGCATTCCGCCCGGTGGTTCGCCTGCTCGAGAAGCACATGCCGCGGGTGGTCGCCGCGATCATCTCGCTGCTTGCCGGAGTGCTCGTGTTCGGAGGGGTCGTCACGATCGCCGTCGTACAGGTGCAGTCACAGTTCGCCACACTTCAGAAGTCGGTGAGTTCCGGTATCAACACCATCGCCGACTTCATCCAGAACGGCCCGCTCACTATCGATGCACAGCAGATCAGCGCGGTGCAGAAGACCCTGGTCGACTTCGTCACGAGCGCACAGTTCGGCTCGGGCGCGCTCGCCGGGGTATCCACCGCCGCCGAGCTCGTCACCGGCGCGGTACTCACGGTGATCGTGCTCTTCTACTTCATGAAGGATGGGCCGATGATCTGGGCCTTTCTGATCACGCCGTTTCGGCCGGTCCTGCACGCCAAGCTGCGTCGTGCCGGGGACAGCGCGGTGCAGACCCTCGGGGGGTATGTGCGGGGAACGGCGATCATCGCGCTCGTCGATGCGACGTTCATCGGTGTGGCCATGCTGATCCTTCAGGTGCCGCTCGCGATCCCCTTGGCCATTCTCGTGTTCATCGGTGCGTTCATCCCCCTGGTCGGCGCGACGGTCACGGGCATCATCGCCGCTCTCGTCACGCTCGTGACCAACGACCTCACCGCGGCGATCATCGTGGTGATCGTGGTGATCGCCGTGCAGCAGCTCGAGGGCAACTTCCTCTCACCGTTCGTCATGGGCAAGTCACTCAAACTGCACGGTCTCGTCGTGCTGCTCGCCCTCACCGCCGGAACGATCCTCGGCGGCATCTTCGGCACCCTCATCTCGGTGCCGGCGGCAGCGGTCGCCTGGGCGGTCATCAAGCACTGGAATGACCGGATCGTGCCCGAGCCCGGCGTCGACAGCGCGAAGCGGACGTCAGTCGCGGCGTGAGGGCCGGCGTCGCAGCGGCGCCAGCAGGCTGAGCGGCACGGTGTCCAGGACGAATTCCGCCCACTCCCGATACCCCGATGGGCCGGGGTGGAAGAGATCGGTCGCCCAGAATGTCGGCGTGTAGGGCGGCGGTTTCGGTAGCGCGAATACCCGATCGACGCCTCGAACGGCGGCGCGCGCGGCGTCATCGAGGCTGGCCGCGTGCAGTGCGAGGTTCCAGCGCAGGGGGCTTTGCAGGCTGCGGAATCGGTCGAACCGGGGCATCAGGGAGACCAGGAGCAGGGCATCCGGGTTCACCTCCCGAAGACGGCGAACGATTTCGCGAACGTCCCGCGCGAAGGCGCGGCGCGACCGCAACCCGAGTGCGTCGTTGGCACCGACGGTCAGGAACACCACGTCGTACCGCCCGGTCGTGGCTTCGTCGATGAACCGCTCCAGGATGTCGCGAGAGCTTGCCCCGTTCTCTCCGATGGCGGTCCAGGCGGTCCCGCGGTCGAACCGGTCTCCGAACTCCTGGGCGAAACTGCCCGGCAGCGCCTCGTTCTGGCTCTCGACCCCGACCCCGGCCGCGGTCGAGTCGCCGAGCACGAGCAGGCGGATCAGGTCCGCTCCCGGCAGCGACCCGGTCCAGGGAAGCGCGGCCTCCGGAAGGCGCGGGATGCTCGCGCGCGCCTTCCTCGCCTGCATGAGCAGAACGGGGGCGAGAGGTATCGCGGCGGCCCGGCTCAGGAGGTTCGGGTGGAAATTCATCACTTCACCAATTTTAGGCCGCTCCCGCCGGGCAGATTGCCAGAAAAAACCCGCGATCTGCTGCATCCGTTTGCCGTGATCGCACGGAAGTACCAGATAAGAACATGACCAGCATGTTCGGGACTGGAGCAGACACGTGAAAACTCGAATCATGGCCGGCAGTGTTGCCGGCGCTTTCCTTCTCGCCGCGCTCGCGATTCCAGTGTCCGCTTCCGCGGCCACGAACGCCCAGCTGTCGGTGCTGCACGGCGTGCCCGGAGTCACCGTCGACGTGTGGGTGAACGGCGCCCTCACGCTCAATGACTTCAAGCCGGGAACGCTGGCCGGCCCGCTGAGCCTGCCACCCGCTACCTACTCGGTCGCGATCACGGCCTCCGATGCCACCTCTGCCACCGACAAGGTCGTCATCGGCCCGGTCGACCTTTCTCTCGCCGACGGAGGCAACTACACGGCGGTCGCCCATCTCGACCCGGCGGGCAAGCCCACGGCGACCCTCTTCACCAACGATATCTCCAAGACCACTCCCGGACAGGGTCGACTGACGGTCCGTCACGTGGCCGCGGCCCCGCCCGTTGACGTGCTCGCGGGCACCTCCCCCGTGATCAAGGGGCTCACCAACCCGAAGGAGCAGATCCTCAACCTTGCTCCGGCCACCATCTCGGCCTCGGTCGTCGCGGCGGGAACCCCCACTCCCGCGCTCATCGGGCCGGCCGACGTACCCGTCGTCGAAGGTCAGAACACCATCGTCTACGCCTATGGCAGCCTCGCTGACAAGTCTCTTGCCGTAGCGGTGCAGACCATCACCGGACTGCACACCCCGCCGGCGGGCGTTCCCGGCGGACAGACCGGCGCGGCAGCACGCGCCGAATCGGCACAGACCCTGTCGACGATCGGCTTCGGGGCATTCGGGTTGCTCCTCGCCGCCGCCGCTGTGCTGGTAGTCGCTCGCAGGAAGGCCGGGTCGCGCGCCTGACGGCGTACCGGCCGAAGAGGAATCTGGAGTGAAGATGACGGGAAGGGCCGGTCTCGGCGCCGCGCTGGCGCTGTGCCTGGTCCTTCCCGTGCTCGCCGGGTGCTCGGCATCGCCTGCACCGCCCGCATCGACGGCACGGTCGACCGCTTCTGCAACTCCCGCGCCGCGGGTGACCGTTCCCGACATCCCGCGAGTGGATGCTTCGCTCGGCAGCCTCACGGTGGCCGCGGTCGTGGCGCCGGTGCGCATCCGATTCGACCGGCTGGGCATCGACATGAGGGTGACCGCCGAGGGGCTCGACGCCAAGGGAGCGATGGCCCTGCCGGCCAACGCCGCCGAGGCGGGATGGTATCGCTACAGCCCGGGGCTCGCCGCTCCGGAGGGCGCCACCGTAATCGCGGCCCATATCGATTCCCGGCACGACGGTATCGGCCCGTTCAGCAAGCTCAAGAATGCGACCGCCGGAGACACGATCACGGTCTACGGAGCGGATGGATCCGCGGTCGACTACACCGTGCGCGAGCTGAGGCAGGTGGGCAAGATCGACGCCCCGATGGCGGATGTCTTCGAAACCACCGGGGCGCCAAAGCTGTCACTAGTAACCTGTGGCGGGGTCTTCAACTCGAAGACGGGACACTACCTCGACAATGTCATCGTCACGGCAACACCGGTTGCTGCGGCGACCGCGGGCAATTGACCCTTCACGGCCAGAGCGGAGGGGACTATCGTGAGCGACAATAGAGCCGCCTCTCCGGGCGACCAACCCCGACCGGCCGCCGTCAGGATCCCCGTGTCTGACCTTATAAACAACCACGACGAGTCGTCTCTCGTCGCGAGCTTTCAGGCGGGTGATGAACATGCCCTCGCTACCATGTACGAGCGCTGGGCGCGACTGGTCTATGGCATGTCGCTGAGGTCGCTCGGCAACTCCGCCGATGCCGAAGACGTGACCCAGCGAGTATTCGTGGCAGCCTGGCTCGGGCGGGCCAACTTCGACTCCGATCGGGCGCGACTCTCGGCCTGGCTGGTGGGCATCACCAAGCACACGATCGCGGACGCGCATGAGCGGCGCGCGCGTGATCGTCGGGACCGGGAAGCACTCATCCAGAGCCTCGACCGCGAGGTGACGGACTGGCCCGACGACCTGGCCGAAAGGCTCGTGGTGGCGGATGCCCTCGCCGACCTGCCGACGACGCCTCGCCAAATCATGAGACTCGCGTTCTACGATCGGCTCACGCACACACAAATCGCCGAGCGACTCGGTCTCCCGCTCGGCACGGTGAAAAGTCATATCCGTCGAAGTCTCGATCGGCTACGAACCAGATTGGAGGTGAGCGAAGATGAATGACCAACCCGTGCACGGTGATCCGGAGATCCTGGCCATGATGGCCATGGGTGAGCCCGATATCCCGCTCACTGACGAGCTTCATGTGCAGGACTGCCCCCACTGTCTTGATGAGCTCAACAGCCTGGTGCGCGTGACGACTCTCGCCCGCTCCGGCTCGCCTCTCGAGCATCCGCTCGACGCTCCGGGACCGGCGGTCTGGCGGTCGATCAGCCACAGCCTCGGCCTCGCGACCGATGTCGTGCCGGCACCCTTCGAGACGGGGGCTTCGCACGCTGCCTCGGACCCCGCGGCATCGCCGCTCCCGGTCGCCATAAGCTCGCCTGCAGCATCGTCTCCGCGGGGCCACCGTGCCCACCGACGCCGCCGCCGGCTGGTCGCCCCGGTGCTCGCGGGAGCGCTCGCGGTCGCCGCGGCAACCGGGGCCATCCTCGTCGCTACCAATGCCCTCGCTCCGAAGACCGTCGTCCCGAAGCCGACCATCCTGGCCGAGGCCCGCCTGACGGCTCTTCCCGATTGGGCCGGGGCCTCTGGCGAAGCCGTGATCGAGAAGACGGGTTCAGGGCGGCAGGTCGTCGTCACCGTCTCGGAGTCACGAAATGCGCCAGGCTATCGCGAGGTCTGGCTCATTTCTAGCGACCTCACAAAGCTGATCAGCCTGGGGGTTCTCTCCGGCGCGGAAGGAACATTCACGATTCCCAGCGATGTGAATATCGCGGACTATCCGATCGTGGATGTCTCGAGCGAGAAGCCGGACGGCAACCCGGCGCACTCGGGCGATTCGATCGTGCGCGGCACGCTGTAGCGGTTTCTACGAGGATGACGCGGTCACCCGGATCACGTTGGCCCAGGGGTCGTCGAAGCTCAGGGTCTGGCCGTCGTTGCGCGTCGCGATGCCGTGGTGCGACATCCGCTCACCGAGGGATGCGAGGTCGTCCGCTCCGGGCACGACGATGTCGACCCGCCCGAGACCGAGCGTGCGACCGCGGCGCCCCGCCCCCGCACTGTTCCAGGTGTTCATTGCCATGTGGTGGTGGTATCCCCCGGCGCTCACGAAGAGTGCGGAGTCGCCGTACAGGATGGTCTGCTCGAAGCCGAGACGATTCACGTAAAACTCGCGGGCCGAGTCGATTCCGTTTCCCTCCGGGTCGGTGAAGTAGAAGGCCTTGCTCACGAGATGATCGGAGCTGCCGGTGAAGCTGCCCGGCACCTTCGTCGCGACCGAGTAGACGGATGCCGCGAGCCCGGCCTCCGAGTCGAACAGGATGGCCGTGTGGAAGAGCCCGGCATCACGCGGGCTCGCATGTATGAGCTCGGGCGCGGCACGCAGGATGATCAGCGGGGTCGTGCCGCGTCCGAGAGTCACCGTGTCGGCGGCGGCTGTGTCGGAGGGGGACGGCAGCACGGTCAGCGCCACGGCATCGCGGTAGTAGGCGGTCATCCCGTCGAGGTCGGCGACGAGCAGGGTCACTGCGCCCATCGAGGTGTCGGCCGCGAGAAGGTCTGAAGTGCTCATATCAGCACCAACTTAGTTGATGCGACAACTATTCCGGTAGGGGGCTGTCCGGGGTGACCGTGGATCCAGCTACTCGCCGAGCGGTCGCGTCGTGCGCGCGGGCGCTGGGGGAACTGCTGGCACCAGTCGCAGTCGACTTCACCGGTCAATTCTCGTGGGGCACCACAGCCGACGGGCCGGTCGGAATCGCCGTATGCGACAAAGAACGCGGTGGTGTCCAGCGCGGTCGGCACGGGCCCCGGTTCCGCATCGGGGGTCCCGTAACGCGCCTCGATCTCGATCCGCATTGCTTCGCGAAGGGCCATCACCCCCGGATCGGACCACAGGGTACTTCGGACGATCACGAGCCGGTAAGCCTCTTGATCAACTCTCGGTAGCGGGCGGCGGTCTGCTCCACGATCTGTGGCGGGAGGGCCGGAGGGTCGCCGGTCCTGTCCCAGTTCGCACTCAACCAGTCGCGCACGATCTGCTTGTCGAAGCTCGCGAGTCGTTTCAGGCCGCCGGCCGAGTAGCTCTCAGAATCCCAGTATCGCGAACTGTCGCTCGTGAGCACCTCGTCCGCGAGCGTGATCACACCGGTGTCGCGATTGGCTCCGAATTCGAACTTTGTGTCGGCGAGGATCACGCCGCGCCCCTCGGCGATAGCGGATGCCCGCGCAAAAACCTCCAGGCTGAGGTCACGCAAGGCCGTGGCCGCCTGCGATCCCACGAGTTCGACGGTGCGCTCGAAGGGGATGTTCTCGTCGTGCTCTCCGAGGGGAGCCTTCCAGGCCGGTGTGTAGATCGGCTCAGGCAGACGGTCCCCGTTGCCGAGGCCGGGTGGCAGGCGGATGCCGCACACCGTCTGGTGCGCCTGGTATTCGAGCCAGCCCGAGCCGGCGAGGTATCCGCGAACCACACATTCGATCGGGTACATGTCGAGGCTGCGTGCGAGCATCGCTCGCCCGGCCACGGCATCCGGGATCAGATCGAGCACCGAGTCTCCGCGCAGCTCGTGGTCTGCGACCAGGTGATTGGGCACCCCGGCGAGCCGGTCGAACCACCACAGGCTGAGCGTGGTGAGTAGCTCACCCTTACCGGTTATGCCGGGGGACAGCACGTGATCGAACGCGCTAACCCGGTCGCTCGCGACCATCAGCACGCGCTGCGCGCTGGCGAGATCTGCGGTCCCCGTCTCGATGTACAGGTCGCGGACCTTGCCAGAGTAGGCGTGCGTCCAGCCGGGCAGGTCTGTGCTCATTCGGCGACTCGCTGCGCGATGTCGGTGCGGTACTGGCCGCCCTCGAGGTCGATCGCTCCGAGCGCGAGATAGGCACGGGATCGGGCTTCCCCGAAATCGCGGCCGGTCGCGACAACGCTGAGGACGCGTCCCCCGGTCGCGACGAGGGCCCCGCCGGAGAGCGCTGTCGCCGCGTGAGCCACCGTCACCCCGTGGATCGCAAGAGCGGTGTCGATGCCCATGATGGTGCGACCGATGATCGGGGTCTCGGGGTACCCCTCGCTCGCGAGCACCACCGTGACGGCGACATCATCGGAGAATCGCGGGCGCGCCATCCCGCCAAGTTCACCACTCGCCGCGGCGAACAGCAGACCGCTCAGCGGCGTGAGGAGCCGAGGGAGGACGACCTGCGTCTCGGGGTCGCCAAAGCGTGCATTGAACTCGATGACTCGCGTGCCCGCCGCGGTGATGATGAGCCCGCAGTAGAGCAGGCCGATGAAGGGGGTCTGTTCGGCCGCGAGGGTGCGCACGGTCGGGATGGCAATGGTATCGATCACCTCGTCGACGAAGCCGGCCGGAAGCCAGGGCAGAGGAGAGTAGGCGCCCATGCCGCCGGTGTTCGGGCCCTCATCGTTGTCGGAGAGGCGCTTGTAGTCCTGGGCGGGTTCGAACGGGAGCACATTGTGGCCGTCGCTGAGAAGGAAAAGGGAGACCTCCTGGCCGTCGAGGAATTCCTCGACGAGCACGCTGCCCTGCCCGATCCAGTATTCGGCGTGAGCGACCGCGGCATCCCGATCGGTTGTGACGAGCACGCCCTTGCCGCCGGCAAGGCCGTCCGCCTTCACGACGTAGGGGGCCCCGAGCGCATCGATGGCCGCGATTGCCTCGTCGAGGCTGCCGACCCGGGTTGCGCGGCCGGTCGGCACGCCCGCGACATCCATGATCCGCTTCGCGAAGGTCTTGCTTCCCTCGAGTTGGGCCGCGGCCTTGCCCGGTCCGAATACCGCGATACCGCGCTGGCGCAGTCGATCGGCGACGCCCGCAACGAGCGGTGCCTCCGGACCGATGATCACGAGCTCGATGTCGTTCTCGAGCGCGAACTCGGTGACCACGGCAGGATTCGCAGGATCGAGCGCGATGACCTCTACGTCTGCGGCGATGCCGGCATTGCCGGGAGCCGCGATGATGTCGTGATCGACGTCCTCGCGAAGAAGGGCGGTGATAATTGCATGCTCGCGGGCACCGGAACCGAGGACGAGGATTCTCACTGGGTAAGCGTACCCATCCCATACGGTACCCGGTGGTCCGATACCCAGCATCACCCAGCATCGCCCGGCAGACTGGGTGAATGGCTCACCGTCAGCGATCCCGCGAATCGGCCGCGCCGGTCGACAAGACCTGCGTCGCCTGCGGCCGGCGCATCGAGTGGCGAGCAAAATGGGCTCGCGACTGGGAGTCCGTGCGGTATTGCTCCGACGCCTGCCGCCGCCGGGGAGTGACCGAGGGCGACCGGACGCTCGAAGCCGCGATCCTCGCACTGCTGGCTGTTCGCCCGGCGGGAGCCACCATCCTCGACTCGGATGCTGCCAAAGCGGTCGGCGAGGAGAGCTGGCAGGAGCTCGCGGAGCCGGCCCGGCGCGCGGCGCGACGGCTCTTGGCGGCAGGGGAGATCGACATCCTGCAGGCTGGTGCGGTGGTCGACGCCTCGAGAGCGAAGGGGCCGTTCCAGCTGCGTCGGCGCCAGCGGTGAGGCAGAGCCGGCGGTGAGGCAGAGCCCGCCATCCCTGCCAAGCTAATGGGATGACTCCCCGCCACACCCTTCTTGCCCTCCTGGTCGTGGCGATCTGGGGCGTCAACTTCGTGGCCATCGACCTCGGCCTCAGCAATGTTCCTCCGCTGCTCTTCCTCGCGATGCGTTTCGTGCTCGTGGCCATCCCCGCCGTGTTCTTCATCCGGCCGCCGGCGATCGGATGGCGCAACGTCCTGTTGATCGGGGCTTTCCTGAGCCTTGGCCAGTTCACCCTCCTCTACCTCGCCCTTTCCCTCGGTATGCCGCCGGGACTTGCCTCGCTGCTGCTGCAGACCCAGATCGTGTTCTCGGTGATCGTGTCCTCCCTGCTGCTTCGGGAGCATCCCACCCGCCGTCAACTCACAGGGATCGTGATCGGCATGGTCGGCCTCGCGGTCGTCGTTGTCGGTCACACCTCTGCGGCACCCTGGCTCCCGCTCGTGATCACTCTGCTCGCGGCGCTCTCATGGGCGATCGGTAACGTGCTGTCGCGGCGAGCGCGTGCGGCATCAGGGCTCTCCCTTGTGGTGTGGTCCGGACTGGTGGTCCCCATCCCATCCATCGCGCTCGCCCTGTTGGTAGACGGGCCGCAGGCCGTGGGGTTCTCGCTCACCCACCTGTCGCTGGCCGCCATTCTCAGCACCGTCTACACCGCGCTGGCGGCGTCTCTTGTGGCGTACACGATCTGGAACTCACTGCTCGCCCGCTACCCGACCGGTGCCGTGGTGCCGTTCACCCTGCTGGTGCCGGTGATCGGCATCCTCGCCGCCTGGGCGGTGTTCGGTGAGAGGCCGGCGAGCAGCGAACTCATCGGCGGGGCGATCATGCTCGGCGGGCTCGCGGCGGCCGTGCTCACCCCGCGCCCGCGCGCGCCGGACTTCGCCACTGAGTGAGGTCCGGTACCTTCGACAGGTGGATGCTTCGCCGGTCGACCTGCCCAGCCGCGAGGTCTTCGCCCGCGGCGGCGGTTCTGTCGAGGCGATGGGCCGATCGATATTGTCGGCGCCGTCGAGGTGCACGCCGGTATGCCGGGCTGAGGCACCGGGGCGATCGCAATCCCCGGCTGGCAGCATCCCCGGCTAGCGTAGGACCATGGCTAAATCACGAATTACGGATGTCGCCGGCCGCGAAGCCGTGGAGCGTGCGCTCGCGACGGTGACCGACCGCGACACCGAGGCGACCGCTGTGCGCTACCTGCTGCAGGTGCTGGCGGATGGTGCCCCGGGCAACTCCGTGGAGGTGCGCGTCCCCCCCTTCGGCGCGGTTCAGTGCATCGCCGGGCCCGGGCACACCCGTGGAACACCGCCGAACGTCGTCGAGACCGACGCGCTCACCTGGCTCGCGATCGCGACCGGGGGCACCGGGTGGGCGCACGCACTCGAGCACGGCCGGATCGCGGCATCCGGGTCCCGCGCCGACCTCTCCGCCCACCTGCCACTCCTCTGGGATGGGGCGGATACCCCGTACCCGTCAGGGACACTGGGAACATGACCCCCGACTCCGAGCCGCGGCCCGTCCCCCAAACGCAACCCGAACCCACGCAACCCGAACCCACGCAGTCCTCCGTCGAGACCGAGGTCACCGTTCGGCGGATCCCTCGATACTCGCGCTTTCTCATCATCGGGGCGGGACTCGGGGCCGTCATCACATTCATCCTCACCGCATCGTTTCCGTCGGATCCGAAGGTCGGGTTCGGTGCCCTCTTCGGCTACTTCCTGCTCTTCGGGATGCCGGCCGGGGTAGTGATCGGGGCCGTCGTCGCGATCCTGCTCGACGTCGGGCTCAACCGTCGCGCTCGCACCGTGATGGCCGAACGCACCACCGTTGACCCGCTGCCCTATGACCACGAACCGACAGCCACCGAAGATGCCGAGAGCCACGGGGAGCCCGGGGATACCGCTACTAGATAGTTTCACTATCGGATAGTTATACTATCCGTATGCGAATGGCCGAGCTCAGCACCATCAGCGGCATCCCGGTGGCGACGATCAAGTACTACCTGCGCGAGAAGCTGCTGCCGGTGGGCGCGAGTGAGACGGCCAACCAGGCCCGCTACGGGGCCGGGCACCTCGATCGCCTTCGCCTCATCCGCGCGCTCATCGACGTGGGCGGGCTCAGCGTGGCATCCGCCCGCAGCGTGCTCGAAGCTATCGACTCGGATGCCTCGCTGCCCGAAGTCTTCAAGGTGGCGCAGCACTCCGTGTCGGTCACCATCGAGCCGGGCGACCTCGAACCGGCGGATCTCGCCAGCATCGACGCGCTGCTCGAGGGCTGGCATGTCTCGCCGGAGAACCCGGGGCGTCTCGCCGCAGCGCGCGTGCTCTCCGCCTTCCGAGGGGTCGGGCAGACGGATGACCGGGGCTGGTTCGTTCGCTATGCCGAGGCTGCGCTTCTCATCGCTGCCGCCGACCTCGACGAGATCGAGTCGCGCTCCGACCGCGCAGCCAAGGCCGAAACCGTCGTCGTGGGCACGGTGCTCGGTGACGCCCTGATCTCCGGGCTGCGTCGCGCCGCCCAGGAACACGTCACATCCGAGCGATATTCCTGACAGGAGAATGACCATCATGACCCGCACGATCGACGCACCACCCGCCTCCGTCCTCGCTCGCTTCGGCTGGCACCGCCCGCTGCTCTGGCTCTCATTCGGCATGATCGCGCTCGCCGCGATCGCTCTCGTCGGGTTGGTGATCGACCACCGCACGATCACCGGGATGCCGCTCTGGGTGAAGCCGCTCAAGTTCGCGCTGTCCGTCCTCATCTACAGCGTGACCCTGTCCTGGCTCCTCGGCCAGTTGCGGCGTGCGCGACGGCTCGCGTGGTGGGCCGGAACGGTCGCTGCCGTGTTCCTCGTCGTCGAGATGGTGGTGATCTACGGTGCCGCCTTCGTCGACACGACGAGCCATTTCAACGTCTCCACCCCTTTCTCGGCGGCGCTCTGGGGCACGATGGCGGTGTCGATCGTGATCGTCTGGAGCGCTACCATCCTCGTGGCCGTACTGCTGTTCCGCGCGGATCTCGGGGATTCGGCGCGAAGCTTCGCCATCCGCTCGGGGCTGATCATCGCGGTCATCGGAATGGGCCTCGCGTTTCTCATGACCAGCCCGACGGCGGCCCAGCTGGCGAACTTCCAGGGCATCGCCGGCGCCCATACTGTGGGACTGCCCGACGGCGGGCCGGGTCTCCCGCTGCTCGGCTGGAGCACGGTTGCCGGCGACCTGCGCATCCCGCACTTCGTCGGGATGCACGCGATGCAGGTGATCCCCATCGTCGCGCTGTTGCTCGAACTGGGCTCTCGCCGGATATCGGTCTTGCGCGACCCCCGCACCCGGCTCGGCATCCTCGTCGTGATCGCGGCGCTCTACCTCGGCGTCATCGCGGTGCTCACTGTGCAGGCGCTGTCCGGGCAGTCGATCGTGCACCCGGATGCCGCAATCGCGACGGTCTCGACGACGCTGTTCCTCGCCGCCGCGGTGGGGATAGGGGTGGTGGTGCGTGGTTTCCGCACGCCGCCCGTCACGGTGCGGGCGCCACGCACGCCAGCTAGCTGAGCTGGGTGCGCTCGACCCAGGCGAGGTATTCCGCCGTCACGGTGCCGGTGACATAGTCGCCGGTGAAGCAGCTCATCTCGAGGGCATTCACGTTCGAGCCCTCGAGGATGGCCGCCTGCATGTCTGCGACCTCCTGGTAGATCAGGTAGTCGGATCCCATCTCCATGGTGATTTCCGGGATCTTGCGGTTGTGGGCGATCAGCTCCTGCCGGCTCGGCATGTTGATGCCGTACACGTGCGGGAAACGCACGGGGGGTGCGGCCGATGTGAAGGTGACCTTGTTCGCGCCGGCCTCGCGGGCCATCTGCACGATCTCCTTTGAGGTCGTTCCGCGCACTATCGAATCGTCCACGATCAGGATGTTCTTTCCGCGGAACTCGGATCCCATGGCGTTGAGCTTCTGCTTCACCGACTTCTTGCGCTCGGCCTGGCCGGGCATGATGAACGTGCGGCCGATATAGCGGTTCTTGTAGAAGCCCTCGCGATACTCGATCCCGAGCTTCTGCGCCACCTGCATCGCGGCCGGCCGGGAGGAGTCCGGAATCGGCATGACCACGTCGATGTCACCGCGCGGCGTGTACTCCGCGATCGTGTCGGCGAGGCGGTTGCCGAGACGCAGGCGAGCGTCATAGACCGAGATGCCGTTCATGATCGAGTCGGGGCGGGCGAGGTAGACGTACTCGAACGAGCAGGGGACGAGGGTCGGATTCTTCGCACACTGCTTTGAGGTCATCTGGCCGTCCAGCGCGATGAACACCGCCTCGCCCGGCGCGATGTCACGCACGAGCTCGTAGCCGCCGCTCTCGAGCACGAGGGACTCGGATGCCACGATCCAGTCGTCCCCGACGAATCCGCGCGCCCGCTTCCCGAGCACGAGTGGGCGGATACCGAAGGGGTCGCGGAACGCGAGAAGACCGTATCCCGGAATCATCGCGATCGTGGCATACGATCCCTCGACGCGCTCGTGGACCCGCTCGACCGCCGCGAAGATCTGGTCGGGATCGAGGTCGGGTCCGGTGACCTGCTCCTGCAGCTCGTGGGCGAGCACATTGACGAGCAACTCGGTGTCGGAACTGGTGTTGAGGTGTCGGCGGTCGATGTGGAACAGCTCTTCGGTGAGCTCACGCGTGTTGGTGAGGTTGCCGTTGTGAACGAGCACGATTCCGTAGGGCGCGTTGACGTAGAACGGCTGGGCCTCCTGCTCGTTGAAGGCGTTACCCCTCGTCGCATAACGCACGTGCCCGAGCCCCATATTTCCGGGCAGGCTGCGCATGTCACGGGTGCGGAACGCCTCGCGAACCTGGCCGCGAGCCTTCACCATGTGGAAGGTACGCCCTTCCGCGGTGGCGATGCCGGTCGAGTCCTGGCCCCGGTGCTGCAGGAGCAGGAGGCTGTCGTAGACCTGTTGGTTGGCGGGTTCCGAAGAAACGATGCCGACAATGCCGCACATTCGCGGTGAGTCTCCAGACCGTAGAGTTGAGAGGGGATTCTCCCAGTCTTTCACGCTTTACGAATGGACAACGAATGGCCGACAGGTACGCCGAGGCGGGCGTCGACACGGCGGCCGGAGACCTGGCCGTCGAACTCATGAAGTCGGCCGTTTCGGCTACTCACGGTCCACGGGTCGTCGGTGGCGTGGGCGGGTTCGCCGGTCTCTTCGACGTGTCATTCCTCACCTCCTTCGAGCGGCCGCTGCTCGCGACATCCACCGACGGTGTCGGCACGAAGGTCGCGATCGCCCAGGCCATCGACAAGCACGACACGATCGGTGTCGACCTCGTGGGAATGGTCGTCGACGATATCGTCGTGGTCGGAGCCACGCCACTGTTTATGACCGACTACATCGCCTGTGGCAAGGTCGTGCCTTCTCGCATCGCAGACATCGTCGCCGGTATCGCGCGCGGCTGCAGCGAGACGGCGACCGCGCTCGTCGGTGGCGAGACCGCCGAGCATCCCGGGCTCCTCGCGCCGGACGACTACGACGTCGCCGGTGCCGCCACCGGTGCCGTCGAGGCCGGTGCGCAGCTCGGTGCCCATCTCGTGGCGGATGGCGACGTGGTCATCGCACTCGAATCATCCGGACTGCACTCCAACGGCTATTCGCTGGTGCGCAGCATCATGCGCCAGGCGAAGGTGTCCTACCTCGATCACTCCGACGAACTCGGCGGACTCGTCGGTGAGGTGCTGCTCGAGCCCACACGCCTCTACACGTCGCCGCTGCTCGGTCTGCTTTCGGATGTCCCCGGCGCAGTGCATGCGCTCAGCCACGTGACCGGGGGCGGCATCGCCGCGAACCTCGCTCGCGTGCTGCCCGTCGGCAGCTGGGTGGAGCTCGAACGAAGCTCCTGGTCGCCAGCGCCGGTGTTCCGTGTACTCGCCGATTGGGGATCAATGAGCCTGGAAGAGGCCGAGGGCACCTGGAACCTCGGCATCGGCATGATTGCCGTGGTCGCAGCATCCGGCGTCGATACCGTGATCGCGCGCCTCGCCGCCGACGGTATCCCGGCCTGGACGCTGGGCGTCGTGTCCACCATGCCGCGAGATATAGCGGGCGTCGATTGGGCCCAGGGCGCAAAGGGCGTCGACGGTGGAGCTGTGCGGCTGGTGGGCAAGTACCGCGACTAGCTGTTCCGGTGGCGGAGCAGGTGCCGTGCCGACCTCATCGAGATCCGTCACGGCGATCCCGAATCTCGCGGGCGCGAGAGGATCCCGAGAGGGTCCTGCGCTACGCGGTCTTGTTCTGGTCTGGTTCGAATTCGTCATCGGAGAAGTCCGAGACATCGGGGGAATAGGCGCTGGCGCTGAACTCCGGCCACTTCTCGAGATCTTCTTCGAGCTTGGGGTCGATCGGGGCCCCGGTGACGGGATGCGTGAGTTCGCGTTCGAGCGCGTTGTAGTTGGTGTCCGGACTGAAGTACTTCAGCTCACGGGCCACCTTGGTGTGCTTTGCTTTTTGACGGCCTCGCCCCATGGCTTGACCCCCTCACGATTCTTATCCCGGACGAACAGAGCCTCGACTGGCGAACAGTTGCCCGGAATTGACCAAATAGGGAACTGAAAACTAAACCCTAACTTTAGCATGCACGCGAGGCCCGGCCGCGTCCGCGATCCGGCCCCTCAACGGCGGCTAACGTAGAAGCGTGACGTCCTCGCCTGGCTCCCCCTCTGTCGTCGTCATCGGCGCGGGACAAGCCGGCCTGTCGGTCTCTTTCTACCTCAAACGACTCGGCCTCGAACCCGGCTCCGATTTCGTGGTCCTCGACCGCGGCCCGGGCACCGGCGGTGCCTGGCAGCTCCGCTGGGAGGCCCTGCGCATCGGCTCGGCCCACCACATCAACGACCTGCCCGGCATGGATGAGCTGGGCATCAGTTTCGATTCCGCGGACCGCACGCAGCCGGCGAAGGATGTCGTCGCGGACTACTACGCCCGGTACGAAGCGCACTACGAACTCCGGGTGCGGCGACCGGTCGACGTGAAGCGGGTGTTCAACCGCGGAACCGACCTGGTTGTCGGATTCGAGGCGAGCGGCGGCATTGGGGCGCTGGAGACGGATGTCGTGGTCAATGCCACCGGCACCTGGGGCTCGCCATTCATCCCCTGGTACCCGGGGCTCAACGGCTTTGCCGGACGGCACGTGCACACGGCGGACTACGACTCGGCCGCCGAGTTCGCAGGCGAAAACGTGGTCGTGGTGGGTGGGGGAACCTCGGCTATCGGCTTCCTGCTCGAGCTGGAGGGCAGCGCCGAGAGCCTCACCTGGGTGTCGCGCCGACCGATCGAGTTTCTCGACCAGGGTGAACTCAACATGGAGGCGGGCACCGCGGCGGTGGCCGCCCAGGACGAGGCAGCTCGCAGTGGTCGCGCCCTGCCGAGTGTCGTCAGCGGCACCGGGGTGCCCCGAACCCGCCGCATCCAGGCGGGTATCGATCGGGGAACCCTCATCGCCAAGCCGATGTTCGCCTCGATCGAGCCGGACGGGGTGCGCTGGGCCGATGGCACATTCCAGTCGGCAGATGCGATTGTCTGGTCCACCGGATTCCGTCCGGAATTGCGCCATCTCGCCCCACTCAAGCTGCGCGAGAAAGAGGGTGGCATCTCGGTCGGTGGAGGCTCATCCTGGAAGGATGGCCGTATATTCTTCGCCGGGTATGGACCCCAGGCGAGTACGATCGGTGCCAATCGAGCCGGTCGCCAGATCGCACGCCAGGTCGTCGCGCTCCTGTCGAACCTCTGATCGGGTGAACTCGCGGGTAAAGCGCGGGGTCCGAGGCGCGCTACTCGACCTGCACGGCCGCACCGGAGCTCGCGATGACCTCGCCGTCGGCGTTCACGGTGATCGAGACATCCGCGCCTCCGAAGCGAAGGCCGCGCACCGAGAGCGCGCCCGTGGCGGGGGAGACGCCGAGGGTCGCGGATGGCGCGTCCGGCCGCAACCCGAGCGTGCTCGCCAGCACCGAGACCGCCGCCGCTGCCGACCAGGCCTGCGGTCGGCAGGCGGCCGGGTAGGGCACGGGCGAGCCGAATTCGCTTGCGGCGTCGCCGGAGTGCAGCTCGGGCATCCGATAGTCGAATCCGGATGCCGCGGCGAGCAGTCCCGAGACGAGGGACGATGCTTCCGCCGCAAAGCCTTCGCGGGCGAGGCCGGCGATCGCGATGGCCGTGTCATGGGTCCAGACGCTGCCGCCGTGGTAGCTGAGTGGCCAGTAGCCCTCCGAGTCGGTGGACATCGTGCGGAGGCCGAATCCGGAACTCATGTGCGGCGATACCAGGCGGCGGGCGACCAGGGCGGCCTGCCGTGAGTCGAGCAGCCCGGTTCCGAGCAGGTGGCCGATGTTGCTCGTGACCGTGTTGACCCGGCGTTTGGACACGTCGAGGGCGATCGCCGGGTAGGCGCCGGCGGGATCGTCGATCCAGAACGACTCGTGGAACCGGGCTCGAAGACGCGCGGCCCAGTCCCTCCACTCGGAGCCGCCCTCGATGCAGAAGTGGTCGAGAAGGTCGGCGCCGTGCACCGCCGCTTCATACGCATAACCCTGCACCTCGCACAGGGCGATTGGGCCCTCAGCAAGCGTGCCGTCGCGCCACTGCACGGAGTCGCCCGAGTCTTTCCAGCCCTGGTTGGCAAGCCCGGTACCGGTGGCGTCGACATATTCGAGCAGGCCGTCGCCGTCGGCATCCCCGTAGTCCCGCATCCATTCGAGTGCCGCGACGAGGTGCGGAAGCAATGGACGAACCTCGTCATCGGGCAATCCCCACTTCCATGCGTCGTGAAGAAGGCAGGCCCAGAGCGGGGTCGCATCGACGGTGCCGAAGTAGAGCGGGGGCAGCTCGAGGCCCCGGTCGGGATTCGAGAGGGTGCCGCGGCGCAGTTCGTGCATGATCTTGCCGGGCTGTTCCGCGGTACCGGTGACAGATTCCGTGCCCTGCAGCGACGCGAGCACGCGCAGGGTGTCCGACGCGAGCGTTGTGCCAAGCGGCAGCATGAACCGTGCCGCCCAGAGCGAGTCGCGCCCGAACAGCGTGAAGAACCACGGTGCCCCGGCGGCAATGAACTCGGATGCCGGATCCGAAACGGTCGTGAGCCGAAGTGCATCGAGGTCCGAGAGCGCCTGGCTGAGCCATCGTTCCAGTCGGTCGTCGCTCGCGGTGACGACGGGCACCGACCAGCGCGGCGGGGAGGCTGATCCGTGCACGACCGCACGATCATCGCTCGCGGTGATCGACCAGCCGACCGTCACCGATCCTTTCGCGGGCACGATGACCGGCCAGCTCAGTTCGAGAGCATCATCGTGCACGGCGAGGGTCGCCCCCGGTGCCGCGAGTGATGCCGAGACGGAGTCGTTGCGCCAGGAGGCCGATACTCCGGACACGGCGATGTCGACGGGGTGGATGCTGAGCCCGGTCTTGACCTCGTCCATCGAGGCCAGGTCGCTGGTGAGACGAACCATCACCGTCGTCTCGATCGCGTCATCGAGAGTCGACTCCACCCGAAGGGTCTCGGCGGTGCCATCGATGCCCACCCTCCGGCGGTGCGTGCTGCGCACCCGGGGATCCGCCGCGCGGTCATCGAGCGTGCGGGCGAGCGCGACGAAGGAAGCGGCATCCGCTCCGTCGGGAACCGTGGCGATCGGCTCTCCGACCACTCCTCCCACGAGGACCCGGAGGCTGGAGAGAATGCGAACATCCGAGAGGTAGAGGCCATGGATGGGCGCGCCGCCCATGGAGCCGTCCGAGGCGGACCACGCCTGGGTGGGAGCCCTCAGCACGAGGGTTTCGGCATGGAGCAGGGGTTGCACGGGGTGCGACATCAGCGCATCACGACTCCTTGGTGCGTTGGGCCGATTCATCTGATCGGCGATGACCGGCATTGACAAAGCGGGTACCCGATGTAACATAGCACTCATAATTTGATCGATCAAAAAGATCGGGATGTTGAGGAAGCGGCCGCGGCCAACCCTCTCGTCAACGTCGCACTTGATCGATCAAATTCCATGTTTCGGCATTTCTGGCAGCCAATGGAGGCAGCAGTGGGACTACTCCCAACGGTGGAAGACGTGGCGCTTCTCGCCAGCGTCTCCCGCCAGACTGTGTCCAATGTGCTGAACACCCCGGCCATCGTGAAGCCGGCCACGCGACTGCGCGTCGAAGAGGCGATCGCTCAGCTCGGCTACCGGCGGAACGCCTCTGCCCGACGCCTGCGCACGCAGAAGTCGTCGACCATCGGCATCCGCCTGGATCCAATGGTCAACGGAATCTCAGGCTCGGTACTCGATCGCTTCCTGCATGCCCTCACCGAGCAGGCCGATGTGCGGGGGATGCGCGTGTTGCTCTTCACCGCCGCGACTCCGGAGGCCGAGATCGAGCAGATCCGTCGGCTGCGGGACGGCTCGGACGTCGACGCCTTCGTGCTCACCGCCACATTCCACGGTGATCCACGCACCGAGTGGCTCATCGACAATCACGTGCCCTTCGTCACCTTCGGTCGCCCCTGGGGTATCGACGACATGAACGACCCGCAGCACCTGTGGGTGGATGTCGACGGCTCGGCCGGTGTGCGCGCCGCCACCGAGCACCTCATCGACTCGGGTGCGACCCAGGTCCACTATCTGGGCTGGCCGAGCCCCTCCGGCACCGGAGACGATCGGCGCCAGGGGTGGGTGGATGCCATGCGCACGCGACTCCACTCCGACGACGCGGCGCTCGCGGCGCTCGCGGGCGTCACCGTGGAGGACGTCGCAAAGGCCACGGCAGTCGTGCTCGATCTGCTCGAACGGCACCCCGCAATCGACGGCCTGGTCTGCGTCAGCGACTCGCTTGCGCTCGGAGCCATGATCGCGGCAGCATCCGTCGGTCGAGCGGACTTGCCCATCATCGGTTTCGACAACACGCCGCTCGCGCAGGCACTCGGTTTCTCCAGCGTCGAGCAGCGTCTCGAGCTCGTCGCGAGCGGGGTTCTCGAACTGCTGATGGGCGCCACGGGAAGTGACCTCATCGGTCGCACGCCGTCTCCCGGGGAGGCGCACCGTCTCATCACGCCGCAACTCGTGGTGCGACGATCCGGCAAACTCCCGATTTTCGATTCGAGTCGTACCGACTCGCAGTCCTGACCATCGGGGCTAGCGACCACCAAGAAGGGAAACACAATGAATAACAGCAGAAAATGGGGCGCGGCAGTGCTCGCGATCGGCATGGTTGCCGGCCTCGCGGCGTGTTCGTCGGGATCGAGCGGCGGCACCGCCTCCACCACCAACAAACCGTTGACTATTCTCATCGGTTCGAGCGGCGCGGCAGAGACCAAGGCCGTGCAGGATGCCTCGGATGCCTGGGCAAAGGACAACAAGACCAAGGTGACAGTCACGGCTGCCAGCGACCTGACTCAGCAGCTTGGACAGGGATTCTCTGGAGGAAACCCGCCGGACCTCTTCTACATGAGCTGGGACCAGTTCCAGACCTATGCGAGCAAGAAATATCTCGAGCCCTACGCGGCGAACCAGGCGAACAAGGGTGCCTTCTACCCCGCGCTCACCAAGGCATTCACCTATAAGAGCAAGTTCTACTGCGAGCCGAAGGACTTCTCGACGCTCGGCCTCATCATCAATTCCGACAAGTGGGCGGCGGCCGGACTCACCGCCTCCGACGTCCCCAAGGACTGGGCGAGTCTCGAGACCGTAGCAAAGAAGTTGACCACGGCGGACACCGTCGGACTCGCGTTCGGTGCGGAGTACGCCCGAATCGGCACCTTCATGAACCAGGCCGGCGGATCACTGCTGTCGAAGGACGGCAAGAAGGTCACCGCGGATACCGCCGAAAACATCGCCGGTCTGACCGAGGTGAAGAAGCTTGCGACCGCGGGCGTGCTCAAGTTCCCGTCGGCGCTCGACTCCGGCTGGAGTGGTGAGGCACTCGGCAAGGGCAAGGCCGCGATGGTCATCGAGGGCCCGTGGATCAGCGGACTGAAGGGCGACTACCCCAACCTCAAGTACACGGTAGCGGAGCTGCCGGCTGGCCCGGGCGGAAAGTCGACGTTCACGTTCAGCAACTGCTGGGGCATCCCGGCCCAGTCCAAGACCGCGACGGAGACAGAGAGCCTGGTCAAATACCTGACCTCGGATGCGCAGCAACTCAAGTTCTCGGCGGCCTTCGGCGTCATCCCGAGCACGGAGAGTGCGGCGAAGACCTACGCCACCACGTATCCGGATAATGCCCCGTTCGTGAAGGGCAACAACTATGCCGTGAGCCCGATCGCCTTTGCGGGCGCCGCCTCGGTGATCGCCGACTTCAACTCGCAGCTTGAGGGCATCGCCAGCGGTGACCCGAAGGCGATACTGTCGGCGCTGCAGAAGAACCTGCAGTCGGCGCTCGACACAGCGAACGGCAAGTAGGCATCATGTCGACTAGCACCCTCCCCCGACCGGCGAAGGATTCCCCGCGCAACCGCAACCGCGGCGGCGGTATCCGGTCGGGGGAGGGGCGCTTCGGCTGGCTGTTCACTGCCCCGGCCATCGTCATCATCGGCGTCTTTCTCGTGCTGCCGATCTTCCTTGCGCTCTGGGTGAGCGTGAGTGACTGGGGAGGACTCGGCTCACCGATCAACTCGCAGGTCGGATTCGTGGGAGCCAAGAATTTCGCCCACGTGCTCACCTCCGGCGGACTCGCCGAGAAGGACTTCGGCACGTCCATCCGCAACAATCTCTGGTTCGTCGTGTTCGTTGTGCCGCTGCAGACAGCACTCGCTCTGTTCCTGGCGGTACAGGTGAACCGTCGCGTCCTTCGCGGGCGCAGCTTTTTCCGCACCGCGTATTACTTCCCCTCGGTCACGAGCGCGGTCGCCATCACCGGCATCTTCGCGTTCCTGTTCGCCTCCTCGGGAGCCGTCAACTCGGTGATCGCGGCGCTTGGCGGGAAGGGACCGACCTGGTTCGCCGATCCTCGCGGCCTGTTCCACATCATCGCCGGACTGTTCGGGGTCGGAGATAACCCTCCCGGGCTCTCCACGCCAGCGTTCCTGGAGCTGAGTTGGTGGGACTGGCTGGCAGGGCCGAGCGTGGCGATGTGCGTCATCATCATCCTCGTCATCTTCACCACCTCGGGCACCTTCATGCTGCTCTTCCTTGCCGCCCTGCAGAACATCGGCGTGGAGGTGGAGGAGGCCTCGCTGATCGACGGCGCGGGACCTTTTCGCAAGTTCTTCTCCGTGACGCTGCCGATGCTGAGACCCACCCTTTTCACCGTGCTCACGCTCGGCCTCATCGGCACCTGGCAGATCTTCGACCAGATCTACATCCTTGGCCAGGGCAAGCCCGCGAAGACCACCCTCACACCGGCCTTCCTCGCCTACCAGACCTCGTTCAAGGACCTCAACTGGGGGGATGGCGCGGCGATCTCATTCGTCCTGTTCGCGATCATCGTGACACTCACCCTGCTGCAAAGACTGGTGCTGCGTGATCGCGACAAGGAACGATTGGACCGCCCGATGAGCCGCCTGCTCGCCAACGAAAAGACCGCTGCAGAGAAGTCCAGGAGCATCCGATGACCACCACGGCCCTCCCGCCCGAAGTGAACGCCGCGACCCAGGCGACGATCAAACGTTCCCCGCCCCGGCCGCCCTCCGGGGTGCGCAGGGAATGGCAGAGGTTCCACATCGGCGCGATCCTCAGCTATGCGATGCTCATCCTCTTCGCGATCATCTACATCTATCCGTTCCTCGTTGCCGTGTCCTCGTCGTTCAAGACGGATGGTGACGCCACGAACAATCCGCTCTCGTTGATCCCGCAGACCTGGACGGTCGCCGCCTACCAACAGCTCTTCTCGGGTTCGCCGTTGCCGCTGTGGGCGCTCAACACGGCGTTCATCACGATCATCGTCACCACCGCGCGGGTCTTCCTCGACTCCCTCGCCGGCTATGCGCTCTCCCGGCTGAAGTTCCGCGGCCGCACGGTCGTGTTCAGCGCGCTGATCGCCGTGATGGCGGTGCCGAATGTGGTGCTGCTCATCCCGCGCTTCCTCATCCTCAAGCAGTTCGGCCTCTACGACAGCTACGCGGGCATGATCATCCCGCTCATCGTCGACGCGGGTGGGATTTTCATCATGAAGCAGTTCTTCGAGTCGATCCCGGTCAGTGTGGAGGAGGCCGCCCGCATCGACGGGGCCGGCATCTTCCGGACCTTCTGGACGATCGTGCTCCCCATGGCGAGGCCGGCGCTCGTGACCCTGTTCATCCTGAGCTTCCAGGGGTCGTGGAACGAGTTCGGTGCGTTTGTCGTGTCGCGGCAGAACCCGGATCTCAACACCCTCACCACGGGAATTGCGAGCCTGTTTTCCGGGCAACTGGGGTCGGGCAACCAGTTCCCGCTCAAGCTCGCGGCAGCCATCCTCATGACGATCCCGGTTGCGACGATCTTCTTCATCTTCCAGCGAAAGATCATGAACACCACCGAGGGCGGGGAAAAGGGCTAAAGAGCCGCGGTGTGGCGTTCTGGCACCCCTCGACGGAATGCACCGCGGCTACCGCGCCCGCGAGTGACACCCGTGCCCGAAAGTTCAGCCGCGCGTGTCACTGAGGGGCGCGCGGATGGGTAAGCGCGGCGTGCTGTGCGGGTGCTGCGCCGGCCACCGACGCCCCTACGGTCGATACTGGTGCAGCAGGAAGAACCAATACACGACGAAGTAGGCCGCCGTCGCAGCGCTGAGACCGAGCAGGAGGTTGATGACCACGTTCGCGACCGCGGTGCGCCAGCGCCCGGAGAGTGCGAACTGCAGGGTCTCGACCGACCAGGTACTGAAGGTCGTGAGGCCCCCGGCGATGCCGGTGACGAGGATGAGGTGGAGGCCGGTGTCGACGATGCCCCGGTCGACGAGCGCGAGCACCGCGCCGCCGAGCAGGGATCCGGCCACGTTGACCACGAGCACGGCCCGGGGAAAGTTCGTGGCGCGGATGAACGCGAGCGAGATGCCATATCGGGCGAGTGCCCCGATCGCTCCGGCGGCGAGCACCGCGATCACCACTGCCGGGCTCACTCGTCCACCATGTCGATCTCGAGGGACCTCGGTCGCCGCCCGAGGCTCAGCCCGAGGAGTGCGGCACCAAACCCGAGCACGAGGGAGAGCAGGAGGTAAAGCACCGCGAGCATCCACTCGCCATGCTGTGCTTCAGTGAGGAGTGAGACGATCAGCGCGGAAAAGGTGGTGAACGAGCCGACCGTGCCGGAGCCGAGGCCGACCTTGAGCCAGTTGGGGGTGTTCGCCCGCCGCCAAAGGGTGGCGACCATGGCACCGAGAGCGAAAGAGCCGACGACGTTGATCAGCAGGGTGCTGAGCGGAAAGTCGGTGTCGCCGTGGGGAATCACCATATCGAGGGTGAGCCGGAGGCCGGTGCCGATCATGCCGCCAGCAGCCACCGCTGCTACCTCACGCCAGCCCGCCACTCGGCCTACTTCTGGGCCGAAGAGGAGTTTCTCGCCGCGGACTTCTTTGCAGCCGACTCTCGGGCGAGCCGCGCAGCGCGGTCGACCTGGCTCTCACTGCGGCCTTCGCCGGGGAGGACGCTCGACTTGCGGGGCGCGGCCGGTGGGAGCGGCTTGCGCATGATCGGACGGCGCGGCTCGCCGCGGCGGGACTCGCCCGGGAGTGGGCGGTAGGAACGGGTGTAGAGATTGCGCGAGGAGTCGAGCAGCCACGGCACCAAGGCGATCGTCACACCGTGAACGAGCATCAGCTTCTGGCGGATGCGGCGTGCCTTGTGGTTGTGCAGCAGGTTCTCCCACCAGTGGCCCACGATGTACTGGGGCGTGTAGACCGTGACGACCTCGGAGCCGAACTCGGCCCGGCGTGCCTTGATGTACTTGATCAGGGGCATGCTGATGTCGCGGTAGGGCGATGGCACGATGCGCAGCGGCACCTGGATGTTCATCTCGTCCCAGCGCTTCGAAAGCTGCTCAGAGGCGTGGTCGTCGATGTTGATGTGCACCGCCTCGATGCTCTCGTGCCGCGCGGCAATGGCGTAGTCGAGAGCCTTGAGGGTGGGCTTCTGCATCGTGCCGACGAGCACGACCGCGTGGTCGCCCGTAGCGCCGAAGGTCGTGGTGGAGTCGACCTCGATGTCTTTGGCCACTTGGCCGTAGTACCGGTTGATCCGCAACATCAGGAAGAACAGCACGGGCATGATCGCGAAGACCAGCCAGGCGCCGTGGGTGAACTTGGTGATCGTCACCACGATGAGCACGATTCCTGTGAACGTCGCGCCGGTGGCGTTGATCGCCCGGCTGTGCCAGATCTGGCCGCGCTCACTTTTTGTCAACGGCGCGGTGCTGTCGCGCAGCATCCGTGTCCAGTGCACCACCATGCCGATCTGGCCGAGGGTGAAGGAGACGAAGACACCGATGATGTAGAGCTGGATGAGCTGGGTGAGGTTGGCGCGATAGATGGCAAGAAGCAGAATGGCCGCCCCGCTGAGCACGAGCACACCATTCGAGTAGACCAGTCGGTCACCGCGGGTCTGGAGCGACTTGGGCGCGTAGGAATCCCGCGCGAGGACCGAGCCGAGCAGTGGGAAGCCATTGAATGCGGTGTTGGCCGCGAGCAGCAGCACCAGCGCAGTCGCGCCCTGGATCACGTAGAACATGAAGTACCCGGCGCCGGGGAAGGTGGCCGCAGCGATCTGGGAGATCACACTGGTCTGGGGCGCAGTGGTGCAGTTCTTGAAGCCCTCGAGGTCACACGCGGACTCCGCGTAGTGCACCTTGCTGATCAGCGCGAGGGCCATGATGCCGATGAAGAGCACGATCGCGATGGTGCCCATGAGCACGAGAGTTCGCTGCGCGTTCTTGATCTTCGGGCGGCGGAACGCCGGCACGCCGTTCGCGACCGCTTCGACACCGGTGAGAGCGGAACATCCGCTCGCGAATGCCCGGAGCAGAAGCAGTATGAAGGCGATCTGGGTGAGGCTCGCCGGGTCATTCACGGTGAACTCCGACGATGCCGCGGTCGGAGTGTCGCCCAGCGCTGCGCGCGTGAGACCGACCACGATCATCACGACGGTGCTGCCGACGAACAGATAGGTCGGCAGCGCGAACGCCTTGCTCGACTCTGCGACTCCGCGCAGGTTGATCGCGGCCAGCACGACGACGAAGCCGACTGCGATCTCGACCCGCCAGGTGTTGAGTACTGGAAACGCGGAGATGATGTTGTCGACGCCCGAGGCGACCGACACCGTGACGGTGAGGATGTAGTCGACGAGCAGGGCGGATGCGACGACCAGTCCGGCCTTCTCTCCGAGATTCGTGTGCGCGACCTCGTAGTCGCCGCCGCCCGAGGGGTAGGCCTTGATCAGCTGGCGGTACGAGGTGACCACCACGATGAGCAGCAGCACGACGGCTGCCGCCACCCAGGGGGCGAAGCTGAGAAATGCGAGACCGCCGAGCGTGAGGATGAGCAGCAGTTCCTGCGGCGCGTATGCCACGGACGACAGTGCGTCACTCGCGAAAATGGGCAGCGCGAGGCGCTTAGGGAGGAGCTGGCCTTCCAGTTTCTCGGAGGCCAGCGGTTCGCCGATCAGCCAACGCTTCGGCGACCGAACTTCGCTAGTCACGAGGAGCGACACTACACCTGAACAGCGGGCTGTTTGAGACCAGTCGCCGGAATGGGGAATACTCCCGACGCGCCTGCGCTCGAAGCACCTCCCAACCACCGACAGTTTTTACCGCCACCCCGGTGTATCGACACGGAGGTGGTGGTAGAAACGGGAGGTGGATGGCTCCGGGTGACGCTCTCCGGGCCGACCCTCATCTCTCAGCTTCCCTGCTTTCGTGAATAAGGGAAGCCCGATCGGGAGTGGCCAGAGCCGACGCTGCGACCGGCACGGTCAGCAGCGGGATTGTCACGTTGACCATCGGACCGATGAGCAGTGCGAAAAGCAGGGTCCCGATGCCGACGTTTCCGCCAAGCAGCCAACCGATGGCCAGTACCGTGACCTCGATGGACGTGCGGACGATCCAGAGGCGCCAGCCCCAGCGGCGATGGATGCCCGTCATGAGGCCATCGCGCGGACCCGGTCCGAATCGTGCGCCAATGTAGAGGCCCGTCGCGAGAGCGAGCAACGCCAGGCCGCCGGCGAAGAGCGCTACCTGCTCCCATAGCTCATGCGCCACCGGCAGCAGCCAGAGGCCGAACTGGGCACTCGGCCCGATCAGCAGCACGTTGAGCAGCGTGCCGAGACCGGGCTTTTGGCGGATGGGGATCCACAACAGCAGCACGAGCAGCCCCACCACATTCGTGATGAGGCCGAACGACAGTCCGGTCTGCCGAGCGATGCCCTGCGTGAGTACGTCCCACGGCGAGACACCGATGCCGGCCTGCACCATCAGGGCGATCGCGAATCCGTAGAGGAACAGGCCGACCAGGAGCTGCGGGATACGCCGAATCATCATGGGCCAATCCAATTGCACGATTGGCCTTATCACAAGATGCCAATTTGTCTATATTGGCTCTATGAGGTCCCTATCGGCCCGGTCATTGGCCTTCCTCGTGCGCGGATGGCGCGAGGCCACTGCCGCTCCGGCGTACAGGGCGCTCGCCGACCGCATCCGGCTGCTCATCCTCGACGGCCGCATCCCGCTCGGCACCCGGGTGCCCGCAGAGCGCGACCTCGCGGCGCAACTCGGAGTCAGTCGCACCACCGTGACCGGGAGCTACGGCGAGCTGAGGGATGCCGGATTCCTCGACAGCCTGCGCGGATCGGGCAGCGTCGCGCGGCTGCCCTCGCGGTCCCCCTTCGCCATCGATAACCACCAGTCCGGCTATCTCGACTTCAGCAAGGCCACAATCCCCGCGATTCCGGTGCTTGCGGATGCCGCATTGCGGGCGGCAACCGAGCTTCCGGCCTATCTCGGGGACTCCGGCTTCGATCCGATCGGACTCCCGGTGTTGCGCGCCGCCGTCGCCGACCGGTACACCGCGCGGGGGCTGCCCACCGAGCCCGAGCAGATCATGATCACGCTCGGCGCCCAGCATGCGATCGCGCTGCTCGCCCGCACGCTTCTCGGGCGCGGAGACAGCGCACTCGTCGAGTCGCCCAGCTACCCGCATGCCTACGAAGCCCTTCGGCTCACCGGCGCGCGGCTCGTGCCGGTGAGCGTGACCAGCGACGAGGGCTGGGACGAGGTCGCCCTCGAACAGGCCCTCAAGCGCACCAGCCCGGCGATGGGCTACCTGATGCCCGACTTCCACAATCCCACCGGGCGCACGATGCCTCCCGCACAGAGGGAGCGGATGCTCGCACTCGCCGAGCGGCAGGGCACGGTGATCGTCGCGGACGAGACCATGGCCGAACTCACCATCGACCGACCGGACACCCCCCGGCCCCTTGCCGCCTACGGTGCCGCCGTCACCGTCGGATCGGTCGGAAAGACGGTCTGGGGCGGAGTGCGTATCGGGTGGATCCGGGCCGAGCGCCAACTCATCCAGAAACTCACGCGAGCGCGGAGCGCGGGCGACCTCGGCACGCCGGTGCTCGAGCAGCTCGTGGTCAAGAACCTCCTGGAGCAGTACGACACGATCCTCGAAACCCGGCGGGCCCAGCTGCGGGCGGGCCGGGATCACCTCGCGGGGGCGCTCGCTGTCGCGTTCCCGCAGTGGCGGGTGCCGCGCCCGGATGGCGGGCTTACCACCTGGGTGAATCTCGGGGCGCCGGTGAGCTCGCAACTCACTCTCGCCGCCCGGGCGGAAGGCCTGCTGCTCGCGGCGGGACCGCGCTTCGGAATCGACGGAGCCTTCGAGCGCTTCCTTCGCATCCCGTTCGGATATTCGGCGGGGGAGACGGATCGGGCGGTCGCGGCTCTCGGCGTCGCCTGGACCTCGCTCTCGCGCGGCCCGCTACTCGACCAGTCATTCGTCGCCGAAGTGGTGTAGCCCAGACCACCGCTTTTTACTCCTGGGAGAGTATGCAGACCCCCAGAAAGCCCTGAGATACTTTCGAAGAGCGATACCTTCGAACAGCACTCGGTCATGCGCTCCCCCCGCCGCCGCTCCAGGAGTCCCACAGTGCACTTGTTTTCAGTTTTCAGTCTGCGCAATCGCGCGCTCATCGCGCTGATCACCATTGTCATCGGCATCTTCGGCGGTCTCGCTCTCACCTCCTTCAAGCAGGAGTTGATCCCGTCCCTCTCGCTCCCCTCGGTGTTCATCGTCACGTCGTACCCCGGCGCCTCCCCGGATGTGGTCAACACCGATGTCAGCACCCCGATCGAGAGCGCGCTCCAGGGCATCGAGAACCTCGATTCGACCACGGCGACATCCAACACCTCGGCGTCGACTGTCACCGCTTCGTTCGCGTACGGCACTGACATCGCCACCTCCGAGCAGAGGGTGCAGCTCGCCCTCGACCGCATCAAGACCCGCCTGCCCTCGAGCGTCACGCCACAGGTCATCACCTTCAGCCTCAGCGATTTCCCGGTAATCCAACTCGCGGTCACGAGCGACATGGACGCCAATACCCTCGCCTCCAAGCTCTCCACTCTCACGGTGACGAATCTGAAGCAGCTGAAGGGGGTCAGCGATGTGAGCCTGCTCGGAGCGGCATCCCAGCGCGTGACGATCACCCCGGATGCCGCCAAGCTCACCGCCGACGGCCTGAGTATCCAGTCCATCAAGACCGCCCTCGCCGCCAACGGCACCCTGCTGGCGAGTGGATCGATCACCGAAGACAGCAAGACGCTCACCGTGCAGTCCGGTTCGCGTATCGCCACCACCGACGAGATCGCGGCCCTTCCCCTGCTCGGTGCCCGGGCGCTCACGCCTCCCACCATTGCGGATGTCGCCACCGTCGCCGTGGTGAACGATCCGACCACTGGCTACTCGAGTGTCAACGGCAAGCCCGCGGTCACGCTCAACATCACGAAGTCCGCCGCTGGCAACACGGTGACGGTGTCCCAGATCGTGCGGGGTGACATTCCTGCCCTCGAGAGGCAGCTCGGATCGAATACCAAGTTCACGGTCGTCGCCGACCAGGCACCCTCGATCACCCAATCGATCGACAGCCTCGCACAGGAGGGGCTGCTCGGCCTCGTCTTCGCTGTGGTGATCATCCTCGTCTTCCTGTTCTCGGTGCGGTCGACAATCGTGACGGCGATCTCGATCCCGGTCTCGGTGCTCATCACCTTCATCGGTATGCAGGCCTCGGGCTACACGCTCAACGTCATCACCCTGGCCGCGCTCACGATCGCGATCGGTCGAGTCGTCGATGACTCCATCGTCGTGATCGAGAACATCAAGCGGCACATCGGGTTCGGCGAAGAGAAGCTGCCCGCCATCCTGGCCGGTGTGCGCGAGGTGTCCACAGCTGTGACCGCCTCAACGATCACCACGGTGGCCGTGTTCCTGCCGATCGCGCTCGTCGGTGGACTCACGGGCGAGCTGTTCCGCCCCTTCGCTCTCACCGTGACCATGGCGCTTCTCGCGTCGCTGTTCGTCTCCCTCACCATCGTGCCGGTGCTCGCCTACTGGTTCCTCGGCAACAGGAAGGTGGAGCACAAGCATGGCGGGGGAGAAGCGACTGAGCCAGTTGAGCAGGTAACCCGGCTTCAGAAGGTCTACCTTCCGGTCATCCGCTGGACCCTCAAATTCCCTGCGATCGTGCTGGTCGCGGCGCTCGTGGTCCTGGCGGGAAGCGGATTTCTAGCCACGAGCCTCAAGACCAACTTCATCGGCAACAGCGGTCAGAACACGCTCACCGTGACCCAGACGCTTCCCCTCGGTACCAGCCTCGCGGCGCAGGATACTGCGTCGAAGGAGGTTGAGGCCATTCTGGGCAAGGTGAAAGGCGTCGACACCGTACTTCTCACCATCGGATCGGGCGGCAGCTCGCTGCGGGCAGCATTCTCCGGCTCGGGATCAAGCACCTTTTCGATCACCACCAACCCGGATGCCGACCAGGCAAAGTTGCAGGCCGCAGTCGCCGCCGAGCTGAAGAAGATAACCGGCAAGGGCGAGCTCGCGGTCGCCACCGCCCAGGGCGGCTTCGCATCGTCCAACATCGAGGTCGACATCACCGCCGGCAGCGATGCGGACCTGCGTCAGGCCTCCGAGGCCATTCTCGCGAGGGTGAAAACCCTCAGCGTGGTCGCGCGCGCATCGAGCAACCTGTCAGCCTCGCTGCCATACATCGCGGTGCAGATCGACCGGGCGAAGGCAGCGGCCGACGGACTGAGCGAGGTGCAGGTCGGCGGAATCGTCACCCAGGCGATGAACCCGAGCGCTACCGGATCCGTGGTCATCGACGACAAGACGCTGTCGATCTACGTGAACAATACGAGCGCCCCCACCACCGCCGCCGAGTTGAAGGCGTTCTCGATCCCCACGGCAAAAGGCACCGTACCGCTCTCCGACCTCGCGACTATCGCCACGGTGAACGGGCCCTCGAGCGTCACCACTATCAAGGGCCTTCGCAGTGCCACCCTCACGGTGACGCCGAGCACGGACAACACCGGGAGCGCATCGGCGATCGTGTCGGCCGCTGTGGCCAAGGCGAAGCTGCCCGCGAGTGCAACCGCGACGCTCGGGGGAGTCACCACCCAGCAGGGCGACTCGTTCAAGCAGCTCGGACTCGCCCTGCTTGCCGCCATCCTGATCGTGTACGTCGTCATGGTGGCCACCTTCAAGAGCCTGCGGCAGCCGCTGCTACTTCTGGTCTCGATCCCGTTCGCGGCGACCGGCGCCATCGCACTGCAGGTGATCTCCGGCGTGCCACTCGGTGTTGCGTCGCTGATCGGCGTGCTCCTCCTGATCGGAATCGTGGTGACGAACGCCATCGTGCTCGTCGACCTGATCAACCAGTACCGCACTCGTGGCATGAAGGTGACCGAAGCGATCATCAACGGTTCCTCACGTCGTCTTCGGCCGATCCTGATGACCGCTATCGCGACGATCTTTGCGCTGATCCCCCTCGGTATCGGCCTCACCGGCCACGGCGGCTTCATCTCGCAACCGCTCGCGATCGTCGTGATCGGTGGGCTCGTGTCATCCACCCTGCTCACGCTTATCGTGCTGCCGGTGCTCTACTACCTGGTCGAGGGTGCAAAGGAACGTCGCACGGATCGTCGTGTGGCGAAGGCGGCGCTGGTGACTGACCCGCAAAGCTAGGCTCGACGGATGGCCACCCCCGACTTCGTGCTCGCTCTTCGCGAGAAGATCGGGCACGACGAGCTGTGGCTGCCGGGAGTGACCGCCGTCGTGCTGCGAGGCTCGGAGGTGCTGCTGGTCCGCCGCGCCGACAGCGGGGCGTGGACTCCCGTCACCGGCATCGTCGACCCGGGCGAGGAACCCGCCGTCGCGGCCGAGCGTGAAGTGCTCGAGGAGGCGGATGTCGTCGCGCACGTCGAAGCACTGTCCTGGGTGAAGGTCATCGACCCCGTCACCTACCCCAACGGTGACCGCTCGCGGTATCTCGACCTGGTGTTCCGCTGCAGCTGGGTGTCCGGTGAGCCGTTCCCTGCCGACGGCGAGAACACCGAGGCCGCCTGGTTTCCGCTGGATGCGCTGCCGGAGCTGTCCGCTGACATGAGCGCACGCATCAGTACTGCGGTTGACGGTGCTGAGGCTGCGCGATTCGAGCGTTGACACGCATTCGTGCCAATCTGATGCGCTTTCGGCGGGTCTCCTGTAACGTTGCGGAGTCGGCTCTAGACATCGCGGCGTAAACGCGAATGGGTTTGTAAGTCTTTCGGGCCGGTTTCCCTCAGTTCTCACCATACGAGAACACCTCCAGCTACTCCCTGGAATACGTGGGAACAATCACGTATGTGAAACGGTCCTGGCCAAAGACTGCCCGGGTTCCAGCAGAAACACTGCTTGTTGGCAGTGCGCTGCCATGCACTTAAACACAACCCGGAAATACGACTATGCCCTTTGATAAAAAAGCGGCCTCAGGCCGACCTGTCAAGAAGTACAACTCCGCTGGACCCGCCAAGAACGGCAGCCGCAGCGAGGGTCACCGCGGCTTCCACAACGATGCCCCGGTGAAGAAGCGCTGGAACGCGGATGAGCGCGCCGCCCGCACCGGAGACCGCCCGGCAGGCACCGACCGCCCGACATCCGCGGACCGCCGCCCGAACTGGACTCCGACCAACGAGCGTCCGGCCCGTCCGTCTTACGGAGACCGACCGCAACGCACGGAGCGTCCGTCCTATGGTGAGCGCACCGAGCGTCCCTCCTACAACGACCGCTCCGAGCGTCCGTCGTACGGCGACCGCCCGGCCCGCCCGTCCTACAACAACACCGACCGTCCGGCGCGCCCCGCTTACGGCGACCGTCCGGCTCGTACCGAGCGTCCGTCGTACGGCGACCGCCCGGCGACCAACGACCGCGCACCGCGCACCGCGCGTCCCGCGTACAACGATCGTCCGGCTCGTACCGACCGTCCCGCGTACAACGATCGTCCGGCTCGTACCGACCGTCCCGCGTACAACGACCGTCCGGCTCGCACCGAGCGTCCCGCCTACAACGACCGCGCACCGCGCACGGACCGTCCCGCGTACAACGATCGTCCGGCTCGTACCGAGCGTCCCGCGTACAACGACCGCGCACCGCGCACGGACCGTCCCGCGTACAACGATCGTCCGGCTCGTACCGAGCGTCCCGCGTACAACGATCGTCCGGCTCGTACCGAGCGTCCCGCCTACAACGATCGTCCGGCTCGTACCGAGCGTCCCGCCT
>Ga0209100_1000390_pt1 | contig 39920 bp, 35 predicted proteins | sample lystaG_FD_185480 | JGI IMG/M metagenome (GOLD analysis project Ga0209100, IMG submission 185480) | Glacier valley bacterial and archeal communities from Borup Fiord, Nunavut, Canada, to study Microbial Dark Matter (Phase II) -... | ecosystem: Environmental > Aquatic > Freshwater > Ice > Glacier ... | reverse complement strand
CACCCCTCACCAAGGAAGAAGAGTTCTATGCATTCCACACAGCACACCACTCGGCAGCCTCGCCGGCCAGCCGTCGGCGCCAGGCGCGTCACGCTCGCCATCGCTGCGATTTCGGTCGCACTCCTGCTCGCCGGCTGCGGCGCGTCGGCGAAGCCCGCAACCTCGACCAGCGTCGCGGCGATCAAGGACGGTGGCGACCTGCGCGCCGCCCTGACCGGTGAGCCTGACGTGCTCGACCCGGCTACGTCATCCATCTACACCGGCGCCCAGGTGTACGAGGGCATCTTCAGCAAGTTGATCGACATGGATGCTTCCGGCAAGTTCGTACCCGACCTTGCCACCAAGTGGACCCAGACGAACCCCACGACCTGGACGTTCACCCTGTTGACCAACGCCACGTTCCATAACGGCGAAAAGTTCTCCTCGGCCGACGTCAAGTACACCTTCGATCGAATCCTGAATCCGAAGACGGCCAGCGCCTATGCGGGCCTCTACGCGCAGATCGACTCGATCGACGCGACCGACCCCGCTACGGTGGTGTTCCACCTGAAGGGGTCCTTCGGTCCGTTCCTGACGAATCTCGCGACCAACGGTGAGATCGTCAACCAGAAGGCCATCGAGAGCAGCGACCCCGCCCGTAAGCCGGTCGGCACCGGACCATTCGAGTTCGTGCAGTGGGTGCAGGGAAACCACATCGCGGTCAAGAAGAACCCGACCTATTTCAAGAAGGGCCTGCCGCACCTCGACTCGATCACCTACAAGTTCCTTCCCGTCGACCAGAGCCATATTGATGCGCTCTCCGCTCGCGAGATCGACTGGGCCGACGCGGTGCCGCTTCAGCAGGTACCCACGCTGAAGAAGGATCTCCGCTTCACCGCTGTGACCAGCGCGGTCGCGGGTATCCCGGACTTCCTGGCTATGAACACCAAGAAGGCGCCGTTCGACAACCCGAAGTTTCGCCAGGCGATTGCTCTCGCAATCAACCGCAGCGACATCCGCGATGTTGCCTATCTGGGCACCGGTGAGCTCGGCCTCGAAGAGGTCCCGGCCGGATCGCCCGGGTACGACAAGACCGGCGTATTCGGAGCCACCAGCGACACCGCCAAAGCTAAGCAGTTGCTGGCGGAGGCGGGCTTCCCGAGCGGTCTCAGCATCGAATACCTCGGACTCTCGCAGTATCCGGAGTTGCTCAAGACCGGACAGGTCGTGCGTGACGAGTTGAAGAAGATCGGAGTGAACATGACCATCAAGGCCGTGGATGTCTCGGTCTGGTACGACGCGTTCGTCGCGGGAAACTACCAGATCACGAGCGCGTACCAGGAGCGCACCATCGATCCCGATAACTTCTACTCGTTGGTTATCAAGTCAGGTGGTCCGATCAACACGGGCGGATACTCCAACCCGGCGGTCGACGCCCTGATCGATAAGGCGGCGGCCAGCGGGGACAACAAGGAGCGGGCAGCCCTCTACACCCAGATCCGAACGAAGATGACCTCGGATGCCCCGCTGGTGTTCACGCACTACGAGACGCTCAACTACCTGATGAATAAGAACGTCACCGGGTCGACGATCACTCCGACGCTGAGCCTGCACATGGAGAACGTGGGCTTCACGAAGTAGCCCGGACCGGCACCCCGTCGCCGTGACATCCACCCTTCACGAATGGGTGTCGCGGCGCGGTCGTGTTCACAGGTAGATCAATCGCCGAGTCACCCTTCCCGAGTCGGTGAGGCCCCGGTACTCGAAAACTTCGCCCACCTGGTAGTTGTCGGCCGCGGGGAACAACAGCACGGCTTCCCACGGGATCGAACTGCTGTGTGCGCCGGGAAGCTGCCGATAGGTTCTCAGCCCGTGCATCCAGGCGAGGTCGTCCCGTGCGCGGCTGGTGAGGGGGGCGTGACCGATGATGATGACGTATCCGGCCAGGAGGTTGTCGGCATGCGCCTGATCGATCATCGAGTCGATGAGCTGTTTCGTCAGGGTCGCGGTCGCTGTAAGGCTCAACTCACACTTTCCATCTACGCGGGGAGTGGATCCTGGGCCTACCTCCTCGTTGAGGAAGACCCAGGCGAACCCTGGACGGTGACCTGAGGAAGAGGTCAGTCCGACAGGGTCGTCGTGGTGTGGCAACACTGCTCACGCATGGTCATTCACCGTGTGGTCCGTCACTCTGCCCGGGGAGCTCCAGCGATCGGGATGAGGAAGGACAGGGTGACGCCGAGAAGGCCAAGGGACCCGTTCTTCAGGGTGAGGCTCCTTCATGCCGGGGTGACGGTGGGGGAGCGACGGGACTGGTCGCTCTACGTCGGAGGGTGTGCTGGGTGACGTCCCCGTTGGGAATACCGCCGTGATACTCGACGAGATCGTGATGCCGGAGGTTGTCGGGGGAGGGCGCAAGGATGACGGTGTAGTTGGGTACCAGGCGGGTCTGGATCACAGGGCACCAGCGGTACACCTTTTTCCCGGTCGGCCAATCCTCCTCGGTCGCGGGCGCCGCGCCGATGAGGATGTTGTAGCTGCCTTCCGGGTCGCTCCCGTTGGCTTGGTCGATCATTCGGTCGATCAAATGTTGAAGTTGCATTTTTTGGGGTGTCCTTGTGTCGGTTATGGCGGTCACACGATCGCCTAGCGTCGAGGAGGGGTGCGTTCCAGTTCGCCTGTGGGAGCGACCGCAATCCTGGTCGGTCCGTTCATCTGCCGCTGGCTTCTATGCGGGCGATGTGGGACCGGGCGTGAGCGACGGCGGCGTCCAGGTCGGTGAACAGGTGGTTGTGGTGGCGGAGTGAGGCGATCACTCCCACGCGGGTTGCGAGTTTCAGATGGGCGGGCTGGATTCCTTTGACGAGGACGGTGATGCCCCGTCGTTCGAGACCGTCAATCATTTCGGAGATCACTTTCGCACCGGTCGCATCCAAAACCTGCAGTTGTGACATGCGCAGGATGACCACGGACACGTCGCGGATGCTCGTGACACGTTCGAGCACCCGGTCGGCAGCACCGAAGAACAGAGCCCCGTCGAGGCGGAACAGGGCGATGTGCTCGTCGCCAGGTTGACCGGGGAGGGGCAGCTCTTCTCGGTGAACGCCCCCTGACTGGGCGAGCTTGCGGAGGGTGAAGAACGCGGCCACAGCGATACCGATGCCCACCGCGATGATCAAGTCGAACGAGACGGTGATGATTGCCGTGACGATGAACACCGCAGTGTCGGACCGGGTGGATCCGACGACGCTGCGCACGGTGGCGAGAGAGACCATCCGGGTGGCCGTGACCATCAGCACTCCCGAGAGGGCCGCGAGCGGAATCTGCGAGACCACGCCGGTCGCGAGGTAGACGACGGCCAGGAGGACGAGCGCATGGATGATCGCCGCCAACCGGGTGCGACCGCCGGAGCGGAGATTCACCGCGGTGCGGGCGAGCGCACCGGTGGCGGGCATTCCGCCGAAGAAGCCGGAGGCGATCGAGGCGAGACCCTGCCCGACGAGTTCTCGGTCGGCGTCGTAAGGGCCGGTATTGGAGATCGAGGCAGCGGCGCGCACGGAGAGCAGGGACTCGATCGCCGCGAGGGCGGCAACCGTGAACGCGGCGCCGACCAGGGACTGCAGCATGGCTGGATTCAGCGCCGGGAGTCCTGGCGCTGGCAGGGAAGCTGGGAGAGTCCCGATTCTCGCCAGTGGCAGGCCAGCGAGTGCGGCCGCGACGGTGACGACGATGATTGCGATGATGCCGGCCGGTAGCTTCCTGTGGATGCGCGGCCCGAGGACCATTATCGCGGCCACCGTCGCGACGGCGAGGACGGGCCAGATCACCGTTGGCCAGCTCACCCGGCTGAAGGATTGGATGGCGGATACGAAAGCGTTGCTGCTCGCCCCCGGTTTCGCGCCGACAGCTGCGGGCACCTGCTGCAGGAAGATGATGACTGCAATGCCGAGGGTGAATCCCTCAATGACGGGCCAGGGAATGTATGACACGATCCGGCCGAGTTTGGTGAGACCGGCGGCGAGCACGATCATGCCGGCCATGAGGCTCACGACCGCGACCGCGCCTACACCGTGGGTTGCCACGATCGGGCCGAGGACGACGACCATGGCGCCGGTGGGCCCGGAGACCTGGATGTTCGAGCCACCGAAGACGGCAGCGACGATGCCGGCGACGATCGCGGTGATCAGGCCGGCTTCCGCCCCGGCCCCGGAGCTCACCCCGAAGGCGAGGGCGAGGGGAAGGGCGACGATGCCGACGGTGACGCCGGCCAGGAGGTCCCCTCGCCAGGTGAGCCTGCCGTTCCGGTAGTCGTTCCAGGAAGGCAGGAGGGGGCGCAGGTAGCGGAGAGGTCGCATGGCTTAATTCAACGATTCGGGGATAGTGGTGCGCGGGGTGGGCTCGGGTAGGTTGACGGTCGAAGCCAGCTGCTGTCGGGTGTGCTCGAGGATCTCGACCAACAGGGACCGCGAAACGTTCAACAGATGGGCGACCTGGGGGTACGCGAGGCGGTAGAAAACTTGGCTGGCCCGGCGTTCCGCGACAACGAGGTTGTGGCGGCGCAACACCGATAGATGCTGCGATAGGTGGGAGGCTTCCAGCCCGGTATCGGCGAGCAGGTCTGCCACCGAGACGGTGTCCGCGGATGCGAGGACCTCCAGCACGCGCACCCGCACGGGGTGGGCGAGCCCCTTGAAGAGGTTGGCCTTGACCTCGTACACCGGGCGATGTTCGTTCGAGTATTCGTCCATGCCGTCAGGTCTCCACGGTTTGATCACTTCATCAAGTCGTCGCGCATCGTCGAGGTCTGTCATTGCGCGAGGTATGTGTCGTAGTACTCGAGCGCACGACTGACGATGCAGAACGTGAGCAACGGGATGGCGCGGGCGAACGATCCACCGACGAGGTATCGGACTCTCGTGGCAGACCCCACTGAGGACCCCTTGATAGAGCGAATTAATGAATTCATCATATCATGCATTCGCGGGAACCGATCCCCGAGCGGGTGGACATCGCCCTCGAACTCAACGCCGCCGAAAATAAAATCGACTAGCCCGCCCGGATGAGGGAAACTGAACTCAGCGGGACGTGACCGTCGGCCCCATTTCGACGCTTTTACGGCGGCTTTCGAGCAAGGAGACCCACTGTGGCATACAACGTCGCTCAGAAACTAATTTCCTCTCACCTGCTCAGCGGTGAGATGACGCCGGGGAGCGAAATCGGCCTGCGCATCGATCAGACCCTGACCCAGGATGCAACGGGAACTCTTGTCATGCTGGAGTTGGAGGCGCTCGGACTCGATCGTGCTCGCACGGAAGTGTCCGTGCAGTATGTCGACCACAACCTGTTGCAGTCAGACAGCAAAAACGCGGAGGACCACGATTTCCTCCGCTCGGCCTGTCAACGTTTCGGTCTCTGGTACTCGAAGGCAGGAAACGGTGTTTCACACCCGACGCATATGCAACGTTTTGGCATTCCCGGCAAGACGATGGTCGGCTCCGACAGCCATACCCCTGCTGCTGGCTCGCTCGGAATGCTGGCCATCGGAGTTGGCGGGATCGAGGTGGCCCTCGCGATCGCCGGCGAGCCGTTGTACATCCGGATGCCCGAGATCTGGGGCGTGCGCCTCACCGGCCAGCTGCCGCCGTGGACGAGCGCAAAGGACGTCATTCTCGAGATGCTGCGCAGGCACGGCGTCAAGGGCGGCGTCAATCGGATCGTCGAGTATTACGGCCCCGGCCTGGCAAACCTGACAGCGATGGACCGGCATGTGATCGCCAATATGGGTGCAGAGCTGGGGGCGACAACCACGGTATTCCCGGCCGACGACCAGGTGCGCGCTTTCCTGGCCGTAGAGCAGCGCGAGGGGGACTTCGCCCCGCTGCTCGCCGATGCGGATGCTGGCTACGACGTGAACGAAGAAATCGACCTGTCGACGATCGTGCCGCTCATCGCGCTTCCCAGCTCGCCTGGCAACGTCGTGCCGGTGAGTGAAGTCGCCGGTCGACCGGTCGCGCAGGTCGTTATTGGCTCTTCGGCAAACCCTGGACTTCGCGACTTCGCGATTGTCGGCGCGATCGTCAAGGGACGCCAGTCTCACACGGGAGTCTCCTTCGACGTCAACCCGAGCTCCCGGCAGATTCTGCAGGATTTGACCCGGATGGGTGCCACCCTGGACTTGGTCAGTGCCGGCGCACGGCTGCACCAGTCCGGGTGCATGGGCTGCATTGGAATGGGGCAGGCCCCGGCGAACGGCAGCATCAGCCTGCGCACGATGCCGCGCAACTTTCCGGGTCGCTCGGGAACCAAGGAAGATTCGGTCTACCTGTGCTCGCCGGAGACGGCTGCTGCTGCGGTGCTCACCGGAAAGATCACCGACCCGAGAGATCTGGAAGAACTGTTCAACCTGAGCTATCCCACGCTCGATCTTCCCGCGACATCGAGCGTGAACCTGGCGATGCTCGAGGGGCCGTTGCCTCCCGCGGAGGCCTCCAAGGTAGAGCTCGTCAAGGGCGAGAACATATCGTCGTTGCCCGGCTTCCCCCCTCTCGACGATCGCATCGAGGCACCGGTGATCCTGGTGGTCGGCGACGACATCTCGACGGATGAGATTCTGCCAGCCGGTGCGCGGGTCTTGCCATATCGCAGCAACATCCCGAAGCTTGCCGAGTTCACCTTCGACCAGGTCGACGAGACCTACCCCGCCCGTGCCATCGAAACCCGCGACACGTCGGGCCACATCGTCGTGGCCGGCGCTAACTACGGGCAGGGTTCCTCCCGGGAGCATGCGGCGATCACCCCCCGCTTCCTCGGGTTGCGCGCGGTGCTGGCCGTCTCCTTCGCACGCATCCACTGGCAGAACCTCGCCAATTTCGGTGTGCTCGCCATCGAGTTCGAAGATGCGACCGATCACGACCGCATCCGGCAGGGCGATGTGTTGGTGCTGGCCGGAATTCGCGAAGCTCTCGTCGCCGGTACCGGGATCACCGTGCACAACAAGACCCGCAATGAGGATTATGCCGCGCGGCATCGCCTCTCGACGCGGCAAGTGGGAATGCTGCTTGCGGGTGGTCTCATCGCCTGGCTGCGCGAGCAGAGAGCGGCCGAGACCAGCGCTCAGGGTTGAGCGGGATTGGGGGGACACCGGTCACTCTCGCCCGGTTCGCGCCCAGCCTGTTCGCGTCAACGCCCGATGTTACGAGCTACTGTCGCAGCGCACCGAGCCGCGGCAGGCGCGCAACAGTGGCCGAGGCGCCGGCGTCCGGGGGTACTATCACGTCCTGCGTGGCTGGCACGTCGAGGCCGCCGGTGAGCACGAGGAGTTCGGTGGTCGGATCGGTGCCGCGTTTGATGACCGCGAGTGCGACCGGTCCCAGCTCGTAGTGGTGGGCAGCGGAGGTCACCTGACCGACAGTCTTGTCCCCGAGAACGGCATCATCACCGCGCGACGGCGGCACGGTATCCGATCCGTCGAGGTAAAGCATGACGAGCCGGCGCGGCGGATGGCCGAGGTTGTGAACCTTGGCCACCGTCTCCTGGCCGCGGTAGCAGCCTTTGTTGAGGTACACGGCCGTGCGTAACCAATCGAGTTCGTGCGGAATCGTTTTCTCATCGACCTCGGTGGCGAAACGCGGGCGCCAGACTGCGATACGCAGCGCTTCGAGAGCGAGCAGTCCCACGACTGGAATAGCGGATGCGGAAAGCTCGGCCAGTTCGGCGCGGGGCAGCAACAGCTCGCTGTAGGTCCAGCCCGCAGCCGGGTGCCTTTTCGCTACCGCGTACTGATAGCCACCCCGGCTCACGCTCATCCACGGGTCGCGCCATGCGAGCGGCACGCCATGAGGAGCCGCTACCGGAAGGGCAGGATGGCCGAGGGTGCCGACCGTCGCGAAATCGGCGGAGCGATCTGCGAGTTCAACCCGCAATATGAATCGCATGCTGCTCAGCCACGCAAGCAGGCCACCCGCTTCCTCCCGCTCAAGCAGCAGCAATAACACGACACCGTCATCGATCAGACGGACTGCATATTCAATTCGACCGTTACCGTCGAGCAGAAGCGTCTCACTGGACTCGCCTGGCGCCAGGCGAGCGACACTCTGACTGGTGAGCGAGTCGATCCAACCGAGCCGATCAGGGCCGGAGATGGTGAGCACCGAGCGGTCGGAGAGGTCGACGATAGCGAATCCTGTGGCCAGTGCGCGCTGCTCGGAGAATGAATCGCCCTCGCGAGCCGCCACGCCAGCGCCGGGCTCGGCCAGGAACTCACTCGACACGCACAAGCCACCCCGAAGCGTATGCGTCAGTTGCGCCCGTCATCGGTGATCTTTCCCATTCCCAGGGCGTGCGCCTCGCGACTGCGAGCTCTTCGGCCGGATATCCCTGCGACACCGCTTAAGTGGGGGCAAGGCATTAACATCACATTAGTGTGACGTAATTCGACTCTGCTATCAGGTCAAGCGCGCACTATCCGCCTCTCGCACCCAGCGTCGTGGTGGCCAAGACACGCCAGATCACGCTGACGCGCGGGGTGCCCGCCGCTCGTGGCTGACTCCCGGCGCGATCGGGGCAAAAGCCCAGTAACGCGAGCTAGCGTGAAAACGAGGAGTCGCGCCGTTGCGGCTCCATATTATTGCCCCGGAAAGGCCCTCTCATGCCGGACGCCACTGTCACCGGTCGCCGTATTTCTACCTCCGTTCTCGTCATCGGTACCGGAGGGTCCGGCCTGCGGGCGGCGATCGAACTGTCGGAGCGCGGAGTCGATGTTCTTGCTGTAGGCAAGCGCCCCAAGAACGACGCACACACGTCGCTGGCGGCGGGCGGGATCAACGCGGCCCTGGCCACGATGGATGCCGAAGACAGCTGGCAGCAGCACGCGGCAGACACCATCCAGGAGAGCTACTTTCTCTCCAACCCCCACGCGGCCGAAATTGTGACAAAGAACGCCAGCCGAGGCATCGAGGACCTCGAGAGATGGGGCATGCCGTTCGCGCGCGAGAGTGACGGACGTATCAGCCAGCGCTATTTCGGCGCTCATAAGTACCGTCGCACCGCTTTCGCGGGGGACTACACGGGTCTCGGGATCCAACGCACCCTGATCGCCCGGGCCGCCCAGCTTGACGTGCCCATCCTGGATTCGGTGTACATCACCCGCATCCTGGTTCGTGACAACGTGGTGTTCGGCGCCTATGGCTTCGACCTGCGCGACGGAAGCCGCGTGACGGTCATCGCCGACGCAGTCATCATTGCCGCTGGGGGACACAATCGCATCTGGCGTCGCACCTCCAGCCGCCGGGACGAAAACACGGGCGACTCCTTCAAGCTGGCGGTGGATGCCGGCGGCCGGCTGCGCGACGCCGAGCTGGTTCAATTCCACCCGAGTGGCATCCTCGAACCGGAGAATGCCGCAGGCACCCTGATCAGCGAGGCCGCCAGGGGCGAGGGCGGGGTGCTGCGGAACGCGCTCGGCGAGCGGTTCATGGCCAACTACGACCCCGAGCGCATGGAATTGTCCACCCGCGACAGGGTTGCCCTCGCCGCGTATACCGAGATCAAGGAGGGGCGCGGCACCGCGAAGGGCGGCGTGCTGCTCGACATCTCCCACCTGCCCCGCGAGACGATCATGACGCGCCTGCCCCGCGTCTACCAGACGATGCTCGAACTGCAGGTGCTGGATGTCACCACCACCGCCATCGAGATCGCTCCGACCGCGCACTACTCCATGGGCGGCGTGTGGGTGCGGCCGGACGACCATTCCACCGATGTCGTCGGAATGTACGCCATCGGCGAGGCATCCAGCGGGCTGCACGGGGCCAATCGGCTCGGCGGCAACTCGCTCATCGAGCTGCTCGTCTTCGGCCGGATTGTCGGTCAGGCTGCGGCCGAGTACAGCGCGGGGATTACTTCCCAGAATCGATCACAGGACGCGATCGACGCGGCTGAGCGGGAGGTGACCGACACTCTTTCCTCGGACGGACAGGAGAATGTGCGGGCCCTGCAGCGCGAAATCCGCAACATCATGACGGACTTCGGGGGAGTGGTGCGCGACGAGGCGGGACTGCTGGAAGGGCTACGCGGGTTGGACGAGCTCGACGATCGCCAGAGCCGAATCGGCGTGCATCCGGATGTCGCGGGCTTCTCCGGCCTCGCACACGCCTTCGATCTGCGCGCCTCCCTCATGGCCGCGCGAGCAACCCTCGCCTGCGCCCTGGAGCGCCGGGAAAGCCGCGGTGCTCACAACCGCAGTGACTACCCCGACATGGACCCCGCACTGCAGGTGAACCTGGTGTGGTCTGCCGACGGCTCGATCGCGCACGAGCAGATCCCGCCGGTGCGGGCCGAGATCGCGGCACTCATGGAAGACGTCACCCAGGCCGGCAAACTGCTCGAATAGCTTCACGCAATGCGGGGCGAGAGCGGCGAGGTCCGATGATCGAGGCTCAGTCGCGGGCTGCGGGCCCCGCGAACCGGTAGTACTCGATCCCGAGATCGTGGAACTTCGGGCCGTCGAGGGTGCCGACATGGTCGACCACGAACTCATTGTGCGCAGGCGCAGCCTTCACCTGTGAGGTTCGACCCTCGTGCAGCGCAAGGTATTCGGCCTCGCTGAGGTCGGTCGGCGTTCCAAGGGCCTCCGCGAAGTTGATGCGCTCTGCGGCATCGCGCCACCCGGCACTCACCCGCATGGGCAGCGCTTCTGCGGCGTCACCACTGCCGTAGCCGAGCGCCAGCCACTCCTGTCCTGCGATGTCGCGCTTGTCGTCCACCGCCTGGCGGAGGCCGGATGCCAGCCACGCCGGCAGCGCTGCCGTGTACAGGTTGCCGAGATCGCGCATGGCTTCTGAACCGAGTCCGAGCTTGACCCCCACCAGCTCCGCCCACAGCGGGGTCTTGCGCAGGTACTGACGCAGGACTTTGGCGAGAGGGAAGACGTCCTCGGTATCGTCACCCGCGGTCACATCGTGGCCCCGGAACGGTGAAGGCGCAGTGAGTTCGGCGATCAACTCAGCCGCGTCGATTCCCGCGTCAGCGCAGTAGGTGCGCAACTGCTCACGCCCGGCATCGTCTGCCGCCAGCTCGAACAGGTAGGCCATCACCCAGCCGGTCGCGGGCATCCGGTGGTAAGGCCGGTGCATGAAGACGGCGTCGACTTCATCGAAGTAGTCGACCGGCCGATAGCCGTCACCGCGGCGGGCGACACGTTTGGCGAGCATCGCCTCCATGGCGTGGTGAGTCGCATCGATGTAGCAACTCGTCGAGTAGCGACCGTTGAACACCGGCAGGTCCTGAATCTGGCCATCGTCGCGTGGCGGCTGGTGAAAGCGCGCGAAGGGTTTGCGGAAGTCCACCATCCGGTAGTCTGAGTCGCTGCCGGATGCCGCCAGATCGACCTCGAGAAGCTTCGCATCGCCGTCCACCAGCATTGCCACCGCGCCGGCACCCTGGGTCGGCTCCCCACTCGACCCGATCGCATACTCGGCGATATCGGCGCAGACCACGATCGCCAGGCGGCCCGCACCATCCGCGGACAGGTAGCGCAGTGCCGCCTTGAGGCCGTAAACGCCACCCAGGCAGGCATGCTTGAACTCCGGCACCTCGCAGTCCCTGGCCAGTTCGGGGCGGCCGTGCGCGAGAAGTGCGTCGTTGATCATGCCTTTGATGATGATGGCACCCGCAGAGTTGTCGCTGCTCGATTCCGTGCCGAGTGCGAGCATCCCGACCTGCGTGGGGTCGATGTCGTAGTCGCGGATGAGGCGCCAGACCGCGTTGGCGGCAAGCGTGTAGACACTCTGGCCTGGGCCACGCATTCGGAAGGACCGTCCGACCACACCCTGAACCCGGCCCCAGGATTCGTCGTTCCACTCACACCAGTCTTCGAGCCGCACGCGATACTGCGGAAGATACAGCGACAGGCCACTTATTCCATGCACCAGTAGTTACCGTTTGCACTCTCGTTCGGTCATTCGGCCGCAACTGGCTCCCAGCTGCAGAGACGATTTTAGCAAGGCTTATGCTGTGAGCGCGTGCCGCAGTCGACGCGTGCGAGCGGTTCAGCCCCGCTAAAATGTGGTGAATGCGATCGGAGCACCCAGTGGACCAGGCTCTCGGTGACGACCGGACCGCAACCGCTCGGGCACACAGCAACATCGCCCTCGTCAAGTACTGGGGAAAGCGCGATGCCGCACTGAACATTCCCGCCGTCGGCTCGATCTCGATCACGCTCGACGCACTGTCGACCGATACCCGGGTCACCTTCGGTTCCGGGCTGGAACAGGACGAGTTCTGGCTGGCGGGAACGCGGGCGGATGCCACCAGGGCCAGCCACCTGCTTGACATCGTTCGCGACAGCTCCGGTGTCGGCAGCCGAGCCGTGGTCGAGTCGACGAACAACTTTCCGACGGCGGCGGGACTCGCCTCCTCGGCATCCGGGTTCGCAGCGCTCGCGGTCGCGGCCAGTGCTGCCGCCGGACTGTCGTTGGATGACCGGGAACTGTCGATCCTCGCCCGCCGCGGCTCCGGGTCTGCCGCCCGCTCGCTGTTCGGTGGCATCGTCGAGTTGTATGCCGGAATCCGCGACGACGGCCTGGACTCCTTCGCCGAGCCTGTACTCGCCCCAGAGGCGTGGCCACTGACGGTCGTTGTGGCCATCACCGAACTCGGGCAGAAGAGCGTGAATTCGACGACGGGAATGGGCGGAAGCGCACTGACCTCGCCGTTCTACCCGGCCTGGGTCGACACCGGCACGGACGACCTCGCGGCCATGCGGCTCGCCATCGCAAACCGCGACTTCGAGCAACTCGGGGAGCTCGCCGAATACAGCTGCCTCAAGCTGCACGCGCTGATGATGTCCACCCGCCCCGCGCTGCTGTACTGGAACGCGGCCACGATGACTTCGATCCATGCCGTGCGCGAGCTGCGTGCCAGCGGTATCCCGGTGTACTTCACCATCGACGCCGGCCCCCAGGTGAAGGCCCTGTGCCTGCCCGGGCACGCCCGGACGGTGGCGGATGCCCTGGGCCAAGTCCCCGGAGTGCACGAGACCAGGATCAGCGCGCTCGGTCGCGGCGCACAACTGCTGCCATGACGATCGCTGCCGTGGCGATCGTCGAAGCCTCCGCGCCGGGCAAGCTGTTCCTGCTCGGCGAATACGCGGTGTTGGATGGCGCCCCGGCGCTCCTGGCCGCCGTCGACCGCCGCGTCACCGTCACCATCGCAGCATCGGATGATGACCGCTGGCACCTGGCCACGCCGGGCCTCGACCTGGACGCCCTCGCACTCGAGGCCGACGGGAGCATCCCCGCGGGCGTCGATGAGCGGACACGCGCGCGGCTGCGAGTTTTCGACGCGGTGCGCACGGCGGTGCGCTGCACGGGTGCACCCTCGATCACCATCGACAGCACGGCTTTCTTCGCCGCGGGGCACAAGCTGGGGCTGGGATCCAGCGCGGCGGTTGCCACGGCACTCACGGCCGCCCTCTCGACCGCCGCCGGGCGCTCGCCGAGCAGGGAGGAGATCCGGATCCTCGCTACGGACGCCCACCGCGCCGCGCAGCGCGGCGCGGGAAGCGGAGGGGATGTCGCCTCCAGCAGTTACGGCGGTCTCATCGGCTATGTGCGCGATACGGCGCCGACCTCGCTGGTCTGGCCGCAGGAACTCGAAATCATGGCCGTCGTCACCGGCACCGGCAGCAGCACGACGAATCTTGTCGGCAAGGTCGCAGAATACGCGGCACGAGACACCGCCCGGTACCACACAGACATCGCACGGCTCGCCGCGCTCGCGCATCAGGCACAGGATGCCCTGCGCTCTGCTGAGGACTTCCTCCGCCTCGCATCCGACTACTTCGAGCAGGTCGTCGAACTCGACGCGCATGCCGGTGCGGGCATCGTCAGCGAACACCACCTGCGGTTGCACGCGCTCGCGGCCGACCTGGACGGCGTCTTCAAGACGTCCGGTGCGGGCGGCGGAGACGTCGGCCTGGTGTTCTGCAGGAGGGGAGAATCGGCTGCGCGGCTTGCCTCCGCTTTTGCCGAAGCGGGCGCAGAGGCCGTACCGTTGGGTTTTGGAGCGAATGGGGTGACGATCGCTCCGAGCACCGCCACCGCAACAGTCATACACCGAACGAGGGACGGGTCTGCATCGTGAGCTCCTCCCGCATCCCCCGGTTCTATCAACTGGGCGTGGAGCAGCGCCTGCGAGTGCTCTACGAGCGCGGGGTGCTCAGTGACGCAGACTATCGGGCGCTTGCGACGGGGACCTACATTCTCGATCCCGGCACCGCCGATCGACTCACCGAGAACGTCATCGGGGTATTCTCCATGCCGCTCGGACTCGGGCTGAACTTCCAGATCAACTCGCGTGACTACCTTGTGCCGATGGTCGTCGAGGAACCGTCCATCATCGCCGCGGTCAGCTCCGCCGCGCGGCTGGTTCGTCGCGACGGCGGGTTCACGAGCGTCGCGGATGAGCCGATGCTGATTGGCCAGGTCCAGGTCGTGGATGTGGCGGATGCGGCCGGCGCGCGGCAGGCCCTGCTGGCTCGCAAGAGTGAGATCCTCGATTTCGCCAACGCACAGCATCCGAACATGCTGGCTCGCGGCGGCGGAGCCAAGGATGTCGAGGTGTTCCTGCGTGGGCAGACGGCTGCGAACGGCGAGTTGCTCGTCGTCCATCTGATTGTGGACAGCCGGGATGCCATGGGCGCGAACCTGGTGAACACCATGTGCGAGGCGGTTGCACCGCTCGTGGAGCAGATCAGTGGCGGACGGGTATTCCTCCGCATCCTCTCGAATCTCAGCGACCGCGCGATGGTGCGCGCGCGCTGCGTCATTCCGCTGGCCCGGCTCGCCTCGGGCGATTTCTCCGGAGACCAGGTGCGAGACGGCATCGTGCTCGCGGCCGAGTTCGCCGCAATGGACCCGTATCGTGCGACCACTCACAACAAAGGCATCATGAACGGCATCGACGCCGTCGCCATCGCGACCGGCAACGACTGGCGCGCGATCGAAGCCGCAGCGCACGCTTATGCCGCGAGCAGCGGGCACTACGCACCGCTGACGAGCTGGACAGCGGATGACGTGGGCAACCTGGTCGGTGAGATCGAGCTGCCTCTGAAGGTGGGCATCGTCGGAGGACAGGTTGAATCGAACCCTGCCGTGCGGATCGCGCACACGATTCTTGGCGTCAGCACCGCGGTCGAACTAGCCGAGGTTATGGCAGCGGTGGGGCTGGCCCAGAACTTCGGTGCGCTGAAGGCGCTCTCCACGGACGGCATCCAGCCCGGCCACATGCGCCTCCACGCCCGCAGCGTGGCGGTCGCCGCCGGTGCGACCGGTGCACGCTTCGATGAGGTTGTCAATCGGCTCGTCGCGAGCGGCGACATCAAGGTGTGGAAGGCTCGCCACATTCTGGACGTGTTGGAGGGCCGGATCGCCGAGACGGGGTCTATTCGCGCGATCCGCACCGCCAGCATCCCGGTGCAGGCCGCTATCGCGATGCCCGAACCGGTCCCGGCAGAACACGGTGCCAGCTTCGGCTACGGCAAGATCATCCTCCTCGGCGAGCATTCGGTGGTCTACGGCCGACACGCCATCGTCGCACCGATCGGCCTCACCATCCGGGCCGAGGTGATCCGCCAGGAGTACGGCACGGAGTTGGTGATCGCCCGCTGGGATACCGATGCCGCCTACGATCCGATCGGCGCAGCGCTCGCCGAGCAAGTGACCGGCCACATCGCCGAGCGGCTGGGCCTCGCAGGTAAGGGCATGCGTGTCGACGTCTTTCCCCATCTGCCGCGGGCCAGTGGGCTGGGCGCCTCGGCCGCCCTTGCTGTGGCGATCATCCGCGCCATGGCTGACCGTTTCGGGTTGTCGATCAGCGATAGCGAGGTGTCAGGTCTTGCGTTCGAATGCGAACGCATCGTGCACGGAACACCGTCCGGCATCGATAACACCGTCGCCACCTTCGGACGCGCAATCCTGTTCCGCAACCCGGATACGTCATCGGATGCTGCGGCGCCCGAAATCGCGGACATCGTCACACCTCAACCGATCCAGATCGTGATCGGTCTCACTGGCGTGAGTTCGCTCACCTCGCACACCGTCGGTATGGTGCGTGCCGCACGGGAGAAGAATCCCGCCAGGTACGAGGCGATCTTCTCCCAGATCGACGAGCTGGTGCTGGCCGGTGTCGGCGCACTGCGCCACGGTGATCTCGCGGAGCTCGGTGAGCTGATGAATATCAACCACGGACTGCTCGGTGCCCTGCAGGTCTCGAGCCCGGAGCTCGAGACGCTGGTGGGTATCGCCAGGCGAGCGGGAGCGCTCGGGGCAAAGCTCACCGGGAGCGGTGGTGGTGGCGCGATGATCGCGGTCACGGAACCCGGCGCCGCAGAATCGGTCGGTTCCGCCATGCGCCAGGCCGGATTTACGACATATCTCACCGAGATTCGCTGAGGCGCGGCCTCCCTGCGCCGATGCGCGCGCCCGTTCGCACGTCCGGACTGCTCCGCTCAGCTGACCGGACCTGAAGCTGCTTTCCTGCGGGCGCAGGCCCGGCAGCGGGTGTCGTTATGCGTTCTGAAACGGGTCGAGCGGGAGCGATGAGCTTCGCCACTGTGAGCAGGATCACCGCGTTCTCGATCGCTTCGAGGGAGTGCCTGGCCAGCGGCACGGTCAGCAGGTCGCCGCGCCATCCAGACCAGCACGCGTCGCCGGATGCCAGCAGAACGCGGCTTTCGAGCACCTGAATGGTGGCTTCACCGAGGTTGTCGTGATCGTCGAGACGCTGACCGGCTCGGAGTGCGATGACGGTCTGGCGCAGCACGTGTTCGTGCCCAGCGTGTATCGTTTCGGCGCTGCGACCAGCGGATGCGTTCCGCGCGTGATCGAGGTGGTGCCTCGCCATCGCGGTGAGCGACTTCTTCTGCATGCCGTTCTCGACTTCCGCCATCTCACTGGACCGTGTCCCGCTTGATGCTCTGCCCCCGCAGAGCGCTTGTCAACGGGAACCGTGCCGCGGGATAAGCTCGCCCCGTGGGCACTTCTGCCGCCGACTTCCTCCTCGGTGTGAAACCCGGTACCCGTGTCGTCGTGCGCTCGCGAATCGGTGGCGGGTTCACCGATGCGATCGGCGTCCTTCGCTCCCGCACGCAGACGCTCTGCGTCGTCGAGACCAAACGTGGCCTGGTCACGATCGCCCTCGCGGATGTCGTCGCGGCCAAGGAAGTTCCCCCACCTCCGGCTCCGCGCCCGCTGCGCCGCCCGCCGACGCCATAGGCCGAAGTCACGAGCGGTCCGAGCGCCCGCTTCGGGACTGGTCCGGTCAGAACATTCCGAGTTGCAGCCGGGCTGCGTCCGACATGCGGTCCTGACCCCACGGTGGATCCCACACCAACTCGACATCAACGTCGCTCACACCGGCGACCAACTTGACCTCGGCTCGAGCGTCATTCTTGAGCACGTCCCCCATACCGCAGCCCGGTGCCGTCATCGACATCTTGATGTCGATTCGGTAGGTACCGTCATCTAGCGGCAGCGCTTCACACCCGTAGATCAGTCCCAGATCCACGACATTGATGGGGATTTCGGGATCGAAAACGTGTCGGAGTCGTCCCATGACTTGCTCCATGTCAAAGGGTGCCCCGTCCACAATCACGGTTTCGGCGACCGGCTCCGCCAGTCCGAAGGCTGCAGAATCCTTGGCGCTGATTCGCACAAGGTACCCCATCGAGGTTTGGACTGTCGCGCTTCCACCCAGAGTCTGCGTGACCACGACCTGCTCCCCCTCCTGGAGGAGCATCGGCTGCCCACCGGGAATTACCGTGGCCTGGCAGCTCTGCGGGAGTTCGAAGATGTCATATCTGCCTGAGTCCACGCGGCTTACTCCGTTCCGTTCTGGAGGGCACGTGTTATCGGTGCACCCTCGAGAGGGGTGTCTTCTTTGAGGGCGCTGCGCAACGCCTGCCAGGCCAGGGTGGCGCATTTGACCCGTGCCGGGTACTCCCAAACGCCCGAAAGCACTGCGAGCTTGCCGACCTCGGCTGGTGGCACACCGCCCTCGGATTCGGTGGTGAGCATGGTGTGGACGCGGGTGAACAGGGCGAGGGCCTCCTCGTGTTGCAGACCCTTCACCGCCATGGTCATGAGCGAAGCGGACGCTTGGGAGATGGCGCACCCGTTGCCCTCGAAGGCAATGTCGGTGACAGTACCGTCGGCGAATTGGAGGTAGAGCGTGAGCTGGTCACCACACAGCGGGTTGATCGCCTCGGCCGTCCGGGTCGCGCCGTCGAGCGCCCGGAAGTTTCGTGGACTGCGTGCATGATCGATGATCACCTCCTGGTAGAGGCTGGTGATGTCATCACTCATCGCAGAATCCCGCGGCCCGCCTGCGGAGTTCAGCCTGTGCCATCCCGCTCATGGCTCGACCGGACGGTCGCGCTTCCCGAACCGGTCGGCGACCAGTTTCGCCAGCTGCGTGCGCAGAGGCTCCAGCTCGATTCGATCCACCATCTCCTGCACGAAGGCGTACACGAGTAGGCCGCGAGCTGCCTCCAGCGGTATTCCGCGCGTGCGCAGGTAGAGCAACGCCTCATCATCCATTTGCCCGACCGCGGCACCGTGCGTGCACTTCACATCGTCGGTATAGATTTCGAGTCTCGGCCGGGTGTCGACCTCGGCGCGGTCGGAGAGAAGAAGATTCTTGTTCTTCTGGTTCGCATCGGTTCCATCGGCGCCGTGGCGAACCATGATGTGTCCGTTGAACACTCCGTGCCCACGACCGTCGAGCACACCCTTGTACAGTTGGTGGCTGGTGCAATTGGTTGCGACGTGATCGACGAAGATCGCGTTGTCGTGTAATTGCTCACCCTGCGGCAAGTAGATGCCGTCCAGGCTGACCTCGGCCTCGACGCCGTCCAGGAGTACCCGCACTTCGTGGCGCGCGATGCTGGAGCCGAGCATGATCAAGCGCGAGGAGAACCGGCTGTTGCGTGCTTGCTGCACGTCCAGCAGCGCCAAATGGAAGGCTGTGACGGGCTCGTTCTGCACCTTGTAATGGTCGATTTGCGCGCTGTCGGCCAGCACGACCTCCGTAACGGCATTGGAGAAGTAGACATCGTTGTTGATACCGGCGTAGGTCTCAATGATTGTTGCGCGGCTATCGGCATCGGCAATGATCACCGATCGCGGGCTGGACATCAATGGAACACCCTCGGTGTCGGAGAAGAACACGAGCTGGATCGGTTCGTCGACGGTCGTGCCAGGGGCGAGGTGAATGAATGCTCCGTCCTCGGCAAATACGTCGTTGAAAGCGGCGAAAGCATGATGCTCTCCCGGTGTGTGCGAGTAGAACTGTTCAAGGCGGTCCGGACTCCCGGCCAGGACTGAGGCCAGGGTCGTGACGACGGCGCCGGCGGGCAACCCGGTCAATCGTGAGAATTCAGCGGAGAGATGTCCGTTGACGAAGACCAGGCGGGGGCCGCCGAGATCGATCGAAGCTGTGCTGATGAGGTCTGCGGTCACCCGCGGGCCCGACCCGGCAATGGCAGCCTCGAAGGACACGGCCAGGATCGGGTCCAGCCCGGTATATTTCCAGTCCTCGTCCGTGCGGGACGGAAAGCCATGCGTCCCGACCCATTCCAGAGCGTTCAACCGCGCCTCGGCGAGCCAGCCCGGATCGCCACCATCGCGCTTTGGCTTCAGGTCTGCGAGCACACCCCCGGCAGAGCGCACCGGAACCCTCACGGCAGTCATACGGTCACCCCGACCTGCGCCGCACGCTCTGAGCGGGGCGTCAGGCCCGCATACCCGTTGGCTTCGAGCTCGAGGGCGAGGTCCTTATCGCCGGAATGCACGATTTGGCCTCCTGCCATCACATGCACGTAGTCGGGAACGATGTAGTCCAACAGTCGTTGGTGGTGCGTGATGACCAGCATTGCCCGGCCCTCACTGCGGAGAGCATTCACGCCGTTCGCTACGACACGCAGCGCATCGATGTCCAAGCCGGAGTCCGTCTCATCGAGGATCGCGAGTTTGGGCTCCAGAATCGCCATCTGCAAAATCTCGTTTCGCTTCTTCTCTCCGCCGGAGAATCCCTCGTTGACCGACCGACTCATGAAGGTCTGGTCCATCTCGACGAGCTTCATGCGCTCCTGGGCGAGGGAGAGAAAGTCCACCGGGTCCAGCTCGTCCTGCCCGCGCTGGCGGCGCAGGGAGTTCAGGGCCGTTCGCATGAAGTACATGTTGCCGACGCCCGGAATTTCGACCGGATGCTGGAAGGCCAGAAAAACCCCCGCGGCGGCGCGCTCCTCGGGGGAGAGCGCGAGCAGGTCCTGGCCGTCATACTGCACGCTGCCGGAGACTTCGTAACCCTCGCGGCCGATCAGCACACTGGCGAGGGTGCTCTTGCCCGACCCGTTCGGCCCCATGATGGCGTGCACCTCACCAGCCTTCAGGTCGAGATTCACTCCCCGCAGGATCTCCTTATTATCGATACTGGCATGCAGTTCCTTGATTTTCAGCATTAGCCGACGCTTCCTTCCAGGCTTACGGTCAACAATTTTTGGGCTTCGACGGCGAACTCCATCGGGAGCATTTTGAATACCTCGCGACAGAATCCGTTCACGATCATCGATACGGCCTCTTCTTCCGGAATGCCGCGCTGGCGGCAGTAGAGCAGTTGTTCTTCGCCGATTTTGGAGGTGGATGCCTCGTGTTCGACCTGTCCGGTCTGGTTTTTCACGTCGATATACGGGAGGGTATGGGCCCCGCTGTCTTTGCCGATCAACAGTGAGTCGCACTGCGTGAAGTTTCGGGCTCCGGAAGCCGAGTGCCGCATGTCCACCAGCCCCCGGTAGGTGTTCTGGCCGTGACCGGCCGAAATTGCCTTGGAGATGATGGTGCTCGTGGTGTTCTTGCCGATGTGCACCATCTTGCTGCCGGTATCCGCCTGCTGGCGTCGGGCAGTCAAGGCCACAGAGTAGAACTCGCCGACCGAGTTGTCACCCTTCAGGATGACGCCGGGATACTTCCAGGTGATTGCCGATCCGGTTTCGACCTGAGTCCACGAAATCTTCGAGTCGTGGCCGGAGGCCATGCCCCGCTTGGTGACGAAATTATAGACGCCACCATTGCCATCTGCATCTCCCGGATACCAGTTCTGCACGGTCGAGTATTTGATCTGGGCGTCGTCGAGGGCCACCAGTTCGACCACGGCGGCGTGCAGCTGGTTCTTGTCCCTCACCGGCGCGGTGCAGCCCTCGAGGTAACTCACATACGCACCCTCCTCCGCGATGATCAGGGTGCGCTCGAACTGACCGGTGTCTGCGGCGTTGATGCGGAAGTAGGTGGACAGCTCCATCGGGCAGTGCACGCCCTTGGGGATGTAGCAGAACGACCCGTCGGTGAACACCGCAGAGTTCAGGCAGGCAAAGAAGTTGTCGTTGTACGGGACCACCGAGCCGAGGTATCGCCGCACCAGGTCCGGGTGGTTTTGAACGGCCTCGGAGAAGGAGCAGAAGATCACACCGACCTCGGCGAGCTTCTCCTTGAAGGTCGTAGCGACCGACACAGAATCGACTATCGCGTCCACGGCGACGCCGCTCAGGCGCTTCTGCTCACCGAGAGAGATGCCGAGCTTGTCGAACATCTCCCGCAGTTCCGGATCGACCTCATCCATGCTCGACACTTTCTTTTTCGGCCGGGGATCGGCGTAGTAGATGATGTCCTGATAGTCGACGGGTCCGTAAGAGACGTGCTGCCAGGTGGGAGCCGTCAGTGTGGTCCAGTGTCGATATGCCTTCAGACGCCACTCTAGGAGCCAATCCGGCTCGTTCTTCTTGGCCGAGATCAACCTGATGATGTCCTCGTTGAGCCCCCGGGGGGCAACGTCGGTTTCGAGATCTGTGACAAACCCGTATTGGTATTCCTGATTGGCGAGCTCACGGACCTCATCTGAAATCCCGGTCGTCGTTGTGGGTGCACTCATCTTCGTCTCCATGTCAGTTGCTGTCAGTTGGTCTCGGGCGGTGAGTCGGTCAGTGCTCCTGCCGGGGTAAAGCGGCGACCAGTGGGTGGTCTCCGGGTATTTGACCGATCTTGGCCGCCCCGCCGGGTGAGCCCACCTCATCGAAGAACTCCACGTTTGCCGCGTAATAGTCGGACCATTGCTCGGGCACATCATCTTCGTAATAGATCGCCTCGACCGGGCAGACCGGTTCACAGGCACCGCAGTCGATACACTCGTCGGGGTGGATGTAGAGCATTCGATCGCCCTCGTAGATGCAGTCGACCGGGCATTCATCGATACATGCCTTGTCCTTGACATCTACGCACGGCAGCGCGATGACATACGTCACGATGTGCCTCCTTCTCGTTCGGCTGGAAGCAGGCCGCGCCAGGTGGTCCCGGGGGCGAGTGCCGGCACGCCGAACATCGCGGGTACACGGTCGAGAGCGCCCAGCAGCGCCTCGACCTCGGCACAGGTGTTGTATGTCGCGAAGCTGGCTCGCGTCGTCGCCGGCACGTTCATCCGCTGATGCAGCGGCCCGGCGCAATGGTGACCGACCCGAACGGCGATCCCGGCATCGTCGAGGATCTGGCTGACATCGTGCGGGTGGACACCGTCGACCACGAAGGAGACAGCGCCGGAACGGTCGCGACCGTCGGCTGGCCCGATGACCCGGACCCAGGGACGTTTCGCGAGACCGGCGAGCAGGGCCTCGGTGAGCGCGTGCTCGTGGGCCCTCACCCTGCCCATGCCCACGGCGGTCAGGTAGTCGCAGGCCGCGGCGAGGCCTACGGCCTGGGCCGCGACCGGGACACCCGCTTCGAAGCGCTGCGGTGGAGCAGCATAGGTCGAGCTCTCCATTCGGACGGTCTCGATCATCGAGCCCCCGGTGAGGAACGGAGGCATGGCCGCCAGAAGGTCATAGCGGCCCCAGAGGACGCCGACCCCCATCGGGCCGAGCATCTTGTGACCGCTGAAAGCCAGAAAATCGACGCCGAGATCGACCACGTCAACAGCGAGGTGCGGCACCGACTGGCAGGCATCCAGCACCGTCAGCGCGCCGACCTCCCGTGCCCGATCGACAACGGCAGCAATGGGATTGATTGTGCCAAGAACGTTGGACACATGGGTGAATGCGACGACCTTGGTGCGGTCGGTGATCACCGTGTCCAGGTCGGCGAGATCAAGTCGGCCATCGTCGGTGACACCGATCCAGCGCAGGGTGGCACCCGTGCGCCGGGCGAGCTCCTGCCACGGAACGAGATTGGCGTGATGCTCCATCTCGGTGATCACGATCTCGTCGCCTTCGCCGAGAGCGAGTCGCGCAGCGATAGCGGGGTCGACACCATCCATGGCTCCGGCGGCCGCAGCATTGCTGAACGCATAGGCCACGAGGTTGAGGGCTTCGGTGGCGTTCTTGGTGAACACGACCTCCTGGGCCTGCGCGCCGATGAAATGGGCCACCGTCTCGCGGGCCGACTCGAATTCGTCGGTGGCTTCTTCGGCAAGTTGGTGAGCTCCGCGGTGGACGGCGGAGTTGCGCTGTTCGTAAAATTCGCGCTCGGCATCGAGTACCTGACGCGGTTTGTGTGACGTCGCCGCGGAGTCGAGGTACACCAAGGGCTGCCCGTTGCGCACGGAGCGGGACAGGATTGCGAAGTCGCCGCGGATGTCAGCCGACTCCTGTGGAGTAAATGCCCTGCCACTGGCGATATCGGACAGGGGCGTCCCGGTCAGGCCGGGGTGACGCTCATCACCGGTGCTCAATGAAAAGGCCCGCCATCGGAGGTGGTCGTTCCTGACGGTGCCCTCACCGCAACGGCACCCATGGGGATGAACGTCGTGCAGACGTGTTCCCCCTGGGCAAGAGTCGTCTGGCGTTGGACGCGAACTCCCAGCATGTGCGAGAACACCTCAGCCTCGGCATCACAGAACGCCGGGAACTGGGTTGCAACGTGCTGAATCGGGCAATGACCCTGGCACAGCTGTATACCGGGCGCCGGCATGTCCACTCCGACGGGCCGGATGGACGCGGCGAAACCATCGGCGTTCAGTGCGCTCGCCAGCACCTGCGCGCGGGCGATGACGTCCGCGCCCGCCGTGGCAAGCTGTGCGGCATACCGCGACTCGAACTTCGCGCTGTGTTCGCGGGCGAACTCGTCGACGGCGCCCGCACCGGCGTGTTCAGCGAGAAAGCGCAGAGCGGAGGATGCCAGTTCGGCGTAATCACTTTCCATCCCAGCGTGACCCACCTCGGAAAGAATGTATGCCCGGGCAGGCCTCCCGCGACTACGACCGCTGGCGGCGGGCTCGCTTTCTTCGATGGTGCCGTTTTCGGCGAGCAGGTCGAGGTGCCGGCGAACGGCAGCGGGCGTCAGACCCAAGCGCGAAGCGAGCTCGGCAGCCGTGAGGGGGCCATCCTCGGCGATCGTCTGTCGTACCCTGTCGCGGGTGCGCGACTCATGACCGGTCGGTACGGAGTTGGACGAGTCGGCACCGGCGGATGTGCGGCGGTCAGTTATTAACACAACATAACTATGATCTAATTCATCGCTGCTGTCCAATGAGGTCTTCCCTACTGTGGCTTGATGTCGACCCGCTCCGACTGACGGCCCCTGGGCCATTTATTCCACAATATGGAAGGAGACTTTCATTAATAGCGGGATCCGTGATAGCGCACAGCCGTTTCCGGTCAAGGAAGGACCGCCACAGACGATTCGCAATGACGCGCAAACGCTAGACGACCTCGTGAGCTCCTTGCCCCCGGGAAGTGCGATCACCGAACCGGCCAGCATGGGCGCCTATCGGTGGCATCGAGCCAATGATCCCACCGCGGGTGTCCCTCTCGCTGTCACCCGTGTCACGTAGACAGAGGAAGTGCAGACGGTGGTGCGGTGGGCCGCCGCAACGGGAACGCCTGTCGTCCCACGCGGTGCCGGCTCGGGTCTGTCCGGGGGGAGCACCGCTGTCCAGGGTGGAATCGTCCTCTCGCTGGATCGGATGAAGAGCATCGAGATCGACGCGACTACTCGCACGGCCGTAGCTGGACCGGGCGCGTTCAACACCGAGGTGAAAGCCGCCGCAGCAGCACCCGGGCTCTGGTATCAACCGGACCCGTCCTCGTACGAGATCTGCTCGATCGGCGGAAACGTCGCTACGAACGCCGGAGGCCTGTGCTGCGTCAAGTACGGGGTCACCACCGACTACGTGCTCGACTGACCGTCGTCCTCAGCGACGGCCGGGCTGTCCGGCTCGGAGGGGCACGACTCAAGGATGTCGCCGGACTCTCACTGACGAAGCTGTTCGTGGGGAGCGAGGGCACGCTCGGGGTGATCACCGAGGTACTGCTGCGGCTCATCCCGGAGCAGCGGCAGCCGACCGCCCTCGTCGCCACGTTCCCAACAATGGACAGCGCGACCGACGCCGTTCTCGCGATTACCCGCTCGATGCGTCTCTCACTGCTCGAGTTCATGGACCGCGTCACGATCAACGCAGTCCAGGACGCTACCCGGATGGGACTGGACCGGGACGTGTCCGCGATGCTCACCGCCCAGTCCGACGAGCCCGCCGGACACGCCGCAGTGGAGATTGGTCTCATCGAGGACATCTGCAACCAGAACGGCGCAAGCGATCGCTACTCCACCGATGACCCCGAAGCGGGCGAAGCGTTCATAGTGGCCAGGCGCATGGCGATCCCGGCCGTGGAGAAGCTCGGCGCAATGCTTCTGGACGACATCCGCGCCGCGCGCTTCGCGCGCGGTCCAGTCGAAGGCGGTACTCGCCGACTGTTTGTACTCCAGGCCGATGCACCCCTCGTAGCCGAGTTCGCGGCTTCGGGCGATCCATTCTTCGAGGGGGAATTCGCCAGTTCCGGGAGCACCGCGACCGGGGTCGTCGGCGACGTGGATGTGGCCGAACTCCGCAGCGTGCTGTCCGATGACCGCAGCGACATCGTCGCCGTTGACGGCGAGGTGGTGGAGGTCGGCTAGCAGCTTGACATTCTTCGCGGTAGAGGAATCCGTGACCCTATGGATCACACGCAGCGCGTCGTCGGCGGTGAGGAGAGGGTAGTCGGGGGCACGCGCGGGCCAGGAGACGAGCCCGCGGTCGCCACCGGGTATGTCTCCGGCGAAGAAGTTGAGACCCGTGAGCTTGCACCCCCGCGTCCGTGATCGCGCTCTCGAATCGGGCGATGTCGGCGTCATCCGGCACCGCGGCAGTGAAGAGCCACCAGTACTCCACCGCGGGGAATCCCGCCCGCTCCACGCGCGCCGGGCGCTCAAGCAGGGGAAACTCTGTGAGGAGCGTCGAGCAGTTCACCGTGTGCGTCATTGGACATCCCTTCGCCAGCCACTTCCTCTCCTCGATTAATACCGAATCGTGGAAGTTATTTCTTATGCGATGGGACGCATAGGCGTGGCTCGCGCGATGCGTCACCCTCGACCCGCGCAGAACTTCCGCGATGTGGATAGTGTTTGTCGCAGGAAGTGAATCGGAGTGCAGTCATGGCAGAGAAAGCAACCGGCGGTGTGCAGTCGGTCGAGCGAGTGTTCGAGCTGTTGGAGCTGATCACGAGCGCACGTGAAGAGGTGTCTCTCTCCGAGCTCGCCGAGGCCGCTGAACTGCCACTGCCCACCATCCATCGGCTCCTGCGCACCCTGGTGTCGCTGGGCTACGTGCGTCAGCTCCCGAATCGGCGCTACGGACTCGGGCCGAGGCTCATCCGTATGGGGGAGGTAGCGAGCCGGCAACTCGGCGCGTGGGCGCGACCGCACCTCGCGAGTGTGGTCGAGCAACTCGGTGAGACGGCGAACATGGCAATCCTGGACGGCGATATGGCCACCTACGTCGCCCAGGTGCCCTCCGCGCACTCCATGCGCATGTTCACCGAAGTGGGCCGCCGAGTCCACACCCACGCTTCCGGGGTCGGGAAGGCAATCCTGGCTCAGCTGGGTGACGCGCAGGTGCGAGGCATCGTCGCGCGTGCAGGCATGCCGACGCCGACCGAGCACAGTATCGCCGACCCCGATAGCCTCCTCGAGGAGCTTTCCCGAATTCGAGCTCGCGGCTACTCCATCGACGACAACGAGCAGGAACTCGGCGTGCGATGCTTCGCGGTAGCGGTACCCGGCATGCCGAGCCTGACCGCGATTTCGGTCTCCGGCCCGCTCACGCGCGTGGACGAGCATTTCGCCGAGCGTGCCATTCCGATTCTCACTCACACCGCTGGGTTGATCGCTGCCGACGTCGAGAATGCCTACCGAGCATCCTGACAGCGCCTCCAGCACCTGAGAGGACGAAGCCGTGAGGACACGAGCGGCGTCCACCCCCCAATAATTCCGTAATATGGAAATTTGGTTCCAATCGGTGGGGGTTGCTGGGATACTGGCTCCTGACGGAACCGGCCGGTGAGGACCACCCCGATCAATCGCTCGGACGCGTCGGCCACAACTGCCGCCGCGGGTCACCGCGATTATGCGGCCCGACCATCACCGGCCTGTGCTCGTCGCCCCAGACGATCACCTCACCCACGTGCTCGCCCCGGACGGCATTACCGCCTGGGGTAACCGCACGACGCCAAGGAGTTCACGAATGACCACACCCCTGTCGACGCAGACGACCGATGTGAGCGGGCGGGTTCATCGAGCAGATCTGGACGTTGCGGCACCGTTCGCTTCGTTCGTGGAGAGCGAGGTCCTCGAGGGCACCGGCATCCAAGCGGACACCTTCTGGCAGGGGCTCAGCACACTGATCCGCGACCTCACACCGAAGAATCGTGAACTTCTGCGTCGGAGGGATGAGTTGCAGGCCAGGCTCGATGCCTTCCACCGCGCCCACCCCGGTCAGCCGGATCCCGCCCAGTATCGGGCGTTCCTGACGGAAATTGGCTACCTCGTCGACGAACCGTCCGACTTCAGCATCACCACTTCGAACGTCGATGGGGAAATCGCCCTACAGGCAGGTCCGCAACTTGTCGTGCCCCTTCTCAACGCGCGGTTCGCGGTCAACGCCGCCAACGCGCGCTGGGGTTCGCTCTACGACGCGCTCTATGGGACCGACGCGATCGCCGAAGACGGCGACACCGCCCGCGGGAGTTCCTATAACCCCGCTCGCGGCGAACAGGTAATCGCCCGTGGGCGTACCCTGCTCGACCGGGCTGTCCCGCTCCGGGCGGGCTCGCACGCCGATGCTGTTGAGTACCGCATCGGCGACGGTTCGCTTATCGTCTCGTTGGCGGACGGCTCGTTCACTGCTCTCGCGGAGCCGTCGGCATTGATCGGATACACCGGGGATCCGTCAGCGCCGGCGACCGTGCTGTTTCGTCACCACGGCCTCCATCTCGACGTGATCATCGATCGGGACGGGTCGATCGGCCGCACCGACCCTGCAGGGATCCAAGACATCGTGCTCGAGTCCGCAGTGACGACGATCATGGATCTCGAAGACTCGGTGGCCGCGGTCGACGCCGACGACAAGGTCCTCGGATACCGCAACTGGCGAGAACTCATGCGTGGCACGCTCAGCGAGACCGTCAGCAAGGGCGGCGGCACATTCCTGCGAACCATGAACGGCGACCGTGCCTACCGTGCTCCTGACGGTGGTGCCGTGACATTGCCCGGACGGGCCCTTCTGCTGGTGCGTACCGTCGGCCACCTGATGACGACCGACATGGTGCGCGACGCATCCGGTGATGAGGTGTTCGAAGGCATTCTCGATGCCGTACTGACCGCACTCGGTTCGTTCCCCGATCTTGCTGGAACCGCACGCGGTGGTAACTCACGTACCGGCTCGATGTACATAGTCAAACCGAAGATGCATGGTCCCGATGAAGTGGCGTTCACCGTCGATCTCTTCGGGCGGGTCGAGCGGCTCCTCGGCCTGGCGGCGGGCACGCTGAAGGTGGGCATCATGGACGAAGAGCGGCGAACCACGGTGAATCTGCGTGCCTGTATCGCCGCAGCCGCCGATCGAATCGTCTTCATCAACACCGGATTCCTCGATCGAACCGGCGACGAGATCCACACGTCGATGCACGCGGGCGCCATGGTCGCCAAGGGCGCAATGCGCTCGCAGCCCTTCATGGCTGCGTACGAGAACGCGAACGTGGATGCGGGACTGTCGGCAGGATTCCCCGGGCGGGCTCAGATCGGCAAGGGCATGTGGGCTATGCCCGATCTCATGCACGACATGCTCGAGCAGAAGATCGTGCATCCCCGGTCCGGCGCGAGCACCGCCTGGGTACCGTCTCCGACGGCCGCCACGCTGCACGCGATCCATTATCACGAGGTCGACGTGGCAGAACGTCAGCGGGAGCTCGGCACGCGCACCCGCCAGGCGCTCGACCCGATCCTCGTCATCCCGCTCGCAGAACAGCAACCCGGCGACGAACGCCTGACCGAGCTCGACAACAACGTCCAGTCGATCCTCGGATACGTCGTGCGATGGGTCGACCAGGGAATCGGGTGCTCCAAGGTCCCGGACATTCATGGTGTTGGGCTCATGGAAGACCGAGCGACACTGCGCATCTCCAGTCAGCTCCTCGCGAATTGGCTAGCCCAAGACATCATCACCGAATCGGAAGTGGACGCGAGCCTGGTACGGCTCGCGGCCGTGGTCGATACGCAAAACGCAGACGACCCCGTCTACGAAACTCTGATCGGCCCGGCCGGGCCGGGCCTCGCCTTCCAGGCGGCGAGGCAGCTCATCATTGACGGCGGCTCCTCGCCCAGTGGCTACACCGAACCCATCCTTCACCGGATCCGGCGCGCCAAGAAGGCTCAGCAGGCCGCACGCAAGGCGGCGAGCCGGGACGGTGACTGATGAATCGGGAGAGGGAATTCCGCTGTCCGGGATCGAGTCGTGCGGTCGCCGATGGGAGGCTTCAACCTTGCCTCGACGCTTTCCCGTCGACTTCCGACTGAGACGTCGCGATCCCCAAGACCATGAATCGGGTCGAAGGTCACGCGGCCCGCGGAGCGAAAAATTGGGCACGTATAGACGTTCCGTTCAGGAACCTTTCCTACGATCGTGCAAATGACTTCTCTCGCAACTGCCGTGAGGACCCCGGAGTGCCCGTCTCACAGCGTCGGTCCTGCGGCTTCGGCCGGCAGGAGTCCCGCCACTCGACTCGCCAGCCTTGACGGGCTTCGCGGGGTCGCCGCCCTTGTCGTGGTGTTCCATCACTTGTATCTCGTGGCCGAGCCCGTGCTTCGTCGACAGGGTGGGACCGGGGTGGGAAGTGCGCTCTGGTGGCTGTCGCAGACGCCGCTCAAACTGCTGACCGCCGGGTCAGAGGCCGTGCTTGTCTTCTTCGTACTCAGCGGCCTCGTGGTCGCGCTTCCGGCCCTGAAGCCCGGTGGATTCTCGTGGGCCGGCTTCCTGAGCGGGCGGCTGGCGCGTCTGTACGTGCCAGTGTGGGCGTCGCTGGCCATCGGGACAGCAGTCATCTGGCTGGTGCCGCGCAGCAACTCTTCGATCACGCCGGGAACCTGGATGGACACGGCGCAGGCCACCTCGGTGGGCTGGGGTCCCCTCTTCACCGAAGCCAGCCTCACCATCGAGTCTTACGAGCTCAACAACGTTCTCTGGTCGCTGCGCTGGGAACTCGTTTTCTCGGTGCTGTTGCCTGTCTTCGTGGCGCTGGCAATTCTGGTGTCGCGGTATTGGATGATCGCGATCGCAGCCGCGTGTGTGATCAGCACTCTCGGAGTGCTCAACGGAGTCGATGCACTGCGCTACCTCCCCGTGTTCTTCATCGGCACGCTCATGGCGGTGCGGTTGGACACGATTCGCCAGTGGACACAGCGTCGCCTCCTCAGGCCGCGAGCCGGGCTCGCGGGTGGGGCGCTCGTTGCAGGGTCGCTCGTCCTCCTGGTTGGTGAGTGGATGATGCGCCCGGTCTTCGCCTCGGGCAGCCTCATGAACATCCTCCTGTCGCAGCTATCGGCGCTCGGCGCGGCCGGCCTCGTGCTCTCGGCTATCGCAGTGCGGTCGGTCCGTTCGGCACTCGAAGTCCGACCCACGCAATGGCTCGGACGGGTCTCCTTCAGCCTCTATCTGGTGCACATGCCGATCCTGGCCACCCTGACTTTTGTCCTCGGCGAAGATCGATGGTGGCTCGTTGCGATCCTCACCCTGCCGCTTGCCCTTCTTGCGGCCTGGGGATTCCATCGCATCGTCGAGCGCCCGTCGCACCGGCTGGCGCGAGCCATCACCGGCGCGGTGACGGTCCGACTCGAAACGCACCGAGGGCATCGCCGGTCCCCGGGCGCCTAGTCGGGCTCCGACACCTGGCGGAGGCTCGGGCCTATCGCTTCCAGTTGTACGGCGTCGTCGTGGACACGGCAATAAGTCCTCACCCGTTCAAGAATGGGACGCGCGAGCACACAGCGCGTTTTCCACTCAACCCGCTCGATGTCGGGGTCGGACTGGTAAAACCCAGTGCTTCAGGGACGAGTCGTCGAACGGCGCCTGTGGTTAGCTCGCCACGGTCGTGGTAGCTGATGCAACCGCGTCCTCCCGCAAAGGTCACCAGCCGAAGCGGACCAAGGCGAGTGACGCCGATGGCGTCCGGGGTCTCCGCATCGGTGCGAAGTTGCACGTCATAGGCCACGAGGAATCGAGTACGCCTACTCACTTCGTCGTTGGTCGTCGACCCATTCTCCCCGAACGCCACGCCGTTCGAGCGCAGCGCACCGCGCTGCGCCACTCAACCCAGACGACCGTTTTCCTGTGGAAGAGAACGTCGGCCCTCGTTCTGCAGGAACCAGGGTTCGGAATCAGGTGGTGGCCAATCGGGCCGTCATCCCGGTAGGGAATCGAGTTGACTGGCTTTGACCTCGTTTGGTGGACATCTCCCAAGAGTGAATGTTAATCACGGCAAGGACAAGTTGGGAGTTCACTGTAGGCGGCCTGATCGACCTGGCGGCATCGTTCCAACGGTCCCCGACGACCCGTGGCACAGTTTCGGGATCGATAGCTTCAGATTCTCCGTGGTGGTGGTGGTGCGGGTCGAGGCGCCGGATCCGTTGCGTTTCATTGTGTGGTTGCTGGTGCGTTCGTTCGCCCCACGCTGATGAACGCGGTCGCTTATTTCTCGCTCAGCTACCGGTACAACGAATCGGCCGCCGACCGACTCCGATCAGTCATTTCGGTCGATTTCAGTTGAGCGAGAAGTTCGAGCAAGGCAGACTGATGGAGAGCCATCGTGTCGTGTGGGTCGCATGAGTAATTTTTGTTGGTTCTCAGCGACCATCGCGCGGTGGTTATGCGACGTTCAGCAACAGGAAATCACACCACTCCCCGGGGACGTGGCCAGAATGGAGCGCCGATGGAGCATCGGGAGGGCTGCGCAGATGACCCGCGACCCGACAGACCTGCGGTGGCACCGAGCGGGAGTGCCCGTCAATTGTTGTCACGCCGTGGATTCGCCATTGGTGCGGTAGCCGTAGGAGTTGCCGCGGCCGCGGGTGTCGGCGTGCCGCTCCTGGCGAGCATCATCAGTGCGACGAAGGGCCTGCGTGTCACCCCGCTCTTCGAGAAACCCGGGTTTATCGTTGCCCATCGCGGAGGCTCGCGTGACTGGCCGGAGATGTCGATGGAGGCCTATCGACACTCGGTCGACGTGGGGGCCAACGCGCTCGAGATCTCCCTTTCGCGAAGCTCGGACGGCGTGTGGTTCGGCCTCCACGATGCGACGCTCGACCGTACTTCCGGCACCAAGGGGTTCGTCGCCTCGGAGCACAGTTGGGCTGAGATCCGCACCTATCGCATCAGTGCCAAAGGCACGCTTGACACGGGACAGCCGTCCCAGCCGTACATTCGCTTCGAGGACCTCGTTGATGCCTACGCGAATACCCACACGATCTTCGTGGATCCAAAAAAAGCTGAACGTCGACACCACCCAGAGCTGATTGCGAAGATGAAGGCTGCGGTTGACGATCCGTCTCAGAGCTTTATTGCCAAAGGGTATTGCATGACAAAGGCATGGCCAGTGATCGCTAGGGCACACGGGCTGAAGTCCTGGGGGTATTATTACGGCTCCGAGGTCGAAGCCGATCCGCAGCTGCTATCGACGACCCAGTCCAGATGGAGCTATCTGGGCATGAACTACGCGGCATCGAACGCGGCATGGGAGAGTGCTCTCGCTTATGCGAAACCGGTGCTCGGCCACATCATCGCGGATCGGCGAGCAGGGAAATTTGCGCTCTCACGAGGAGCTGCTGGGCTGATCGTCTCTGGCATCAAAGAGGTGCTCTAACCCTCCGCAGCTGCAATCTGCCGCAGAAGTTGCGGCATTAACTTCCGTTTCTGCGTCCCGTCGCACTGGGTAGTGTGATGCTACTTTCACAGGCCTGTTTCCCCATTTTCGCACGCCGTGCATTTCTGAGGAGATCGGCTTCACGAAGCCTGGGGACGCAGCGACTCGGCCTGAATCCACCGCTGCGCTGTGGTGCGTGGGATTGTTTGGGTGCGATTTGAGTTGGTGCTATCAGGGCGTGGCGAAGCATCAGGCCCTGCTGCCGGTGATGTTCCAGGTCCTGGTTGTGCCGTGGGGCTGGGTGGTCAGATGGTCGCTGCTTGCGGCGGGCCGCAGGCCGCCGCGAACAGCGTCTGCCACCCGGTTTCCCAGGGCCAGGAGGTTGGCAGGTGCAGCATGATGCGTCTGGCGGAGGTCGAGATTCGTGCTGGGATCTGGATGAGTTTGCGGCGGATTGTGCCGCTGCGCACTTTGCTGAGGTCTGTGCCGGTGAGGGAGCCAACCGCGCGGGAGAGGTTGAAGGCGATTGTGGCCAGCACCAGCCAGGCCGCGTTCGCGCTGAACACCCCGGAAGGCAGGTGGGCCAGTGCGCTATCTTTCAGGTCCGCTTTGACCTGCTCGATGATGGCATGCCCGCGGCGGCTTTTGTCCGCGGTCACAGTGTCCAGGGTGCTGATTTTGAAGAACGCGGAAGCGGTGAGTGTCGAAGAGGGTGCGTTGTCCGTCGCCTTCGAACGCGTTCAGTTCAGGGATCCCGCGAACGGCCCGGCGCCCGGTGATGCCTTCGCTGATCTTCCCTGAGCTAAACGCGGTGAACGGGATCTTGGCGACCTTGGCCGAGGAGATCCATGTTCCGGTGGCCTAGTCGCGGATCGCGTTGGGGGAGTCAATTGTGGTCCAGGCGTCATCAGGGATGGTGGCGATCGCGCGCTTCACAGCTGGATCCATCCGGGCTGTGATGGAGACTTTCGCGCCGGCTCGGTGCGCGGCGCAGACAACCGCGTGGCCATAGAACGCACTGTCGGCGCGCAGGAGCACTAGCCCGGACGTGGCCTGGTACCGAAGCCGGCGGACCGTGGCGAGGACATCGCCGACTAACTTCCCTGCCCAGCGCGGGGACCCGGCCGCGCCCTTGCGGAGGCGGGATCCAAGGATGATCGGGGCCGCAGCGGGCGTGGAGACGATACCGATCAGTGCGTACTCATCGATGCCGGTCGTGGTCGGTGTGACGGCGGCAACGTAGACCAGCCACCGCCAGGCGACAGCGTCAGGCTGGCGGACATGGCCAAAGGTGAACGCTCGAAATAACGACCCGAGCGTCGACGGAGCGTAAGTTCCAACGAAGAGGTTCTTCATACCGGCATGCCTGAGTAGGGCTTTGTCATCGATCGAGTCCGCGCCAGCAACCATCCCCCCGACAAGTGCGGTGACCTTTAACCCAGCGTTCGCCCCGAAGTATCCGGGCAAGTTCAGCTACTTACCCGCCAACTCGCCAAGGCCCGTCGACACCGCCCACATCATCGCCGGGATGAGTCCCGCGGCCGACAGGAGATTCGTATCGTTGAACGCGGCTGACAAAGACGCGGATCTGTGGAAAGTTGCACCTGCGAGACCCCTCTTTTTTCGAGACGAATTGGACTGTGGTACGGACAATTTTCCCCGACCGGACAGACATTCTCTGTTTAAGACGCCGCCAGCACCTCAACCTGCGTCGGTGGATTTAGGCTCAGGCACTGGCGTGAGCAAAGGGTCTGATCCCGAGCCCATTCGTATTCATCGGGGCGAGTGCTGTTGCCCACGACCTGGCCGCCGCCACCTCCATTGGAGTGTCTGCGGGCCTTATTTGACGGGGCACCTCGAGCTCTCGACAAGACAAATCGGCTCTCTCCACTCTTCGCGGAGGCTGTTTCGGTTCTCGCGTCGTAGCCGCCCCGGCGATCTCTCACGCACACTTCAAGACGATCCACCCCTTTATAAATGGCAATGGCAGAACCAGGTGGCCCCCTTTCCACACCGTGCTCCGCCGCACAGACGCACTGAGAAACATCCTGAACTCTATTGGTGCGGTCTTCGCCGGGAGACACGGGTGCCCACTTGCCTGGGCTCACCGTGTTTCTAGAGGATCCGCCGCGATCAGCTGAATGGCTAATCGGGTCCGTCAATTCCGCTGATCTCACCGCAGCAAACAGGGTGCAGGTATCTGATGAAGTAAGCGCGCTCCTCGAGCACACCCAGTCGGATCTTCTTGGTCACAAAGCGCACTATAAGGGGAACCCATCTTCTGGACTAACAACCGGCACCTTGGCATTTTTCGCTCTGACCGAGCATGGTCGCTATGACAGAGCACGGTCGCTCCGACAGAGCACGGCACCCACGTCGGCGCCGCAGATACTGAACGCTACTGTCCGCGCTTTGGGGGACTGCGTCCGACCCTGGCCAAGCTGGGTTGTCGGGCCAGAGCCTCTAGTTGACGGTAAAGCCCACCGAGCTGCCACCCAGGTAGTCGAGTGGACACAGACAGCCGAGGATGTTCGCGCTCGAGACGTCATCCTTATCGAGACGCTTAGGTTCCTCTAAATCGCACAGTCCCGCTCCGGGGCGGCGAGGGAGATGTTCCTCGCCCAGGCTACAAAGATTCACCCTCGGCGTTCCAATCCGCTGATCGCACCGGATACGCTGGCCGACTCAAGGGTAGCCGAGATCTATTCAAGAGTGGAGCCGTCATCTAGAAGATTCGAACAGCCACCTCGGCTGGAGCCTCGAGCAGTTGCTCGATCTCGTCATCCAGCTTCACCAGCGTGAGCGACGCACCCGCCATATCGAGCGAAGTGCAGTACTCCCCGACATAGTTTCGCCCGACCGTGATCCCCTGGGCTGTGAGCTTTTCGTGGGCGATTCCATAGAGGATGTAGAGCTCGCTTATCGGTGTTCCACCGAGCCCGTTGATCATCAGTGCGACTCGATCGCCGCTCACGAAAGGAAGGTCGGGAACGACGGCACCCAACAGCTCATCGATGATTTCGTTGGCAGGCATCCACTTGGCACGTCGCCGTCCAGGCTCACCATGGATCCCCACCCCGATCTCGATCTCGTCGTCGGCAAGTTCGAACAGGGGCGAACCCTTGGACGGAGGCGTGCAGGCGGTGAGCGCGATACCCATCGTGCGGGTGACGGAGTTGACCTTTTCACCAATCCGAATGAGCTCGTCGAGTTCTGCTCCAGCTTCGGCCGCCGCGCCGACCGCCTTCATGACGAAGAAGTTGCCGGCGACTCCGCGACGTCCCACGGTGTAGGTGGAGTCCTCGACCGACACATCGTCGTTGATGAACAGCGTTTTCACCTTCACGCCGTCGGCCTCACTCATTTCCTGCGCCATATCGAACGCCATCCGGTCGCCCGTGTAGTTGTTCACCAGCAGCAAAACGCCTTTGGGGGAGGCGAGCAACTTGGTCGTCTCGTAGACGTAGTCCATCGGCGGTGCGGCAAAGATGTCACCGGGACATGCTGCGTCGAGCATGCCCTTTCCCACGGTCATGACATGGGCCGGTTCGTGACCGGAGCCTGAGCCCTGGATGATGGTGACCTTGTCGTCCCGTGGTGAATCAGCACGGTGGATGAGGTTGTACTTCGGAACGTAGCGGAGGGTATCCGGGTTCGCGAGTGCGATTCCTTTCAGCATCTCGGGAACGAATTGCTGCGGGTCGTTGATGAACTTCTTCATGGGGTTCTCCAGTTGTCGGTTTGCGGGTGAGAAACTCTGCTGGGTGGGTCACACGGTTTAGCGGCTACTCCAGGTTTCTGCGAGCCGTTCGGCCAGCACAGCGACGGCGAGAGCCCCGGCATCCGGAGACCCGATGCTGCGTTCGCCGCTGTAGCTGGCCCGCCCGCGCCGCGCCTGCATCGTGCTCGTGTGCTCGCCCGCGGTGCGGGCTGCCGTTGCCATCGCCCGCACGGAGTCTTCGACGGATCCGCCGGCACTGTGCGCGTGCTCGAGGGCGTCGACGGCAGGAGCGAGGGCGTCGAGGAGGGTCTTGTCACCGACGTCCGAGTTTCCGCGCTTCTTGATGCCTTCGATGCTTGAGCGCAGGGCGGCGACGACATCATCGACTGACACGTCGTCAATGCCTTTGAGTTGGGTCCCCGCACGCAAAAAGGCCGTTCCCCAGATCGGCCCGGACGTTCCCCCGATGCGGCTCGAGATGGCGAGAGCGACCTTCAACAGGAATGTGCCTGAATCATCACGGTCGAACTGCTCCCAGCTCGCAAGCACCTGCTCGAAACCGCGGGCAAGGGAGTAGCCGAAATCACCATCGCCGACGACCGAGTCGAGGTCTCCGAAATACTTCTCATTCTCCACGCAGGTTTTTGCGATCGTCCGCACGACGAACTCGGTCGTGTCCAGGCTGCTGCTCACAGGTGTTTCCTCTCATCTCCATCGGCGCGATCTGATTCGCCCGCACCGGATGGCGCGCCGGCCAGAACTACATCGATGTCTGAAATCGTCACGTACGCCCCGGGTCGCACTCCCGCCGCATCTGCCAAAACAGACGTGACCTCACCGCCGGGGTCGCCAAGAGAGCTGACAACGAGGGATGCACCGGCGAAGTCCTCACCGCGCGTGTAGCCACTCACCGTGACGACCGTCGGGATCCCGGCTGCGAGCGCGGCCCGAAGCCCGTTGGCGCTGTCTTCGATGACGACGGCATCGCCGGCCGTCACGTCGAGCTGTTCGAGGGCGAGCAGATAGATGTCCGGCGCCGGTTTTTTTGCCACCACCGCATCGCCGGCAAAAACATGAAACCCCTGCGCGACGGTTCTACCGACCACGTGCTCGAGCACTGCCCGAACGGATGCCTCGGCGGAGGTCGACGCGACTGCCAGCGTGTAGCCGGCGGCGAGAGCTTCGTTCACAATCCTCGGGATGCCCGGCCGTGCCGGGAGCGCCCCGGAAGCAACGAGGCCCGTGTAGATCTCCGTCTTGCGGCGATGCCACGCCGCGACGAGTTCGAGCTGGGCCGCGGCATCCGTCGGCAGGTGGGCCTGCGAGACGAAGTCAGCAGTCAGCAAACTCGCCATGCGTTCCTTGCCCCCACCGATCAGCACCTTCCCGGCATAGTCCTCATCGCTCCACTCCACCGGAAGGCCGAATTCCCTGAAGGTCTGATTGAAGGCCGGCAGGTGCCCGAATCGCTCGGTGTCGGCCAGCACACCATCGCAATCGAAGATCAGGGCCGGCATCTCACCACGCCTTCCCGGCGCTGCCAAATGTCGTCGCCAGCGTCGTCGTCAGTGCCCTGACATCAGCAGACACGGCGGCGAAGACGGTTGGCGGATCCCACGTGTTCGCTTGTTCTGCCCTCTGCAGGTTCGCCAGTGACGACTGCATGTACAGCACCTTGAGGGATGTCGAGATATTGACCTTTGCGCAGCCGCGGCTGATGAGGTCGCGAAACTGGTCATCGGTCATGCCGCTGCCACCGTGGAGCGCAATCGGCACCGGTTCGGCAGCAACGAGATCTGTGACCCGGTCGAAGTCGAGAACCGGCTCAGACGTGTAGACACCGTGCGCATTGCCGATCGATGGCGCGAAGACATCGACGCCGGTTCTGCGAATGAAATCGAGCGAGACCTCGAGGGTCTGGCGCGCTCCGACCTCGTCAGAACCATGGCCATCCTCCACCCCGGTGATGGCCTCGATTTCACCTTCGACGTGAGCGCCGTGAGTGCGAGCCTCGGCCACAACCTCGATCGTCTGGCGCAGGTTTTCCTGCACCGGCAACTGCGACGCATCGAAGAGAACCGAGTTCCAGCCGAGGTCCAGGCACTCCGTAATCACGGCTCGCTCCGGACAGTGGTCGAGGTGGAGAGTGACCGGAACATCGATTCCTTCGGTCATGCTCTTCCACATGGCGAACAACACTGGTGCGCCGATCGACTTTACAGTCTTGACCGAGGTCTGCACGATCAGGGGAGACCTCGCCTCAACCGCAGCTGCGAGCACAGACTGCAGGGTGAGATCGTTCAGGATGTTGATCGCAGGAACGCCGTAGCGCTCACTGAAGGCCCGATCGACAATCTCCTTGAGCGAGACGACACCCACATTGGCCTCCGTGCATTTGTGTATTTCCGAATCTAGATCGCAGTTCGAATGCGGACTATGGGGAGTTTCCCTACCGGTTTTGCGGATCGGCCCGCGTGATGTCAGCCGCGACCTCGGCCCGGTTGCGTGCGCCGGTCTTCCGCAGAATCGTGCCGACGTGCTTCTCGACGGTCTTCGCCGAGATGCCGAGTTCCCGAGCGATGAGCTTGTCCGGCCAGCCGCGCTTCAGAAATGAGGTCACCTGCAACTCACGGGTTGTCAGGCCCGGTATCGGGGTGGCCGCCGCTTCGCTCAGCATCCGCGAGTTCGCTATCGCGACAGCGGCGTGAATTGCGAAGAGCTCGAGAAGCTGCACATCGTCGTCGTCGAAACTACGGGCAGGGACATCTCCGAACACGACAAAGGCTCCGACGATGGTGCGCCCGAGACGAATGGGCACACCGATCACCGCCCGAGAGTACCGAAGGTCACCCGGTTTTATATGACCTCCGGGAACGCTTGAATAATGATCAAACCCCACCGCTCCACCGGTTCGCACGACGGCGCCGGTGACTCCTTCATCCAGCGGGAAAACTTCGCCTG
>Ga0209100_1000387_pt1 | contig 40007 bp, 36 predicted proteins | sample lystaG_FD_185480 | JGI IMG/M metagenome (GOLD analysis project Ga0209100, IMG submission 185480) | Glacier valley bacterial and archeal communities from Borup Fiord, Nunavut, Canada, to study Microbial Dark Matter (Phase II) -... | ecosystem: Environmental > Aquatic > Freshwater > Ice > Glacier ... | reverse complement strand
TGCTCACCGTGCATCTGCTGTTCGACCTGGCCGTATTCCTGGTGATCGTGCACGCCCGTAATCCCGGATTGATCCCGATCTTCCTGTTCTAGCGGGCACCGTGCCGTGGCTCGGCCGTCGCTCTGCCCGGTGCCTCGGACCGTCCCGCGGTCCGCCCGCCCCGGTCCCGCCCGCACCCCCGGTCCCGCCCGCCCCCGCGCGCCCCCGCGCGCCCCCCGGTCCCGCCCCCGCGCGCCCCCCGGTCCCGCCCCTCGGTCCGCCCCCGCCCCCCGTCCCGTCCCGTCGTGATCGAACGGGCGCAGAAGCATCCCATTCACTACGTATTACGTGTTTCTGCGCCCATTCGGTGACATGTCGGCACGGCTGAGCGCCCGACCTACTCGCTCAACCGTGCCTTCGGGGTCGACGAAGATGCCGCGACTGCGCACCCGGATCACATGCCAGCCGAGCGCCGACGCTTCGTCGAATCGTTGGATGTCGCGGTCATACTGTCTCGTCGACGTTCGATGCTGGTCACCGTCGTACTCGGCGATGACCCGCTGCTGCGGCCACGCGAGGTCGAACCAACCCACGCGACGGTGGCCGTCACACAGCTCGTACCCGCAGATCGGCTCGGGAACACCTGCCCGAACGAGCAGTAGACGCAGCGCGGTCTCCATGGGTGATTCGACATGAGCGCGAACCAAGTCGGCCGCTTCGCGCGCTCGACGAACGCCGCGGCCGCGAGCCCCGGCAGCGGTTCTTCGCAGGTCGGCGACCGTCGTGAAGGGTCGGAGATCTTTAGGGTCCAGCTCCCGCGGGTCCAGCACGAGGTAGTCGCCGAGAGCCACGATCTCGTCGAGGCTGAGCAGGCGAGAAGCTTCGAGGTACATCGTCAGCGGATCGGACACGGGGCGCCCGAAACGGTTGACGCCGACGCCGTGCGCAGACTCGTGTCCGATGACCCCGCGGGCTCGGGGACCGTCGAGCCCGGCTCCTGCAGTCACGTGTAATTCTGCGGCACGACGTGCGGGCAGGGGTGCGCCCCACGCTGCGGCGGCGGTTGTGTGGCTGAACCGATCGCCGGGGCGCAGGCGCGGAGCGTACTCGGCTATGCGATCGTGCCCGGGGAGGCTGCGTACGCCGTAGAACGGGCGTTCCAGGTCCGGGGTTGCTAGCCGCCCCCGCCCAATGCCGCGGTCGAGTGCATGACCCACCGCAAAGGGCTGCAGGGCAAACTGTGCGGGGAGCGGGGTGGGAGGTTTCATCTGCTCACTTTCGGGCAATGGCGCCCGGGCCCGCTCGAACCATCCCCATCCGACGCCCCTCGATCTCCGAGTGTGCGCAGACGCATCCCATTACCGGTCGGTGGAGTGTTTCTGCGCCCGCTCGGCGACGGGCCGGGTCTCCCCGCTCCGGTGGAACCAGACCCGATGCGGATGCAGACCGGATGCGGAACCGGGTGGGCGGTGGAACCAGGCCGGCGGTGGAACAGGCGGGCGGCGGAACCAGACCGGCGGTGGGACCGGGTGCGCGGTGGAACAGGCGGGCGGTGGAACCGGGTGGGCCGCTCAACCAGCCCGGCGCCCGAACCTACGGCAGAGCCGCAGGCGGGAGGCCGGTCACCGGAGGAGGGCGGCGGAGATGGCGCTCACGAAGAACCGCAGGCCATCGATGCCGGACCGCATCGCCTCCGGCAGGTCGGGGCCGAAACCGGGTTCGACCGCATGCTCGGGATGCGGCATCACCCCCACGACGTTGCCGCGCGCATTGCAGATCCCCGCGATATCGTTCAGCGAGCCATTCGGGTTGCCGTCGACGTATCGCAGCACGACCTGACCCTCGCCCTCGATGCGCGCGAGGGTCTCATCGTCGGCGACGAAGCGGCCATCCGCATTCTTGATCGGGATGACGATCTCCTCGCCCGGCCCGAAGGCCCGCGTCCACGGGGTACTCGGATTCTCGATCCGCACCCGTTGGTCGCGCTGGACGAAGCGCTGCCCGGCATTGCGGGTGTGGGCCCCGGGCAGCAGTCGCGCTTCGGCGAGCATTTGGAAACCGTTGCAGATTCCGAGTACCCGCATCCCGTCGTCGGCCGCCGCGATGACCTCCGCCATGATGGGAGCCCGGCTCGCGATCGCTCCCGCGCGGAGGTAATCGCCATAGCTGAAGCCGCCCGGCAGCACGATGGCGTCGACGCCGTGCAGGTCGTGGTCACCGTGCCAGAGCGCGACCGGATGACCCCCCGCGAGCCGAATGGCGCGCTGCGCGTCCCGATCGTCGAGCGAGCCCGGGAAGGTGATCACCCCGACCTTCATGGCGTGCACGGTCACGGCGCCTCGCGCACGCTGATGACATCCTCGATGACGGTATTGGCGAGTAGTTCGTCGGCCAGTTCGCGCACTCGCGCGAGCATCGCGCCATCCACCGGGGCATCCACCGTCAACTCGAAACGCTTGCCGATGCGCACAGCGGAAACGGCCGTGGACCCGTCGAGCCGCCGGATCGCCGCCGTGACCGCCTTGCCCTGAGGGTCGAGAATCTCTGCCTTCGGCATGACTTCGACGATGATGACGGGCATCTCCAGCTCCAAGCGTTCGCGACCAGCATCCAGAGTCTACCGACGAGCCCCGGCCTACTCTCGAGTCCGCGACATCCTCTGCCGCGCCGGTTGCGGCGGCCCGCGATCCGCAACCCCGGGTCGTTGGTGTGCTGGCGGCCGGACAGGTGCTCGCGGGGCCTCGGGGCCACTCTCTCGGTCGGGGCGATTCTCGCGGTGGATGTCATGGGGTCGCTGGTGACGTTGGTCTCAGCGGCTCGCCCGCCGCTCCGAGCGCCTTCTGGCGCTACCTGCCCCGTAGCCGTCTAGCCCTAGCCGGTGGTGCCCCCTTTTGCAACCACTTGGCCTGGCCCGATCCCCGGCGCACTCTATAACAGGGCGCCGTGCGGCGCAGGTCGCAGTCGATGGGAGGTGGGGAGTGATCGAGACCCTCGTCCCCGCGTCGGAATCAACGGGCGTGGCCCATTCGGCGGGCGTAGCGCACGGCCGGTCCATTCGGACGAAGCCGACCGTCGGCGCACCCATCACCCTTTCCCCGGCTCCTACTAGGCCTGGTCCGCTGACCCGGTTGGCCCTCCACTGGATGCCGGATGACGTGTCGCAGGCACTGGCACTCGGGGTGCGGCTGGGGGGGCAGCATCCCTCACCGGGGGATGGCGGCACTCGTGACCTCTGGGAGGCCCTCGCGACCGTGGCGGCCCATGACCTCGGTGCCGCGCGGGCGATCGAACCCCACCTGGATGCGATCGCGATCCTGGCGCAGGCCGCACGGGTCGGGGTGGACGGCGATGCACCCCGCACGACGGCCCCCGGCTCGGCACGCAGCCGGAACCCCGACACGACCTGGGGCGTGTACGCCAGCGAGGGCGGGGATGCTCCCCTGACGGCAACCGAGGGGCCGGATCCGCACGGGTTCGGGTCGGCCGGCGGTCGATGGCTGCTCGGTTCTCCCCGGCTGCCAGGTGCGAACTGGCGCCTCAGTGGCACCAAGCAGTGGTGCTCGCTCGCCGATCGGCTGCACGGCGCCCTCGTGACGGCCGCGGTCAGCCCCCTTTCTGCCGGTGCGCCGGGCGGCATCCCCCAGCTCTTTTCGGTCGACCTGAATCATCCCGGCATCATCGTGGACGACACGGCCTGGGTCGCCCGCGGGCTCACCGAGATCCCGAGCGGACCGGTGCACTTCGACGACGTGCCCGCCCGAGCGGTCGGCGCGCCGGGGTGGTACCTCTCCCGGCCGGGGTTCGCTTGGGGTGGCATCGGCGTCGCGGCCTGCTGGTTCGGCGGCGCGGTCGGTGTCGCGCGAACGGTTTTCGCGGCGGCGGAGCATCCGAACCCCTTCGTGCTGGCCCATCTCGGCGCGATCGATGAACTCCTGCAATCGGCGCGGCGAGCGCTTCTGGAGGCGGCAACCCTCGTGGACCTCGCGAGCACTGCTAGCGGCGCGGCGAGCGGCGGCGGCGGGGCGCACGACGGCGCAATTCTCGCCCAACGTGTGCGGGCAACGGTCGTGCGTGCCTGCGAGGGCATCCTGCATCACGCCGCTCACGCTCTCGGGCCGGGTCCGCTGGCCCAGGATGAGCGGCACGCCAAGCGGGTGGCCGACCTGCACCTCTACATCCGGCAACACCATGCCGAGCGTGATCAGGCCTCGCTCGGAGCGGCGTTGTTGAAAGCGTCGGATGCCCGGGCGGGCGACCCGCGAACGTTCGGTGCCTCAATCGATGCGCGCAAGAACGCCCCGTGGTGATCTTCGACGCGGCGCTCGCGGGTACCCCTACCGCGTCGTGGGAGGAGGATGCTCGCCTGCATGACCGGCCCCCGCTCGATCTGGAGCACGTGAGCCAGCTCATCGTCATCGCGGCTCACCCCGATGACGAGACGCTGGGAGCCGGGGCGCTGTTGGCGGAGTGCGCGAGCCGGGGCATCCCGACGCGGGTGATCGTCGTGACGGATGGGGCGGCATCGCACCCGGGGGACGCATCGACGGCATCACGCCGAGAAGCCGAAGTGGGCGCTGCCGTCGCGGTTCTGGCGCCGGGCTCGCGTCTCGATCTGCTCGGGTTTGCCGACGGGCAGACCGAGAAGAGTCGCGACGCGATCGTGGCCGCGCTGACCCCCGTCATCGCCGCGGTGCCACGTGGTGCACTCATCGCGTGTCCATGGCGCGGTGACGGGCACCGCGACCACCGGGTCGTCGGCGAGATCGTAGCCGAGCTCGCCGTTGCATCGAGCGGGGCGCCGCGCCTTATCGAGTATCCGATCTGGCTGTGGCACTGGGGGGACGCTCGCACCGCGGATGTGCCGTGGTCGCGGTTCGTTTCGCTTGCGGTGACAAGCGACGCCAAGCGCCGCGCGATCGCCGAGCACACCTCTCAGGTCGAGGGAGCCAGTCCTGTGTTGCGGACCGACTTCCTCTCACACTTCACACGGGACACCGAGTTCTTCATCGCCGCGGACGGCCTGGGCGCGGCCTACTTCGAAGAGACGTACCAGCGGCACGACGATCCCTGGGGGTTCGAATCGCGCTGGTACGAGCAGCGCAAGCGCGCCGTGACGATGGCCGCGCTCCCCGAGCCCCGGTTCGCCCGAGCGCTCGAGATCGGATGCTCCATCGGCGTGCTGACCGCCGACCTGGTCTCACGATGCGACGAGCTCATCGCCGTCGACATCGCGGAGGCGGCGGTGCAAGCGACCCGCGACAGGGTCGGACCCACCGTTGATGTGCGCCACCTCGACATCGGTCGGGATGTGCCCGCCGGGCCGTTCGACCTCATCGTGCTCTCCGAGGTCGGCTACTACTTCGACCGTGCGGCCCTCGACGACTTGCTCCGCAAGCTGCAGGCATCCCTCACCCCGACGGGCACTCTTCTGGCCTGCCATTGGCGGCATCCAGTGATCGGCTACCCGCTCAGTGGCGACGACGTTCACGAACGCATCGGAGAGCTCGGCTTCGCTCGCATGACGCTCGTTCTCGACGACGACTTCCTGCTGGAGGTGTTCTCGGCCGACGAACGGTCGGTTGCGGCCCGCGGCGGGCTGCTGTGAGGCTGAACCGGCCGCCGGAGCGGATCATGGTCGTGATACCCGCCCGGGATGAGGAGGCCCTCATCGCCGCGTGCCTGCGCTCGGTGCTCGCCGCCGCGGTCGGGGTGGATGTGCCGGTGTCGGTCGTCGTCGCCGCCGATGGATGCCTGGACACCACCGTGTCGGTCGCCCGCGGTTTCTCCGGGATTCGGGTGCTCGAAGTGGAGTCCTCGAATGTCGGAGCGGCCCGGGCGGCCGGAGTTCGCGCTGCGTTGAGACGGGTGTCCCGTGCGGTGCGCTCACGGAACATGTGGATCGCCAATACGGACGCCGACTCGACCGTGCCCCCCAACTGGCTGTCCCATCAACTCGCCCTGATGCGATCGGGCGTCGACGTGATGATCGGCACGGTGCGCCCCCCGGCAGCGGAGCTGTCGGAGGAGCAGTGGTCCTGGTGGCGAGCGACCCACGTCGCCGGCGAACCGAACGGGCACGTGCACGGAGCCAACCTGGGCTTTCGAGCATCCACCTACCGCGCCGCTGGCGGCTACCGTTCGGTGCCGGAGCATGAGGATGTCGACCTCGTCGCGCGCATGATGGACGCGCGCACGGTCGCTACGGCCTCGGTCGCCGCCGCCTCGGTCGCCACCGCCTCGGTCGCCACCGACGAGTGCGAGGTTGAGACCTCCGCGCGGCGGGTCGGCCGAACGCCGGGCGGCTACGCCGGTTACCTTCGGGCGCATCTGCCGATGCCGATGCCGATGCCGATGCCGATGGTCGATCCCGATCCCGATGCGATGAGCGCCACCGGCCGGGTTGACGGGTTCGTCGACCTGCGGTCGTACGCCGCCATCGGCGACGGCCGCACCGTCGCCCTCATCGCTCAGGACGGTAGCGTCGACTGGCTTCCGATCCCGAAGCTCGATTCCGCCCCGGTCTTCGCGAGGTTGTTGGATGCCGATGGCGGTGGTTGCATCCAACTCGCCCCGGCCGCACCTTTCACCGCGACGCGACGATACATCCCCGGAACCAACGTGCTCGAGACGACCTTCACAACGGCGCACGGCGTGGCACGACTCACCGACGCTCTCGTTACGGGGTTCGCCGGGCGGCTCCCCTGGGTGGAGTTGGCCCGCCGGGTGGACGGTATCTCCGGGAAGGTCGCATTCACCTGGGCTGTGGTGCCGGGGAACTTGCTCGGACGCGCATCTCCCTGGGTGGATGCGACGCTCCACGGCCCGGTGCTCCGCGTGGGCGGGGTGTCGATCGTGGTGGGCGGCCTCCGACACGGCTTCGCGGATGCGATGGCGTCCCCAGCCTCGCAGTCGCTGCACGGGTCATTCACCGTGACGCCGGGCAGTCGCAGTCTCCTCGTCGTGGCGGGCACAGCCTTGGAGCCACTGCACATCCCGAGGCCCGAATTGAGCGACGAAGGCATCGATCGCACGATCGAGAACGGGAAACGGTGGTCGGCGGACTTTCATCAAAACGGTCGGTGGGCCGACGCGGTGCAGCGAAGCGCCCTCGCACTCAAGTTGCTCATCTATGCGCCGTCGGGGGCGATCGCGGCGGCGGCGACGACATCCCTGCCCGAGAGTTCGGCGGGGAACAAGAATTGGGATTACCGTTTCGCCTGGGTGCGAGATGCGAGTTACACCGTGCACGCGCTCACCTCGTTCGGGCTTCGGGAAGAGACCCATGCGGCGGTCGCGTGGCTGATTCGCACCATCCGGCGCGATGGGTCGGGCGCGCGCCCGAGCATTTTCTACACTCTCGATGGCGGCGATCCCGCCGAACCGACCGAACTCTTCGTCGAGGGCTGGCGAGGAATCGGGCCGGTCGTCGAGGGCAACCCGGCTGCAGGCCAACGTCAGCACGGCATCTACGGGGACCTCCTCGCGGTCATGCGCGAGTACGTCGCGGCGGGCAATGTTCTGGATGTCGACACCGGCCGGATGCTGGCCGCCGTCGCCGACGTGGCGTGCGACGAGTGGCATCAACCCGACTCCGGTATGTGGGAGCTGCCTGAGGAGCGTCGGTACACCTCCTCCGCGATGGGATGCTGGCAAGCGCTAGATGCCGCGATCGAGCTTGCAGACCTCGGCCAGATCCCGGGTGACGGCGTGCGGTGGCGCGCTGAACAGGAACGCATCGCGGGGTGGGTCGCGGAGAATTGCTGGTCCGCCTCACTGGGCAGCTATCTCGCATGGCCGGGCAGCAATCAACCAGAATCCTCGTTGGTGCTGGATGCTTCCGTGCTCCTTCACGCGGCGAGCGGCTTCGACCGCGGCCCTCGCATGTCGTCGACGATCGACGCCATCCGAGATGAACTCGGCACGGGCGCGCTCATCCATCGATACAGCGGGATGCGGCGCGAAGAGGGCGCGTTCGTCGCCTGCTCGTTCTGGTGCGCCGCGGCGCTCGCGTGGGTTGGCCGCCAGGATGAGGCGGTCGCGCTGATGGATGAGATGGTCGGTCTCGCCAATGACGTCGGGCTCTACTCCGAGATGATCGACCCGGCGGACGGCTCGTTTCTCGGCAACCTACCTCAGGGGCTGAGCCACCTCGCCCTCATCACAGCGGCGATGGCCATCGGCCGCGCCGCATCGGTTCCCTGATTTTCGGATAGGCGCGGCCAGCCGCACCCGGCCGAACCCTGCACCGCACCGCGGCCCTGACGCCCTGCCGCCCACCGCCGCCCTGCACCCCTGCCGTCCTGCGGTCGGGCTGCCCTGCCGCCCTGCCGCCCTCACTCTCCCTGGATGATGAGCCCGTAATCGTGATACCAGTTCCGAGTGATATCAGTCCGAACTGGCATCACCTTTTAGGAACTGTGGGGTCAGATCGAGGGCTTGGGGCTTGGGCTTGGGCTTGGGCTTTGAGTGAAGGTGAAAGTGAAGGTGAAGGTGAAGGTGAAGGTGGAGGTGGAGGTGCAGGCGGAGGCGGAGGCGCGGGTGCGGGTGCAGCCAGAATCGCGCTATCCGGTCGAGCCGAGCCCCGACCGCCACGGGCGGGGAGGGAAGCCGCGGCATCCCGTTTCGATGGCGAACACCGAACCGGACAGCGGGAAGTCGACGAGCTGCTCCTCGGAGAGGTTCTCCCGCGCGCTGGTGATGTACAGCGTGGCGAGGTCCGGTCCTCCGAAGGCACCGGAGGTGAGGTTCGGCGCGGGTAGCGCGATCCGCTGAAGCAGCTCCCCGCGCGGACCGTATTGCTCCACGACGCCGCCGCCGTAAATGGAACTCCAGAGAGTGCCGTCGGTTGCCAGCACGAGCCCGTCGTTCATCGTTCCCCGGTGCCATGCCACGACGTCGCGCACCTCGGCATACCCACCCGCTGCATCATGCCCGCGAATGGTGCTACGAAGGTACGAGCCGGTGTAAATGGTCCCGGCCGCAGTATCCGTGAACCAGATGCGCGCCCCATCTGCGGACCATTCCAGTCCGTTGGCCACCCCGATGCCACCCTCGAGAACCGTGACGGTGCCGTCGCCGGTGATCGCGTAGAACGCCCCGACCGGGGTCTCGTCGAACAGGTTCATCGAGCCGGTCACCCAGCGCCCCGCCGGGTCCACTTTGCCCTCGTTCAGCCGGAGTCCCTCACGCGAGTGCGGGATCCTCGCCACCTCGCGCGTGGTGGAGCCGGCGGCATCCACGACCACGACCCGATCGCCGAGCGAGACGACGAACCCGCCGAGGTCACACGGGTGGAATGACCCCACCGGGGCCGGCAGTGCGATGACCGTATCGCCTGAACCGTCGGCCGGGGCCATCAGCGGACTGCGGTGGATGAGCCCTGCCGTGATGTCGCACCAGAGCATCGCGCCACCGTCGGTCGCATCCCAGACCAGGCTCTCGCCGAGAATGGCGCGAGTCTCACGGAACACCGTCACGTTCATTCGCCCAGCCGAGCACGGAATCCGCGCGCGTGTAAAGGGCTGGCGGCTATCCCGGTGAAAAATGTAGCGTCGCACCATGGACCTCCACATCTCGGGCAAGAAAGCCCTCGTCTCCGGCGCGGATTCCGGCATCGGCTGGCATACCGCGCGCAAACTGCTCGCCGAGGGGGTCACGGTGGTGATCACCGACATCGACCAAGCGAAGTTGGATGCCGCGGCGGCGAAACTGCATGCCCCCGAGGGAACCCTGCACGCGTTCGCGGCCGACCTGCGCGACGTGACGCAGATCGCCTCGATGCACGAGAAGGTGATGGATGCTGTCGGCGAGATCGACATCCTGGTGCAGTCATCGGGGATCACGGGTGCACAGGGACTCTTCCACGAGGTCGACGACGCCGGCTGGGTGGAGACGATCACGGTGGACTTGATGGGTCCGGTGCGTCTGGTCAGCGCATTCCTCCCCTCCCTGCGCGCGGGCGGGTGGGGCCGGCTCGTGTTCGTCGCCTCGGAGGATGGGGTGCAGCCGTACGGGGACGAGATCCCGTACTGCTCCGCCAAGGCCGGGGTGTTGGCCCTCGCCAAGGGACTGTCCCGCACGTACGCTCTCGAGGGTCTGCTGGTGAACTGCGTTTCGCCCGCGTTCATCCACACGCCGATGACCGACACGATGATGGGTAAGCGGGCAGAGAAGCTCGGTGTGTCAGTGGATGCCGCGATCGAGTCGTTCCTCGCGGAAGACCGCCCCTACATGGCGCTCAAGCGTCGCGGCGAACCGGATGAGGTGGCGGCCGTCATCACGTTCCTCTGCTCGAATCTCGCCAGCTTCGTGAACGGAGCCAATTACCGCGTCGACTCGGGCGCCGTCGCATCCATCTGAGCCGCCGTCGCACGCCCCCGGCCTCCCGCCCCGCCCCGCCTCCCGGCCTCCTGCCATTGAGCCGCAACAGGCACACCGAGCACAGCCCAACTACCGAAGGAGACCCATGAGCAACCAGACCGACCCCGTAAACCAGACCGACCGAGACCAATACACCTTTGACGACCCCCGCACGCGCTACCCGCGCATCTCACCTCCGGTGCAGCAGCAGGATGCGCCGGCGATCCAGTCCCGCATGACCCCGGTGCCCGACCTCGGCGAGCACACCTACCGGGGTACCGGGCGACTCGTCGGCCGCAAAGCCCTCATTACGGGCGCCGACTCCGGCATCGGCGGCGCTGTGGCCATCGCGTTCGCTCGTGAGGGGGCGGATGTCGCGATCTCCTACCTCCCCGACGAGGAGGAGGACGCCCGAGCCATCGTTGCGCTCATCAAGGCGGCAGGGCGCACCGCGGTCGCCTTCCCCGGTGATCTCAAAGACAGCGCCTACTGCCGCGCTCTCGTGGATGCCGCGGTGACCGGACTCGGCGGGCTCGACATCGTGGTCAGTAACGCCGGTTCGCAGGTCTACGTCGACAGGATCGAAGACTTGACCGACGAGCAGTTCGCCGACACCATGCACACGAACGTCTTCGGGATGTTCTGGGTCATCAAGGCCGCCGTTCCGCACCTCCCGGCGGGCAGCTCCATCATCATCACCGCCTCCCTCGAGGCGTACCGGCAGCTCCCATTTCTGCTGGATTACGCGGCGACGAAGGGGGCCGCCAACACTTTCTCGAAAGCGCTCGCCGCACAGTTGGCGCCCCGGGGTATCCGCGTCAATGCGGTCGCGCCGGGGCCGACCTGGACGGCCCTGCAGGTCTCGCACGGCTACCCGCCAGAGATGCTGCCCGAGTACGGTCACGACTCGCCGATCGGGCGCTCGGGCCAGCCCGCCGAACTCGCGCCGGCCTACGTCTTCCTCGCGTCGTCGGAGTCGAGCTTCGTGATCGGCGAGACTCTCAACGTGAACGGCGGGGCGCCGACGCCGTAGAGCCCGTTCTGGCTCGGTGCCCGGGAACTAGGGGCGCAGCAACCGCACGATGTGGTCAGCGCGGCTCACGCTGGTCCGCACTAGTTGCGCGTTCCGCTCGTCGGAGCCCGCCGCCCACTGGCGTGCGGCCCACGGCGTCTTCCCGTGGCGCACGTGGCGGTCGATGAGCTGCTGTCTTCGCAGCGTTTCATCTATCTCGACGAAAAGGGTCACGTCGAGCAGGTCTCGAACCCCGGCCCACCCGTCCGACTCAAGCAGAAGGTAGTTGCCTTCAACCACCACCGTTGATAACTCCGGCGGGATTGCGATCGCTGCCGGCACCGGCCGCTCGTTCTCGCGGTCGAAGCCCGGGGCGCAAACCATTCTGCCGGAGTTACGAACAGCGGCGAGGGTCGTCGTGAACGCGTCGACGTCGAACGTCTCCGGCGCGCCCATCCGATCCCGCCAGCCCAACTCGACGAGGCGCTGCGGGGGAAAGTGGAACCCGTCCATCGGAAGCACGACGGCCGAGGGGAGATAACGCACGAGATTGGCGGCGAGCGTCGATTTGCCGGCTCCGGGGGCGCCCGCGAGACCCACCAGAATCCTGTCTCCCGGCGGGATGACCCGGGTGATGGTCTCGACCGAACGAAGGATCACAGTACGCCAGCCCTCGCAGCATCCTCGATCGCGAACTGGGCCCAATCGCGGTACCCCGCGGCACTGGGGTGGAACAGGTCCGTCGCGAAGAAACCGGGGGTGTAGGGCGGGGGCGGCGGAGACATGTGGATAACGCCGCCGGCAGCGGCCGCCGAACCCACGACCACCCGCTCAGCATCCTCGAGGCTCGCGGCATGCAACGCCAACGCCCAGCGCAAGGGGTTCGGCAGCAATTCGAAGCGGAAGAACGCCGGCATCGACGAGACGAGGATGGCGGCTGCCGGGTTCGCTGCACGCAACGCGTCGAGGAGGCGACGGATATCCGCCGCGAAGGCGCCGCGGGACCGAACGCGAAGCGCGTCGTTCGCTCCGATCGTGAGGAAGATGATGTCGGCCGGTTCAGACAGAGCGGCCGGGAGGTAGGTCGTCAGAAGATCGCGCGACGTGGCGCCGTTCTCGCCTACCCCCCGCCATCGCACGCCGCGGCCGGTGAGGGCACACAGCACCCGGCCGAGATTGCCGGGGAGCGCGTCATCCTGGGTGAGCGCGCCGACCCCCGCCGCGGTCGAGTCCCCGAGCACGAGAAGGCGAAGCGGTCGGGGTCCCGCGACAGCGCCGGACCATGGCAGTGCCGCATCCGGCAGGATCGGGGTGGTGCGTCGCAACCGCCACCCCTGCAGGAGAAGCACCGGCGTCAGCGCCAAAGCAATGAGGCGGCTGGCGCGGCGCGGACCGCGCACCCTGACGACGTGTGCCATCCGTTCAGGCTATTGCCGCATCGTCCCGCGATCGTCTTGACATCTCGGGGGATCGCGGCCAAGCTCAACGCAAGTCAGTTGCCTGGCATGCACCTTTTGTTGTCCCACGTGCTCTCCAGGCCCTGGTCGGATCAAAGGAGATTCCTGTGGGCGAGGTCGCGCACCCGGTCGGGCCAGCAGATGCGAGCGTCTTTCCGCGGTACGCCGGTATAGCCACATTCGCCCGCCTGCCCCGGATCGAGGATGTCCCGCGCGCGGACATCGCGGTAGTCGGCATCCCGTTCGACAGTGGGGTCAGTTATCGCCCCGGGGCACGGTTCGGCCCAGCGGCGGTACGAGAGGCATCTCGACTGCTTCGGCCCTACAACCCGGCTCAGGCCGTGCTGCCCTTCGCCCTCCAGCAGGTCGTGGATGCGGGCGATATCGCCGCGAACCCTTTCGATCTGGCCGAAGCCGTCGAGCAGATCGAGCACGGTGCCGAGGCGCTCTCCACGGGGAGCACGCGGCTCATCGCGATCGGGGGCGATCACACGATCGCGCTTCCGCTACTGCGGGTTGTAGCGCGTCGCCACGGGCCGGTTGCGGTGGTGCACTTCGACGCTCACCTCGACACCTGGGACACCTATTTCGGCGCCCCGATCACGCACGGGACTCCGTTTCGCCGCGCCTCAGAAGAGGGTCTCATCGACCTCGAAGCCAGCGTGCACGTCGGCATCCGTGGGCCGCTGTATTCCGACCAGGATCTGCGCGACGACGAGCGGCTGGGTTTCGCGGTCATCTCGAGCCCCGAGATCGAGGCCGAGGGACTCGCCCGCGCCACCGAGCGGATGCTGCGGCGCATCGGTTCCGCCCCCATCTACATCTCCGTCGACATCGACGTGCTCGACCCGGCTCACGCACCCGGTACCGGGACTCCTGAGGCGGGAGGGATGACATCGCGAGAACTCCTGTCGATGCTTCGGGTCCTGCGCGGGTCGCAGATCGTGGGGGCGGATGTCGTCGAAGTCGCGCCGGCCTACGACCACGCCCAGCTCACCGCGGTCGCGGCATCCCACGTCGCGTACGAGATCATCAGCGCCATGACCACCATCGAAGCCCGAAAGGAACGCAATGCCTGACGCCTCAGCTCCCCGAGAGAGCGTGATCGAACAGCGGTCGATCGACTACGTCCCGAAATCGGAACGGCACGGTGTGGTCTGGCATCAGGGCCCGTTCTGGTTCGCCGGCAACTTCGTACTGCCCACTTTCCTGACCGGCACGCTCGGTCCGATCCTCGGGCTGTCGGTCGGATGGAGCATCCTGGCGATCGTTGCCGGCGCGCTGTTCGGCACGTTCTTCATGGCCTTCCATGCAAATCAGGGGCCGAGGATGGGTCTGCCCCAGATGATCCAGTCCCGAGCCCAGTTCGGTCGCCGGGGGGTGCTGCTGCCCTTCATCGCCACGATCTTCGTCTACGTGGGCTTCCTCGTCTTCGACGTCATCCTGGCAACCCAGGGTCTGCAGCTCGTTCTCCCGGGCGGACCGCTCATCTGGTACCCGGTACTCATTGCGATCTCGATCGTGATCGCCGTCGTCGGTCATGACCTGTTGCACCTGATCCAACGCTGGCTGACCTACGTCCTGATTCTCGTGTTCGCCGTCATCACGGTGCTGGCGATCACCAACTTCGGCGCTCCTCCCGCCGACGCGCCAGTCGGCGAGTGGAACCCCACCGCCTTCCTCGTGCAGTTCTCACTCGCTGCCGGGTACAACATCAGCTACGCGGTCTACGTCTCCGACTACACCCGCTATCTGCCCGCGACAGTGTCCGCGCCGAAGCTGATCTCATGGGTCTATGCGGGGGCCGCTCTCTCCGCCATCTGGCTCATGTCGCTCGGCTCGGTGTTGAGCAGCGCACTACCGGGCGTGGATGCCATCTCGACGATCCAACAGGTGGGCGATTCGCTGTTCGCCGGGTTCGGCACATTCGCCGTGCTCGTCTCGGTCGTGGCACTCATCTCGATCATGGGGGTCAACGCGTACGGCGCCATGCTCACCGGAACGAGCGCGATCGACGGATTCCGCCCGGTGCGCGCCACGGTGAGATTGCGGATAATCGGGCTCGTCATCGTCGGGCTGGTCAGCGTGATGATCGCCCTCCTGATTCCCGCCGATTACGTCTCGAGCTTCAACAACTTCGTGCTCTTGATGCTGTACTTCCTGGTCCCGTGGACCGCGATCAACCTCGTCGACTTCTACGTCGTGCGTCGGGGCCATTACTCGATCGTCGATATCTTCCGGCCGAACGGCATCTACGGGGTCTGGGCTTGGCGCGGAATGCTCTCCTACGTCGTCGGCTTCCTGGCGATGGTGCCGTTCTTCGCCGTGTCCTTCTACGTCGGCCCGGCTGCCCAGATGTTGGGTGGCGCTGACATCTCCTTCGCCGTCGGGCTCGTGGTGGCAGGCGGGCTCTACTTCCTGCTCACTCGGGGCCTGGACCGCAGCGCCGAGGATGCCGCCGTCGCCGCGAGCGACCGGGAATTGGAGGGGCAAGAGTCGGGGAGTGTCTCAGCCGGCGAGTCTCGATGAACCGCTCTGATGCCTGAAGCTGTGACCCGGGTCATGTCGGAGGTCACGACCCGGGTCGGCTGCGCCCAACTCGCCCTCGCGGTGGGGGACGGCCCCGGCAATGCCGCGCAGATCCGGCTTGCGGTCAACCGGGCGGCGGATGCCGGCGCGAAGGTGATCGTGCTGCCGGAACTCGCCAACACCGGGTACGCCTTCGATGACCGGCGCGAGCTGGCATCCCTGGCAGAGGCGGTGGACGGGCCGACCGTCACCGAGTGGCTAGAGCTCGCTCGCGGCCTCGACGTGACCATCGTCGGCGGCATTGCGGAGCGCGGCGATGACGGTCGGTTCTACAACTCCGCCGTCATGGCCGACCCCGAGGGATTGCGAGCGCGCTACCGCAAGGCGCACCTCTGGAACACCGAGAAGGGGCTCTTCACGGCCGGTGACGAGCGGCCGCCGGTCGTTGCGACATCCTTCGGTCGTATCGCGATCATGATCTGCTACGACGTGGAGTTTTCGGAGTGGGTTCGCGACGTCGCCCTCCGTGGCGCTGACCTTCTCTGCCTGCCCGTGAACTGGCCCCTGTACCCTCGACCAGCCACCGAACGACCCGCCGAGATCGTGCGCGTTCAGGCCGCGGCATCCTCGAATCGGATGTTCATCGCCGCCGCTGACCGCACGTCCGAGGAGCGGGGACAGGACTGGCTGGGAGGCACCGTGATCGTGGATGCGGACGGATTCCCCACGACCGCCCTGCAGCTCGGCAGAGCGGGAACCGTGATGGCCGACCTCCCCCTGGCCGACGCACGCCGCAAGGCGATCAGTGTCGGCAATGACGTGCTCGCCGATCGCCGACCGGAGCTCTACCAAGCGGTCGTGGACGACGGGTCCCAAGCGCGTCCCGGCACCATCTGAGAGCTGCCCAGGGCGGGTCTCGAGCACTTAGGCTCGGCCCATGGATACCGACGGACTCGACGACTTCCTCGACACTCAGGGCTTCTGCGGGGTAGTCCTGGTCCGGGATGGCGACCGGGTCGTCTACGAGGCGGCGACCGGTCTCGCATCCCGGCACTGGGACATCCCGAACACCCTGGGCATGCGGTTCGATACCGCGTCGGTCACCAAGCTCTTCACGAGCGTGGCCGTACTCCAGCAGGTCGAGCAGGGCACCCTCGACCTGGAGACATCCATTCATCATTACGTCGACCTCGCCGGCACGACCATCGGCGTCGACGTGACACTCTTGCATCTGCTGACCCACACCAGCGGCATCGCGGACGATGCGGACGAGGAGGCGGGCGAGAAGTACGAACTGCTGTGGGTCGATAAACCGACCTACTCGGTGATGGAGACGGTGGATTTCCTGCCGCAATTCGCGCACAAGCTACCCTCGGCCCCGCCCGGGGTGGTGTGCCGGTACAACAACGTCGGGTTCGTTCTCGCCGGGCTCGCCCTGGAGAAAGTGACGAGCATGCCGTATCGGGAATATGTTCGGGACAACGTCTTCGCCCGGGCCGGGATGGCCGATAGCGGCTTCTTCGATCGGCGGGATGCCGCGCCGCGAGTCGCCGAGGGCTGGGGGCAGCACGCTGATGGGCGCTGGTACCAGAACATCTTCAGCTACCCGCCCATCGGGTCTCCGGACGGCGGTGCCCACACGACGGCATCCGATCTGGTTCGTTTCATCGATGCGGCCCGAGTGGGAGCCCTCCTCGGTGAGGAATTTACTCAGGAGTTCTTCACCCCACAGGTCGAGCACGACCCGGGCACGATGTACGGCTTCGGGCTCGAGTTCGACATGGAGGAGGACGGCTCGGTGCGTTCCTATTACAAGGAGGGCTCGAACCCCGGCGTGGCCGCGCTCGTGCGGCACTACGTCGAGTCCGGTATGGATGTCGCTGTGCTCGCGAACCAGGAGAAGGGCGCGTGGCAGGTCGTCCGCGAGATCGACGAGCGGTTCGGCGGCTAGCGGCCGCTGCACCGCTCAGTCGCTGCATCGACTCGCGGGCGCCACCGGCGCGCATCGCGTCGATCTTGCCATCCCGGCTCGATGCGCCTGTTGCGCGCATCGCGTCGATGTTCCGGAACGGACGCTACGGCGCGGTCAACCGATCGACCAGCTCTCGGTACCGCGCAACCGTGCCAGTCACAATCTCCGAGGGGAGCTTCGGCGGATCCCCGGTGCGATCCCAATGGGCGGCGAGCCAGTCCCGCACGATCTGCTTGTCGTAGCTGGCGGACCTCTCGCCAGCCGCCCAGGCTTCGGCATCCCAATACCGACTCGAGTCGCTCGTGAGCACCTCGTCCCCGAGCGTCAGCACTCCGCTTACCGGATCGGCGCCGAACTCGAACTTCGTGTCAGCCAGGATGAGGCCTCGCTCGGCAGCGATCGAGGATGCCGCGGCGAACGCCTCGAGCGACCGGTCCCGCAGCTCGGCGGCAACATCCGGCCCGACCAGCTCGACGGTGCGCTCGAAGCTGATGTTCTCGTCGTGCTCGCCAGCGGGTGCTTTGAACGCGGGGGTGTAGATCGGCTCGGGGAGTCGACCGCCGAAGATCAGCCCGGCAGGCAACGGCACACCGCACACCGAGCCTGACCGCCGGTACTCCGCCCAACCGCTACCGGCCAGGTAGCCCCGCACCACGCACTCGATGGGGTACATCTGCAACTCGCGCACGAGCATGCCGGCCGGCCCCACATCGCCGATCGCCGTCGCCTCGGCGTCGGGCGCGAGGTGGTTGGGTACCCCGTCGAGCTTCGCGAACCACCAGCGGCTCAATCGGGTGAGCAGCGCTCCTTTGCCGGGGATGCTCGGCTCGAGCACGTGATCGAACGCGCTCACACGGTCGGTGGCGATGATCAGCAATCGTCCGGGACGATCCGGCGACCGGTAGAGGTCGCGCACCTTGCCGGAGTAGAAACGTTCCCAGGCCAGCGGCACGGTGGCTGGGTCGATCCCGCTGGCATCGGTCATCGCGGGACCTCGCCGCCGCCCGCTTCCGCGACAGCGACCTCGACCTCGTCGGCGATGTCGCTTCGGAAATGGCTGCCGGCCAGCCCGATCCGGTCAACCGCCCCGTAGGCGCGGCCACGCGCGATCCTGAAGTCCGTGCCGGTGGCGATCACGCTCAACACGCGCCCACCGGTGGCAACGAGGGTGCCCGCCACGAAGCCGGTGGCACCGTGAGCGATCGTGACCCCCGTGAAGCCGGCGAGCTCGCCCAGCCCGCTGATCGCGCGACCGGTGACGGGCTCGCCCGGGTACCCCTCGCTGGCCAGCACAACGGCGACGGCCACGTCGTCGGTGAAGGTGGGCCGAGGCATCCGCCCCAATTGGCCGGATGCCGCCGCCATCAGCAACCCGCTCAGCGGGGTCACCAGTCGGGCGAGCACGACCTGCGTCTCGGGGTCGCCGAAGCGCGCATTGAACTCGATCACCCGCGCGCCCGACGCGGTGAGGATGAGCCCGCAGTAGAGAAGACCGATGAACGGGGTGCGCTGACGCGCCAGTTCGCGGATCGTCGGGATCGCGATGGTCTCGATAACCTCGTCCACGAACCCGTCGGGCAGCCACGGCACCGGCGAGTACGCTCCCATCCCGCCGGTGTTCGGTCCCGTGTCGCCGTCGAAGGCGCGCTTGTAGTCGTGAGCCGGGGCGAGCGGCAGCACCGTGTGGCCGTCGCTGAGCAGGAAAAGCGAAATCTCGCGACCGACCAGGAACTCCTCGACCAGCACCGGCCCGTGCTCGAGCCAGAACCGCGCGTGCTCGACCGCCTCGGCTCGGTCTCCCGTGACGAGCACGCCTTTGCCCGCGGCGAGCCCGTCCGCCTTGACCACGTACGGGGCGCCGTATTCGTCGATCGCGGCGACGGCTTCGGCGAGGGATGCTGCGCGGCTGGCCCCACCGGTGGGCACCGCCGCGGCATCCATCACCGATTTCGCGAACGTCTTGCTGCCCTCGATGCGGGCGGCGTCGCGGCTCGGACCGAACACCGGAATGCCGCGCTCGCGAAGGGCATCCGCTACCCCCGCGACGAGTGGCGCCTCGGGCCCGATGATCACGAGGTCGACGGCATTGTCGATGGCGTACTGGCTGACCTCATCGCCGCGCTCGGGGTCCAGTGCGGCAACGGTGACGGACTGGGCGATGCCGGCATTACCGGGGGCCACCGTGATCTCATGCAGCGGCGCTTCCCGTAGCAGGCTCGCGACGATCGCGTGCTCTCGCCCACCGGAGCCGAGGACCAGGATGCGCACGCTCTCACCCTATCGACGGGCGGCCGCACGAGCGGGCCACGGGCGGCGGCGGGGGCTTCGGGAGCTTTGGATGATGCCCCCGAAGCGCATCGCCGATGAGCGGAGACGAGCAGACGTTGCCGCCGCGATCCCCGGCCAGAGAGGGTGCGAACGGACCCCGTCTCGACGGTGTGCTCCGCTCACTGAGGACGAGCCGGATGAACAACGCGCGCGGATACCTAGCGGAATTTGTGGTCGGTAAGTGACTGGCGCCCGATACCGTTGGGTGATGCCCTCAAAGCGCGTCGCCGATGACTCGGGGCGTGCGGCAGTCGCCGTGGCCCTCTTTGGCGATGATTCCCGTGATGTGACCGCCACGGCGGTGCGCTACCTCCTGCAATGCCTCCGCGACAAGGCCGAGGGCAACACCGTGGAGGTGCGGGTCCCGCCCTTCGGGGCTGTGCAGGCGGTGCAGGGTCCGCGTCACACCCGCGGCACGCCGCCCAATGTGATCGAGATGGATGCCGCAACCTGGCTCGCTCTTGCCACCGGAACCACCTCATGGCGCGACGCCCTCGCGAGCGGCCGCGTGGCGGCATCCGGTCAGCGCGCAGACCTGCAGGCGTACCTCCCGGTCAACTGGGAAGGTGCGCCCGAGGCCTGAACCGACGGCAGGGTTATTTCGCCAGAAATTCCAGCACTACCCGGTTGAACTCCCCGGCATGGCTGACGTTCACCCCGTGCGGACCGCCTGTGATGACGTGCAACTCGCTTCCCGCGATGGCGGCGTGAGTTCGCGCACCGGAGCCCTCGAAGGGAACGATCGCATCCGAATCACCGTGGATGACGAGGGTCGGCACCGTGACCTTAGTGAGATCCTCGCGGAAGTCCGTGACCCCGAATGACTGCATCGACTGCAACGCGGCACTCTTGTCGGCCTGCGCGGTCTGGGCGATGGCCGCCTGGCGTTGCTCCTCGGTCACGACGAACACCCCGTTCACCGAGAAGAACTGCGTCGTGAAGTCGGCGTAGAAGCTCTCCTGATCCGCCGTCAAGCCCGCGGTCATCTCGGCCGCCGCCGCTGCGGTCAACGGACCCTGCGGGTTGCCCGGCACCTGCAACAGATACGGCGGAACCGCGGAGGCGAAGACCACACTGTGCAGCCGGTTCGGGCCGTATTTCGTGAAGTACCTCGCGACCTCGCCGCCACCCATCGAGAAGCCGGCCAGGGTGGCATCCGTCACGTTCAAGGCCGCCAGAACAGCCTCGAGATCGTCGGTGAGAGTGTCGTAGTCGTACCCGGCTTTGGGCTTGTCGCTGCGCCCGAACCCTCGGCGGTCATAGGTGATAACCCGGTAACCCGCCTCGGTGAACGCGGGAACCTGATCGCTCCATGACTCACCGGACAACGGCCAACCGTGGATCAGGACGACCGCTCGGCCCGGGCCGCCCGTGTCGTCCACGTGCAGGTTGACGTCTGTGAGTATTCCGTGGTGTGCCAGTATTTCGCTCATCCCCCACGGTAGGCAGATGCGCTCCGGCCGAGCGACCCCCTTGCCGTTCCGCCGCGAAAACGATAGCGCCGCCGCCGGACGCCGGGAGCTCTCCCACACGCCGCCCCGGGTCAAGGGGGTGCCCTTTCCCGGCCTCGCGAGCAGAATCAGGAGCGTGATCGACGCCAAACCCCCGACCCCTGCTCGCATCGCGCGCTTCTGGCCCGTTGCATCCGGCGTGGGGGTGCTGCTGCTCGTCGCGGCGCTCGCGTTACTGATCTTCTACCGCGAGAACAACAAGCCCTTCGGATTCGAGTTGGAGTGGATGGGGGAGCTGGTCGAGAACCGCACCGGCGTACTCGTGAACATCGCCCTCGTCTTCAACGCGCTCGGCGGCGGTCTGCTGGCGATCATCGTGATTCCCATCGGGATCGCAGCCGCGCTCGTATTGTGGCGACGGTGGTGGGCGGCGCTGTACTTCGTGATCGCCACGGTCGCCGGAGCCGCCCTCGTACAGTTGGTGAAGCAGTTACTCGGGCGCGCGCGCCCCACCGACATGCTGGTCATGGCCGATCCCGGATCGTTCCCATCGGGGCACAGCGCGAACGCTGCGGTGATCGCCGCTACTCTCGGCATCATCTTCGCCCGCACCTGGGTCTGGGCTGCTGGCGCGATCTACACGCTCGCGATGATGCTGAGCCGCACCTACCTCGGTGCCCATTGGATCTCGGACACGATCGGCGGAGCCCTGATCGGCCTCGGTGTCGCGATCATCGTGTGGGCGCCCTTCGCAGCGAAGCTGAATCGAGAGCGACACGCCCCGCATCCGCCACTCTGGAGAAAGCTGACCGACGGCTCGGGCCCAGCTGATCGCGAGCCCGCCAGCCGGGTCACGAGAAGGTGAGCGAGAATGGCACGGTGACAGATGAGTCGAACGCCGACCAGCTTCAGGATGCACCGGGGTCGGGCAACAGCGATGCGGCAGACGGCGAGCAGCCCACCACGCAGCAGGTGATTTTGCGGAGGGCGCCAAAATTCCCCGCCTTCCTCATCCTCGGCGGCGGACTCGGAGCGGCCGTCACCTACATCCTCACCGGTCTTTTCCCAGTCGACCCCACCGTGGGGTTCGGTGCCCTGTTCGCCTACGCGGCTCTGTACGGGATCACGGCCGGAGTCGTGCTGGGAGCGCTTGTGGCGATCGTGCTCGATCGAATCGCGACCGCTCGGGCGAAGACCCACTCGGCACAGGTCACGGTTTCCCGCCCGACCGAGCGGTAGCACGAGACACCTCAGACGAGGATGGTCGCAACGATCAGGGTCACTCCGGTCAGGATGACGATCGCGCCGATGCCCACGAGTAACGCGGTACCGACGACCGACACGAGTTTGATGAACGCATTCACAGTGCTCCCACGGTACTCGACGGTACCGACTCGGCGGGCATCGGCTGCTCGTGCGGTCGCGCTCAGCTCAGTTGAGTTCGCTCGACCCAGTCCAGATACTCCGGGGTCACCGACCCCGTCACGTATTCACCGGTGAAGCAACTCATCTCGAGCGCCGCGACATCCGACCCTTCGATGATCGCGGCCTGCATATCGGCCACCTCCTGGTAGATCAGGTGGTCGGTTCCCAATGCGCGCGCGATCTCCGGGATGCGACGGGCATGCGCCACGAGCTCCTGGCGCGAAGGCATGTTGATCCCGTACACGTGCGGGTAGCGCACCGGAGGAGCCGCCGAGGTGAACGTCACCGTGTTGGCGCCAGCCTCGCGAGCCATCTGCACGATCTCTCGCGAGGTCGTCCCCCGCACGATCGAATCATCCACGATCAGCACGTTCTTGCCACGGAACTCGCTCCCCATGGCGTTGAGCTTCTGGCGCACGCTCCGTGTGCGCTGCGCTTGCCCGGGCATGATGAACGTACGACCGACGTACCGGTTCTTGTAGAAGCCTTCCCGGTACTCGATTCCAAGCTTCTGCGCCACCTGCATGGCAGCAGGCCGCGATGAATCGGGGATCGGCATCACGACGTCGATGTCGCCGCGCGGCGCGTACTGGGCGATCGTGTCCGCCAACCGGTTTCCCAGCCGGAGTCGCGCCTCGTATACCGAGATCCCGTTCATCACGGAGTCCGGCCGAGCCAGGTACACGTACTCGAACGCGCACGGCACGAGCCGGGGCGAAGCTGCGCACTGTCGACTCGTCATCTGCCCGTCGGGGGTGATGAACACGGCCTCGCCGGGCGCGACATCCCGCACCAGCTCGTACCCCGCACTCTCGAGCACGAGCGATTCGGATGCCACGATCCATTCGTCGCCGATCAACCCGGCGTTTCGCCGCCCGAGCACGAGGGGACGGATACCGTAGGGATCACGGAACGCGAGCAGCCCATGCCCGGCGATGAGGGCGATGGCCGCGTACGAACCCTCGACACGCTCATGCAGGCGGCTGATCGCGTTGAAGACCTGGTCGGGGTCGAGGTCGACACCGGAGACCTGCGATTGCAGCTCATTGGCGAGCACATTCACGAGCAATTCGGTGTCGCTCGAGGTGTTGAGGTGACGCCGGTCGACGTGGAACAACTCGCTCGTGAGCTCCCGTGTGTTCGTGAGGTTGCCGTTGTGGATCAGCACGATGCCGTAGGGCGCGTTGACGTAGAAGGGCTGGGCCTCTTCCTCGTTGGCGGCGTTCCCGCGGGTGGCGTATCGAACGTGACCCAGGCCGACCGTACCGAGCAGGCCCCGCATATCCCTCGTGCGGTATGCCTCGCGAACCTGCCCCCGCGCCTTCTGCAGGTGCAGGGTGCTGCCCTCGGCGGTGGCGATTCCGGTCGAATCCTGCCCGCGGTGCTGGAGCAGCAGCAATGCGTCGTACACCTGCTGGTTGACGGGTGAGGATGACACGATGCCGACGATGCCGCACATGCGAGACGGCTCCTCTCGGGTCATCCCCAGTTCATCGCAGTCAACGAGCCCGTGCTTGCAGCCAGCGCTTCGGGCATCAGCTTGTCACATGACCGCGGTGGAGGTCGCCGTTACGCCGCCGCCGATACGCTGAGTCCGTGACGAATTCCGCCTACCGCGACGCCGGGGTCGACACCTCGGCCGGCGACCTCGCGGTGAGCCTGATGCGGGATGCCGTGGCGGCCACGCACGGCTCACGGGTTCTGGGGGGCGTCGGCGGGTTCGCCGGCCTGTTCGACGCTTCGTTCCTGAAGGCATTCTCCCGGCCGGTGCTCGCGACATCCACCGATGGTGTCGGTACCAAGATTGCCATCGCACGGGCTCTCGACAAGCACGACACGATCGGGCAGGACCTGGTGGGGATGGTCGTGGACGACATTGTGGTCGTCGGCGCGCGACCGATGTTCATGACCGACTACATCGCATGCGGGAGGGTCATCCCGGACCGCATCGCGGAGATCGTCGCGGGGATCGCCCGCGCGTGCGAGGCCACCGGCACCGCCCTGATCGGCGGGGAGACGGCCGAGCATCCGGGGCTGATGGCGGCGGACGACTACGACCTCGCCGGGGCCGCGGTGGGGGCGGTCGAGGCAGACGACGTGCTCGGCGCCGATCGCGTTCGCGAGGGTGACGTGGTTCTGGCGCTGGCATCCTCGGGGCTGCACAGCAACGGTTTCTCACTCGTGCGGAGCATCCTGAACGAACGGGGGATCGGGTACCGCGACTACTCGCCCGACTTAGGTGGCGCGGTCGGCGAGGTGCTGCTCGAGCCGACGCGGCTGTATACCCGGCCCCTGCTCGGGTTGATCGAGAACGAGCAGACCCGGGGCGCTGTGCACTCTCTCAGCCACATCACCGGGGGTGGCATCGCCGCCAACCTCGCGCGGGTGCTGCCGCACGGATCGTCCGTCGAACTCGAGCGCTCCACATGGTCACCGCCCGACGTGTTCCGCGTTCTCTGCGGCCTGCGTGGGATGCCGCTCGAGCAGGTCGAGCAGACCTGGAACCTGGGCGTCGGGATGGTCGCGGTCATCGATCCGGATGCCTCAGCCGCAGTTCAGGCCGGGCTCGCGACCAGCGGCGTCTCCTCCTGGGAGCTGGGCCGGGTGTCGTTACAGCCGCGAGACACCAGCGGTTTCGAACAGCATTCCAAGGGCGTGGTGGGAGGCGCTGTGCGCCTCGTCGGGAGATATCGCGACCCAGTCGATCGCGCCTGACCGCGCCTAACCGCGCAGAATCGATCAGGCGGTCTTGGGCTCGATGCTCTCCGGCGAGTACTCGTGGTCCGCGGAGTCCTCGTCGACCGCGCCGGCCACATACTCGGGCCACTTCTCAAGATCTTCCGCGAGTTTGGGGTCGCCGGGGGCGTTGCCGAGTTCCTTTGCCAACGCACCGTAGTTGGTGTCCGGGCTGAAGTACTTCAGGTCGCGCGCAACTCGAGTGTGCTTCGCTTTTTGACGGCCGCGTCCCACGCAAGACCCCCTCAAATGTCTGTTCCGCTACACCGGCGGAAGCCGGATGACGAACGAACAGGGATGGATTCAAACCAGCCCGAAGTTTAGCATGCGCCCCCTGTCCGAACTCTGCCGTGGCCTCTCCACATCCCCGCCCCGCTCGCGCCTGACCAACCGCTCCACCGCTATCCGGTGACGCCATGGCGGGTAACGTTGGACGGTGGCATCCGCGAACACAGACACGTCGGTCGTCGTGATCGGTGCGGGTCAAGCCGGGCTATCCGTTTCGTACTACCTCGCGCGACTCGGACTCGACCCGGGCAACGATTTCGTCGTGCTGGACCGCGGCCCGCGAACCGGTGGAGCGTGGCAGTTCCGCTGGGAGGCCCTGCGCATCGGCTCCGCCCATCGCATCAACGACCTCCCGGGGCTCGAGGAGCTGGGGCTGAGCTTCGAAACCGCCGATCGGCAGGCTCCGGCCAGGGAGGTCGTGGCGGACTACTACCGCCGGTACGAAGACCACTACGGCTTTCAGGTCGTGCGGCCCGCCGACGTCTCGGCAGTCACGAATACCGGCACCGACCTGCGGGTGACCTTCACCGACGGCGAGTTCGAGCAGGATGTCTCGACCATCGCGGTCGTCAACGCGACCGGTACCTGGGGGGCGCCGTTCATCCCGTGGTACCCGGGCGGGCGCAGCTTCGCGGGTCGCCACGTGCATACCAACGAGTACGTGGCAGCCGCCGAGTTCACCGATCAGAACGTGATCGTGGTGGGCGGCGGCACCTCGGCGATCGGATTCCTGCTGGAACTGGAGAATGTGGCATCCACGCTCACCTGGGTGAGCCGGCGCCCGATCGATTTCCTCGACGACGGCGAACTCAATCTTGAGGCACGCGCGGAGGCGGTGCAGCTGCAGGATGAGGCGGCGCGGGCAGGGCGCGCGCTGCCGAGCATCGTGAGCGGCACCGGAGTGCCTCGAACCCGACGCATTCAGGCCGGAATCGACCGCGGGGTGCTCAGCCCACGCTCCATGTTCGACTCGATCGAACCCGACGGGGTGCGATTCGCCGACGGCACCCTCCAGCCCGCGGATGTCATCATCTGGTCGACCGGGTTCCGCCCGGAGCTGCGGCACCTCGCCCCGCTCAAGCTGCGCGAACGGGAGGGCGGCGTCGTGGTCGCCCAGGGCGCCTCATGGAAGGACCCGCGCATGTTCTTCGCCGGGTATGGACCGCAGGCGAGCACGATCGGGGCCAACCGCGCCGGGCGACTGATCGCGCGCCAGGTGATCGCGACCCTGAGCAAGCTGCAGTCGTCGCGCTAGCCGACCGTCAGCGGCCAGCCGGTCGATGCGATGACGTCGCCCGAGGCATCCACCCGGATGCTGCCGCTCACGCCCGCGAAGGAAAGACCCTCGACGCTCAGGGCCCCCACCACCGGGGAGGGGTCGACGCCGAGGGCGCCGGTGACGGCATCCGGCTGCAGCCCCAGCACACTGCCGAGCACGGAGATGGCGGCCGCCGCTGACCAGGCCTGCGGTCGACACGCCGCCGGGTAGGGCACGGGGCGGCCGCACTCGCTCGCGGAGTCGCCGGAGTGCAGCTCGGGCATCCGATAGCGGAACCCGGATGCCGCGGCCAGCAGCCCCCGTATCAGCGTGTCCGCCTCGGTGCGAAACCCGTCGTGTGTGAGCCCCGCGATCGCGATCGCCGTATCGTGCGCCCACACACTGCCGCCGTGGTAGCTGAGCGGCCAGTATCCGGCCGAGCGGGTGGACATCGTGCGCAGGCCGTATCCCGAGTCGAGGTCCGCTCCAACCAGTCGGCGTGCGATTACTCCGGCCTGCCGCTCGTCGAGGATGCCCGTTCCCAGTACGTGCCCGAGGTTGCTGGTGAGGGCGTCCACCGGCTTCTTCTCGTGATCGAGGGCGATCGCGAGGTAAGCACCCTCCTCGTCCTCGATCCAGAAGGAAGCGTGGAACCGTTCTCGTAAGCGCGCCGCCCACGTCCGCCAGGCGGAGGGGTCGCCCAGCCCGAAGTGTTCGAGCAGGTCGGCGCCGTGCATCGCCGCCTCGTACGCGTACGCCTGCACCTCCACGAGCGCGACCGGGCCGACGGCGAGGGTGCCGTCGATGAATTGCACCGAGTCATTCGAGTCCTTCCAGCCCTGGTTGGAGAGGCCCATCCCTGTGGAATCGACGTACTCGAGCAAGCCGTCGCCGTCCGTGTCCCCGAAGTCGCGCATCCATTCGAGCGCCCGCTGCAGGCTGGGCATGAGCTCGAGCACCTCAGTCTCTGGCATCCCCCAGCGCCACGCGTCGTGCAGCAGGCAGACCCACAGTGGCGTCGCATCCACCGTGCCGTAGTAAAGCGGCGGCAGGTGGATGCCCTCGCTCGGGATATCGATCGCCGTGCGGCGCATTTCGTGCAGAATCTTGCCCGGTTGCTCTTCGGTGAGTCCCACTGACCGCGTTCCCTGCCTCCGCGAGAGGGTGCGCAGGGTCTGAGCGGCCAGCGGGGTTCCCAACGGCAGCATGAACCGGGCAGCCCAGATGGAGTCGCGACCGAAGAGGGTGAAGAACCAGGGCGCGCCAGCCGCCAGGAATTGCTCGTCGGGTTGGTCCACGGTGACGAGGCGCAACGCCTCGAGGTCGCTGAGGGCCCGATCGACCCACTGGTCGAGCCGACGATCGCCCGTTTGCACGGTGGGGCTCGACCACGGCACCGGACCATCTGCCGCGCGAACGACGGCGGCGGCATCCTCGGCGGTGATGGACCACGAGACCGTCGCGCTACCACCAGCCGCGACGTGAACGTTCCACTCGGCGCTCGCCGTGAGGCACTTCGCCCCTGGGGCGCGGAGGTGAACGGTGACGTCTTCAGCGCTCCAGTCGACGTGGTCGCCGATGACGATGATGGAAGGGATCGCCACGGCTTGCGGCGCACCGAGGCCCGCTTTGACCAGGTCCATTCCGGTGGCAACAGCGGTGAAATCAAGCCGGACAGTGGTGTCGATCGCCGTATCGAGCCGCGAGATTATCGTCAAGCTCTCCTCACAGCCCCTCAGTGTGGCGACTCGCCGATGCTCGGCGCGTACCCCCGGGTCGGCGCGCGCGTCGTCGAGCTGGCGCACGATCGAGACGAAGGTGACAGTATCCGCGCTGCTCGGCACGGTTGCGAGAAATTCCAAAGGCGCCCCCGCGACGGTGACGGCGAGGGATGCCACGATGCGAACATCCGAGAAGTAGATCCCGTGAATCGGACTCGATCCGATCGATCCGTCAGCGGCCGACCATATCTGGGTGGGAGCGCGTAAAACGAGCGTCTCGTCGTGCAGGAGTGGCTGTCGAAGCATCGGGTACTTCCTCGCGAGATCAGGATGGCGGAGAGCCGGTGGCTCGACCGGGTGCGTTCTCAGCGTGACTCAATCTGGCACGACAACTCTGCCGGTTGACATTGCGCTTCGTCGGGGTAACGTAACACTGAGGAGTTTGAACGTTCAAACCCTGAACGGTGTCCGGCCCTTAGATCGTTCAAATTAGCTGGCACGAAAACGCACGAAACGCACGAAACGCAGACACGCAACACCATGCACGGGCCAAAGGAGGCGAACCGATGGGACTGCTTCCGACCGTGGAGGATGTCGCCCGGGTCGCCAGTGTGTCACGTCAGACCGTGTCCAACGTCATCAACGATCCCGACATCGTCAAACCCGAGACCCGGGAGCGCGTGCAGGAGGCCATCGCCCGCCTCGGTTATCGGCCTCACGCATCCGCCCGACGCCTGCGCACCCAGCAGTCCTCGACCATCGGCATCCGCCTCGACGCCATGGTCAACGGCATCTCCGGCTCGGTTCTTGACCGCTACCTGCACGCGCTCACCGAGCAGGCCGCCGAGCGCGGGATGCGCATCATGCTCTTCACCGCGGTCGACCCGGTCGGGGAAATCGCGGAGTTCCAGCGACTCCGCGATGGCGCCGATGTCGACGCCTTCGTGATCACGGCAACCCGGTACGCCGACCCGCGCATCGACTGGCTCATGGCCGAGAAAGTGCCGTTCGTCGCGTTCGGCCGGCCGTGGGGCGAGAACATGGATGCCCCCGAACGATCGTGGGTGGATGTCGACGGGTTCTCGGGACTGCACGACGCGACCATGCATCTCATCGGCCGCGGACTCTCCCGCATCGGATACCTCGGCTGGCCCGCGGGGTCCGGCACGGGGGACGAGCGGCGTCGCGGCTGGGAGAGCGCGATGATCGAGCGTTTCGGGCTCTCGGCCGCCGAACTCGATGGGCTGGCGCTCGCGAGCGAAGAGAGCGTGCCCACCTCACGACGGCTCATCGAGGGTGTGTTCGCCACCGACCACGGCCTCGAAGGCCTGGTCTGCGTCAGCGACTCACTCGCCCTCGGCGCGATGATGGCCGTCAACGAAGCCGGCCGCCGATCCTTTCCGATCATCGGATTCGACAACACCCCGGTCGCGCAAGCGATCGGCCTGTCCAGCGTGGAGCAGCAACTCGATCAGGTGGCGGCCGGAACGCTCGAGCTCCTCATGGGAGCAACCGGGGATCGAGTCATCCCCGTGCTCGATGGCACCCGAGGGCCGCGCCATCGCCTCATCACCCCAAAGCTTGTCGTGCGCAGGTCGAGTCACCTGATGCGCGTCGAGGAAGCCGGTAGCACCGTTCCCGGCAATCACTCCTGAGAGACCCGCATCCAGTGAAAGGGAAGCATATGAGATACAAGAAATGGGGCGCAGCACTGCTCGCGGCCGGCCTGGTGGCCAGCCTGGGCGCCTGCGCCTCGGGCGGGGGCACCGCGCCCGTCGCAAAGAATCAGAAGCTGACGATCCTCATCGGCTCCAGTGGAGACGCCGAGACCAAGGCCGTACAGGCTGCGGCAGACACCTGGGCCAAGAACACGGGCAACACGGTAGAGGTGGTGGCCGCAAGCGACCTGACCCAGCAGCTCAGCCAGGGTTTCGCTGGCGACAGCGCTCCCGACCTGTTCTACATGGGCTGGGACCAGTTCTCCACCTACGCCAGCAACAACTACCTCAAGCCGTACGCGGCCGATCTGTCGAACGCGGGAGACTTCTACCCGTCCCTCAAGGACACCTTCACCTACAAAGACACGTTCACGTGTGCTCCGAAGGACTTCTCCACGCTCGGTTTGATCATCAACACCGATAAGTGGGCGGCGGCCGGGCTCACTGAAAAGGATGTTCCCCAGGACTGGAACGGTCTCGAGGCAGCCGCCAAGAAGCTGACGACGGCCGACACGGTCGGCCTGTCGTTCGGTCTGGAGTATGCCCGAGCGGGCGTGTTCATGAATCAGGCCGGCGGCATGCTCGTCGACGGGGACAAGGTGAAGGCCGATAGCACCGAGAACGTCGACGGGCTGAAGTACCTCCAGAAACTGCACGACGAGGGTGTGCTGAAGTGGCCCTCCGAGATCGCGGCTGGCTGGTCCGGCGAGGCGCTCGGTGCCGGCAAGGCGGCCATGGTGATCGAGGGTCCGTGGATCAAGGGCATCAAGGGCGACTTCCCTAACACGAAGTATCAGGCCTACGAACTGCCGGCGGGTCCGAAGGGGAAGTCCACCTTCACCTTCACGAACTGCTGGGGCATTCCTGCGAACTCCAAGACCGCGGATTCTGCCGTCGACCTGGTGAAGTTCCTCACCTCCGACGAGCAGCAACTCGCCTTCGCCGACGCGTTCGGGGTCATCCCGTCGACCAAGTCGGGTGCGGAGGCTTACGCAAAGAAGTACCCCCAGAACGCCTCGTTCGTCGCCGGAGCCGACTACGCCGTCAGCCCCGTGAACTTCATCGGGTCGGCAACGGTCATCAGTGACTTCAACGCGCAGTTGGAATCGCTGGTGGGTGGTGACCCGAAGGCCATTCTGGGCAGCCTGCAGACCAACCTGCAGACCGCGCTGGATGCCGCTAACGCGAAGTAGCCGCACCGTCGCCTAGCGCGACACAACGAAGGTGGTGCCGGCCGCAAACGGCCGGCACCACCTCCCTGATTCCCGTAAGACATCAGTGTGAGGAGAGACAATGAGCAGAAACATCCGCGGCACGGAAGGCCGATACGGATGGGCGTTCGTTACCCCGGCGATCATCATCATCGGGCTGTTCCTCATCATTCCGATTGGGTTGGCGCTCTACGTCAGTTTCAGCAACTGGAACGGTCTCGGCTCGCCGATCGGCAACTCGACACTCGTGGGTGGCAAGAATTACGCCTCGGTGCTCGTGAACCCGGGGCTCGCGCAAAAGGATTTCGGCACATCCATCCGCAACAACATGTATTACGTGTTGCTCGTCGTGCCCCTGCAGACCGCGCTGGCGCTCTTCCTCGCGGTGCAGGTCAATCGACGGCTTCTCCGCGCGCGCGGCTTCTTCCGCACCGCCTTCTACTTTCCCGCGGTCACGAGTTCAGTCGCCATCACGACCATCTTCATTTTCCTGTTCACGGCATCGGGGGCTGTCAACACCCTGCTCGCCTACGTCGGAATCAATGGACCCAACTGGTTCGCCGACCCCAGCGGGCTCATCCACAACCTGCTCGCGGGTGTCGGGGTCAAGAGCGCACCACCGGCGCTCGCCGGGCCCGGGCCGCTGGGCCTCACCTGGTGGGATTGGGTGAGCGGACCCTCCGTGGCGATGTGCGTGCTGATTATCTTGGCGATCTTCACCACATCGGGCACGTTCATGCTGCTGTTCCTCGCGGCCCTGCAAGGCATCAGCGGGGAGATCGAAGAAGCCTCCATGGTGGACGGCGCCGGCCCGTTCCGCAAATTCTTCTCGGTGACGCTGCCGATGCTCAAGCCGACCCTGTTCACGGTGCTGACGCTCGGCTTGATCGGCACCTGGCAAGTGTTCGACCAGATCTACCTCACCGGAAAGGGCGCGCCGGGCAAGACCCTCCTCACCCCCGCCTTCCTCGCCTATGAGACGTCGTTCCGTGGGCTCAACTGGGGGCAGGGTGCCGCGATCTCCTTCGTCCTCTTCCTCATCATCGTGGGCCTGACCCTGTTACAGCGGTACGTTCTGCGGGATCGGGACCTCGGTCGCTCGGGAGTGCGCCGAACGCGCCGCAGGTCCAGCGAGTTCTACCGCGACGCCGCGCGGTCCAAGCGGGCCATCCCCGGCGCATCGACTGCAGGCGTATCTTCTGCCGACGCATCCTCGACATCGACCCCGACGGAGACCCGCTGATGACCACGCTCACGCCCCAAGCAGCAATACTCACCACGGACCCCATCCGAACCCCGCGACCGAGGAAGCGCGACACCACGGCACGCTTGAGGCTCGTGGCGATCGCCAGTTATGTGGTGCTTGCGATCCTCGCGCTCATCTACATCTACCCGTTCCTGGTCTCTGTGGCCGGCAGCCTCAAGACGGATGCCGACGCCACCCAGAATCCGCTCTCGCTCGTACCGCAGACCTGGAGCTGGGCCGCCTACGAGAAGCTGTTCACCTCTGTTCCGCTCCTGCTGTGGACGGCCAACTCCGCCATCGTCACCATCGTGGTGACGGCCTGCCGGGTGTTCTTCGATTCCCTCGCCGGATACGCTCTCTCACGCTTGCACTTCCGCGGGCGAGCCGTCGTCTTCGCGGGGATCATCGCGGTGATGGCGGTGCCGAATGTGGTGCTTCTGATTCCTCGGTTCCTGATCCTCAAGGAATTGGGCCTCTACGACACCTACGGCGGCATGATCATCCCCCTCATCATCGACGCGGGGGGCATCTTCATCATGAAGCAGTTCTTCGAATCGATTCCGGTCAGTGTGGAGGAGGCGGCTCGAATAGACGGGGCCGGCGTGTTCCGCACCTTCTGGACCGTCGTGCTGCCGATGGCCCGACCCGCCCTGATCACGTTGTTCATCCTGAGTTTCCAAGGCTCGTGGAACGAGTTCTCCCACTTCGTGATCTCACGGCAGAGCGCCAACCTGAACACCCTCACCACCGGCGTCGCCTCGCTGACGTCGGGGGAACTCGGCAGCGGGAACCAGTACCCCTTGCAGCTCGCGGCAGCGGTGATGATGTCGATCCCCGTGGCCGTGATGTTCTTCATCTTCCAACGCCGCATCATGAACACCACCGAGGGTGGCGAGAAGGGCTGAGGTCTGACCGGGTTTCTCGGAACGCCCGCTCAGAGAGCGTGAGCGAGCATCCGAATCAGCACGAAGGCGGCAGCGGCGGCTCCGATTCCGAACGTGAAGTTCGCGGCGCAGCTCAGGGCCGCCCGGGTAGCGTGACCGTCCTGCACCAGTTGGATCGTCTGGACGCTCAGCGTGCTGAAGGTCGTCAGGCCACCGCACAGACCCGTCACGATGATCAGCAGGATGCCGGGGTCGATCCCTCCGGCATCGGCCAGACCGATGCTCGCGCCGGCCACGGCACTTCCCACCACGTTGACCACCAGAACGCCCCAGGGAAACACCGCGCTCGCCCACAGCAGGGCGGCCGCGTAGCGCAGCACCGATCCGAGCGCACCGGCGGCCAAGACCGCTACCATCATCCAGCCGTTCATTCGTCGGCCAGGGAGGAGGTCGGCCCGCGCAGGGGGTTCGAGTGGGTGGGTCCACCACCGGCGGGCGGGCGCCCGCGGGCCCTCCGGCCGAGGCTCAGCCCGACCCAGGCACCGCCGAACCCGAGCACCGCACTGGTGACGAGGTAGGCCACCGCCAGCATCCCGGCGCCGCCCTCTGTCAGTACCACCATCGACACCGCGAGCGCAGAGAACGTCGTAAACGACCCGAGCAAGCCTGCTCCGAGCCCCGCGCGCACCCATGCCGGGGCTACGGGCCAGACCCGGGAGACGAGCATCCCCAACGCGAAGGCTCCCACCACGTTGACTACGAGGGTCGACGCAGGGAAGCCGCCTCGGGGGTCGGGCACAAGCAGATCGATTGTCAGGCGGGCGCCGGTTCCCAGCAGCCCCCCGACCACCACGGCTCCGAGTTCCCGCGCTGGCACCCGTTACTCCTTCTTGAAGATCGCAGAGGTCTCGCTCGGGTGAGTGGGGCTGAGTGCCTCGGGGGTGACGAGTTCGGAGGCTGTCGAATCCGCTGCTTCCGACGGTTCTGCGGCTGGCACGGTGGCTCGAGAATGTGACCGTGCCGCGGGCGCCATGGGCTTTCGCATAACGGGTCGCAGCGGTTCGCCGCGCCGATCCTGGCCGGGTAGGGGCCGCGATCGGCGGCCGTAGATGAGCGTCGACGAGTCCAGCAGCCACGGCACAAGGGCGATGACGACGCCGTGCACGAGCATGAGCTTGTGTCGGATGCGTCGGGCCTTGTGATTGTGGAGGAGGTTCTCCCACCAGTGCCCGACGATGAACTGCGGCGTGTACACCGTCACTACCTCGGAGCCCTGCTCTGCCCGACGCAGCTTGATGTACTTGGCCAGTGGCAGGCTGATATCACGGTAAGGGGATTCGAGGATGTGCAGTGGCACCGCGATATTCTGCTCGGCCCACGCCGATTCCAGCGCGTGCGTGGCTTGCTCGTCGATGGAAACGTGCACCGCTTCGATGCTCCGGTGCCGCGCGGCGATGGCGTAATCGAGCGCTTTGAGCACTGGCTTCTGCAGGCGCCCGACGAGCACGATCGCATGGTCGCCCTTCGCGCCGAACCGGGTTCTGGGGTCAGCCTCGATCTCCCGGTCCACGTCGCGGTAGTACCGGTGCACCCCGAACATGAGGGTGTACAAGATCGGCATGATGACGAAGACCAGCCACGCGCCGTGGGTGAATTTCGTGATGGTCACGATCACCAGCACACTCGCCGTCATCACAGCGCCGACACCGTTGATGAAGAGTCCCCGCCACACTGCTGGCCGGTCTTCGCAGCCGCCTTTGAGCATGCGCAACCAATGCCGCACCATGCCCGTCTGGCCGACGGTGAACGACAGGAACACCCCGATGATGTACAGCTGAATGAGCTGTGTGACGCTGGCCTGGTAGACGATGAGGATGACGGCGGCGACCACCGCGAGCGCGATGACCCCGTTCGAGAAGATGAGGCGATCGCCCCGCGTCGACAACGACTTGGGCGCGTAATTATCGGTCGCCAGAATCGATCCGAGCAGGGGGAACCCGTTGAAAGCCGTGTTGGCGGCCAACAGCAGAACCGCGGCGGTCGCCGCCTGGACGATGAAGAAGAAGACCGAGTTGTTGCCGAAGACGGATGACGCGAGTTGGGCCACGAGGCTGCGCTGGGGCACGGTTTCGCAACTGGCGAACCCGATGAGGTTGCAGGCGTCTTCGGCGTAGTGCACTCCGGCGATGAGAGCGAGACTGACGAGTCCGAGGAAGAGCAGGATCGCGGTGAGACCCATCGCAACGAGGGTCTTCTGCGCATTCTGCACCTTGGGCAGGCGGAAGGCGGGCACGCCGTTGGAGATTGCTTCGACGCCGGTCAGCGCCGCACACCCACTGGCGAATGATCGCAGGAGCAGCAGGACGATGGCGGCCTGGGTCAGGTTCGCCGCTTGCACCTCGTAGCCGGCGCTCTCGGCTACCGGAGCGTCACCGGCGAGGGTTCGCACCAGGCCCACGACGACCATCACCGCGATGCTTGCGATGAACAGGTAGGTCGGCACCGCGAACGCCTTGCTGGATTCCCGCACGCCGCGGAGGTTGACCGCAGCGAGGAGGATGATGAATCCGACCGCGATCTCTACGCGGAACGGGTTGAGATCGGGGATGGCGGAGATGATGTTGTCTACCCCGGAGGCGACCGAGACGGCCACCGTCATCACGTAGTCGACGAGAAGGGCCGAGGCAACGACCAGTCCGGCCTTCTCGCCCAGGTTTTTTCGGGCGACCTCGTAGTCGCCTCCGCCGCTCGGGTAGGCCTTGACGATCTGACGGTATGAGAGCACCACGACCGCCAGCAACGTCACGACCGCGAGTGCCACCCACGGGGCGAACGAGAGGAAGGCCAGGCCGCCGATCAGCAGGATCATCAGTAATTCCTGCGGGGCGTAAGCCACCGAGGAGAGCGGATCGCTGGCGAAGATCGGCAGCGCCAGATGCTTGGGCAGCAGCTGACCTTCGAGCTTCTCCGAGGCGAGAGGCTCACCGATCAGCCACCGCTTGGGCGACCGCCCGTCAACACTCACGGAGGGCGAGCCTACTCCTGCCTGGACAGGACGCAACTCGCGAACAAATGGAGATGCTCTCCGGGCAAAACCGGCTATGTCCCAGGGGCTGACTGTCGCCGCCGCGCCACAGAGATCATTCGGCGGAGAGTTCGCGCAGGTCGGAGAGCTCGAAGTAGGCCGCAGTGGTCCGCCGGGTCGCATACCGGGCGCGGAGCATGATGCCGAAGATGATCGGATGCGCCCGCCGCATGATGCTCTGCGCGCCCAGCGCCTCATCGCCGTGGAGACGCCGTGCCGTGGCTGCGGCGAAGCCACTCGTCGCCTCGCCGCGGAAGGTGGATGCGGCGACCTGCACACCGGGGAAATTGCGGATCCGTTTGACTTTGGCGGTCGCGGCATCCGTCATGAAGACCGCTCCCGGTGCCGACTCGACCATGGTGACCGCGGTCGACACCCAGCTACCGTCCCGTTTCTGGGTCTGGAGGAGTGTCGCTTGCCAGCCGATCAGCGCGCTCCAGCTGGGGTTGGGCATGATCAGTCCTCGACGGGTCCAAGCGGTCTGTGGTCGCATCGAGCTTACGCATCTCGGGCACGCGCAACAGCGGCAGGGTGACCCCGACCATCGGCCCGATCAGCAGTGCGAATGCGAGGGTCCCGATGCCTACGGTACCGCCGAGCAGCCACCCGCTACCGAGAACGGTCACTTCGATCGCGGTGCGCACGGCCCAGATCGGCCACCCGGACCGTCGGTGGATGCCCGTCATGAGCCCGTCCCGCGGGCCCGGACCGAACCGTGCTCCGATGTAGAGCCCCGTGGCGACGGCGAGAACCATCAGCCCTCCGGCCAGAAGCGCGATCCGCGGCGCCAGATCGCTGGGCGTCGGGATGATGAGCAAACCCACCTCGACGCTCGGGCCGATGAGCAGCACGTTGACGACCGTGCCGATGCCCGGTCGTTGGCGAATCGGAATCCACAGCAACAACACCAGGGCACCGATCAGGATCGTGATGAGGCCGAACCCCCAGCCCGTGTGAACGGCGAGACCCTGGGTCAGAACGTCCCACGGCGAAACCCCGAGCCCGGCCCGGATCATCATGGCGATCGCGACGCCGAACAGGAACAGCCCGACGACGAGTTGCATCACCCGCCGCGCCATCGATGCGCCGGTGGTGGATGTCATGAAGTCGTGCCCCCGGAGCGCCGGTCTGTTCAAACCGATTGCCATGGGAGCATCCAATTCTAAGATTGGCCTTCTTGCAAGAGACCGATATCGGTACGGCGCACTGGTGAACACCCTGTCGGCCTGAGTCCCGTCATAGGCGAATCCCTGGCAGGCTCATCCCGCCGGCGACTAATTCCCTGCCGGTTCATCCCGCCCGAGTACGGGGCCGCCCAGTCGACGACGGATAATCGTTTAGGAGGCGCGGCACGTGCGTGATCCGCACGTCCTTCGTAACCGCCTACGTTCACCGCAGAGAGCATCCCGTGCACCTACTTTCCGTCTTCAGCCTCCGCAACCGCGCCCTGATCGCGCTCGTCACCGTGGTGATCGGGGTGTTCGGCGGTATCGCGTTGACCAGCCTCAAGCAGGAGCTCATCCCGAGCCTGTCGTTGCCGCAGATCTTCATCATCACCCGCTACCCGGGGGCCTCCCCGGCGGTAGTCGATAAGGATGTCTCGACGCCGATCGAGGGGGCGATCCAGGGCGTCGCGGGGCTCGAGTCCACGACCGCCACCTCGAGCGCCAACATCTCGCAGGTGACCGCCTCATTCCAGTACGGCACCAACATCGCCACCGCGGAGCAGAAAGTGCAACTGGCGATCAATCGGATCCAGGGATTGCCAGCCTCGGCCGATACCCAGGTGCTGACGTTCAATTTCTCGGATCTGCCGGTCATCCAGGTCGCCGTGACGAGCGATCTCGCGCCCAATGACCTGTCGGCAAAACTCGAGAGTTCCACCATCGTTGCGATCAAGAAACTCGAGGGTGTCAGCGACGCCAGCCTCTTGGGAACCACCGCGCAGCGCATCGTGATCACCCCCGACCCAGCGAAGCTCTTCGGTAACGGCCTGAGCAACAAGTCGATCCGGGATGCCCTCGACGCCAATGGCGTGCTGCTGCCGGCGGGGCAGATCACCGAGAACGACAAGACCCTCACCGTGCAGGCTGGTGCTCGCATCACCTCTGCAGAGGAGGTAGGAGCGCTACCGCTACTCGGCGGTTCGAGTCGGGATGTCGTGACCATCGCCGACATCGGCACCGTCGCCATCACCGATGACCCCGTCACGGGAATCTCCCGCATCAATGGGCAGCCGGCCCTCACCCTTGCGATCACCAAGACCCCGGCTGGCAACACGGTGGCGGTCTCCCGCGAGGTGCGCAACCTCATCCCGGAGCTGGAGAAGTCGCTCGGGTCCAACACCAAATTCGTGATCGCCTTCGACCAGGCTCCCTTCATCGAGGAGTCGATCAACAGCCTCGCAACCGAAGGGCTGCTCGGGCTCGCCTTCGCCGTGATCGTGATCCTGCTGTTCCTGTTGTCGATTCGATCCACCCTCGTGACCGCGATCTCGATTCCGGCCTCGGTGCTCATCACCTTCATCGGAATGCAGGCCGCGGGCTACACCCTGAACATCATCACGCTCGGCGCCCTGACCATCGCGATCGGGCGGGTGGTGGATGACTCCATCGTCGTCATCGAGAACATCAAGCGCCATATTGGTCTGGGTGAGGAGAAACTTCCCGCCATCCTGACCGCCGTTCGCGAGGTCGCTGGGGCGGTCACCGCGTCGACCCTCACCACGGTGGCGGTCTTCCTGCCGATCGCCCTGGTCGGCGACATCACCGGCGAGCTCTTCCGGCCGTTCGCGTTGACCGTCACGATCGCTCTCGCGGCATCCCTCTTCGTCTCCCTGACGATCGTGCCCGTGCTCGCCTACTGGTTCCTCGGCAAGACGAAGGCCACTGTCACCGCGCGCGGGGCGGAAACCAACGAGCTGGAGCACCCCACCCGACTGCAGCGAGCGTACCTGCCGGTTATCCATTGGACGCTCAAGAGGCCCATCGCGACCATTCTCGCAGCGGTTCTCATTCTCGGCGGAACCGTCGCGCTGCTCCCGCTCATGAAGACCAACTTCATCGGCAACAGCGGTCAGAACACACTGACCGTGACGCAGACCCTGCCGCTCGGCGCAAGCTTGACCGCCCGCGACACCGCGGCGAAGAAGGTGGAGGACGTTCTGCTGGGCATCGATGGAGTCAAGACGGTGCAGCTCTCCATCGGATCGAACGGCAGTTCCCTGCGGGCGGCCTTCCAGGGCATCGGCAACTCGACCTTCTCTCTGACGACGGATGCCAAGGCCGACCAAGAGGCGCTGAAGGCCAGCATTCGAGACGCGGTCGGTGCCATCCCGGATGCGGGCGA
>Ga0209100_1000386_pt1 | contig 40038 bp, 69 predicted proteins | sample lystaG_FD_185480 | JGI IMG/M metagenome (GOLD analysis project Ga0209100, IMG submission 185480) | Glacier valley bacterial and archeal communities from Borup Fiord, Nunavut, Canada, to study Microbial Dark Matter (Phase II) -... | ecosystem: Environmental > Aquatic > Freshwater > Ice > Glacier ... | reverse complement strand
ACAACGATTTACCAATTAATAAAAAATAGGAGGAATAAGAAAATGAAAACATATAAGGAACTATGGATTGAAAAATATCCAGATAGAGATTTTGAAACTTCTGGCTGTAGGGATAACGAATTTAAAATAAATCAAGATATTCTTTGCGGTGACGAAAGATGTAAAGATTGTTGGAATAAAAATTCAGAAAGTGAGGAAAAGGATAAATGAAACGTAAATGTGCAAAGTGTAAAAAGCCGTGGCATAACGTAAAAAGTAAAAACGGAATGAGCATTTGCCCTTTCAATAAAAATAAACCGCTTCTCTGCGAGAGAAACGGCTAAGCAAAAATATACTAAATAAATTATACACTAACAAAATAGCAAAGTCAAGGAAGTGGAATAAATGATTTTAAAGGAATTTATCGACGAATATATAAAAATAATTAAAACAGATGGAATAGTTAGCAAAATTGAATTGATTGATATGATGAAATTAGATGAAGCATTATCAGGTGATAATAAAAAAGATGAAATTTTAAGCAAACTGGCAGATAAGATTTTAAATAATATTTTCGCTAAAATCGAACTTAAAGAGCTTAAGAAACCTAAAATTAAAATTGACAGGATGGCATTATACAATCAAGGATTAAGTGATTATGCAATATCGGAAATCGAAGGTGTTTATCCCTCAACAATCTGGCATTGGCGCAATGTGAATATTTTACAATCAAACGAAAGGCTTCAAAGGGCTGAACTTGATAAAAAGAGAATGAAATTTTATAAGCAAGGATTAGATGATGATGAAATTGCTAAAAAAATATATGCGACTAGGACAAGTATATATAAATGGAGAGTTAGAAACAGTTTACCAATCAATAAAAAAATAGGAGGAACAAACAAATGAAATATAAAGTTGGAGATAAAGTAAGAATAGCATCAAAGAGAACAGGTTACATGAATAGCGAAGGAAAGATGGATAAGTATTTGAAAACTATTATGACAATCAAAAGTGAACTTTGTAACCGTTACGCAATGGAAGAAGACTGCGGTGTATGGTTTTGGAATGATGAAATGATAGAAGGACTACAGAAAGGAAACGAGCAAATGAAAACTATGACTTTAGAAGAATTGAAGAAAAGAGGACTTGAGAAGGGTGACGTTTATTTCTTAGAACATGAATATTCTGATTTTAACGGTTGGTATCTGGTAATGAGTAATGATTTAAATATAGGACTGAACGCTGTATGTAAGGGCGCTTTTGGAGAAAGCGAAGCGTCGGCAGCTTGTTTGAAAATTACAAAAATAATCAAGACGGAAGATTTTTCAAAATGTCGTTATAAAAGAGATGTTTCTGCTTTTTTTAAGTCATTTAATGAATCTTTAGTAAAAGATATTGTTACTCACATAAAATCAGAGGTAAAAATGGCTAAATACGTTCATGCGGTACATTTTGGAAATTCTAAATCTTATACATGGAGAATTCCAGAGAAGTTAGAAAACATCATTTTTGAAGCTGGAGATATTGTTGAAGTTAATACTAAAAACGGAAAACAATATGTTGAAGTAAGAGAAACGGCAGAATGTGAATATGACGAAAGAACCAAGGAAGTTGTAAGGCTAATAAAAACAAATGTTTTACCATTTTAGGAGGGAAACAATGAATAGATGCATGGATTGCGAATGTATTTTTAACAAAGTTGAAGTTATCAAAACTAGCTTAGGGGATATGAGCGTATGCCCTGCGTGCGGCTCGACAGACTACGAAGAAGCTTTTAAATGCTCGATATGCGGTAGTTATAAATTTGGTGAAGATATATGCAAAGATATTTGTTACAAGTGTGCAAAGGCAGAATATACCGACAGACGAGGGCTTAAATTCATAGACAATCATAAAGAGTTTTATTTAGAGCATAGAGGAATATATGAAGTTGAAGCAGAAGAAGAAGTTGAATTGATTGAGGATTTACGAGAACTTTATCTTAGCAGAGTAGATATGGATAGTGACTGTAATAAGCAACTTAAACACTTAAAAGAATATATTTTTAAGGATATGGATAGTTGGATTGAATTTCTAAAGGAGGAAATATAAATGAACAAAATTAATTTTATACAAATGTTAGCAAATGATATTGAAGAAGAACAAGAATATATAAAAGAATATCAAGAAGCTGAAAGAAAATATGAAGCAGATAAAAAAGAGCAAGGTAAAAATTTCAACTATTGGGATAGTCAATATAGTAGCATGAAAAATCCATCAAAACAGAAAATCAAAGATGATGTAAAAATGATTAGAAGATTAGCGCTTGAAATCTCTAAGGAGGAAATATAAATGATTAATAAAATTTGTAGTTTGAAAGATGGTAGAAAGGGGAAATGTATCGGTCAGCTTGAAAAAGGCGAATATATTTTAATTAGCGGGAAAGGCGGACAAGTTTCATTTTTTAATAAAAGTGATATAAAAGAGGAACCCAAATGTTAATACGTTCACAAAATAAAGACATGTTGTTCGATTACCAAAATGCATATATAGATAGAGTTGGTGCATGTTTATACTTAAATCCTTATTCAATAGATATGACAAATAGTGGAATTTGTTTAGGCTGCTATTCAACAAAGGAAAAAGCATTGAAAGTATTAGATTACACTAGTAATGCGTACGCTGAATGTCAAGCTAAATACGGTGGAATGGTGGAATATAAATATTTGGTATTTGAAATGCCACAAGAGGAGGAAATATAGATGAGCGAAGTAAAAGAATTGAATTTATATCAAAAAATAAGCAGAGTAATGCAAGATATCGAATACCTTGCAAAGGATGATAAGGTCAGCACTAGTAAAACAGAATCATACAAAGCCGTTTCGGAAGAAAAAGTTACTTCATCAGTCAGGACTTCACTAATTAGCAACGGATTAGTTATATTACCGATAGAGCAGCACACGGAAGAAATATTTACAGAATACGAAAAAGAAGCGTACGGAAAAGTTGAAAAGAAGCAGAGATTGCTAACGAGGGTTGACGTGAAGTACAAGATTGTCAATATTAGTAAGCCGACAGAATTTGAAATACTTGCATCATCAGGAAGTGGAGTTGATTCGCAAGACAAGGGAGTAGGCAAGGCAATGACTTACTCTTATAAATATATGTTATTGAGAACTTTTGCAATTCCTACAGGTGAGGATCCAGACAAGATAAGTTCGCAAGAATTAGAAGAAAAAAGCACAGTAACACAAGACAAAAATAAACCTACGCAACAAACAAAACCTATACAACAAGAACCTACACAAGAGCAAACAGAAGCTGTTAAAGCTAGAGCAATTAGCAAAGTACAATTTGAATCACTGCAAGCTGAACTTGATAGGACAGGTTATAAATCAACAGCAATTTGTAAGCATTATAAAATTGCAGCTATAAAAGATTTGACAATGGAACAGTGGGCGGATGCGATGAAGAGTTTAGAAAAAGTTAAAACTAAAGTACAAACAGACTTAGGATTATAGGAGGAAATATGGAAGTTAAAATATTACAAGAGAGTTTACCTATCATACAAATAAATTTTGAGGAAATGAAAACAGCATTAACAGAAACATTGGAAGGTTACAGAAATATTGTTGTAACAGAAGAAACATTGAAAGTATGCAAAGAATCACAAAAGGAATTAGCAAGTACGAGAGTTACGCTTGACAATTATAGAAAGGATAAGAAAAAAACATTATCTAAACCTATCACAGAGTTTGAAAATCAATGCAAGGAATTAATTGCACTGGTCGAAGAAGCAGAACAACCTATAAAAGATGGAATTAAAGTATTTGACGATTTAAAAAGAGAAGAAAAACACAATGTAGCATTGAGAATTATTCAAGAAGTTGTTCAGGAGCAAGAGCTTAACGAAAAATATGCATCACAATTAATAATTATAGATAAGTATTGCAATTTAACAGCAAAGGAATCAGAGGTCAAAGAAGATTTAACAAGTAAAGCAATGACACTAAAAGTTGAACAAGACAGAGAAGCTGAGCTTATCGAAATTATCAAAGATGCAATTGAATCAGAGAACGAGAGAATTAATAGCAAAATGAAATTTGAGGACTTTAAAAGATATATTGACAGAAATATGTCGGCTAAAGATGTTATAGCAGAAATTAAATTAAGAGCAGCTAATATTTACAGAGCAGAGAATCCACCAAAAATAGAACCAATAATAGAAATCATACCAGAACCAGAACCAATATTCGAAACAGTACCAGAGCCGATATTCGAGCCTATAGAGAAGGAAATAATTGAGCAGAAGTATTATGCTAACTATAAGATAACAGGTGAATTAAGGCAACTTAGGGGTGTGTCGGACTACTTGAAAGCTAATGATATAAATTATGAAGTAGGAGGACAAGGCAGGATATGAGAAAACCCTCAATATTGCAAGATGTAAAAGAATGCTATTTAACAGGCAGAACTGACAACTTGCATACCCATCATATATTCTTTGGCACAGGGAATAAAAAAGTATCTGACGAGAATGGTTTTTGGGTATGGCTCACAGGAAAATATCATAATCAAGACAGTGGAATTAGCGTTCACCACAATAGATATTTTGATTTGACTTTAAAAATGAAATGTCAAGCGAAGTTTGAAGAAATGCACAGTAGGGAAGAATTTATAAAACTTATTGGAAGAAATTACTTGTAGGTGATGATATGGAATTAACATTTACTAAAGGTAAAATTACAAGAGAATTCAACGGAAACTTCAACGTCATGTTTGAAGTTTCCAAACAACAGCAAAATGATATAGAAGCATTAAATGAGCTTTTAAGTAACGATAAAATTAAAGAAGCTAAGATATGTAACAAGAAGAAAAAACGCTCGTTAGATTCAAATGCGTACGCGTGGAAACTTGTAACTGAAATGGCAAATGTATTACGGTCTAGCAAAGACGAAGTATATCTATCTATGTTGAAAAGATACGGACAGAGCAGCATTGTATCCGTTCAAGATGAAGCTGTTTCAATATTTATGAAGTCAGTAAAATATGCTGAAGAGTTTGGACATGGAATGGTAAACGGAAAATCATTTACACATATAAAAGTGTTTATGGGAAGTAGTGAGTATGACACAAAAGAAATGTCAATTTTGATTGATGGAATAGTGAGCGAATGTAAGGAATTAAAGATATCAACACTTACTCCAGCGGAAATTGAAATGATGAAAGGAGCGTGGACATTATAGCGGAACGTAGGATGTTTGCTAAAACAATAATGGATAGTGATGCATTTTTAGATATGCCGCTATCAACACAAGCTTTATATTTCCACTTATCAATGAGAGCTGATGATGATGGGTTTATAAATAATCCTAAGAAGATTCAACGAATGATAGGTTGTGCTGACGATGATTTCAAATTACTGATTATGAAAAAATTCATCATACCTTTTGAAAGTGGAATTGTAGTTATAAAACATTGGAAAATACACAATTATATACAAAAAGACAGATATAAACCTACTATATATCAAGAAGAAATACAAAAATTGGATACTAAAAAAAACGGAACTTACACAATGAAAAAAGCTATTCCAGCATTATCGGATACAGAATGTATACAGAATGGTGACAGTTTGGAAGCACAGGTTAGGTTAGGTAAGGTTAGGTTAGAGTTAGGTAAGGATAGTATAGATAAGATATATAGTCCTGTAGTTGATTATCTAAATCTTAAATGTAATACAAAATACAAAACATCTTCTGCTAAAACAAAATCACTAATAGATGCAAGAGTAAACGATAAATTTACATTAGAGGATTTTAAAAAGGTTATAGATATAAAATCGGCTGAATGGCTGAAAACAGAAATGGAAAAATATCTAAGGCCTGAGACGCTGTTTGGAACAAAATTTGAAAGCTACCTTAATCAGAAGGTAGCAGTCAAACAGCCACAAACTACTAAGCCTAATAAATTTCATAATTTTGAAGGTAAAATGGCAGGTTTGGGCGAAAGTAAATTAGAGGAAATAGCACGTAGAAATCAAGAAAAATTTAAAAAGCGAGGTGATTGTGATGAAAGCAATATTTAGTAATTCAACTATAAAAGTATGGTTTAAAACTCTATCAACTTCAAGAAATTTTTATAACACAACAGAGATAATTCAAGAGGGCAATGCAGTTTTAATTAAAATATCAAATGGAGACCAACACTTATTGAATTTCGAAAATGTAAATATGATAGAGGAAATTGACACAGACAGCAACATAGACAAGAAGATGATGGAGCTAAAAGAGAAGTTTAAAAATAACTACTAACTAGGAGAAATAATGGAACTATATCATGACCATTTCCAAAACTACAAAAAGCAAAACATTCCAAAAGCACAACTAATAATTGCAGATATCCCATATAACTATAAAAAATAAACCCACAAAATTAATTGTGGGCGGCATATTCTTTAAGAATTTTAATTATTAAATTATTTAAACTCCTATCATCTCTTACGGCAAGTTGCTCTAATTTGGTTTTTAGTTCTTTAGGAATAGTAATTAAAGTTCTTATATTCATTTTTGAAACAGCCATATATATCAACTCCTTAATAGGATAATAACACAATTTTTAAATGATGTCAATATGTTTGCAAAGTGTTGACATGGTGATATCACTATGATATAATAAATATATGAAATATATGGAGGTACATTATGAGAAAACAAGATTTAATAGGTAAAAAATTTGGAAAGTTAACCGTTATAAAAGAGGGCGAAAATAAAGGTAAAAACACTACCTGGATATGCAAGTGTGATTGCGGCGAAGAAAAAACGATTTTGGCTTATAATTTAACATCTGGGAAAAGTAAAAGTTGTGGTTGTGTAAGAGGTGAAAAATTAGGTAATTTAGTAAGAACCCATGGTTTTTCAAACACACGGTTATATCATATATACAAAGGCATAAAACAAAGATGCCACAATGAAAACAATCCAGCTTATATGTATTACGGCGGAAAAGGTGTGTCAATATGCAATGAATGGAATTGTGATTATTTGAAATTTAAGGAATGGTCATTAAATAATAATTATGACGAATTTGTTTCGATTGATAGAATAAACCCAGACGGAAACTATTGTCCTGAAAATTGCAGGTGGGTAAGCATGCAAAAACAGCAGAACAATAAGCTAAACAGCATGTTTGTAACCATAGGAGACGATAAACTCACTATTGCAGAATGGGCAGACAAAAGCAAAACAAATAAGCAAACATTGTATAGTAAATTTTATAGATTGATTACACAATTAGGCTTAGAAAACAAAGATATTATAGAGTTTGAAATAAAATATAGGAGGTAATATGGAACTTTACAGAGACCACTTTCAGAACTATAAAAGATATAGTTTGCCTAAAGCACAACTAGTTATAGCAGATATTCCTTATAATATTTCCACAAATGCTTATGCTTCTAATCCGAGTTGGTATAAAGACGGCGACAATAAAAACGGTGAAAGCAACTTAGCAAAGACAACTTTCTTCGACACTGACAACGATTTTAAAATACCAGAGTTTATGCACTTTGTCAGCACAATGTTAAAAAAAGAACCAAAAGAGACAGGACAAGCGGGTTGCATGATTGTATTTTGCGAGTTTGAACAGCAATTTATGTTGATAGAAAAAGGTAAGGAATACGGCTTTAATCATTACATCAATCTTGTGTTTAGAAAAAACTATTCAGCTCAGGTATTAAAAGCAAACATGAAAGTTGTAGGAAATTGCGAATATGCAGTGCTTTTATACAGAGAGAAATTACCTAAATTTAACAACGAAAGAAAGATGATATTTAATTGCATGGATTATGAGAGAGATAACGAAACGCCTAAAATACATCCTACACAGAAAAGCATAAAAGTAATTAAGAAACTTATATCAATATTTACAGACGTTGGGGACGTTGTAATAGACCCATGCGCAGGTAGTGGGGTAACATTACTTGCGGCTGAAATGTTAGGAAGAAAATCATATGGGTTTGAAATTAAAAAACAATATGTTGATGATTTTAATTCTAAGTTAGCAAACAATATTCAAATATCTATGCTTCAGCAAGAATTTGAACAGATAAAAGCAAATAAGCTCATTTTAGGAGGAACCTATGGAATTAAAACTAAATAGTTTCTACAATATGGATTGTGTGGATGGCATGAGATTAATTATAGATAAAACCGTTGATTGCTGTGTCACCTCACCACCATATTGGGGATTGAGAGATTATGGAGTAGATGGACAACTAGGGTTAGAAGATACTCCTGAGCAATACGTAGATAATTTAGTTACTGTTTTTAAAGAGGTCAAGAGGGTTTTAAAAGATGACGGTACACTGTGGCTTAATTTGGGTGATAGTTATACAGGCAGTGGAAAAGGTTCGTGGAGTAATAACCAAAAGCAAAAAGAAGTATATGTACCAAATAAAAATAGTTCTCAGTGTAAGATGCCTAAAATACCAGCAAATCTTAAGCGAAAAGAATTAGTTGGTATTCCATGGAGAGTAGCATTTGCACTGCAGTCAGATGGATGGTATTTAAGACAAGATATTATTTGGGCCAAACCTAATCCAATGCCTGAAAGTGTAAAAGATAGATGTACTAAAAGTCATGAATATATTTTTTTACTTTCAAAATCACCGAAATATTATTTCAATGCAGAAGCAATTTCTGAACCTGTCGCAAATAGCACAGTTAAGCGATTACAACAAGATATTGAGAATCAAAAAGGTTCTAACAGGGTATATGGAAAAACAAACGGAGTTATGAAGGCAGTTGCGCCGAGATATGGTGGAAATAAATATACTGCAAATCCAGAAATTTTTAATCGAACTAAATCAGGAAATGCATATGATTTTCACGAGAAACGAAATAAAAGAGATGTTTGGATTGTATCTACAAAGCCATTTAAAGAAGCACATTTTGCAACATTTCCGTTAGAATTAATAGAGCCTTGTATATTAGCTGGTTGTAAAGAGAAAGGAATTGTTTTAGATCCGTTCATGGGAAGTGGTACTGTCGCATTAGCTTCAATAAAACATAATAAAAATTTCATTGGATTTGAATTAAACAAAGAATATTGCAATATGGCAGAAAAAAGACTTAAAGAAGAAAAAGCTCAAATAAGTTTATTTGAGAGGTCTATATGAACAAATGTATAAATTGCCCTGAAAGAAAATTAGCTTGCCACGACACTTGCGAAGACTATAGAAAATTTAAAATAGAGCGTGAACTTGCAAATCAAAAGTATAAAAGTTTTATGGACGGATTGGGCTGGAATGGAAATTTAAGATTTCAAATGAAAAGGGGATAGAAATGAAAATATTAAAAAGAATTTGGAGTTTTGATAAACGAGATATGAAACACATAGGTTGGCTGTTTAAAAATTTATTTAAACAATTCTTTATTGGAATTGCCACAGGTGATATGCATGAATTTATTGAGACATGGTGGTGGATTAAAATACATTGTACTTATGATAGTAAAAAAATAAAAAAAGGATAGGAAATGGAATTTTCAGGAGGTAGAAGAATGAACAGAGAAGAATTATTAAAAGTAGCAAAGCCAATATTGTTTAACACAGAAATGACAAAAGCACTGTTGGACGGAAGAAAAACGGTTACAAGAAGAGTTATAAAGCCACAGCCAGACGAAAAACATCAATCTCAACTCGGATTTGTTACTAGTAGTACAGATAGTAAAAATACAGGTTTTTATGGTTGGGGAATTGATTCATACGGAGGACATATTCAATATGCTAAACCTCGTTACAAAGTTGGAGATATTCTCTGGGTTAGGGAAACATGGTGTGAAAGTAGGGGCAGATACTATTACAAAGCAGATAATATTTGCACAGGATGCACAGAAGATGGAACTTGCTTACCAAAAGGTGTTGAAAAACATATCACTTGCAAATTATGTGAGGATAGAGACGGGTTTATTAAGTGGCATCCATCAATCCATATGTCAAAGTCAGCAGCAAGAATATTTCTAAAAGTTATAAATGTTAGAGTTGAACAAATAAAAGATATAACAGAGAAACAGGCTTTAGCAGAAGGATTTACTAATAGAGCAGAATTTTTAGAAACAATTTTTAAGATATATCCAGATTGCACAGGAGAAAGTTATTTATGGGTTATAGAGTTTGAAAGGGTGGAGGAAAAACAATGAATAATGTTGTACTTATTGGAAGGTTATGCAAGGATCCTGAACTAAAATTTATACCAGCTACAGGAATGGCGGTAACAAAAATGAGTTTAGCTGTTGATAAGGATTTATTTGGAGACAAGAAACAAGAGGCCATTAAGCAGAGTAAGCCAACAGCAGATTTTATTTATATAACCGTCTTTGGTAAGATAGCAGAAAATTGTGCTAATTATCTTGCAAAAGGAAAACAATGCGCAGTACACGGCAGAATATCAACAGGAAGTTACACAAAAGATGATGGAAGCAAGGTTTATACAACTGATGTTATAGCGGATAAAGTAGAGTTTATAGGTAGCAAAACAGAGGGACAGGCTAAGCCACAAGAAAATAATTTAGACGATTTTCCAGATGATGGTGAAGATATATTCCAGCCAGTAGATGACGATTTAGAAAATGAAATACCTTTTTAGCTGTAATTTCAACGAATATGTAAAATAAGGAGCATTATATGGGATATACACACGGAATAAAATGGACAGATGAAAAAGTAAAGGATGAATTAGAAAAAGTAATAAAAGCTCTTAATTTAAACAGGATGCCTTCAAGAAGTGAAATAGAAAAAGTCATGCAGTCGGCTTCTTTGACTGGACATATATCTAAAACTGGAGGTTTTAAGAATTGGGCTGAAAAATTAAATCTTTATATAAAAGATTCAGAAACTAAATTAGGAAGAGAATACGAAACAAGAACAGCCGAATTGTTAAAAACTAAAGGTTACGAAGTAGAAAGAATGTCAATGAAACATCCATACGACCTACTTGTAAATTTAAATATAAAAATTGATGTTAAAGTATCAAATCTGTATAGAGGTCCAAAAGGTGAATTTCATACCTTTAATTTAGAAAAATATAATCATAATTGCGATTTGTTTATCTGTGTATGTGTAACGGATGAAGAAATTAAGAAAGTGTTAGTTATACCATCAAAGTTCATAATGGGAATAAGCCAATTAAGCGTTGGTAGTACAAGCATATACGATGTATTCAAAGATAGATATGATTATATAGAAAAGTACGATAGTTTCTACAATAAACTAGATTACAACTTATAAACATTGAAATACCAATAAATAATGGAGTTGTCAAGTATTCCTTGATAGCTCCTAAACGGAGGAATAATGAGAGAACTTATAATTGATTCGTTTGCGGGCGGAGGTGGTGCCAGTACAGGAATAGAAATGGCAATAGGGCGTTCGGTGGACATAGCCATCAATCATGATGAAATGGCAATAAAAATGCATGAAGTTAATCATCCCAACACAAAACATTACATCGAAAATGTGTGGGATATAGACCCATTACAAGCGACACAAGGACAACTTGTAGGATTAATGTGGGCATCACCTGATTGCAAACACTTTTCAAAAGCTAAAGGCGGTAAGCCAGTAGACAAAAATGTTCGAGGATTAGCGTGGGTAGTTGTTAAGTGGGCGAAAGCAGTTCATCCAAGGATAATAATTCTTGAAAATGTTGAGGAATTTCAAACCTGGGGACCATTAATTACAGATGATAAAGGCGACTTATATCCAGACCCAAATAAAAAAGGAGAGACGTTTCATTTATTTATTAAAGCACTTGAAAAACAAGGCTATAAAGTATCATTTAGAGAATTACGAGCATGTGATTATGGAGCTCCAACAACAAGAAAAAGATTCTTTATGATAGCAAGATGCGACGGCAAACAAATTATATGGCCTGAACCAACTCATGGAAATCCAGAAGGTATTGAAGTTAGATGCGGATTGTTAAAGCCATGGAGAACGGCAGCAGAGTGTATTGATTGGAGCATATCTTGTCCTAGTATCTTTACCAGAAAGAAACCATTAGCAGAAAACACACTTGAAAGAATAGCAAAAGGAATAAGAAAATTTGTTACAGAGGCAGATAAGCCATTTGTGCTAGATGAAAAAGCAATGTTCTTACAGCATTACTACACAGCTCAGGGAGAAGAGATAAGGGGAAGTGGTCTTGATGAACCAATAGCAACAATACCAACTGCAAATAGATTCGGATTAGTTACAGCTTTTATAAGTAAATATTATGCCGGAACATATGAAGGGGCAGGAAGCAATTTAGAAGAACCACTTCATACCCTGACAACCAAAGACCATCAGGCGCTTATAACAGCATTTATTAGCAGACAGTTTCATACTTCAACAGGACACGAGTTGAATAAACCATTAGCAACTTCAACAACAGTAAATAAATCGAATTTAGTAACAGCATTTTTATTGAAATACTATGGTGCTGACATAGGACAAACAATTAACAGTCCGTTGCATACCATTACTACTAAAGATAGATTTGGACTTGTAACAATTAAGGGTGAGGATTATCAAATTATTGACATAGGTATGAGAATGTTGAAACCGCACGAATTATTTAAGGCACAGGGATTTCCCGATGATTACATAATTAATAGGGATAGCAACGGCAATCCATACCCAACCACAGAACAAACTGCAAAGTGCGGTAATAGTGTTTGTCCTCCATTAGCAAAGGCATTAGTAGAAGCCAATTATCAAGAAGAAAATATTGAAAATGTAGCAGTTTAGGAGATGATTAAATGAAAATAGTACAAAGATATAAATGCAGCTATTGCCAGAAGCTAACAGTCAAACAGGAAACTATGGAAAAACACGAAAAAGAATGCAGGCATAACCCTATCGGTAAAAACTGTTACATGTGCGTTAATGCTTACGAGGGTGATTATGATAATAGTGAATACTCAACCATTCGAAATGCGCCAATATGCGCATATAACGAAGAAATATTGACACCTCATGATGCTTTAAAATGTGAGGGATTCGTTAGAAGCAACGATATGTATTATTTGCGAAGTGAAGATAGCGAATTTCCATGTAATAAGGAGCGTGATTAAATGCAATATAAAAAATCTAAGTACAGCAACAAGAAAACAGAAATTGACGGAGTGGTATTCGACAGTTTTAAAGAAGGCAACAGATATAAAGAATTAATCTTATTGCAAAGGGCAGGAGAAATAGAAGATTTGAAAATACAAGTACCTTTTGAGTTAATACCAAAACAAAAAGGTGAAAGAGCAGTAAAGTATATAGCGGATTTTGTCTATTATGACAACAAAAAACAGCAGATGATTGTTGAAGATGTTAAAAGTATTGCTACTAAAACAAAAGATTACATCATAAAACGAAAACTGATGAAGCAAATTTATCCGCAGTTTGAATTTATCGAATCATAGCATGGACATAAAGGACGTAAAACGAACAATAACGGATAAAAAAATAGTACAGTACGATAATGCAGATTATATTGTAACAGCGTGCATACTACGATTAAGGGGCGGTACATGGCAATACACGCTAGAGTTACAAGATTTGAAAGCTAATAATAGCGTGGTAATTGTCGAAATTGAGAAAGTGGAGGTAGATATATGAGTAATCTACAATTAATACTAAATTTCATGGGAGAGCATCCATTCTTATCATTTTTATTAGCTTGGTGCATCTTTTCTTGGACACCTATAAAGATAATACATAACTATGATAAAAAGGACGGTGATTAATATGATATGTCCATTTTGTAAAAATTATTTTACCGTAGTGATTGACAGTAGAGAAACCGAAGATGGAACACAGACAAAACGTAAAAGAAAGTGCCTAAAATGTGAAAAGAAATTTATTACATACGAAGTAAAAGAAGAGACATCGGAGGATAAATGAATGAGCAATAGAATAGAAAAATCAAATTTTAAATTAATTGAATCAGAATTATATTGCTACAACGAAACTAAAAAAGAACTCGAACAACTAGAAGAGGAAATACTAGAGGGCAGTACATTTCAAGAGGTATGCGTACAAAGCGGAACAACGGGAGATACAACAGCAAACAAAGCGGTTAAGCTAATAAGCAGCAAGGCGATAATGGAGTGTGAGCGTAGGATAAAAGCTATTGACAAAACGTTGTTTATATTACAACAAAACGAGACGAAGCTGAGAATGTTACAGATGAAATACTTTGAACGCAGATATACAGATACAGGAATTATGAACGAATTGCATATAGGCAATAACGCATTTTATAGGTGGCGTAGGGAAATTGTTAAATTAGTTGGTGAATATTTAGGGTGGAGGGTATAAAGGTAAAAAGATGGTAGTTTCGAGGGGTCAAAATGATTTATAATGGTATTATCAGAAATTGACGAAGTGAGTTTCATTTAAAGAACCCCCAGAAAAAAGCATCTATTTTAAATAATAGGTGCTTTTTAAATATAAAAGTAGGTGAGCAGAATTACATACAAATGTTACACAAGGTGGAACGGAAAAGAATTAAAATGTTTATGCAAAGTAGGTAATCCTGCCTGCGATAGATATAAAGGTTGCGAAACAGAAGAATTTGAGCACGATGAGTACAAGGGCATAGAGGAATGTATGAGAGCTAGGAAGTATAAAAAACAGGGCGGAGTTATTAAACAGATATAGTTGTACTGGTGCGATGGAGCAAGCTCATTTCGTGTTTAAAAATGCACGTTTAAAAATTAGACAATTAGATAAGGAGGTGATGCTATGGCACGTCCCTTTTGCGAAGAAGTTTTATAATAGCAAGACATGGAAGTTATGCAGACAATCCTTTATAGCAGATAGAGTATCTATTGATGGCGGTATGTGCCAACAGTGCAAAGAGCGGTTAGGTTATATAGTGGACCATAAAAAAGAAATAACACCTGACAATATAAATAATCCTGATGTAACATTGAGCAATGAGAACTTTCAATACCTTTGTTTGGACTGCCATAACAGAAAAACATTTGGAAAGAATTTAGCAACAATAAGAGAGGGATTGATGTTTAATAGTGATGGAAATATAATAGAGAATAAGAATACATTTATTGTATGGGGTGCGCCAGCAAGCGGTAAGACAAGCTATGTAAAAGAGAATAAAGGCCAGCATGATATAGTAGTTGACTTAGATTATATTAGGTCAGCATTATCATTAGGAGAAGACAGCAAAGATACAATTGCATTTGCATTAGACATAAGAGAACTTATATATGATCTTATAGAACAACGAGTACATCATTATGATAGAGCGTGGATTATATGTATGCTACCAACTAGGTCACAACGAAGTGAACTATCAAGAAGATTAAAGGCAGAGCTAATACATATTGACACGGACAAAGAAGAATGCATAAGAAGAAGTACGAGAGATAATACAAGAGAAGATAAAGAGTTGCAGCAATATATTATCAATAAATACTTTGATGAAGTTGAATTGTAGTTATGTATCTTTTATAAATGAGTGATTGGAACGGCTACACCCCCCATAAAAATATGATATATATATAAACGCTAATACCGTTGGGAAACTTCCAAAAAACACACAAGTCATTTATATAGGGGGTGTAGTCATAAAGAGAGGTGATAAAGATGAGCCAAGAACTTCAGACATTGCAGAACAAAGACAAAGATGCAAGAACAAAGAAAGAGATATTAAAACTTAAACGTTCATTTAAAGACTTAGACAAGAAAACATTAGATACTGTTTCTTCGCTTATCAATAACGCTGCTTTTATGGCTGTAACCTTAAATGACCTTCAAGAAACAATAAATACTGAGGGAACTGTAACAGAGTATCAGAATGGAGAGAATCAATGGGGCACAAAAAAATCCCCAGAAGTCGAAATATATAATACTATGATAAAAAATCATGTGTCTATCATGAAAACCTTGACCGATTTAATTCCAAAGAAGGATAAATCAGAAGATGATGGTTTTGATTCATTCGTGAGTGGACGAGATGATTAAATATCCTGCTGACTATAATCCTATATCTGAATATTGGCATTTAATAGAAAGTGGTCAAGAAATTGTACCAAGGAAAATATATAAAACATATAAAAAAGTAAATTATGATCTCACTAATAATAGTGAATTTTTTTTTAGCCACGCAAGAGCAAATCATATAATTGAGTTTATAGAAAACTTTTGCAGGCACTCCAAGGGTAAGATGGGCGGTAAACCAGTCATACTTGAACTATGGGAAAAAGCTTTACTTGCGATAATCTTTGGATTTATTGATATTGAGGGTAATAGACAATACAGAGAATCAGTTTTAATTGTAGGTAAAAAAAATGGCAAATCATTGCTTGCATCTTGTGTTGGGTTATACCTGCAAGTTGGAGATAATGAAGCAGGTCCGGAAATATATGCAGTTGCATCCAAACGAGACCAAGCTAAAATAATTTGGTTAGAAGCTAAAAGAATGGTAAGAAAATCACCAACTCTGAGGAAGAGAATAAAGTCTCTTGTAGCTGAATTAGTGAGTGACTTTAATGATGGAATTTATAAACCACTAGCAAGTGATTCCGATACATTGGACGGTCTCAATATCCACGGTGCCCTAATGGATGAAATACACCAATGGAAGAACGGAAAGGCTTTGTATGATATTATAGCTGATGGAGTGGGAGCTAGAGAGCAGCCACTTGTATTTATAACATCTACAGCAGGTACTATTAGAGAAGATATATATGATTTAAAGTATGATGAAGCCGAGAGAGTTATAAATGGATATTTTGATGATAATGGTTATAAAGATGAAAGATTTATAGCTTTTATTTATGAGTTGGATAGCAGGAAAGAGTGGACAGATGAAAAAATGTGGAAAAAAGCTAATCCAGGCTTAGGAACTATAAAAAACCTTAAAACTTTATCCGCAAAAGTAAACAAAGCCAAAGAAAACCCACTATTAGTAAAGAATCTAGTATGTAAAGAGTTCAACATAAGAGAAACAAGTTCCGAATCGTGGCTAACATTTGAACAACTAAACAATCCAGCTACTTATAACTTAGAATTACTAAAGCCACGCTATGGAATAGGTGGTTCCGACTTAGCATCAACCACGGATTTAACATGCGGAACGGTAATATTTAAAGTACCGGGAGATGAAACTGTATATGTAATGCAAATGTATTGGTTACCAGAAGATTTGTTGGAGTTAAGAGTAAGAGAAGATAAAATCCCTTATGATATTTGGAGAGATCAAGGTTGGTTAAGAACAACACCAGGAAACAAGGTACATTATAAATATGTGGCTCAATGGTTTTTAGAAGTACAAAATGAAAAGGATATTTATATTCCACATCATGGATACGATGGATGGAGCGCTGAATATTATGTAGAAGAAATGAGGGGTTATTTTGGCAAGGAAAGCATGGAAGCAGTAATTCAGGGTAAAAAAACTTTATCTGGTCCTATGAAAAATTTAGGCGCTGACCTGGATGCTAAAAAAGTTAATTATAATAACAATCCAATATTAAAATGGTGTTTATCAAATACAGCAGTTGAAATAGATAAAAACGATAATATCCAGCCTGTTAAAACAAGTAAGCCAAGGAAACGCATAGACGGATTAGCAAGTTTGCTAGATGCTTATGTTGTGCTGGAAAGAAATTATGAAGACTATATGAATATCATCTAAGGGAGGTGAGAATATAAATTGGGAATATTGAATAATTTCAAAAATGCATTTAATAATATAACTTCGGTAGCAAGATATAAAATGATAACTGATAAAGGCAACGGCTTTTATGCCTGGAATGGCAAACTATATGAAAGCGATATAGTAAGAGCCTGCATTAGACCTAGAACAAAAGCCATAGGGAAGTTAATTCCTAAACATATACGCAATGATGCGATGGGAATTAAGACTAATCCAGAACCCTATATAAGATTTTTGTTAGAAGACCCTAATCCATACATGTCGGGACAAATGTTACAAGAAAAAGTCACAAGCCAGCTTGCTTTAAATAATAATGCTTTTATTTTGATTATAAAAGATGATAACGGTTATCCGGTTGAATTATATCCAATACCTTGTATGACTGCTGAAGCAATTTACAATCAGACAGGAGATTTATTTCTAAAGTTTTATTTTCAAAACGGAAAAACGGCGACATTTCCATACACGGAAGTAATACATCTTAGGGATGATTATAATAGTAATGATATCTTTGGAGAGCCACCAGGATTAGCATTAACAAGCCTAATGAATGTAGTTAGTATAATAGACCAAGGCACGATTAAAGCAATTAAAAACAGCGGAATAATCAGATGGTTGTTGCAATACAATACTTCGTTAAGGCCAGAAGACTTAAAGAAAAACGTAAAGGAATTTACTGATAATTATTTAAGTGTAGAAACTGAAACATTTGGAGCAGCTGGTACTGATGCAAAAGCAACGGCAACAAGAATAGAACCTAAAGACTTTGTACCTAATGCAGCACAAACAGATCGTACGACTGAAAGAATTTATTCGTTTTTTAACACAAATAAAAAAATAGTACAGTCAAGCTACAATGAAGATGAATGGATTAGTTATTACGAAGCTAGAATAGAACCTGATGCAATGCAAATGGCCAGCGAATACACTAGAAAATTATTTACAAGAAGGGAGAGAGGATTTGGAAATAAAATAGTATTTGAAAGTTCAAGTTTAACTTTTGCAAGTATGGCCACGAAGTTAGGATTATCATCTTTCGTTGAGTTAGGAATATTTAATCCAAATGAAGTAAGAGAAATCATGAACTATGCTCCTAGAGATGGTGGTGATGAATATGTAAGGCGATTGGATACCAGACCAACGTCAGAGCCAAAAAACAAAGCAAATGCTTTTAGAAATAAGAGTAATAGCAAAAAATCTAAAGTATATGCAGTTGATTTTGATGGAACTCTTTGTAATAATTTGTATCCTAAAATAGGATGGGAAAAAACAAATGTTACAGCCTATGTTAAGAAATTAAAAGAAGATGGGAACAGAATAATCTTGTGGACATGCAGAGCAGACGATTTGTTGCAAGAAGCAGTTGACTGGTGCGCTGAAAAAGGCATTGAGTTTGATGGAATAAATGAAAATCTAGAAGACATTATCAGCGAATATGGAAGCGATACTAGGAAAATTTCCGCAGATATATATCTAGACGATAAAGCATTAAATGTTGATGACATATAAAGTTGAAAGGAGGTGAGAATACGGCAAAGAAAATTAGTATTAGGGGAGATATAGTATCCAGTGGTGACAAATGGATTTATGACTGGCTAGGAATAGAAACTACAAGTCCAAAAGATGTAAGTAAGTCACTTAACGAGGCTAGCGGTGAAGATATAGAGGTGGATATAAATAGTGGAGGCGGTGATATATTTGCAGGCTCTGAAATATACACAGCGCTCAGAAACTATAATGGAAATGTAGAAATTAGCATTGTTGGCTTGGCCGCTAGTGCTGCAAGCGTAATATCTATGGCAGCTAAAAGCAAAATAACTCCTACAGGTTTATTTATGATTCATAATGTATCTAGCGGTACTCACGGTGACTATAGAGACATGGAGCATAGCGCAAATGTTTTAAAAACCGCTAATCAATCTATAGCGAATGCTTATAAAGAAAAAACAGGCATGACTGACAAGGAACTTTTAAAATTAATGGATAACGAAACTTGGATGTCAGCCGAAGATGCTGTTAAGAATAAATTTGTTGACGAAGTAATGTTTGATACTAAAAATCAAACATTAAAAGGGTTTTTTAATAGCTCTAACGGAATACCATATGCTGCTATAGAAAAAATAAGAAGTACAATCAAGAATCCGAACATTGTAAATAACAATGAAGCGGATTTTTTAATGCAAAAAACAAAAGCACAACTAAATCTATTAAAATTGAAGGGAGAAATAAATGAATAAACAAGAATACATGGCTAAAAGACTAGGTTTAATGAATGAAGCACAAGTTTTAATTAACGGAGGAAAAGTTGAGGAAGCAAATGCAAAACTAAAAGATGTTGAAACACTTGATGGACAATGGAATGATATCACAAAAGCACAAGCTAATTTAAACGCAATGAGCAATGAACCTAAATCAGTAATTGTTACTGAATTAGGAAATATATCAATGGAGGGCACGGTTATAGATAAATTTGAAAACATCACAGTTGTAAATGATTTAGATGTTTATAATTCAGTAGAATATAGAAAAGCATTTATGAACAATGTAGTAAAAGGCACTGCAATTCCAGAAAAGTTTTTAAACGTAGATGCTAATACAACTACAAGTGAAGTAGGTTCTGTAATTCCTACGACAGTGTTAGAAAAAATAATTGAAAAAATGGAATCAACTGGAATGATTCTTCCACTTGTAACAAAAACATCATATAAGGGTGGTTTGGCAATTCCGACATCGACAGTTAAGCCAGTTGCCACATGGGTAGCAGAAGGCGCTACAAGTGATAAACAAGAAAAGACTACTGGAACTATAGTATTTACTTATTTTAAATTAAGATGTGCCGTTTCAGTATCTTTTGAGACTAGCATTGTTACTTTAGGAGTGTTTGAAACTGCTATAATTAATAATATTGCTGAAGCAATGACAAAAACATTAGAGCAAGCTATCATTAGCGGAACAGGTATAGGACAACCAAAAGGTATCCTTGTAGAAACAGTAATTGTAGGACAAAATGTAAATATAGCAGTAGCTGTAGAACCTACTTACAATACGCTAGTTGATGCCGAAGCCGCTCTACCACTTGCATATGAATCTGATGCTGTTTGGGGCATGACTAAAAAAACATTTATGAAATTTATCGGAATGGTAGATTTACAAAAACAACCAATTGCTAGAGTAAATTATGGAATTAACGGCAGACCTGAAAGAACGCTACTTGGAAGAACTGTTGTATTAAATGATTATATGACTAGTTTAGGAGCAGTTATAGCAGCCGATACTGTTGTTGCATTCCTGTTTAATTTTAAGGATTACGTACTTAACACTAATTATAATGTAACTATCAAAAGATATGAAGACAATATTACAGATGATCAAATAACAAAAGCAATTATGTTAGTAGATGGCAAAGTTGTTGACAAAAACAGCTTAGTTACTATCACTAAGAAATTTGCTTAATATTAAGGGGAGTGGCATTGTGCCACTCCTATTTTAAAATTGAGGTGATTAAATGGCTTTATTGGAAGAAATAAAACTTGTGCTAAGGATATCAAACACAGCAATAGATTTAGAAGTTATGGACTTGATAGAATCTGCAAAATCTGATTTAAAAATATCAGGGATAAATATTAACAAAGTTACAGAATTAGGAGGAATGGATTCGTTAATCAAAAGAGCTATAATTCTATATTGTAAAGGCCATTTTGGGTACGATAATCCAGATGCTGAAAAATTTATTAAAAGTTATCAAGCACTTAACTACCATTTAGCATTGTCAATTGATTATCAAATAATAACGGTGGTGATTTAATGTATTGGCGAGATATAGCAAATATTATTACAATTACTAATACAGTTGACGAGGGTGGAGATACCATTCAAGTAGAAATTAAAAATCAAATATGCGTAAATGAATTAGCATATAGAACAAAAGCTTTTGAACAAGCTTTATCCAATGGTTTAAAACCTAATATTTCACTTGAAGTTAAAAAAATTGACTATAATTATGAAAAAAGAATAGAGTACAATGGCGTAAAATACACTGTCATAGATACGGCTCCTTCAAGAAATGAAAATATAGAAATCATTTGTAGTGGGGAGTTGGTTTAATGTCAATGCCAAAAAGTGTAACAAAATATACTAATAAAAATGGTATAACATTTAAGTCAAGCATTGATAGAGCAAATTATACTATTCAAGAACTTTCAAGAGCTGCTCTTAAGGACGTGGCAAAAGTTATCAGAAAAAAAATGATAACAAAACTTAAAACTCTTCCTGGAATGAAGAAAAACAAGAGAATTTATAGTTCAACTCAATACTGGGTTAGAAAAAAAGAAACTGATTTGCAAGTTGGATTTAAGCACAATACTTGGTATGGTGTTCTTCAGGAGTTAGGTGGAAATAATCAACCCAAAAGAAGCATATTGCGTGACACAGTATTTGAAAGCATTGACGATATACAAAAAATTGAGGCACAATACTTAAGTGCAATAGAAGATGAAGTAAAAGCACAAGCATTAATTGATGAAATAGAGGAGGTAGGAAATGAAAACATGGACACTTAGAGTTGAGTTGAAAAAGATATTTAAGACACTGACAACTAATGTCTATTATGAAGGTAATCAAGATCCTGCCGTTTATCCTCGCTTAGTATTTGAAAATAGCGAAGTATCATCCAGCGATTCCAAAACATTAATACAATTAGAAGTCAACATATTTGATTATGGTACAAGTACAAGAGTTATAGAGGATTTAGCCGATACAGTCCAGGCAACTTTAAATAAATATTACTTCATAAATAGCGAAATTCAATTTGTTGTTTATAAAGGATTACGACAAAAAGTTGAAGAAGACGATAAATTAATAATTAGACGTAGATTATTATTTGAAATACAATTACATGAAATGAGAGGAGAATAAGTATGGGAAAATATTCAGGATATACAGCAGAAACACCAAAGAAACTATTACTTGATGCAGGCGCATTTTTTAAAAACTTTTATGTTGCTACTGATACATTTGCAACAGCAGTAGCAGCAGGAAAATTATTAGGTGCTACTCAGGGTGGCGGTGTTTTTAGCGCAATACCAACTATAAGATCAATACCAATAGATGGCATTAAAGGTATTGCTAAAGGCATGGAGGTTATCGATGAATGGGTTGTAACCTTAACAGCTAATGTTAAAGAAATAAAAAAGACAACTATTCAAGCAGCTTTAATATCAACAACAATAGATACTAGCACAAGCACAGAATATGACATTATAAGTACAAATAATGCAATAGCTTTAACTGATTATATAGATAACATAACATGGGTCGGAACGTTAAGCGGTAATAATGATCCCGTTATAATTCAAGTATATAATGCACTTTCAACAAGTGGGTTAACAGTTAATACAGTAGATAAAGCTGAAGCAGTAATTGCTTTAATATTTATTGGACATTATGATGATCTTAATTTAGGCACACCTCCATTTAAAATTTATTACCCTAAAGAAATAATTAATAGTGCAACAGCTTCATCGCCTACATTCAGCAAGGCAATTCCTGCTGATATTACTTTCACTATTACAACATCAGATTTAGCATTGTGTGGTGGTGTAAGGTTTGGTACAGTAACATTATTATCTTCGCAATATATTTTAGGAACTGGAACAGTATCAATCAAGAAAGAATATTTAGGAACATTAACCAATGGCGCAACAATATTCACGTTATTAATGGATAAGGGTAATAATATCATAGCTCCAACAATAACGGTAGGAGCATAATATGAGGAAGTTACAGACACGAGATGTATTTGCAACTATGAGAGCAGTCTCAAAGGCTAATCTTAAAGAAGAAATTAAGCCTGTATTAAAAAAGGCAAGTAGTGGCGAAATGAATGTTGAGGATGTCGGTATTGACGGCATCCTTGGTTTAATAGAAATATTTTCACAGAAAAAATCAGAGCAAGCAATATACGAAGTGCTTGCTGGACCATTTGAATTGACAGCCAAAGAAGTCGAGACAATGGACTTTGTAACACTTGCCGAAAATTTAGAAACGCTTAGTAAGGAGAATGACTTGCAGCGTTTTTTTACTTTACTAGCAAATTTAATTACGAAGAAATAATTGATTTGCTATTGAAAAGATACCATTCACTTGAATATATAAAGTCATGTGAAATTGAAGAAGGTATTACTTTTATTGAATTTGCACAGGCAAAACAAGAGGAAGAACTTTTGTTTTTAAGATGGATTCCATATCAAAACTTGAGTTTTGAAGATTTCAAGAAAGAATTAAAACCTAAAGTAATTAAAAATGAAAAAGAAGTATTAACAGATGTTGAAAAAATTATAACCCTATTTAATACAGGAAGGGGGTAGTTATTACGGAAATATTTAAATTATTTGGTTCTATTCTTGTTGATTCAAGTAAAGCCGAAGAAAGTATATCTAAAACAGAGAAAAATGCTGAAAGTCTAGGCTCTAAATTAGGCAGTGGTATAAAAACAGCTGGTAAATGGGCCTTAGGATTAGGAGTTGCTGCGGGAGCTGTTGGCGGTGCTATGCTGGGTGTGGCAATTAAAGCAGCAGATGCAGCTAGCGCACTTGATGATACATCACAAAGAACAGGAATGGCAGCTGAGGAATACCAAAAATACGCATATGCTGCTAAATTAAGCGGTATAGAAACAGAAACGCTTGAAAAGGCTATAATTAAACAGCAGAAAGCTTTTGCGGATGCCAAAACAGGCAGTAAATCAATGGGTGAAGCTTATTCGAAGTTAGGTATTGACATAAATAAAATAGGAACATCAAGCGAAGCATTCGACCAAGTAATAACGAAGCTTGCGGATATGGAAGATATAACGCAAAGAGATGCTTTGGCAAATGATATATTTGGCAAGTCTTATGCCGAATTGGCTCCACTCCTTAATGAAGGCTCTGATGGAATTAATAAATTAAAACAAGAGGCTGTTGACTTAGGCGGAGTTATGAGCAATGAATCAGTTGCAGCAGGAGCTAAATTTGGAGATACTCTTGACAGCGTAAAGACCGCATTTGGTGGCGTTGTAATGAAGTTAGGAGTTGAATTCCTACCAATGCTTCAACAACTTTTGGATTGGGTAATTGCAAATATGCCAGAAATTCAAGCAACAATAAGTACGGTTTTTGGTGTAATTTCAGAAGTTGTAAGTTTTGTATGGGATATATTTAGCGAAGACTTATTGCCAATATTAATAGCATTATGGGACTTTATTTCCCCAACATTTCCACTAATTGCAGATGTTGTAAAAGTAACTTTTGGTATAATCTCTGAAGTAGTTGGAGGAGTAATTGACATATTCGAGGGTGTGACAGGAGCAATAAAAACAGCACTTGAATGGCTTGGATTATGGAACGATGAGCCAGCAAAAGAGAAAGAAACAAAGGTAAAGACAGCAAGAGTAAATAGAGGCGATTATGATGGTAGCCATGCGAATGGGTTAGCTTATGTGCCTTACAATGGGTATGTAGCAGAACTGCATGAAGGCGAGAGAGTATTGACTAAAGAACAAAATAAAGGCGGTACAAGCACAATAAATCATACTGGAACTATTAGAGTAGAGGGTGTTAATAATAAAGGAGAACTTGTAGCAGTGGTAGAACAAGAGATTACAAATAACATAGTTAGTGGCAATAGGAGGATTCCAAATAGGACTTCTCTAATACCAATAGGCTAGGAGGTGGGTTATGAGCTTTGGATTTTATAAATGGGGAACAAAGGATATATTAGTTGCTAAGGGTAGTTATAATCCACCTTCAGCTTCTAACGGAATAACCGAAATAAATATATTACCTGATACAAGTGGAAACCCTGCAAGTATATTGCAACAAGGTGGTAGAGGTCGAAAAAGAGTATCATTTAATGGCTATGCAACATTAGTTGATTATCAATCATTTGAGATTGATTACTTTGCAGCAATCAAAAGAACTTTTACTGATATAGATGGACTTATGATGTTAGCAACGATAGAGAGTTTTAAAGCAAGTAGAAATAGTGGAACATATCCATATGAATACTCAATAACTCTAGTGGAGGTGTAGCATGAGACAGATATCTACAGAGGTGGCTACACTTCTAAAGTTAAGGAGTATGATAGGGGCAAATAAGCCATCTTATGAAGTAACAGTTGATACAATGCCAGCAAATTCATATCAGTGGGATATTGCTAATACATGGTATAAGCCATCAACAACATTAGCTGGTGACTTAACAATAGCTAAAAAAACTAATGGTAAAATAATATGTGTTTTAACACAACAAGGTATATTTTACGAGGGCGAGTGTGCGGATATTAATGCTTTAACTTCACAAAATGACAGTGTGGTAAATTGGACGCAAATAAATATAATTAATACTGGTGGTTATTGCGCTGTTAGCAAAGTAGGAAATAAATTGTATTTATGTGTAACTGATAAAGGTATTAAAGGTACAAGAAATGCATCTACAACGCTATATGTATCAGATACTGGTAATGGTGGTGATTGGGTATACTATACAACTATAAGTAGTTTAGATGTATCGAACATTGAAAATTTTAATGGCTCATACGCTGAAAATTTTAATGGGGCGGGTTGTATAACTGTTTTGAAAAGTGGCAGGTGGGTAATACCATGCGGAATTTTTACAAATTATTACAATTATTTATGCCAACAATATAAAATATTAACATCTGATGATAATGGTATAACTTGGGTTGCTAGATATACGTTTAGTTTTTATGTGCTGGCACATGTATATTACGAGCAGGGCATACCTAAACACGTTATACAAGTATCTACTAATTTATATTTAGCTTGTGCAGGGTTTACGGGTAGTGGTATCAATCTACAATTGATAAAAAGTGTCGATAATGGAATTACATGGAATACAATTTTAGAAGAGAATGTTAATACTTGGGGTGGCGACACTTACTGGAAAGATTTTGAAGTTATTAGCAATAACAATGAAGGATTATATTTGATTACTAATAGTGATCCAAATGGTTATTTAAGGATTTACGAAATACCAAATTTAAATTTACCCACAGAAAAAATAATTATAAAAGATTTAACTAATCTAAACATCAGGCCTTATACAAATCAATCAGTACAGGAAATAGATAATAAATTATTAATAACTAAAAAAAACAATGTATTAGGTATTGATTGTATAAATGCATCTCTATCTGTAAAATCAATAAATATTAGTCGCAATAAAAACATGGCTGGAAGTTTAAATTTGTCAATTGATAATAAAAACGGTAAATGGTCGCCAGATGGATTAACATATCGAAATGTTTTATTCCCAAACAGTAAAATCACAGTAAAGCAAGGATATGGAATTAATATAATTCAAACATTCGTAGGATTAATTGATAGAATTGAAATGACTACATTCCCACAAGAATTGAAACTATCCATAAGAGATAACTTAAAATTAGCATTAGACCAAACTATAACATTTACAGATGGATTAACTCATGTTGTATTATTCCAAGTGCAAACAGTAGAAGCTATATTTACAGCTTTATGTGGTTATGCAGGACTTCCAATAGGCACGATTGAAGCAACAGGATTGACTATAACAAAAACTTTTAGCTGGGAAACTTACGCAGATTGTTTTAGTTTTTTAGCAGATTTATGCGGTTTTGAATATGGAGCAGATGAAAGCGGATTAATTTATTTTAAAAAAGATACTATTGTCGCCAATCCAGTTGCAAGCTATGTTTTTAAAGAGGGCGAAGATATAATATCATTAGGCTACACGATAGATGATAATGATTTATATTCAAAAATTATCGTATACGGCAAAGATATAAATGATGCAGTTATAACAGCTACAAAAGATTATGTTTCTAAGGTTTATTATAAGGTGCTATCGCAAAAGATAATGAAGATTGATGCATCTGATGCAAATACAATAGGGCAATGTCAAGCAATCGCAGATAGAGCAGAAATGTTGATGAGGTCAAGAGTTAGAGAGGTAAGTTTTGCAGCAGTTGCTGTACCGTGGCTACAGGTAGGGGATATCATACAAGTAATAGAAAGTAGTACAACTATAAGTGAGTTATATAGGGTTACAGATTTATCAACTACACAGGATAGCAGTGGTTATACAATGCAGATTACTTGCTACCATCATAGCGCATGAGGTGATTAAATGAATTTAAGTAAAGTTTTAAAACAAAAGAGAGATGCAGAGGACAGGCTTAGAAATAGAAGTCCTCAATCTGTTTTTAATGACACTGGTACAACCCAAATTTTTAATAGCCAGTCCGACTATTTAACAAAAGTAAATTTAGCAGATACAATGCTACATCAATTAATTAAATATGTCGATAGTAAATACTCTCTACCAGCAATAGGAAATATTAATTATATATATATTACAAAAGACGAATACGCAATGTATTTATGGGATGGTATCAATATAATATATCAACCATTAGGAATGTCATCTACTGAGTTAAAAACACTTGTTGGCGGAAATGCAACAACGAATTTTGAAATTGAATAAAGGAGATTAATATGTCAAAAGAATTAATAGCAAAAATATTAATTAGAAATGATACTGCTGCAAATTGGACAAGTGCTAATCCTGCAATTAGCAAAGGTGAAATGTGTATAGAATCAGATACAAATAAATTCAAGTTTGGTAATGGAATAACAGTATGGAATTCATTAAGTTATGCAGGGGTTAGTTTGACTGATGTTCCTCTTGCCTCTGGAACAGTTGATGGTTTAATGGCAAAAGGTGATTATACAAAATTATTCAATATAGAAACAGCAGCACAAGTAAATATAATTGAATCATTAAAAGTAAATGGCGTAGCTTTAACAATAACGAGTAAGGGCGTAAATGTTGTTGTTCCTACTGGTACTTTGGCAAGCAAGAATACAGTTGCACAAACTGATTTCGATACAGCCTTAGCAGCGGCTTTTAATGCTTTAATAACATCTTCGCAAACTGATACTAAAATATCAACAGCGTTAGGAAGTTATTATACTAAAACAGAAGTTGATGCAAAAACTACTGCTATATTTAGATGGTTAGGAACTAAAGCTACTGTAGGAGTTTTACCAGCATCAGGGAATACCATAGGTGATGTATGGCACGTTACGTCTGATAACGGAGAGTATGCATGGAATGGTACGGCTTGGGAATTGTTAGGTGGTACTGTAGATTTATCGGCATATGCCACCATAAGTTATGTAGATACCGAACTTGCTAAAAAACTTAATGCAACCGACGTGCTTATTTTAAATGGTGGAACTGCCTCAACTACTTATGTGTAGGTGATTAAATGGCTAAAAATATAACAGCGAGAATAAAAAACAGATCTGATGCGTCAGTCAATTGGACATCTAATAATCCAATATTAGAATTGGGAGAATTAGGTTTAGAAACTAATACGAATAAAATTAAATTTGGTGATGGTGTAACAAATTGGAATAGTTTGATTTATTATTCATATGTGTCTGATGCCGAAAAAACAGGATGGAACAACAAAGCTGATATAACCGATTTCCCATCAAGTTTACCCGCAAATGGTGGCGATTCTAATACCGTAGATGGGCAACACGCAAGTGAATTTTATCAAAACGGTTCAGTCATAATGAATACTAATCCCTTTGGTGGAAAAAAACTGTTCATGAACAGTTTAAATGATGCTTTGTTTGTAGCGGATAAAAGATATATAGTTACAGGTACTAGATATAATTCCACAGATGTTAGCTTGGGGGCTTTGTCTGTAAGTGAATTAGCAACTCTGTTTAACGGGGAGTATGAAGGTAATTTAAACATCCCTGCTAATCAACATGTTGTAGTTAATATAACTTTTAACGGAGGTGCTTTTCCTGGATATCCTTACGGAAATATTTATATTTCACATTACTATACAGGATATAGTGCAAGCGCAAAACTAAGAGTTTATACCACATTCGAACCTCATACTGTAGGTTGGCACGAATACATTTTTACAGATTTTTATAGAAGTGGGGCTGATAATCTTATAATAATTGCAAGGAATCCTATTTATCAAATAACTCAAATGGAGTTTGTAATCTATGCCCCTGTTGGTACTCCTGCAAATATTACTCAGATAGATTTTCAACTCGATAGACCAGGCATTACGGAAATGCCTGTATTTGATAAATTCAAACAAAATAAATTATATTATAATTTAGATATGGTTGGAAATGCAATATTAAATTGTCCCACAATCCCAAATAATACAAATCAATTAACAAATGGTTCAAACTTCATAACTTCTGCTCAAGCACCAGTCCAAACAGTATCGGGTAGGTCAGGAACCGTTGTTTTAACTTCTGCCGATGTGGGTTTGGGGAATGTTTCAAATACATCTGATGCTTCTAAACCTGTTTCAACGGCAACTCAAACTGCTTTAAATTTAAAAGCACCATCTGGATATGGGCTAGGTGTACCTTTATCTACTGTTACAATTACAGACTCTAATAATGCAACTATTACTGGAATGTATTATGCAAGTCCTAGTGATCCACACAAACCTTTGGGCGTTAATGATGGTTCATTATTTGTGATGGCTTATAGTTCAATTTGGGTAAACCAGTTATATCTTGATTGGAGAACAGATAAATCATATAGAAGAACGTGTAACAATGGAACGTGGGGTGGTTGGATTGAATTATCAGATACTTCCCATACTCATGCTGCATCAGGAGTTATAGTAGCAGATTCAGGAAATAAATTCACAGGAACAAATGTTGAGGCAGTGTTACTAGAGCTTTTTACGTCTGCCAGTGATGGGAAAACACTGATTGCTAGTGCTATTACTGGCAAAAATGTAGAAACACTACCTGCTGATACTTATCAAAAAATGGCTGATAACATAAACTATTTGGATGGGTTACCTCATCTGCTTAGAAAACTAGGAACACCTTTATCCAATTTTACTTGGGATGAAATAAATATGGTTTGTCAAATGGGACTAGTTACAACATATTTTGCTATAGGGGATGAAAAAAACATTGTTGTAAATGGCGAAACACTTACTATGCAAATCTACGATTTCAACCATGATAACAAAACAGATGGTACAGGAAAAGCCAGTATTACATTTGGTATGAAGAATTTAATGGCAACCACAAGGCAAATGAATACAGCACAAGTAAATGTGGGAGGATGGGGGGCGTCTAATTTAAGAACTTGGATAACAGGAACTTTATTAGGGCAATTACCCAGTGACCTATTAGCGGTTATCAAGCCAGTTAATAAGTTATCATCAGCGGGTAATTTGTCAGCGACTATTAACACAACATCAGATAAAGTTTTCTTGTTCTCAGAAATTGAATGTTTTGGAGTTCTTAAATATTCATTTGCAGGAGAAGGAAGCAAATATCCAATTTTTACAACCGATGCGAGTAGAATAAAAAAGTTAGCCAATGGTGCTGGAGCATTAACAACATGGTGGAATAGAGGTGCTGCACAAACCTATTCGAATTGTTTTAATGGCGTTCTCGACAGTAATGGATGGTCTAAAGTATACTTACATGCAGATACAACTAATATAGGTGTAGATTTTGGATTCTGTATTTAACAAAAGGAGAGTGATTATATGTATCAAATAATGAAAAATGGTGAAGTTATAGAGCTTCAAGAAAAGTTATCATGGGTAATGTATCAAATTAAGAATGACATTATAATTTCCTGTAATGAAGAAGATGGACAAGGAATTTTAGTTGGTGCTTATGTAATTGATGAACAAGGCAAATCTGTATGGCAAGCAAATTCAGTTGTTTATTCAGTAGTTGGGAAACCACAATGTCTAGAATATGAGTATGCAGAAATAAACGAAATTAAATGGTATCCTTTGGCGACACAACAAAGAGCTGACTTGGATTATGTGGCTATAATGACAGGAGTTGATTTGTAATGTTTGGAAAAATAGAATTTTATTACAGTCATGGATTGTGGGATATTCAAAGAGTTTGGAATGTAGTTGGTAAAGCAATAACTGAAACAGAGTATTTTACAATTACAGGATTTGTATATCCAACTGTGGAATAAATATAGTGAACAAAAGAATAATTTAGATGCCGAGAGGACATTAGGGATAGTGTCCTTTTTTAATATATAACAATAAAATAGAAAGGAGAAAACTATTATGAATACACAAGAAGAACACACACTCAGAAATGAAATTGAAACATTAGAAAAAGATAATCAAAGGAAAGCTAGGGTTATAGCAGGACTTTATTATGTAATTGTTAAAACTAATGACATAAATTTATTAGCAGAAGCTGGAAAAGCTATGTTAGAGGCTCAAGAATATGAGGAAAGGTAAATTAAGAATTACAGAAGATGGAATGCTTATATTTTATTGTCCAGGATGTAAAAGAAATCATGGTATTTATGTAGATAAATTGCATCATGTTAATTGGGATTTTAACGGTAATTATGATAAACCTACATTTAAGCCATCAATATTAGTACAGTCAGGTCATTATATGCCTGAGAATAAAGGTAAACCATGCTGGTGCGATTACAATAAGGAACATCCTGATGCTGATACATTCAAGTGTGCTCAGTGTCACTCATTTGTAACAGATGGTAAAATACAATTCCTAAGTGATTGCACACATGAGCTTGCCGGACAAACTGTTGATATGGTTGATTATGATGAATGAAAATCTTAGATGATTAGAGGACATTAGAAATAGTGTCTTTTTTATGTAAAAAATAAAATAATGAGAGGTGTTGAGTTGAGCAATTATTTAAAAACGGCATTTGAAAGTGTTAAGCCGATTGGAGCACTGCTGTTAAGTTGTATTATGTATGTGATGTTTCCTGAGAGCTCGTATTTAACCGCTTTTTGTGCAGTTACTGGTGTTATGGTATTAGACATCATTACAAAGTATTACTCTATATCAGTTAAGCATGGTGGGTTATGGAAAAGTATTAAAGGTAAGTTTATAAATAGCAATAGCATGTGGATTGGTACATCAAAAAAAATATTTGCTTATCTAATAATTTTTATAATGGTAGGTTTAAGTTACAGAATATCACCAATAGCTGGAATAAGTGCATTTTTAGCTACGGTTGTGTACTCTGTTTTGTTTTTAAGAGAATGCCAAAGCATTTTAGAAAACTTAAACGATGCAGGAAGTGATGTTGGATGGTTATTAGCTATAGTAAAAAAGAGGAAAACTAGAATATTTGAAGATGAAGGAATTGTCAACTGTGAAATAGAAGAGGCGAATGATAATGGAAGCAAAGGAATATAAAATAATACAAAAAACTACTCCTAATCAAATGAGCCGGTTTGGTTGGAAGCCTGACATCGTAGTATCACATATCACGCAGGGAAGTTATGCCGGAGCTGTTAGTTGGTTGATGAATCCGGTGTCTCAAGCTTCCGCACACTTTGTAATATCTAAACTAGGAGAAATAACACAGCTAGTCGATATCAGAATGGCAGCCTGGGTTAATGGAACAAGGCTAGAGAAAGACGCTTCAGGTCCTGGATGGTATGGAGACTCCACTCTAGAATTAGTAAGAGACAGAAAGACAAATGCAAATTTCTATTCGATTGGTATTGAGCATGAGGGATTTTACGAACAAAGCAAAGGAAAATTAACCAATGCACAGTTAAAGGCTACCATTTGGCTCCACAAATACATCATTACAGAGGTAAAGCAAATATATGGCACAGACATAATAATTGACAGAGAGCATATTGTTGGACACTATCAAGTTGATCCAATACGCAAGCCGAGCTGTCCAGGACAAAATTTTCAGTGGGATGAATTGATAGCAAATTTAAAGGGAGTTGAAGAAATCGTGGCAGAGATTAAAAGATATAAAAATATTAAGGACATGCCCGAATGGATGCAGGTCTATATTAAGAAGTGGGTTGCTAAGGGTTTTATAAAAGGCAACGACTCTGGAGAGTTAGACCTTTCAGAGGATATGATTAGAGTTTTAATAATTGCGGAGAGAATGCAGGGAGGTAAATAAATGGAAAATGTAATGTATCAAATATTATCACTGGTGCTAACGATAATGGGTTTAGTTTTAACTTATTACGTTGTACCATGGCTTAAAAACAAAGCAACAGATGACAAGCTATCGACGGTTGAAATGTGGGTAAATATTGCCGTGTCAGCTGCAGAGCAAATATTTAAAAACTCAAATATGGGAGAAACCAAGAAAACATATGTACTTGAATTTTTGAAGAGCAAAGGAATCACAATTACGGATCAAGAACTGGATGCACTTATTGAAGCTGCAGTGTTTGAAATAAATAAAGCTAAAAACTTACTATTTAAGGATTTAGCCTTATCAGATAATATTACGAAAGCAGAAGCTAAGTAGGTGGTGATCCTAAACAGATATCTAAAATTGAACCAGGCTTAATTGCCTGGTCTTTTTTTATTTTTTGTACTAAAAAAGTGAGGCCATAGATTGTGTTTTAAGCCACGAAAAATAAGCCTTGATACGTTTATACCTATTGATTTTACAACAAAATTACTTATAAAAAATAATTTAAAAATATTTATAAATAATGCTTGACATTGTACGTACGTTGGTATATAATTAATCATAAGGTAAAACAAATTAAAAAATAAATCGGAGGTAACAAAAATGAAAAATACTAAAATAGGTGACACGCTAAAACATAAAAAAAGTGGGAACGAATGGAAAATAACATTTATTGGTGAAAGAATATATGCAGAAAATGAGCAGTCAAAAATTTGTCCATTGAGAACCAACAAAGAATTTGAAGTTATAAACATTTAAGCAGGGCAAGGGTCAAGCTGGGGAAGTGCCAGAGGGAGAGGAATCTCCCACCGCTCAACCTGAAAAGGTAATAAAATTCGGAGGATTGAAAATGAACAAACAATTATTTATAATAAACATTGAAACAGAGATAGAAAATTTACAAGCATTAAAAAATGAAAATAGTATTGATGAAAGTAATCTACAATTTAGTTATTTAAAGGGTTATATGAGGGCATTGTGGGAAGCAGACATATTAACTACAGAAGATAAAGAAAAATATTTAGAATTAAGTTTAGAAGCATATCGAAGAGTTTAAACAAATGCAGAGTAGCCCCGAAAGGGGTTAATGCGCTGGCAGACGTTACAAGCCGTTGCAAATAAATCTAATGGAGGATACATGGCAAAGACGGACAGATTGTATATTAGGATTGAAACGGAACTTAAAGAAAAATTGCAGCAGTTGGCAGACAATGAAAACAGGACGTTAAGCAATTACATCGAAAGTATTTTGATAAACGAAGTAGAAAAGCGAACCCTACGTTGATAATAGCAAAAAATATAGAACGTATATGTAAAGGAGAGTAAATGGATAGTTACATTGAAATATTAGAAAAATATGTTAGTATTGATTGGAACAATAAAGCTATGTATGAAAAAATGCTAAAAGAATTATTTATGAAGTATGATAAAGAGAAAAACCAGGATTAATTTCCTGGTCTTTTTATTTTCAATCCTTAAATTCTTGCACTACTTACCTTTCTGTATAATTTGATAACATTTGGATTATCTTTGTTGTATGTTTCATCATTCAAAAGTGGAACGCTGAATTCATATTCTATATTTGTCATTAAAATTGCTAGCTGCTTATCTCTGATTTCAGAATTTTTGTACTCGTTAACCATGGCGAATTGGTCTTGATAATAATTAAGATTCATTTAAATTACCTCCTATTACATATTAATTTTGAAAGTCTAAGATATATAAAATTAAAAGAGTTGCCGTAATTGATAGTTATTTTATATAATTTCTACCGCACAAATTAATCAAATAACGCACAAAATAACGCACAAAACATAGTTAAAGCAAATATTGCTAATTTAGTTATCTAAAATGGTTACGTCACGAAACTTTTTAATATATTTGCAATGTGTTCAGATTTCAACATTTTACATTTTAGTTACGCAACGTATATCACTAGACTTAGGATCTAGCGCCTACGGCATGCAGGTTCGATTCCTGTCATCCGCACCAACACTGTACTTCATTGATTTTGATGAAGTACTTTTTTTATACCAATACCGACCAAATAACGCACAAAACTTTTTCATTGTATCATGTCAATTATTTTTTTATCGTTTTCAAGCTTAATACTCTTGTCCATGTGTTGATAGATTTGTTTTAGGGTATTAATATCGTGTCCCAAGCGTTCAGCTGAATATAAATCGGGCATACCATTTTTATATAACCAACTAGCGTGATAATGTCTTAAATCATGGAAAACTATATTCTCACCGCACAAAGTAGTGCGGTTTAGAAGTTCTTTGTATCTATGGCTATAACGGTCAGGTCGCATATTAAATAATCTATCTGTAATTTTACCTTGCTCTTTTCTATATCTTACAATTAGATCCATCAAATATTTAGGAATTGTTACATCTCTAAAACCATTTTCAGATTTTGGCCTTTTATCCTTATACCCATCTTCTGAAATCGAACTTGCTTCATCAATTCTTATTACGCTTTCTTTTATAAAAATATCGTCAGGCTTCAATGCGAAGATTTCACCTCGTCTTAGTCCTCCCCAAGCTGCTAACAAGATTATACACTCGTCAAAGATAGTTTTCTTAGCCTCTTTATGGATAATATTAAATTCTGCCTCTGTAACTAACCTAAATCGTGTCTTTTGTTTGCTAGGCACTTCTACATCCTTCATTGGGTTTTTGTCCTTCATGCCCTCATTTAATGCCTTACGAAGTACAAATATCAACTTTCTAACTGTGTTCTGTGCTTGTGTTTCTAATTTCTCATTAACAAACTTTTTAATGTGGATTTCATTCAACTGCGACAGCTTCAGATTGCCAAGGGTAGGTTTATAGTGATTTTTAATATATCCTTTATAAAGTACATAAGTTGAAGGAGCCAAAGCATTTCTATTTAACTCTAACCACTCATCAAGCCACTTGCCTACACGCATATTACTTATATTAATAAACTTACCTTCTTCAACTTCTGTTTCTAAGGCTCTAGCTTTAGCCTTACACTCTTTTTCTGTATTAGCCGTAACATACTTCCTTAATTGCTTTCCATCGCTATCTCGACCAACATAAACGGTCGCTTGAAACTTTCCATCCTTTATCTTTCGTATACTAGCCATAATTTCACCTCAAATTAGCTTTAAAATAAATTGCTTTTCCTAAAATTCGAACATTCTTTTTATCTTTAGCTGTAATTCTAATGTCTATAAATGTTGGGTTCTCAGCTTTCAAAAGCAAATCGCCATTAAGTTTATAAACTCTTTTTAAAGTTGCTTCATCGTCTATAAGGACTACTGCGATTTCACCATCCTCAACATCGGATTGTTGTCTGACAAAAACTGTATCTCCGTCAAATACTCTAACATTAATCATACTGTCACCCTTTGCAATCAAGGCAAAGTCCACATTTTCTCCATAGTTTGCATATTCATACATTATTATGTTTTCAATTGCTAATAGTGGTGTTCCACAAGCTATGCAGCCGATTACTGGTATTTTTTTAAAGTTAGGCTCATCTATATCTTTAATGTTATCGAAGCCTGCTAACCAATACGGATTAACTTTAAAATAATCTGCTAATAAAGATATTTCAGAAACGCCTGGTGAATGTCGACCTGTTTCATATCGAGACACTGTTGCTTTTGTAGTTCCTAATATTTTGCCAACGTCCTCTTGTGTCAAATCTCTTCCTAACCTTAATTCTCTTAACCTTTTTCCAAAATGTTCCTTAATTTTAATATTATCAAGTTTCATAAAAACCTCCTTATTTCATCCTAAATGCATTATACCACAATACGAAACTTTTAATCAAGAAAAATAAAATAAAAAGTTACGAAAAGATATTGACAATATGAAAATTTAGGAATATACTGTCATTAAGTTACAAAACGTAACTAAAAAGGTCGAAAAAAGGAGAACAAAAATGGACAAAAAAGTTAGCAAATATGGGGAATTCAAAAAGTTAAAATCAATACTCTTCGAAAAGAAAATCAATTATGTGACAGCTGCAAAAATGGCAGACTTGTCAACATCAGCTTTTTCCAACAAAATCAACGGTTTAGTGGATTTCAGAATAGACGAAATTTCTAAACTGTGCAATGAATTGGATATCGATTACACACTCATCTTAAATGAAAAGCTACATAACGAAACGAACTAGAAAAAGTAACAAGCGAATTAGTACAAGTTTAATTTAATTTTGCCAAAACAGTTACGAAACGTAACAGCGAAAGGAGAAAACAAAGAATGCACGAATTAATAAGAATTAATTTTGAAAATGAAAGACCAACAATATTAGGAAGGGAATTGCATGAATTTTTAGAAGTAGAAAGTAATTACACAACATGGTTTAAAAGAATGATTGAATACGGTTTTGCTGAAGGAATAGACTTTATTCCAATTATGGAAGAAAGTACAGGAGGCAGACCATCTACGGATTTTCAATTATCAATCGACATGGCAAAAGAAATTGCGATGTTACAGAGAAATGAAAAAGGCAAAGCTGCTAGACAATATTTTATAGAAATTGAAAAAGAATTTAACAGTCCTGAAAAAATAATGGCAAGGGCATTAAGAATAGCAGATGCAACAATAAATAGTTTGAAATTAGAAACTAAGCAGCAGCAACAAATTATATGCGAATTGCAGCCGAAAGCTACTTATTACGATTTGATACTGCAAAATAGCTCACTATTGTCAATATCGGTTATAGCTAAAGATTACGGAATGAGCGCAACAGCAATGAATAAGTTGTTGCATGAATTAGGCATCCAATATTGTTTAAGTGGAACATGGCTATTGTATCAAAAACACGCTGATAAAGGTTATACATCATCTAAAACACAAAATTTTAACAAGTCAGATGGAAGTCAAGGAAGTAAGTTACATACTTATTGGACACAAAAGGGCAGATTGTTTATTTATCAATTATTAAAAGAAAATAGCATATTGCCACTTATTGAAAAAGAGGACAACCATGACAAAGAAAGTTAAAACGTTTATTAACAGGTTTTTCGACGATTACGATTTAATAGGATTTAAATTTATAGCAAGCATGATTTTGTTAATAGCTGGATTAATACTTTGCAAATAGGAGGCAAATGATGACTGAAAAACTTAAGAAATGTCCGTTCTGTGGCGGTGAAGCACAGGATTATGAAGTTACGGATTATCCAAAAGAATTTAGCAAGAGATATTCTGTTATTTGTAATTATTGTGGAGCTCAGATAACCACTATATACCAACAAAGAACACAGGCAATACATGTCTGGAATACAAGAGTACAGGAGGCAAGCGATGAAAATTATACCGTGTAAAATTTGTGATGAAGAGTGGGGTGTAAGTAAAAAAGTAAAAGATAATAAATATGTATGTCCACATTGTCGGTGGAAAATCGAACATAAAGAATTAATCAGGTTAGGAGGAAGTAATGTACACAGATGAAGAAATATGCTTAATGTTTAAAAATGCAGATGAACGCCAGGACAGAGTAAAGCTACTATCAGAATTATCATCTTTATCTAAAAAAGAGGTAGTTAAAATTTTAAACAAATACGGAATAACAGTAGAGAGTAAAAAAGAAAAGCGAAAACAATTAAAAGAAAAAAGCTGTGAGTTGTATGAGCAGGGAAATACACAAGCAAAAATAGCAGGCATACTAGGCATATCTGTTGGTGTAGTTCAGTATTGGGTATCGAATATAAATACAACTTATAAAAATAGCAAAGTAAGTGATGATGAATTTTTAACTTATTATAATCAAGGGTTAAACGATAATCAAATAGCTAAAAAAGTTGGATGTGGTCCAACAACGATATTCAGGATTAGAAATAGAAAGAAGTTAGGAGTAAATAAAAAGCCAACTAAGTGCAAATTAGTCAGCAGGTTTAAAAATCTAGGTACAGAGTAACACACGAAAGGGAAAAAAGCAAATGGATATTGAAAAAATGATAGATACAGCAGTGGATTTAAAAATTGCAACATTGAGAGCAAAAGAACAAGGGATTATAAGCTATACGGAAATGGATAACAAATTTCAGGTATATGACGAAAAAAATTTTAGACGAATGCTCAAAATGAAGGAATACAAAATTAAAAGATTTGATTATCCACCTTATAAATATGAATACAAGGTAGTAGTCTTAGGACTTAATCTTATATACATAGCGATTGAATATTTATTCATAGGTGATGCGGACAAATTAGAGAGTTAGAAACGGTTTACCAATCAATAAAAAAATAGGAGGAACAAACAAATGAAATATAAAGTTGGAGATAAAGTAAGAATAGCATCAAAGAGAACAGGTTACATGAATAGCGAAGGAAAGATGGATAAGTATT
>Ga0209100_1000385_pt1 | contig 40068 bp, 31 predicted proteins | sample lystaG_FD_185480 | JGI IMG/M metagenome (GOLD analysis project Ga0209100, IMG submission 185480) | Glacier valley bacterial and archeal communities from Borup Fiord, Nunavut, Canada, to study Microbial Dark Matter (Phase II) -... | ecosystem: Environmental > Aquatic > Freshwater > Ice > Glacier ... | reverse complement strand
GATTCATTTTTTGAAGCAAGCAAGCGCTGTCCCGGCTGCGGTCTGCGTCGAAAGAACAGCATCTTTGCCGTTTCGACACAACCGAGATAAACGAGTACGAGCCCGATCACGAGCGCGGCGTACGCCAGCGGGAGCGCTTCAAAATCGAAGAATGCGCCCACGGACGGAACGAACGGAAGACCGGCTCCAACGATCGCGACACCGATCGTCGTGCTGGATCCGTTGTTGCCGCTCATGGAGGCGCACCAACCACGTGGACTAGGCACGTTCGTTCTCGCCCACGAGCTCTGCCCGCTGTGCGACGAGTTCAGCACGCTGCTCGTCGCTCACGCGCGGATACGCAAGCGCGAGTTGCTCCAAACGTGCGACGATGACATCGGCGACGACCGCCCGCGTGAACCACTTATGGTCGGCCGGCACGATATACCAAGGTGCAACCGCGGTGCTCGTATGCGTGAGCATCTCGCCATACGCATGTTGGTAGGCATCCCAATACGCGCGCTCGCGAATGTCGGCAGCAGAGATCTTCCAATTCTTCTCCGGTGTATCGATGCGGTCGAGCAGACGTTTGCGCTGCTCGTCCTTCGAGAGATGGAGAAAGAACTTCAGAATGAGGGTGCCGTTGCGCGTAAGATAGCGCTCGTATGCCGCGATGTCTTGAAAGCGTTCGTTCCAGACGTTCGGGGCGAGCGCTTCCGATGGCAATTTTTCGCCCGCGAGGAGTTCGGCGTGAACGCGGACGACACCGAGTTCCTCGTAATACGAGCGGTTGAAAATTCCGATCCGACCGCGCTGCGGCAATGCTTTCGTCGATCGCCAAAGGTAATCGTGTGCGAGTTCTTCCGTCGACGGCGTCTTGAAGCTCGACACGTCGACGCCTTGCGGGTTGACTCCCGACATCACATGCTTGATCGCCCCATCTTTTCCGGCTGCGTCCATGCCTTGAAAGACGATCAGCATCGCACGCTGACCCTGCGCGTAGAACATATCCTGAAGCGCCGAGAGTCGCTCGATATCGGCACGCAACTTGCGCTCGGCGTCCGCTTTGTTGTCGAATTTACCGGTCGACCCCGGATCGAAGTCGCGTAGATGGATCGTCTGCCCCGGTTTTGCAACGAGCCTCGCATGATCGATAGCTTTCATCGTGTATGATTAAGCTTCGTCACCCGCTGAGGTTCCTTTGCCGCAAACATCGCACACCGAACGCCACTTTACCGGCAGCGCCCGTATCCGCGATATCGTCATCGGCATGTCGGACGGATTGACGGTGCCGTTTGCGCTCGCCGCCGGCCTCTCCGGCGCAGTCTCGTCGACGAGCATCATCATTACCGCCGGATTGGCGGAAGTCGCCGCCGGATCGATCGCGATGGGCCTCGGCGGTTACCTTGCATCGCGTAGCGACATCGAACACTACGAGAGCGAACGCGGCCGCGAGACACGCGAAGTCGCTGACATTCCGCAAGCCGAGATCGCGGAAGTCGCGGGCGTGTTCAAGGCCTACGGACTGGACGATGCCGAGATCGCCCCAATCGTCGCCGCCTTTCAAAAACGACCGACGTCATGGGTCGATTTCATGATGCGGTTCGAACTCGGCCTCGAGCGCCCCGATCCCAAACGCGCCTTTTCCAGTGCATTCACGATCGCTGCATCGTACATCGTCGGCGGCTTGATCCCGTTGCTCTCGTACTTCATCTTGCCGACGATCGGAAAGGCGCTTCTGTGGTCGATCGCGGTGACCTTAGTCGCCCTTTTTGCCTTCGGCTATTTCAAGGGCCGTTTTACCGGTACGGCTCCGCTGCGCAGTGGCTTTCAGACCTTGCTGATCGGCGGTCTCGCGGCCGCCGCGGCGTTCGGATTGGCACGACTCTTCTCGCACGGATAGGCCGTCAGTCTTCACGGTATCTTCACTGCCGAGCCGTACGATTGCGGCATGGAACTCGTGTTTTCGCGCATTTTGCTCGCCTACGATGATTCTGAGGTCTCGCGCATAGCGCTTGCCTACGCCTGCTCCCTTGCCCGCGGAGGCGCGACGCTCTTCGTCGCCCACGCGGTCAACGAGAGCGGGATCATTGCCACCGCAACGATGACGCCCGGCTTCACTTCGTTTCAACCAAGCTCGCTGATCGCGGCGGCCGACGAACGCGGGGCGGCGATTCTCAAAACCGCCGTCGACACATGCGCGAAGCAGGGCATCACCGCGGAGACCATCTTCATCCACGATTCGCCGGAAATCGGCATCGCGGATGTCGTGCGCGAGCGGGGCATCGACCTCGTTATTCTCGGCACTCACGGTCGAGGCGGCGTAGCACGGACCGTCCTGGGCAGCGTCGGCGAGGGAATCGTACGCGTGAGCGACGTTCCCGTTCTCACCGTTACCGGGCACGCACGACTACCACGGGAAGGCGTGCTCTTCGAGCGCGCGCTCGTCGCGCTCGATGATTCCGACCCATCCGAGGCAGCTATGGCACTCGCCTCGCGCCTCTCGCTCCATATGTCGACCCATCTCATCCTGTGCAGCGTTCTTGCCAGCTCGTTCTTCAACGATTTGCACGACGATTCGCGCAAATTGCTCGAACGCGCGGCAGCGACGAACAGCGTCTACGGCTCCGTTGACGATCTTCTCGTGCTCGGCGGCAAGCCGGCAGAGACGATCGAGCATGCCTCGATGCAGCACAACTGCGACCTCATTATCATCGGCAGCCACGGTCGGCATGGACTGGAACGCGCACTCCTGGGCAGCGTAGCCGAAGCCGTCATTCGCAGGAGCGCCCTACCGGTGCTCGTGGTCCCCGCAAAACAGATCCCGGCCACAGCCAGAACGTAGTCGAAGCCCTGCGCTGAACGCGACCGTCCAAAACGCGTCATTCGAAGCGAACGTCACGCGAGATTCCTTGTCTTCGCGGGCGAGACCGATTGCCAATCCCCGTCTGCAGAAATGCCTGAACGTTGGAGCGAGACTCTCTGTACGCTAACGTACAGAGAGTCTCGCATTTATGCTATAATCTAGAACCCGCACCCCGCATTATGTGATGCCTCTTCTCCCGAAGGACCGCCATGCGCGCAAACTCGACAAGGGAACGACTCCGCCGCGAAAGCTTTTTATCGGTGGCGGTCTGATCACCGTAGCATATGTGAGCGGAAATCGACTGCTCGATGCGCTCCCCGCAAGTGAACTCGATGCCATTCGCGACGATCTCACGATCCTCACGCTAAAAGCGCATCAGTCCATACATTCCATCGGCCAAGTGATGAGCCACGTCGACTTTCCCATCGACGCGGTCCTTTCCGTCGTCGCGACGCTGAAGAATGGCGACACCGTCGAGGTCGGGACGACCGGAAACGAGAGTTTCGTCCAGTCTGAGGCAGCACTCGAGTCATGGCTCTCGTCCCGTACGTCGTTCTGTCAAGTCGAAGGACGCGTCGCGCGTATGGACATCGTCTGTTTCGAACGGTACATGAAGACGAGCGACAATTTTGCGCGCTTCATGCGAGTGAATCTGCGCGCGGTGCTCTTCAGCTCGCAGCAATTCACCGTTTGCAATATCAAACACAACATTCTCGAACGAAGCGCCAGGTGGCTGGCGATGACGGCAGATCGCGTCGGCAGACCGCAATTCACCCTCGCGCACGAGTTCTTAGCAATCATGCTCGGCGTGCGACGTGCGAGCGTCACCGAAGCGGCGGACAAGCTCCACCAATTGGGCGCGATCAGCTACCAGCGCGGCCTCGTCACCATCGTCGATGGCGCTATCCTCCAGAAAGCCTCATGCGAGTGCTACGAGGCATCGAAAACCGCATTCACCGCTTCGCTCACATCCTAAAGGAAAGACCGCGCGGCATGGACGTTTGATGGGGGGATTCTCGTACGCATCGTTTCACGATGAAGACCCGATTCAGGCCGAGCTACGACTCATCGTCGAGAGCATCTACGGTCCCCCCGTACGGCGGCTGCCCGGTCTCGATATCGGTCGCGCGTACTGGGGCGCCTCCAAAGAATTTCAATATGGCGGCGACATGGTCGGGGTCTTCCACTGCGAAAACGGCTCGACGTCGCTTGCCGTCGTCGACATTTCGGGGCACGGCATCCATGCCGCGCGATACGCCGGGCTTGCAAAATACGCGTTGCGTGCCTATCAATCTCTTGGTTTGGATGCGCGCGCGTCGGTTCGGGCGCTCAATCGGCTGTATATCGAAAACGGCGCGTTCGAGGGCGAGTATGAGTTTTTCGCTACCGTCTTTTATGCCATCGTCGATCCACACCAGCTGACGATGCAATACGTTTCGGCGGGTCACGAGGCGGCCTACATCATCAAGACGGATGGTTCGCGGCAGCTTCCAACGACCGGTCCGATCGTTGGCTTAGTGGACGACGACAGCGCTTTCGCTCAACACACGATCGAACTCGATCGTGGAGACATTTTCGCAGCGGCAACGGACGGATTCACGGAAGCGCGCGACGAGCATCTGATTTTCCTCGGTCCCGATCCTATCGTCGAAATCGTCGAACGTAATCGAGCGAGCCGTGCCGAGCAGCTTGCCGAAAGCATTACCAGTCATGCCAAAGACTACGCCGGCCCGCGGCTCGAAGACGACATCGCCACGCTGGTGGTAAAAGTCGACCGACAGGCGGTCGTCTAAAGCAAATTCTTCTATCGATGTAGCGTTTTTAGCGCATCGAGTAAGACGCGCGGGTCGTGAGCACCCTTGTACATCGGCGTCACGCTTCGTTCGAGATGCAACAGCGCGTAAACGGCCGTCTGCGCCGAACGAATCGAGTATTCGACCGTAAAGACGACATCGTCGGGCAGTTCCGCGAATTGACCGATGAACGCGAGATTCAACGAGCCCTTCGGCACGACGTTCGGACGATCGCCGGCTTTGCGGACTAAGAATTGGCTCGTGATGTACGGCATCATGCACGGGATGACGTTCGAAGCGGCAACGATGGCGTCTTTGTGCTCGTCGAATTTCAAGTGGCCGAGCACTTCCTCGAGAATTTCTCGTCCGCTGCATTGCGCCATCGTTTTCTTTACGTAGTTGCCGAGCTTGTCGTGATAGAGGCCATAGCCCCACCAAACGAAGACGCCTGCGGGCTGATTGGGAAAGAACGGCTGCTCGAAGATCGACAACGTCAGCAGCCAATTCGAGTCTTTGAACGTGATCAGGCCACCTTTGCCCGCTTCGCTGCCGCTGAATGATTGCATGAGTTGGAAAAACAGTGGATCGTGTACCGTCACGGTAAACGATTCCCACAGCGACTCGTCGATATGCTCATCGAATTCAGCGGGATCGCCGAATTCCGGCCGCCCGTTGGCTAGGGTATGCCAGAGTTTCCACGCACCGCTGCGACTACTGCGATCGATCGCGGGGGCGCTGTTCATCGAACCGAAGGTCTTGTCGGCCGTCATCGAACCGTTCGTTACGAAGACGCCGTCCTTCGTGTCGACCGCGATCGACTTGGCTTGGCCGGATTCGGTGAATGCAATCGAATCGACCGCGATCGAACCGCCGGTAGCTGCAAAGCGGAGATCGTCCACGCGGGTATCGAACCGAATACGGACACCGCGATCGCAAAGCCACTTTACCAGTGGTACCGCCATCGAATCGTATTGATTGAAACGCGTCCGATACACACCTTCCTGCGTGTCGATCGTCGAAAAGTGGTGCAGAAAGCGCAAGAGATAGCGCTTCAATTCGATGGCACTGTGCCAGCGCTGAAATGCGAAGAGCGTGCACCATTCGAACCAAAAATTCGTCTCGAAAAAATGCGTGGTAAAGCAATCGCTTATGCGCTTCGCGTCGAGGGCGTGCTCGGGCGTCGTCATGAGCGCGAGAAGATCGATCCGATCCCGCTCGTGAAAACCGAGCGTGTGAAAATCGAGTACCGTATGATCCCGATCGACGAGCCGCGCCCGATTGTACCAGGGCGCTGCCGCCTTGGCTCGCTCTGTCTCTTCGGTCACCGAGATGGCGGGATCGCCGGTCGACGGGATCGACGACATCAGATCGAACGTGCAGCTATATTTTTCTTCGAACATGCGACTGCCGCTCATGAAATAGCCCGCTTTGGGGTCGCCGTGCGCATCGAGCGCACCGCCAAAGGCGCTCGACTCCTCGAAAATCGTGATCTCGCTGCCGGCGACGTGAGCGTCTCGGATCAGATACGCTGCCCCCGCAAGCGATGCAATCCCGGAACCAACGAAATAGTACCGGCCGCGCGCCGCACCATCAGAGTTCGCCATGCAATAAGACTACGGTTCCGATGTGAATATCGTAGGAAGGGTCCGGGGTTCCGACTCCACAACGTCGAGTAGCTCGCTCGTCAGCGAGTCGCCGCTCTCCCCGCCGATTGGATCTATGAAATACGACTCTCTCGATGTCATCGGAATCGGTAATGCGATCGTCGATGTGCTCGCCTCCGCCGATGATGCTTTCCTCGTTCGACACGAGATGACCAAAGGCGCGATGATGCTCATCGACGAGGCGAAGGCAAAGCTCATCTATGAAACGATGGGCCCGACGCTGGTCTCATCGGGTGGGTCGGCGGCCAACACGGCGGCCGGAATCGCGTCGCTCGGTGGCACGTGCGGCTATATCGGGAAAGTGAACGACGACAATCTCGGCATGGAATTTCGTCACGACATCCTTGCCGCCGGTGTCGATTATCGCATCGCGCCCGCCACGAGCGGTCCCTCGACCGCGCGTTGTCTGATCCTCGTCACCTCCGATGCGCAGCGTACGATGAATACGTATCTTGGAGCGTGTGTGAATCTGCGGCCGGAAGACATCGATGAAGCCTTCATCCGATCGGCGCAGATCACGTATCTCGAAGGGTATCTCTACGATCCGCCGCTCGCGCAAAAAGCGTTTCACAAAGCGGCAGAAATCGCGCATGCGGCCGGGCGCAAAGTCGCGCTTTCGCTCTCGGATTCGTTCTGCGTGCATCGTCACCGCGATGCATTCAAACAACTCGTCGATCTCCATGTCGACGTCCTCTTCGCAAATGAAGCCGAGAGCAATGCGCTCTTCGGAACGACGACCATGCGCGACTGCATCGCGCAATTGCGCGGCGTCACCGAGATCGCAAGCGTAACGCTCGGGCCGACGGGCTCGCTGATCGTCACCCCCGAGGACGTCTTCGAAATTCCACCGACGGACGTCGATCGGGTCGTCGATACGACCGGTGCGGGCGATCTCTACGCCGCAGGGTTTCTCTACGGGATGACGAGCGGCGCATCGCTCATCGAATCCGGGTATTTCGGAAGCATGGCCGCAGCCGAGGTGATCACCCACATGGGCGGTCGTCCGCAGTTGCCGCTTCGCACGCTCGTGCCGCAGGCGCGAGAACGCGTGCTGCAAGAGCGATAAGGAACGTCCGCGCGTGCAACTCGTGCACGCGCAGACGAGTCGCCCTACGTGTAGAGTTGTCCGAGCGGACCGATCGGGGTGCAGTTCGAGCTGTTCGAATTGAGAAACACGTTATACGTTTGACCCGATCGTAAGTTGCTTTGTAACTGTCCGGAGTAGTAATAATCCGATCCGAAAGGTTGAAAGCCGCGCGGGTCCGATGATTGCACGAGATTGGAGGTCTGCACGCCTGCGCTAGAATTGTTTTGCGGGACGAGCACTAGTTGAAAGTTCTGATAGCTCTGGAAAATTTGATTGTTATTGCCGTTTGCAACGATTTCAAACGATTGGCTACCCGTCGGAATAGTCGCGCCGCTTTGTGGCCGCGCCAGTTGGTATTGCGTGTCGTTCCCGCAATACCCATAGTTCGGAACGGGATTCGTACCCGAGCTGCCGCCACCGCCGCACGCGGTCATTGCGAGCAGCGCTCCGGCACCGAGGAGAGCGCGCATCACGCCGAGCGCGCGGGATTCGAGAGCAAGCATTCGGTTCGTTCTCCAGGGTTACAAGTGTTTTCTTCCAGTGAACGTACCCGAAGTCGGACTTGTTCCGCAGATCGATTCCGATTCGATCGGGCGAAGAGCGGCTCCAATCGAAAGGCCGGTTCGGCATCGTATGTCGTTGCAGGCGCATCGGCATTTGCGCGATAGCGGCGGCGAGCTTCGGGGCCTTCGCCGATCGCGATCAACCCACGTACCGGCAATGCAACCGCCGGCTCGTTCAGCGGATCGAAACGCAGCAGCGCATCGGCATCGTCGAGCGACGTGGTCGTGCGTCGACATCGTCCAGGACCACGCGCATCGCATCGACGGCGGCCTGATCGGCCGCGTTCGTATCGCCGAGGCCAACGAACCGACCCGAGGCGATCTCCGCCGCTTCGGTCGCACGGACGAATTCAAATTCAAGACCACGTATCTTCGCGACGCCGCACCTAGGCAAGTCCCGAGAGCATCATATTTTCGACCATGCAGACGCGACGCGCGATCAGCAATTGAGCGAGCGCGAGCGAATGGCTGATGCGCGGACCGGAGGCATCCGAAAACGCGCCGAGCGCCGCGGGCCGCAAATGCTTGTGCGCGTCCATGTGTGTCCAAATCTTGTCTTGGAGAGCATGCGAGAGCGCGTCTTCAACGCCGCCGTCGATCTCGATGATCGTCTCGGGGAATCCGCAAGTCGACTCGATGAGATTGAAGTGCGTACTCGCATCGGCAAACTCACGATAGTCCAGCGGTGAGAAGCGGCTGCTCTTGCGAATGCGCGCGGAAAGTCGCGCGTTGTCTTTCGTCCTCGCGTAGTCGCTGGGCCGTTTGAACGTTACGGTCAGGTCCGCATGTCCGCCCTGCGGATTGATGTGCGCCGCGATGTCGGGCTGGCGCTTTTCGATTTCCGCACGCACTTCTTCTTCGCGATAGCCGCGTTGCGTGACGTCACGCTGGATCTTCCAATCGACCTTGAGTTCGGTTTCGGGATCGAGCCACACCATGACATCGAAAAGCGATCGCAGCGCACGCGTGTAGAGTGGAAAGAGCCCTTGCACGACGATGATGTCCTTGGATTCCACCGTCTCCGGGCCTTTGAACGTGCCGTCGCCGTGATCGTAAATGGGCTTGGAGATGCTGCCGCCCTCGCGCAGCGTCCACAGATCTTCTTCCATCGCCGCAAAATTGTTGGCCCGCGGGTCGAGTGCCGTGAGACCGACTGCCGTGCGTTGCGCGCGATCGAGCGCGTGATAGTCATCAAGACAGATCGTCTGGATCCGCTCGGCGCCGAAAATATCGTAGATGCCCCGGCAGAGTGTCGTTTTTCCCGTTCCCGAATCGCCGCCCACGGCGATCATGATCGGTCGTTTCACGAAGAAAGCACCCCCAGCAGACTGGTCGATTAGAGCCTAGCGCAACCGGAAAAATCAGGCACCGGTTCGCGCGTGAAACGTCGATCGTCGAGCGCGAACGGACCTTCTTACGGCCTTACTTTGCCGGAAGTGGACCGTGTCAGAATTGCCGTACGCGGGCTCGATCCTTCGGAATCCAGTTTGTGGTCGGAACGTTCTGCGTTCGAACGATATGCCCGTGCTTGTCGTTGCTCTTGACGCGCTGCGAGCAACGCCGTCGCACCCGGCGAGGATCTCGTCGTGCGCGACAGCTCGCTACCCATACTCGTCAGACCGGCATGTCCTCTAACGGGACCGACGAGCGACCCGATTTTTCGGTGATGAGAATACGATAGGCGATCCCGACGCCACGGTTTCGATCGACGAACGTCCGAGCAGCTTCCGCTGGTGCGCCGACGGCGATTGCGGCCACGCTCATACGTGCGCTGATCCGCTCGACGGCATCGACGGCGTACTCGCCGTGAAGATGCTCGAACGTTCCGCGAACGAAAACCGAGCACCAGTCTGCAGCGTTTCGGATGCGATCGACCTCCGCACAAACGTTCGGGTTCGCGCTCATGTTCTCAATTTTAGCGCCCAGCATGCTGTATCCGTAAAGTGCGAGGCCGTCGTAGGCGTACGAGATCGGAACGATGCAAGGCAAACCACGACGATCGACGTAGCCGATATGAGCGACGAACTCCGCGTGAAGGAGGCGCTCGATGGCATCTGCTGTCAAAATGAGTTCGGCGGACATGGTCGACACCTCGTAAGACCGTGAACAGTCACGCGGGGATCCGGCGCAAATGAACGCGTCGGAGCGTCAGTGCAGCTGAAAGAAACAAGATTGCGGCCAGTATCGTATACGAGGTCATCAAGTCCACGAATGTACGGACGGCGATCGTCGGCCAGGCAAAGAGCGCAACGCCAAATCCGAGCGATGCAACCCCGAGCGTGGCGATGATCCATGACGCGCTTGGAAGCGCGAGCGCCGCCGCGATTTCCAGCAACCCCGTTACACCCGCCCAAATCGCGACGATGAACAGAAGGGCGTTCGCTCCGCGGGTGAGGATGAGGATCGCGCAGAGCGTGCCGACGATACCCTCGAGCATGAACGCCGAACGAACACACGGCGACGATCCGATCCGGAAGCCGAATGCGATGGCGACGATCTCAAGCGAGCGTTGCATGTCTGCCAAGAGCGCTTCGCAGCAGGCAACGGCAGCACGATGGCCGACCGCTCGGTCGAACATCGCGCCGAGCCAGTGGAACGGCGGTGTATATCGCCCGTCTAGGGTGACCAGTACGCCGTTTGAATGCGGCCGCGCCGTAATCAGACCCGTGAATGCCGGCAGACGCCCGCCCTCTTCCGGACTCCAGGATATGGCAATCGCTTCGAGCGTTTTTTGCGTACTCGTCGCATCCCGCGTTACGAGAAATCGGACGACCGCATCACGCCGGACCGCAAAGAGCGATGGGATGCCGAACGCGCGGGCCGGCAGCGTCAACGGCAAGACACCGTGATTTGCGTCGATATATTCGGCAATACGATGCATCGTCGTCGAAAATGGGCATTGCATGACACGTTCCACACGGAGAGTTGACATGAGCTTTCTGCCTTTCGCCGGAAACCGAGCGCTCCACGCGCGCTACTACATATCTCTGTGATCGATTATGCGCGAATCCGACGAAGATTTGGCGAAGATCGGTTGCCTTCGTGCATGACTACGTCAAGCACTTTGCTCCTCGAGATCGCGCCCGCGAACCGACCCCCTTCATCGACTATTCATCGCCGCTTTGTATCATTTGCTTGACCGCTCCAACGGTGGATTCACCAGCGCTACCGACCAGGAACGAAGGTAGCCGAGATGATGAAAACAGATTCGACCCTGGCCTCAAAGCAAACGATATCGGCGTGGCGGTAACGGTGTTGTAAGGCTCCGCGGCACCGTCACCCGTTTTCGATGCGTTCACCTGGGACGTTACCGTTCCGGGCGATACGGTCGAGGCGAAGCTCGACAATTGGTTCGTAACGCTTGAAGGCGAGGTCGATTGGCAAGTTGAGATCGACAACGCAAAACGCGCACTATTCGATCGGCGTTCGCGGCAACACCAATCGAATGACGCTCAAACCCCGAACGAACGCTCGCGACATCATTGCTAAACTCGAACGAACGTTCAAACGCAGCGCGCAAATCGATGCCGACAAATCCAAATCGAGATCCACGACGGCAGCGTCACCCCGGCATTTTCGCTTCCCGGCGCCGAGCATGTTGAAAACCTGACCCACGTCGCATAGCGTTTGCGACTGCCGACCCGTAACGCAAGCCGCAAAAGCGCCGATTTCTTGCAACAACCGACGCTTTCGCATTTCTCTCTCTGCCGCAAGGCAGGAGGAGAGCGATCGAACATGTTCTCTTTCGACACGGACGATTTTCGGCTCCGGAGTTGGGGCGTGACGGTTCACTACGCCGAAGGCGACGGCTGGACCGTGCGCCTTCCGGCATCACGCGTCGGCGCGGCTACTCGTGCGCGAATGGAGCGCAGGTACGCCGGCGATTGCGAGAACGTGCCTCACCAACTGCGGGACCTCATACGCGCATTCGTGCGATACGGATCGCTTCACAAAATGACCGAGCTCTCTACCCCGCGATACGTTCGCGGCGAAAACGAGCGAGCCGACTTGGAAACGGGTGAGATCGTACTCGCTCCCCGTACGCGCCGCTCGGGCGCAGCCGACGTTCTTCGAGGCGCACTCGCCGTTTCCGTGGCGTCCTTGGTGCGCGCGGACGCGCACGTTCAGCTGAATGAAGACGTCGAATGGATCCATCGTGCGCATGCGGCAGTTCGCGCGCTGCGCGAAGATCTGCGCCTCTTCGCACCGCTGCTCGACCGCATACCCTCCCGAGCGCTGACCGGACGTTTACATGAACTCGCCGGCCAGTTCGGTTCCATTCGCGACCAGGACGTGTTTCTCGCCCACGTGCGGGCATTCGCGCCACTTCTCTCGGAGTGCGATCGCCCCGCGATCGACGATCTTCTGGAACGATTGCGAACCTCTCGGGAAGATACGTATGCAAAACTTCTATCGACGCTACGCGAAGACGCCTATCTTCGTCTCCTCGAAGATATCGTCCGATTGGCAGGTACCGATAGCCCCCTGATCGTTCGACCAACGGCCATGCGTCGGCGGACGTTGGCGCGCGACGTCATCTCCAAGCCCTGGCGTCGATTGAAAAAGGCGGTGACGGCTTGCGGAAAGAGTCCCGGCGCCGCGCAGCTTCACGCCGTGCGTATCAAAGTAAAACGGTGTCGCTGCGCCATCGAGGCAATCGCGCCGGTGATTCGCAAACGTCAGACCGTCGCCGCACGTCGTCTTTTGCAGCGCTTGAAAGACCTCCAAGAAACGCTCGGCACCGTCCATGATGCGACGAACGAAGGCGATCGACTGCGCGCGCAGAGATCGGGAACGCTCGATCGTTTTGTCGTCGGGGAACTTGCGGGTCTCGAGAACGCGAAAGCCGCCGGAGCGCAAGCGACCTGGCGCAAAGCCTGGAAGCGCGCATCGCGACCGAGCATGCTCTTTTGGGATCGACGAACGCACTAGCCGCGACGGCACCCGTAGATCGACGTGCCGCAGAATCTCACCAACGGCATCTCTTTCGACCGGGATTGGGCCTCGATGCCCGGCGTCATGCCGGTTGCATCAGGCGGCATTCACGCTTGGCAAATGCACCAACGGCTCGACCTGCTCGGTGAAGATACCGTGCTCCCATTCGGTGGCAGAACGATCGGCCACCCCGACGGCATTGCCGGGCGCAACGGCCAATCGCGTTGCTCGAGCGCGCGAAAGGCGGCGTCCGCTCGATCGATGAGACGTACTACTTCCCCAAAGCGGAGAACGATCGCGAGGATTAGGTGGTCATCTTTGCCGGATATAAAGACCGGATGGAACAGTGCTTCTCGAGCAAACCCGCTTCGACTATCCGGCGGACGAACGGTTGCAAATCGCCGAGCTCATGCTCGAGCGCCTCAAGTACCGCTTCGGCGCGGATGCGCGCGCGACTCGCGGCGCGTATCTGGAGCTGCGTATGAAGCAGCCGTTTTTTGCGAACGCCCGCAGCGTCCGCAACACAATCGGGCGCGCGCGAATGCGCCAAGCCAATCGACTCTTTGCTCTCGGCAGCGTGCGCACCGCGTGATCGTCGATGTGGCGGTCACGCCCGTGGCGCTGCAGCCCACCGATGCCGGACGAACGATCGCCGTCCTCGACGTGCTACGCGCGACGACAACCATCGTTGCTGCGCTTGGAAACGGCGCACGCGCGGTCGTGCCGGTCGAGGAGCCGAATGAAGCCGTCGCCCATGCCGAGCGACTAGGCCGCGCGAGCGTCCTGCTCGGCGGCGAACGGGAAAGCGTCCACATTCCGGGCTTCGATCTCGATAATTCACCACGCGCCTATACGCGCGAACGTGTCGAGGGGAAGACGATCGTCTTTACCACGACCAACGGCACGCGCGCGTTACGCCGCGCAGCGGAGATCGCCACAGCCGTCATCATCGCGACCCTACGCAACCGCACCGCCGTCGCACACGCGCTGCTCGCGGGCGCGGGCGACGTGACGCTTCTTTGCGCGGGGTCGAACGGCGACTTCAGTCTTGAAGATTTTCTCGGCGCGGGGGCGATCGTCGCGGCGCTGCGCGATCGAGCGCCGGGGCTCGCATTGGGGGATAGCGCGTTTGCGGCGTTGTCCGCGTATACGCGACACGCTCGTGCGCTCCATGCGGCAATCGCGCAGGGCACCCACGCCCGACGGCTCATTCGCGACGGCTTCGCTGAGGATATCGCGTACTGCGCTGAGGTCGATCGGATCGGCATCGTTCCGGTGCTGATCGGCGGAACGATCGCCGCCCAATCAGCGTAAGCCGGGCGCTCGAAGTTCGGTAGGAACGCGGTTGAGATCGCCAAAGTAGCGCGGCGTTTGCGATTGTAAGCCCGCGCCGTCGAGAATCGCGCGTCCTTCCGGAGAGACCAGATAGGCGAGAAAGGCTGCCCCGCCACGGGCGTTCGCGGCGTGCGTTGGAATGGTGTACGCATACCCGATCGGCTCGCCCGTGCGTACGACGCCGTCGATCGTCACGCTCGCCTTTGCGTAGGCGGATGCAAAATGCGGATCGCCCAAATTGATGCGCGGATCGAGTTCGATCGTCGCTAAGTTGCGGATCGTCGCTTCGACGCCGTACACGAACGCCGCGTCGATCTCGCCTTGCTCGAGTCGTACGAGAATCGCTTCATCCGTCATCGTCTGATCGGAATTCCGATCGCTAACGAAGAGCGTTGAGCCGAGATTCGGAATACGGTACAACCGCTCGGCGAGTTTCGTCACGATGAGCGTTCGATAGCCTTTGGGATCGATCGCCGGATCCGTACGCCCGATGCGCATGCCGGTCTCACGCAGCACATCGTACCAATGCCGTTTTCCCTCGGCTGCCTGCGCAAAGTGCATCCCGAAGGCAGACATTTTGGAATACGCGATGACCATGCGTGTCGTTGCAAAGCTCGCATACCAACTCACGATTCCAGGATTCTGCTGCATGAGGTCACGTGTGACGGTAACGTCGGCCGACAGAAAGACATCGGGTGTTTTTACGCCCGCGGCAATCAGTTTCGCGTTCGCAACGCTCCCGCGCCCTTCGCCTTCAGCATGCAGTCCGGTCCGGCGTTCAAAATCCGGCGCGAGGCGCTTTTGGAATGTCGTCGTCAGCGACCCCGCATGCAAGACGGAAATCGACTCGGCTCCATCGGCGAGCTTGCGAAGCCCGAGCATCGCGGAGACGGCGGTTAGTGCAGAGACGAACGAACGACGGCGCATCGTTTCGACTTCGTGAGCGGGGTGACCAAACCGTTCATCGAACGCTGCGCCTCCTTCTTTCCGAAAGGTCGTTCATGAGCGTGGGGCGCTGGAAGCTGGACGGGGTGCGCGTAATCGGGGCGTGCGACGTCGATCCGAACACACCGCAAACGACCGGGATGTCGCGCGCCGCAGCGATCACGGCAGCTCGCGTCGGCGCGGAAAAACTCTGGGCCGGAACGGTGAGGATCGAGCCCGATGCAAAAACCGGCGCTCATCACCACGGCGACCTCGAAAGCGTGATCTACGTGGTCAAAGGTCGCGCCCGCATGCGTTGGGGCGAGCAACTCGAATTCACCGCCGAGGCCGGACCGGGGGATTTTATTTTCGTCCCGCCATTCGTTCCGCATCAGGAAATCAACGCGAGTGCGGGCGAAGCGCTCGAATGCGTGCTCGTGCGCAGCGGCCAAGAACCGGTCGTGGTCAATCTCGAGATCGCTGCGGTCGAGCAGCCTCAGACGGTTCTTTGGAAAGACGACATTCATCGCTAGCCCCCTCGTCGCTCGACCAACCGAGCTGCATCAAGAGTCGCATCGACCCGCAGGGCCGCCTCGATCGCAAGGGCGAAGCCCCCACGTATGACCCGACTTCCGCTCCTTTCAGCGGTGGCCATCGTCGTATTACCCGCCGTCTTAGCGACGACGGGATCCGCGCATGCCGCCCAGACCCGGACCTCGGAACCCATCGTCGCGTATGCCAACGTTTTACGTACGATCAACCCGCGGCTCCAAGTCGGCGAGAGCCGCGCCTACGCTCGTGAAGTGATCGCCAACGCCGAGCGCACGAAGCTCGACCCACGCATGATCATGGCGATCGTGACCGTCGAATCGCATTGGAAGAAGGACGCGCTCTCGCGTGTCGGCGCTCGCGGCCTCGGCCAGCTGATGCCCGGCACGGCAGCCGAATTGGGCGTCGATCCGCGCAATCCCAACCAAAATCTGGCCGGAACGTCGAGCTATCTGCGTTTTCTCTTGGATCGCTTCCGCACCGCCGCCGACCCGGCCAAATTCGCTATCGGCGCCTATAACGCGGGGCCGAACGCCGTCAAGCGCGCGAACGGCATTCCGAACATCGTCGAGACGCAAACCTACGTCAGACGCGTCTTACGCGTTTGGCAGAACCTCAACTCGCGAATTGCGCGCGTGTTCAGCATCCCCAAAGCCCAACCCCTCAGCAAGCTTGCCGCGGCAACGCACACGGCCGATGCGAACTATTGGCACAGCGAAGCCCCCGCTCCGGTCCCCGTCGTTCCGGAGTCCACCACGCCGGCACCGATCGACCAGCCCTAGGCTGCCGCCGTCTGCGGTGGTGCGAAGGTCATCGGAAACGGCCGGTAAATGAAAATCCTATGAGAACACGCTGGGGACGGGTTACCGTCGTCACCGCGCTAGTCGTCGCCGCCGGAATGCCGGTGCTCGCCGTCGCGAGTTCTGTTGCTGCAGCGCCGAATCGCGTTCCCACGATCATCGCAACCGATCTGCGTGAAACGATCGACCGTGCCATCGGCTACAAGCGCCCGACCGGTGCGACCTATGCGAACGGTCGCGGCGAGATCGTGAGCCCGCATGCTGCGGCGAACAGCGGCTCACCGCGCGTGCATTTTACCTTGCTCGGATCGGACTTGATCGCGACGTCGATCAATCGTCGTCTGCGCGGCCTGTTCGGCCAGCACGATGCCCTCAAGACCTCGACCCTCACACCGACGCATCAGCGCTAGTCGCATCGCTCGCTAGTCGAGCGTCGTCAGTCGACGAACGGCAAATATCTGACCGACGTCGCTCTGCGTATCGAAAAAATTCCAGGTCACGAGCCCATCGCCACTTTCCGGTTCGAGCAATTGCATCGCCACGAGTCCGAGTGGCTGTCCGGTACGCACGATCGTGCGGCCGGCAGATAACACGACGTGCGCGGCTTGCCAAGTTCCGGTTAGTTCGCAAACGTGGTGACCTTGAAACGCCGCGCTCGCTACGGTGCGTGCGGTGATGGAGAACGATTCGACGGTCGCACGATGCGCACGCGTCGTCGTCTCGATGGAAATCCCATGCAGCCGCAGATTCTCGCGTACCGCTGCGGGGACGTCATCGAGTAGGTACGCCCGCGGTAGCATACGTGAGAGCGTCGGCTCGTAGGCGCGCACGACCGGCATGAGCTGCGCGTCGAACTGCCGCGTGCGTTTGATTCCGGTCGGTAAACCCGGCTCGAGATGCACGCCCGCCGGGCCCGCTTCGAGGCGTTCGACGAGCACCGGCAGCGATGGCGGGTGCGAATCGAGTTGCGCGCGCAGCGCAATCTTCGGCGGGTCGGCCTGCGTTGCCCAGCTCGCAAGCGTTGCATCCGCGCGTCGGCTCAGCTCCCGAATCGCATCCGCGTGCGTTGCGACGTAACCGAGAATCTCTTCGACGAACGCGCGCGTAGCGGCGACACGCGTTGCGAACTCGTCGTGCGAAAACGCCTCGCTCAAGATCGCGATACGACCGCGCACGCCGAAATAATTCGTGCCGAATCGCGGACGCCAGTCGTAGGTGTACCAACCGGGCTTCGGATAGTGCAAGAGATCGTCATCGAACGCCGGGCTGAAGTTGCCGTAGTCGAACGTCTCGAACCCATGCGAGCTGCGCATACGCTCGCGAATCGCCGGCAACATCTGCTCTGCGGCATAGCGACCGCCGAACGACGCGGCCGGATCGAGTGAAGGCGAATAGGTGAGTGCGTAACCGTGATAGCTGCCGTCGCTCGTATGCAGATCGACGAACACATCGGGATTCCAGCGCGCGAATGCCGCAAGCGAGGCGCGCGTTTCGGGAGCTTCGGCTTTCATGTAATCCCGATTGAGATCCAGCCCCATGCCGTTTGGTCGTTGACCGACCGAAGCCGGACCGTTTTGTTCCGTGCGATTGATCGTCTGCGGCTTGAACGCTTCGTTGCCGTCGGCGTTGTAGATCGGGACGACGATGAGTACGATGCGATCGAGCACGTTTGGCGCACCCGTCGCGGTAAGATCGCGAACCAGGGCGAGCACGGCCTCTTTGCCTTCTACTTCACCCGCATGAATGTTGGCTTGCACGTACACGACCGGACGGCCCAGCGCGCGCGCTTCCTCCGGCGTGCGAACGCGCGGACGCGACACGACCAGAAACGGAAGCGCTCGCCCTTGACTCGTCGTCCCGAGCGTTTCGACATGCACGCTTGCACGCGTGGCGATCGCATCGACGAAGCTCGTTACGTCCGCATACGTCGAAGTCTCGGTGTAGTTCGTGCGCTCGGCACGCGTTTGCGGTGAACTCACGCCGACTCCGAGGAGGCTGGCGAGCGCGCAGATGACGCCCGCAACGCCTAGTTGGCGGATGGGCTCGAAGCCGCCGTCGGCGCGCTTGCGGGAACGGAGGTCGGCGCACCCGACGAACCCGGTGCGGGCGAGACGGAAACCGGCGGCGATCCATACACGGCAAAGACATACATTTTATTTGCGACGAGTTTCAATTCGGCTGCCGTTCCGGCGAAGGCGACGTGAATCGGTCCCGCGGTCGGCGCAGCGCTCGGCACGGCACTGCCGCCGGGCTTCGGCGTAGGAGTCGGCTTCGGCGTTGGTTTCGGCGTTGCGGTCGGCAACGTCGAGGTCGGTACGGAGGTCGGCTCGGCGGTTGCAAGATCGAGTTCCGCTGCCGCAAGTCGGTAGTAATGCACGCGCTCCGTCGGATCGAAGAGCGCTAAGCCGAACTGCGGATCTTTCCCGAGCAGCGCGACTTGATCGGCCGGCACGTCAACGGCGAATCGCGGATATGCATCGAGCTTGATGTCTTTTGTCGACTGCAGCGCGATGAAGAACAGCGGTTTTGGATACGGGCCTTTTGCTTTCGTCTTCTTCTTGCCGTTTTGCAACTCGTCGAATTGCGGTCCGCCTTCCGGTGCAACCAGCGAGGTCGTGACCGAAATCGTGATCGGTGATGACGACGGTGCCGGAGACGGCGCGTGAAAAATCACCGTGCCGCTGATGCCGCCGACGACGGGAAGCGGCTGGCTTCCCGCAACGTAGGTGAGCGCCGAACTCGCGGCTTTCGGTGGTGAGGACGAAGCCGGCTGCGTTACTTGCGCGATCGGCGGATTCGATGCTCCGGCTAGCGGCGGTAACGTCGTTCCGCCGCCCCCGCCGAGATTTCCCGAGCAAGCGGCAACGACCGCAAGAAACCCGATGGCAAGAAAAAGTCGATAACGCGTCTTCACAAAAAACCGCTTATGCGCCGGAACGACCATCTCCTCGACTCCTTCCCGCGCGGAGTCGAAACCTAATCTCCGGCGGTCACGGCTTCGGGTGTCTCGACATACACCTCGGCGCCGCTTTCCTTGAATTCTGCTGCCTTTTCCGCCATGCCGCGCGCGGCATACTCGCGAACGTCCTGCGTAATTTTCATCGAGCAAAAATGTGGCCCGCACATCGAACAAAAATGCGCGACTTTGGCCCCTTGCGCGGGCAACGTTTCGTCGTGAAACGAGCGTGCGGTCTCCGGATCGAGCGCAAGATTGAATTGATCTTCCCAGCGAAATTCAAACCGCGCCAGGGAAAGCACGTCATCCCAGTGACGAGCATGCGGGTGTCCTTTCGCAACGTCAGCCGCGTGCGCAGCGATCTTGTATGCGATCACACCGTCCTTGACGTCTTGCTTATCGGGCAACCCAAGATGCTCTTTGGGCGTCACGTAACACAGCATCGCCGTGCCATACCAACCGATCATCGCCGCACCGATCGCACTCGTAATGTGATCGTATCCCGGCGCGATATCCGTCGTCAGCGGCCCGAGTGTGTAAAAGGGCGCTTCATGACATTTTTCGAGCTGTCGATCCATGTTCTCTTTGATCAAGTGCATTGGAACGTGTCCCGGCCCTTCGATCATCACTTGAACGTCATGCTTCCAAGCGATTTGCGTGAGCTCACCGAGCGTATCGAGCTCGCCGAATTGCGCCTCGTCGTTCGCATCGGCCGCACACCCGGGCCGCAAGCCATCGCCAAGCGAGAAGCACACGTCGTACGCCTTCATGATCTCGCAGATCTCTTCGAAGTGCGTGTAGAGAAAATTCTCCTGATGATGCGAGAGACACCACTTGGCAAGAATCGACCCGCCACGCGAAACGATTCCGGTCACGCGTTTCGCCGTCATCGGCACGTACCGCAAGAGCACACCGGCGTGAACCGTGAAATAGTCGACGCCTTGTTCTGCCTGTTCGATCAACGTATCGCGATAGATCTCCCAGGTGAGATCCTCGGCTTTCCCATCGACTTTCTCTAAGGCCTGATAGATCGGCACGGTCCCGATGGGCACGGATGAATTGCGCAGAATCCACTCGCGCGTTTCGTGAATGTTTTTGCCCGTCGAGAGATCCATGACGGTGTCCGCGCCCCAACGCGTCGCCCACGCCATCTTTTCGACTTCCGCTTCGATCGACGACGAGATCGCCGAATTCCCGATATTCGCATTGATCTTCACGAGGAAGCCGCGTCCGATGATCATCGGTTCGCTCTCGGGATGATTGATGTTCGTCGGAATCACCGCGCGTCCGCGCGCGACCTCATCTCGTACGAATTCCGGCTTGCAATTCTCACGAATCGCAATGAACTCCATTTCGGGCGTTATCTCTGCGCGCCGAGCGTAGTGCATCTGCGAGACGTTGGCACCCGACTTCGCCCGCCGCGCACGCCGATTCGTCGTGAAACGCAGTTCGTCGAGTTCGTGCATCGATTCGCGTGCTACGCGATAGACCGAGGACGGACGTTCCAATTCAACGGTATCGCCGCGCTCGGCAATCCACGTAGAACGAAGCGGCGCGATCCCGGAACGCACGTCGATGGAAACCTCGGGGTCGGTATACGGCCCGCTCGTGTCGTAAACCGTATGCGTCTCGCCCGTACTGAGCGCAATCGCCCGCATCGGCACGAGAATATCGGGACGCGACCCCATCGCATACACTTTCCGCGAACCGGGAAACGGCGTGCGCGTAATCGTTTCGTTGGTGGGGGTCGTCATCTCAGCCATGCAGTGTCTCCAAGCGAGGTGCCGGACAGCGGAGGCCCTGAGCTGCGTTCCCTACGCCGGCATTACCCGGATCAGGTTCACGGTCGGCAAAATGCGCGGTCGCGCCATTGCCCTCTCAGCCCGGTTTGCCGGGCTCCCGTTGCGGAAGCATGAGCGTAAACCTCCGGGCTGCGCTTGTCAAATTTTTGGGTCGACGGCTCTTGGCGGCTCCCAACGCTCGACGCGACTGCCTTCGCAATCGACGATCCAGCCAAAACGTCGCGGGATCGTCGCCTCGTTCGGGAACGATCTCGACGCCGCTCGCGGCGAGATCGGTGAGGAGCGCGTCCAAATCAGCGACGCGAATCCGTCCTCGTAAGGAACACCGCCGTCGAACGTGCCGACCGTACCGGTGTCGTATTTCCACGAGACATTTTTTTGATCGAGCAGATCGCCGAGTGTCTGGTCGTCGTAACATGGCGGGACGCCTGGCTGAGCCAATGCTTCGCTTCCCGCAACGAACGTCGGTGCGACCGAACCCGGTGAGGAGTCGCAGCCCCAGCCGCAGCCGGAGATGGTCCGGGCGGCGAAGCTCACGAGAGACGCGCGCAGGAGATGCTCGTTCTTCACCACACCGTGATACGCATCGCAACTTAAGCGGGAGTTATGTTCTGTTTATCAGGCCGTTACTATCGTGATCCGCGCGTATGGCGTCCTCGTGCTCGCGCAGCTCGCGATCGGCGCGGCGGCGATTTTTGCTCGCTACGCGCTGCTCGGCTCGGGGCCGATCTGGGCCTCCGCACTTCGGCTCGCCATTGCCTCGCTTCCGCTCGCGCTCTTCGCGTGGCTGCGCGGTGGATACCGCGGAGGCGATCGCACGACCGAGTTGCGGCTAGTTCTCGCGGGTCTCTTGCTCGGCGCGCACATGGCGATGTGGATCGCTTCGCTTCAGTATACGACGGTCGCGATTTCGACGTTGCTCGTGACGACGGCACCCGTGTGGACGGAACTCATCGATCGTCGGGCGCGCAAGGGTTCGGCGATGCGCCGTGCGCTTGCGATCGGCGTTGCGCTGCTCGGCGTTGCCGTCGTCGTCGGCTGGCCGAGTGCAGCCGGCAGCGATCCGGTGCGCGGAGCGGTGCTCGCGCTCATCGGCAGTGCGACGATCGCCGGCTATCTGACGATCGTCAGTCACATCGGCGAAAACGCCGCGCTACGCGCGCGATACTCGACGATCGGCATCGTTGGGCGGACGTATCCGATCGCTGCCGTGGCCGTCACGGTTTGGGCGCTCGTCGGTCACGACCGGTTTCCGCTTGCAAGCGCTACCAACGCATGGGGCGGGATTCTTGCGATGGCGCTGGTCTCGCAATTGCTCGGTCATACGGCGCTCAATGCGGCGCTGCGCACGCTGACCTCGACCGTCGTTGCAATGACGACGTTGCTCGAGCCGATCGTGGCCGCGCTCTTTGCCGCATGGCTCTTCAGCGAACGCTTGAGTCCGCTCACGACGGCGGGGGGCATTCTCGTTCTCGTGGGGATCGGTCTTTTGGTTCGTGAGGAAGGGCGCGCGGCTTAGGCGAGGTCGTGCAACACGCGGAGAACTTCGGCGACGCTCCACGCTTGCGCGATCGTGCCGCGTGCGGCGAATGGCGGCTCGCCATCGAAGATTTCGCCGATCGAGCCGAGGCCGTAGTTGTCGAGTTCGTCGAGCAGCGGGAGCACGAAGGAACGCGCGAGCGCGCGGTCGCCGTGGACGTGATAATGCGCTGAGGCGAACGGTCCGATGAGCCAGCCCCAAACCGTCCCTTGGTGATACGCGCCGTCGCGCGCGCGAACGTCGCCGATGTAGTGCGGGACATACGCGGGATCGCGGGGCGAGAGCGAGCGTAGGCCGCGCGGGGTGAGGAACTCCCGCGCGCAGACATCGACGACGGCGTGTTGCTGCTCGGGGCTGAGCGCACTTGCGTGCAACGAGACGGCGAAGATGGCATTCGGTCGCAGCGTTGGATCGTTGCCGCTCGGTCCATCGAGCACGTCGTACGGATAGCCGTCATTCCAGAAGCGTGAGAAACCGACGCGCGTCTTTTCGGCCAGCGCGCGGTACACGCCGCTCGGTCGGTCGATCAGTTGTGAGAGACGTTCGAGCGTTCGCAGGGCGGCGTACCAGAGTGCGTTGATTTCGATCGGTTTGCCGATACGCGGGGTGACGACCCAGTCACCGACCTTGGCATCCATCCAGGTCAACTGCACGCCGGGTTCGCCGCCGCGCACGAGACCGTCCGCGCTATCCATGCCGATCCCGAAGCGCGTTCCGTTCTTGTACGCATCGACGATCGCACGCAGCGTCGGATAGAGTTCCACGGCCAGATCCCGGTCGTTCGTGACCGCGACATATGCACGCACCGCATCGATGTACCAAAGCGACGCATCGAACGTATTATATTCGGGCGCTTCATTTCCGTCCGGAAACCGGTTCGGGATCATACCGCCATCGACGAAACGCGCGAACGTGCGCAAGATCGTGCGCGCCACATCGTGGCGCCCCGTTGCGAGCGTCAATCCCGGCAGCGCGATCATCGTATCGCGTCCCCAATCGGCAAACCAGTGATAGCCGGCGATGACCGTTTTGCCGATCGTTCCATCCGCAAAACGTCGATCGACGAGAAACGCATCGGCGGCAATTGCAAGCGTTGCCAAGCGGGATTCGGTTTCGCTCGCAGATCGGGACGCATCCAGCGCGCGTCGTTCTCGTAGGATTGCATCGGCATCTCGGGCGACGTCATCGCCGAGTGCGAGCGTTACACCGAGCTGCTGCTGCGGTCCGATCGTCGCGCGAAAGGATGCGACGAGCGGGTGATCTTCGACCCACTCTAGTCCGCGTTCGCGTTCGCGTTCGAGTGCGAAGGCGCGATACCAACCGGATTCGATCGTCCACTCCGCAGCGGCGTTTACCAGGAGCGTGCCGAGACTCGGCAGCGCTACGCGAATTCCGTCCGGCGACCGTTCCGTTGCAAAGGTACGGCCGTCTTGATGACTCGTGCCATGATGATCGCGGTCCTCGGCGAGGACGCGCACCTCGAGCGTTGCCGGCTCGTCACCGCGTTCGAGTGAATAGACGAGCGCGGTAAGGTTCGCATGCGTTTGCATCGTGAGCGAGACCGAAAAGAGCGCGTCGCCGAGCGCGTAGGTCCAAATCGCTACGTTGCCGTCGAGTGCGAACGATTCGAGGAGCGCATAGCCCTGCGGCGCGATGCTGCCATCGGCCCAGGCGTTGGTGCCAAGCTCGTACCGAACGCCCGCATAAACGACGACGGCTTCCAATTTCGGCACGATCAGATGACGTCCGGTCGGCGGCGACGTGGCCGCGATGAGGAGCCCGTGATAGCGGCGGGTCAAGGTACCGGCGACCGTTCCCGAGGCGTATCCGCCATTGCCGCTCGGGATGAGCCACTCGCGAGCCTCCGCCGCACTGCGATCCTGGGTCACCTCACGCCCCAAGCGGACCCCACCGGCTTCCATATCGAAGCGTGTTCGCACAATGTACGGGGGTCCCATCCGTAAAGTCGCGTACTTGCTTGTTCAATGGATTGGCTCGGCGGCGGAGATCACGCCAACCCCGAACGGCAACGCATCGCGGCCGCCAGTAAACGGACCGAACATTGGCGCCGCTGGGGACCGTACCTAAGCGATCGCCAGTGGGGAACGGTTCGCGAGGACTATTCACCGTACGGGAACGCGTGGGAATATTTTCCGTTCGAGCACGCGATCGCGCGCACGTACCGCTGGGGCGAAGACGGTCTCTTCGGCATCAGCGACAATCATCAGCGCCTCTGCTTTTCGACGGCGCTCTGGAATGGAGCCGACCCGTTTCTCAAAGAACGACTCTACGGACTCACCGGCAATCAGGGCAACCACGGCGAGGACGTCAAAGAATACTACTACCACCTCGATAATACGCCATCACACGCCTACATGAAGGCGCTCTACAAATATCCGCACGCGGCCTTTCCGTACGCGCAGCTCCTCGAAGAAAATGGGAAACGCGGACGCGCCGATCGCGAGTTCGAACTCTTCGATACCGGCATCTTCAACGACGATGCGTATTTCGATGTGACGATCGAATACGCGAAGAAGACGATCGACGATATCCTCATTCGCATCACGGCGACCAATCGCGGCAAGGTCGTCGCACCGCTGCACATCGTTCCCCAATTCTGGTTTCGTAACGAGTGGTCGTGGAAGTCCGGCGTCGTCAAACCATCGTTCATCACGCTTCCCGATAAGAGTCTGCGCGCGCACCATCCGACCTTGGGCGAGTACTTCATCTACCATGAAAGCGACGTCGAGGCGCTCTTCACCGAGAACGAGACGAACTACGCGCGCGTCTTCGGGGCCGGCAATCCCACACCGTATCGCAAAGACGGCATCGACCGCTACGTCGTGCACGCCGAGAAAGACGCCGTCAATCCCGCTGGTTCCGGGACGAAGATGGCGTTTCACCACGCGATGGATATTGGGCCCGGGGAGACGCGCGTCGTTCGCCTGCGCATGAGCGACAAAGCGAAGATCGTCCATCCGCTCGATGCATCATTCGATGCGACGTTCGAGACGCGGATTCACGAAGCCGACCGCTTTTACGCTGCGCTCAATCCGCATCCGATCGACGAGCCGAGTCGTGAGGTTCAGCGGCGCGCGTTTGCGGGTCTGCTCTGGAGCAAGCAATTCTACAATTACGTCGTGCGTGATTGGCTCGAAGGCGATCCGCTCATGCCGCCGCCGCCGAAAGAACGGCTGCATGGACGCAATAGCAATTGGAGGCATCTTTACAACGACGACATTCTCTCGATGCCCGATAGTTGGGAATACCCGTGGTACGCCTCCTGGGATCTCGCGTTCCACGTCATCCCGCTTGCGATGGTCGATCCGGAGTTCGCCAAACGTCAGCTCGTGCAGCTCACGCGCGAATGGTACATGCATCCCAACGGCCAGATCCCCGCGTACGAATGGGCCTTCGGCGATGTGAATCCACCGGTGCACGCGTGGTCCGCGATGCGCGTGTACAAGATCGAACAGAAGATGTACGGCTACGGCGACGTGTTCTTTCTCGAACGCGTCTTTCAGAAGCTTTTGCTCAACTTCACCTGGTGGGTGAACCGCAAAGACGCGCAAGGCAACAACGTTTTTCAAGGCGGATTTCTCGGACTCGACAATATCGGCGTGTTCGATCGCAGCGCGAATTTGCCGACGGGCGGACATCTCAATCAGGCTGATGGCACGAGTTGGATGGGTGTGTACTCGCTCAACATGCTCGCGATCGCGCTCGAACTCGCCCGGCACAATCCGGTCTACGAAGACATCGCCTCCAAATTCTTCGAGCACTTCCTCTATATCGCGGATGCGATGAATTCACTGGGCGGTGACGAGCACGGTCTCTGGGATGAGGAAGACGGGCTCTACTACGATCAATTGGTCTTGCCGGACGATACGCGCATCCCGCTCAAAGTGCGCTCGCTCGTCGGACTCGTGCCGCTCTTTGCCATCGAAACACTCACGCCCGATATGCTCGCCGCACTGCCGCGGTTTACCAAACGTTTGAATTGGTTTATCGAAAATCGGCCGGAACTGAGCGAAAACGTCGCGTGTATGGATCAAGATGGGATCGAAGATCGGCGACTGCTTGCGATCGTGACGCCGGAGCGCCTGCGGCGCATTCTGGAGCGCTTCTTGAGCGAAGATGAATTTCTTAGCCCATTCGGGCTGCGCTCGATCTCGAAGTATCACAAAGACCATCCATACGTTTTACAAGTCGGTGGCGGCCGCTTTCAGGTGGATTACGAACCGGCCGAATCGACCAGCGGCCTCTTCGGCGGCAATTCCAACTGGCGTGGACCGGTTTGGTTTCCGCTCAACTATCTCTTTATCGAGGCGCTGCAAAAATTTCACTGGTATCTCGGCGATGGATTCAAGCTCGAGTATCCGAGCGGTTCCGGAGTCGAACACACGCTTTGGGAAGTCGCGCAAGATATCTCGCGGCGGATGACCGCGCTCTTCATCCCCGGAGCCGACGGACGCCGCCCGTGCTTAGGAGAGAACGCAACGTTTCAACGTGACCCGCATTGGAAAGACATGCTTGTCTTCCATGAGTTTTTCAATGGAGACACGGGCGAAGGGCTTGGGGCCTCACATCAGACCGGTTGGACGGGTCTGGTTGCGAAGCTCATCCAGCAATACGCCGAATATGCCGAGAGCGACAAACCGCCGCTGGAATGGGATTTTGAAGTGCCACTTTTCGGTCATCCGGTCAAGTGAAGACGTACGACCTCATCGTGATCGGGAGCGGCCAAGGCGGCTCGCCACTGGCTTCAAAGCAAGCCAAAGGCGGCAAGCGCGTTGCGCTCTTCGAACGCAAAGCGCTCGGCGGCACGTGCGTGAACACCGGCTGCACGCCCTCGAAAGCCTTCCTTGCATCGGCCCATCGTGCCGGACGTGCGCGTCTGGGTGCGGCGCTTCACGTGCATGCCGACGTACGCGTCGATTTTCCGGCCGTGATGGATCGCGTTCGAGGCCTCGTCGGCGACTGGCGCTCGGGCGTCGAAAAAAAACTCGCCGATTCCAAGGTCGATGTCATCATGCACGAAGCCGCATTTTCGAGCCCGACGACGATCGAGGCCGGCGGTGAATCGTATACGGCACCGGTCATCGTGATCAACACCGGTGCGCGCCCGAGCATTCCGTCGATCGCGGGGCTTGCGCAGACGCCGTATCTCACCAGCGACAATTTTTTCGAGCAGACGACGATGCCGCAGCGACTCGCGGTGATCGGCGGCGGATACATCGGCCTCGAACTCGGGCAGGGCATGGCCCGCTGCGGCGTAAGCGTGCACATCATCGACAATGACGATCGCCTGCTCGCGCGCGAGGAACGAGACGCAAGCGAGGTTCTCGAGCGCGCGTTCCTTGCCGATGGAATGACGATCCAGCACGATGCGCGTATCACTCGCGTCGCGCACGATGGATCGATTTTTACGATTACGTTTGCCGATGGGAGCACGCGCACCGCCGAAGCGCTGCTCGTCGCCACGGGACGCACGCCGAACATTCCGCGCGGCTCCACCTTCCAACTCGCCAAGAACGGCACGATCGAAATCGACGATCGGTTCGCAACGAGCGTGCCCGGCGTCTACGCGATCGCCGACGTCGCCGGACAGCCGCAATTCACGCACGTTTCCTGGGAAGACTATCGTCGCATCGACGACATTCTCGCAGGCGGAACGCGCTCGCGCAACGACCGCGTGCTCGGCTACGCCGTCTTCACCGATCCGCAAGTCGGGCGCGTTGGTATGACCCTCGATGATGCGCTCGCTGCCGGTCACGACGCGATCGCGGTAACGCTCCAGCTCGAAGATGATGCACGCGCGACGGAATGGGCGGAGACTGAGGGTTTCTATCGCATCGTCATCGATCGAAAAACCGAAAAGATACTCGGCGCGACGCTCGTCGGCTACGAAACCGGCGAACTCGTTCACGTCATTCTCGCGCACATGGAGGCGGGATCGACTTGGCGTGTGCTCGAGCGATCGGTTCACATCCATCCGACGTATGCGGAGGCACTGCCCACGCTCGTTCGGCAACTGCTATGATCGCCGTCGACCCACGCATCGCCGCCATCGCTGGCGGGCGTGAAAACGATGCGTTTTCATTTCTCGGCATGCACGCGTTGCCCGACGCTTCGCTCATCGTGCGGGCGTTCGTTCCGCAGAGCACGGGCATTGCGGTGCTCGCTGCGCGCGATGGCAGCGTCGTTGCGGATCTTGCGCGCTTGCATCCCGACGGCTTCTTTGCCGGCCTCGTCGCCGGCAAAGAGCGTTTCACGTATCGGCTACGGATCACGCGCGGTACGGAGCAGGTCGACATCGACGATCCCTATCGCTTCGGACCGATTTTGGGCGACCTCGATGCGTACTTGATTGCGGCGGGTCGGCACCTCGATCTCTATCGCGTGCTCGGGGCGCATCCGCGCACGATCGACGGCGTTTGCGGGGTCACGTTCTCCGTCTGGGCGCCGAACGCCAAACGCGTGAGCGTCGTCGGCGATTGGAACGGCTGGGACGGTCGCGTCCACATCATGCGTTTACGTCGAGAATGCGGCGTCTTCGAGATCTTTCTCCCGCACGTCCCGGTTGGCAGTCGCTACAAATACGAAATCGTCGGCGCCGATGGCACGTTGCTCGCCCTCAAAGCCGATCCGATCGGGTTCGCAAGCGAAATGCGACCGGCGAATGCATCGATCGTCGTCGACGAATCGGCGTATGCGTGGAACGATGCGACGTGGCTTGGCGAGCGCGCGGACCGCAATAGTTTCCGCGCGCCGATCTCCGTGTACGAAGTTCATGCAGGCTCGTGGAGACGCGGCGAGGGGGATCGCTTTCTCAGCTATCGCGAACTCGCCGAGCAGCTCATTCCGTACGTTCGAGAACTCGGCTTCACCCATATCGAACTCTTGCCGATCACCGAGCACCCGTTCGATGGATCGTGGGGGTATCAGACGACGGGCATGTTCGCTCCCACCAGTCGCTTCGGGACGCCGGACGATTTGCGCGCGTTCATCGATGCCGCCCATGCCGCGGGACTCGGAGTGTTGCTCGACTGGGTGCCGGGACACTTTCCGGTCGATGCCTTCAGCCTCGGCTATTTCGACGGCACGCACCTCTACGAACATGCCGATCCGCGCAAAGGCTTTCACGAAGAGTGGGGCACGTATGCCTACGCGCTCGGTCGAACGGAAATCGACAATTTTCTGATCGCAAGCGCGCTCTACTGGCTGCGTGAATTTCACATCGACGGCTTGCGCGTCGATGCGGTCTCCTCGATCGTGTATCTCGATTACTCGCGCGAGGCGGGTGCCTGGATTCCGAACATCTACGGCGGAAACGAAAATCTCGAAGCGACCACATTCTTACGGCGTTTCAACGAAACGGTTTATCGCGAGGTCGATGGCATCCTCACCGTCGCCGAAGAGTCCACTTCGTGGCCAAAGGTCAGCGCGCCGACCTCACTTGGGGGGCTCGGCTTTGGCTTCAAATGGAATATGGGCTGGATGCACGACACGCTTGCGTTTTTCGAACGCGATCCGATGTATCGCGGCTTCCATCTCAACGACATCAGCTTTGGCCTGGTCTATGCGTTTACCGAAAACTATATGCTGCCGCTCTCGCACGACGAGGTCGTACACGGGAAAGGGTCGCTCATCGGCCGCATGCCGGGCGGCGAGTGGGAGCAGTTTGCGAACCTTCGTCTTCTCTACGGATTGATGTTCGCGCACCCGGGAAAGAAATTGATCTTCATGGGCGGTGAATTCGGACAGCGCGCGGAGTGGAATGCCGCGCACGGTCTCGACTGGTACGTACTTGCCTACGAACCGCATGCGGGGGTAAAGAAATTGGTCGCGGACTGCAATGCGTTGTACCGTTCGCTGCCGCCGCTCTTTCGGCGCGACCACGAACCGGCCGGCTTCGAGTGGATCACCTACGAGGACCGCGCGAATGTCGTCATCGCGTTCGTGCGCTGGGATGACCGCAGCGGCAGCCCGGTGCTGGCGGTGATGAATTGCAGCGGCATGCGCATCGACGGGTATCGCGTAGGCGTGCCGCGCGCGGGTCACTGGCGCGAGATCCTCAATACCGATTCGGCAATCTACGGCGGTCGCAACGACGGCAACGCCGGAGGGCGCGCGACCGAAGCGATTCCCGCGCACGGACGCGAACACTCGCTCTCACTCACGCTGCCCGCGCTCTCGGCTCTTTGGTTTTCACTTTGATTTCGCGCGCCGTCATCGAATCCGGCCTGCCTTATCCGCTCGGTGCGACGTGGGACGGCAAAGGCGTCAACTTCGCCCTCTTTTCCGCGCATGCGGAACGCGTCGAACTCTGTATCTTCGATGCGCGCGGACGACGCGAACTCCAGCGCATCGCGTTGCCCGAATATACCGATGAAGTCTGGCACGGCTATCTGCCCGAAGCCCGGCCCGGGCTGCTCTACGGGTATCGCGTGTACGGGCCGTACGATCCGCATCGCGGCCATCGCTTCAACGGCAACAAGCTCTTGATCGATCCGTACGCAAAGGCCCTTGCCGGTTCGATCCGTTGGAGCGACGCGCACTTCGGATACCGCATCGGCAGCAAGAACGGCGATCTCTCGTTCGATAAACGCGATGACGCATCGGGCATGCCGAAGTGCGTGGTGGTCGAGCCGGCGTTCACGTGGGGCGACGATCGGCCGCCGAACGTGCCGTGGTCGCAGACGATTTTTTACGAACTGCACGTGAAAGGCTTCACGGTCTTGCACCCGGATGTGTCACCCGCGATGCGCGGCACGGTCGGCGGGCTCACCTCTCCGAGCATCATCGAATATTTTCAAAAGCTCGGGGTTACCTCGATCGAATTGCTGCCCGTGCACGCCTTCGTCGACGATCGACACCTCGTCGAAAAACGGCTTCATAATTATTGGGGTTACAACTCGCTTGGATTCTTCGCGCCCGATCCGCGTTATCTCAATTCGGATCCAAACGAATTCAAGACGATGGTCAGACACTTGCACAGCGCGGGAATCGAAGTCATCCTCGATGTGGTGTACAACCATACGGCCGAAGGGAACGAAGCGGGACCGACGCTCGCCTTTCGCGGCATCGACAACGCCTCGTACTATCGACTCGCCGAAGACAAACGCTATTACGACGACGTGACGGGCTGCGGGAATACGCTCAACACGATGCACCCACGCGTCCTGCAGATGGTCACCGACTCGCTGCGGTACTGGGCCGAAGAGATGCACGTCGATGGTTTTCGGTTCGACCTTGCGACGGCGCTTGCGCGCGAGAATCACGGCTACGACAAGAACGCCGCGTTTTTCAAAGCGATCGCACAAGACCCGGTGCTCTCGCGCTGCAAGATGATCGCCGAACCGTGGGACTTAGGCATGGGCGGCTATCAAGTCGGCGCGTTCCCACCCGGCTGGTCGGAGTGGAATGGCAAATACCGCGATACGGTGCGGCGCTTTTGGCGGGGCTCCGACGGCATGCTGCCCGAGCTTGCCTCGCGCCTGGCCGGGTCGAGCGACCTCTTCGAACACGATGGTCGTCGTCCGCGCGCGAGCGTGAACTTCATCACCGTGCACGACGGCTTCACGCTGACGGATTTGGTTAGCTACGACGACAAACACAACGATGCCAACCTCGAAGACAATCGCGACGGCACGGATGACAATCAGAGTTGGAATTGCGGTGTCGAGGGCGCGACGACCGATACTGAGATCCTCGCATTACGCGAACGGCAAAAGCGCAACATGCTCGCGACGCTCTTTCTTTCTCTCGGCGTCCCGATTCTGACCGCGGGCGATGAATTCGGTCGCACGCAACACGGCAACAACAACGCCTACTGTCAAGACAACGAAATTAGTTGGATCGATTGGAACGAGCGCACGCCAAGCGATCTCGCGCTCGTCGAGTTCACCTCGCTGCTCGTTCGCTTACGCAAGGCGCATCCGGCGTTCAAGCGAACGACGTTCTTTCGCGGTCTCCAGCGTCCGGGCGCCTATAAAGACATCATGTGGTTCACCTCGCAAGGGAACGAAATGTCGCCCGATGATTGGAGCCTCAATCACCGCACGATCGGGCTGTTCTTCGGTGCCGAACCGCTCTTCGCGATGATGCTCAACGCGCACGACGGTGATGTGAATTTCACGTTGCCGAATGCAGATCGCATTCATTGGGGTCTGGTCATCGACACGGCCGCAAAAACCGACGGCATGAGTCCATCCGCCCTCGATGAAGGCCAGCACTATACGGTCCGACATCGCTCGCTTGCGGTCTTCTCCGGCCGCCCGCGATGATCGCCGACGATCGCGTCGAGCAGATCGCACACGACGCCGGAATCGAATCCGCGTTTCTCGATGCCTACGGCGGTAACACCGTCGTCTCGTTCGAAACCAAACGCGCACTCGTCGACGCACGCCAACCGCACCTCGACCGCGTCGATCGACTGGTCGCACCAACGATCGTCGGTTACGAAAACGAGCCGGTCGACGTGTGGTTTTTTCCCGGGGCCGAAGCGTACACGCTCACGACCGAAGACGGCGGGGCATCCTTCGACGGCCGGATCGACGAACGACCCACGCGTATCGCCCAGACGTTGCCGCTTGGCTATCACACGCTGGCGGTCACCGGAGCCGACGGCGTGCGCGCGAGCGCGACCGTGATCGTCGCGCCGCGGCGCGCGTTCGAATCGCAAGTCTTGCGCGACGGACGTGGTTTCGGCATCTCCGTGCAGCTCTACACCTTACGCTCGGAACGCAACTGGGGAATCGGCGACTTCAGCGATTTGCGCGCCTTGATCGCGCACGCGCGTACGATCGGCGCCGGAACGGTCGGCATCAATCCGCTCCACGCACTCGACACGACCGACCCCGAGCTCGCCAGTCCGTACTCGCCGACGAGTCGCTTCTATTTGCATTGGCCGTATATCGACATCGAGGCCGTGCCGGAATTTGCTGCGTCGACGGCTGCGCGCGAACGCGTCGCGGGCATTGAGATGCAAGAGCGAATCGCCGCCCTGCGCGAGAAACCCAACGTCGATTATCGCGGCGTGACCGCACTCAAGAGCGACGTATTGGAAATCATGTACCGGGATTTTCAAGTCGAAGTCGCGCGTGCCGATCGAGGCGAACGGGCCGCATCGTTTGTTTCTTGGTGTGTTGGAGGAGGCGAATCGCTCGAACGCTTCGCGCGTTACGAGGCATTGACCGAACGATTTGCAAGCGCTGATGGACGGACGCGCGGCTGGCTGACGTGGCCGCAAGAATATCGCGATCCGGTCAGCGATGCCGTGAACGCGTTTGCCGATGAAGCACGCGAACGGATCGACTACTTCAAGTATCTGCAGTTCGTCGCCGAGCAGCAGTTTGCGCTCGCCGGGAACGATGCGCGCGAACTCGGCATCGGGCTGTATCGCGACCTTGCCGTCGGCGTCGATTCGAACAGTGCGGACGTTTGGTCGATGCGCGATGCCTACTTGCTCGATGTGAGTGTCGGCGCACCCCCGGATCCGATGAACGCAATCGGCCAAGACTGGGGTCTCCCACCGCTGGATCCCGATGCGTTGCGGCGCGTCGGCTACCGCCCGTTTGCCGAGCTGTTGCGCGCAAACATGGCACACGCGGGCGCGTTGCGCATCGACCACGTCATGGCGCTCGCGCGTCTTTTTTGGATTCCGCGCGGGCGCCCGCCCGCGGAGGGCGCCTATCAAGGGTACAAGATCGAAGAGATGACGGCCGTCGTTACGCTCGAGAGCGTGCGCGCGCAGTGCCTCGTGATCGGCGAAGACCTCGGCACCGTTCCCGATGGTTTTCGCGATCGTATGAGCGCGGCAGGCATCTATTCGTATCGTCTGTTGCTGTTCGAGCGCGAAGAAGACGGAACGTTCCGCCCGCCCGGTGCATTTCCGGCCCTCGCACTTGCGAGTATCGGCACCCACGATCTGCCGACGCTTCCTGGATATTTGCTCGGACGCGACATCGATCTGCGCGAACGGATCGGACTCATCGGACCGAGCGCCGCCGAGAGCGATCGGGAGATACGCGTTCACGACTGCGAACAGTTGCTCGCCGCGCTCGTCGCGCACGGCGGCCTTGCAAGCGACGATGCCACGATCGCTCGTACCATGCTCGCCGGGGCGGACATCGATCCGGCTCCCCTCGCCGCCGTCGTGCTCGCCGCGTACCGCTTTATCGCCGCGAGCCTCGCAAAACTCATTCTCGTTCAGATCGACGACGTGATCGGCGAACGCGATCAAATCAATTTGCCGGGGACATTCCTCCAGTATGCGAATTGGCGACGGAAACTCAGTCTAACGATCGAAGCGATTGCCGCCGACGAGCGGTTCAACCAGTTGGGTACTGCACTACACGCAAGGAGCGCACGAGCATGAAAGCTGTCGTCATGGCGGGCGGCGAGGGATCGCGTTTACGGCCGCTCACCTCGCGCCGCCCAAAGCCCCTGGCCCCGATCGTCAACAAACCGGTGATGGAGCATATCCTCGATCTCTTACGCCGGCACGGGATCACCGAGGTCGTCGCGACCCTCCACTATCTCGCCGATGAAATCGAAAGCTATTTCGGCGATGGGTCGGCCTTCGGCGTGTCGCTCAGATACGTCGTAGAAGATACACCGCTGGGTACTGCGGGTGCGGTGAAGCTCGCCGAATCGATGCTGCGCGACGATAGCTTCCTCATCATCTCGGGCGATGCGCTAACGGATATGGATTTGAGTGCGATGCTGCAGCATCATCGCTCGACGAATGCCGATGCGACGATCGCCCTGCAACGCGTGACCAATCCGCTCGAATACGGCGTAGTCGTCACCGATGAGCGCGCACGCATAACGCGGTTTCTCGAAAAGCCGTCGTGGGGCGAGATCTTCTCCGATACGATCAACACCGGCATCTACGCGCTCGAACCGTCGATCTTCGACTACATGGAAGCCGGCCGGTCGTACGATTTTTCAAAAGATCTCTTTCCGCGCATGCTGCACGAAGGGAAGTCGCTGCAAGGTTTCATCACGCAAGATTACTGGACCGACATCGGAAATCTGCAGCAGTACCAACAGGCCAATATCGATGCCCTCAACGGAAAAGTGCAGCTGCAATTCCCGGGTACGGAGAAGTCGCCGGGCGTTTGGATCGGCGAAGGCTGTCGGATCGATCCCGCCGCGAAAATCGTGGCTCCGGTCGTGCTCGGCCGCAACGTCATCGTCGCGGCGGAGGCCGAAATTGGCGGCAACACGACCATCGGTGATTCGGCGATCGTGGGCAAGTACGCACGGTTGCATCGCGTCGTTGCATGGGAAGGCAACTATTTCGGCGAGCACGCGACCTTGAGCGACTGTACGCTCGCCAATAAGAACATCATCAAAGATCACGCGGCCGTCAACGAAGGTGCGGTTATCGGCAGCGCGTGTACGATCGGCAGCGGCGCGGTCGTGCGGCCGAACATCAAGATGTGGCCGGATAAATCGGTGAGTTCCGGCGCCATCGTCTCGATGTCGCTCATCTATGGAATCAAGTGGCCGGGCTCGCTCTTCGGCGCAGCCGGTGTGAGCGGACTCGCCAACGTCGAGATCACGCCGGAATTTGCGATGAAGCTCGGTCAGGCGTTCGGCTCCCACCTCAAGCCGGGACAAACGGTGCTGACCAGCCGCGATGCGCATCCCGCGTCGCGCATCATGAACCGCTGTATCATCTCCGGCCTACTCAGTGTCGGTTGTGCGGTCGAAGATCTTCAAGCCTATCCCTTGCCGCTCGCCCGATTCGCGACGCGTTCGGGCGGCGATGGCGCCGTCCACACGCGCATCGCGCCAAACGATCCGAATTCCGTGTTGATCGAAATTCTCGATGGCGGCGGAATCAACGTCGACAAAAACACCGAACGCAAGATCGAAAATCTCTTCTTCCGCGAAGACTTTCGGCGAACCGCGATGGACGAAGTGGGCATGTTGGCGTTTCCCACGCGAACGCTCGAGAGTTATGCCGCGACCTTTCTCGACGCGCTCAAACCGCTTGCTATAACCGAAGCCGGGTTTCGGATCGTGATCGATTACGCGTTCGGCAACGCCGCGATGGTCGTCCCGAAGATTCTTTCGAACCTACGCGTCGATATCATCGCGCTCAACGCCTACTATGACGAAGGCAAGGCACGCACGTTCCGGGCCGATCGCGAGCGCTACCTCGAACAACTGCGCAACGTTTCGCTCTCGCTCAATGCGAACATGGGCATTCTCTTCGACCACGACGGCGAAACATTCGCTCTGGTCGACGACACGGGCCGCGTGATCGAGGGAGATCGTCTGCTCGCCCTGATGACGCTTTGCGTCGCGCGCTCCAAAAAAGGCGCGCGCATCGCGATGCCCGTGACCGTGCCCGACGCGATCGAAAAAATTGCCGAAGAAAACGGCGCGACGCTCGTGCGCACGCGCAGCGATCAGCGGTCGGTCATGGCGAACGCCGATGGCGAGCGAGCCACGCTCGACTTTGCCGGCGGCGGCGGACACGAACCGATCTTCCCGCAATTCCAACCCGTCTTCGATGCGCTCTTCGCCGCAACGAAGCTGATGGAAATGGTCGCAGCCGAACGACGGAAGCTGAGCGAACTGGTCGATGAATTGCCCCAGTGGCACATGGCCACGCGCGTGATCGCCTGCCCGTGGGAACGCAAAGGCGAAGTGATGCGCACGCTCCTCGACGAGCAGAAGCACAACAAAGTCGAACTGATCGACGGCATTCGCGTCGCGCGCGATGGCGGCTGGGTGCTCGTGCTTCCCGACGCCTCCGATCCGACGCTCAACATCTATGCCGAAGGCCGCACCGACCACGACGCAAGCCGCTACATCGACGAGGTCTCGCACCGCATCGGCGAACTCGTCGGCAGGTAGCCAGCGTGGAATTCGATCTGGGGCATTTGCCGAACGATTTCTACGAGAATCCGTATCCCTATTACCACGAGCTACGGGCAAACGATCCCATTCACCGCATGCCCGACGGTTCGTACTTTCTCACGCGCTACGCGGATCTGAGCGCGGTGTATCGCGACGCAAAGACCTTCAGCAGCGAAAAACGGCGAGAATTCGCACCGAAGTACGGCGATACGCCACTCTACGCGCATCACACGACGAGTTTCGTCTTCAACGACCCACCACTGCACACGCGCGTGCGACGCATCATCATCGGCGCGCTGTCGCCCCGTGCGACGAACGCGATCGCTGATCCGCTGGTGCATCTGGTCGATTCGCTCCTCGATGCAATGGAAGAACGCGGCGAATGCGATCTCATCACGGACTACGCCGCGGCAATTCCGGTCGAAGTCATCGGGAATCTCCTTGGCATCCCGCGATCGGAACGCGGACCACTGCGCGACTGGTCGCTCGCAATTCTCGGCGCACTCGAGCCCGTTCTCACACCGGCGATGCACGACCGCGGCAATGCCGCCGTCACGGCCTTCCTCACGTATCTCGAACACCTCGTTGCCGACCGCCGGGCGCATCCCGGCGATCCGGAGGTTGACGTCCTAACGCGCCTCATTCTCGGCGAGACAAGCGGCGAGCGCTTGAGCGAAGCCGAGTTGCTGCACAGCTGTATCTTCATTCTCAACGCGGGTCACGAGACGACCACGAATCTCATCGGCAACGCGCTTGCCGCACTCCTCGACTGGCCGGCCGAACGTCAAGCGCTGGTCCAGGACCCTACGCTCATCGACGGAGCCGTCGAAGAATTCTTGCGCTTCGAGAGTTCGAATCAACTCGGCAATCGTGCGACGGTCACGGCAACAGTCCTCGGCGATGTCGAGCTTCTGGCCGATACGCGACTCACGCTCTGCATCGGCGCCGCCAACCGCGACCCCCTGATCTTCGAGCAGCCGGACCGACTCGATATCCGCCGTTCTCCCAACCGTCATCTGGCGTTCGCTACCGGACCACATCAATGCGCCGGCTTACATCTCGCCCGGCTCGAAGGCCGCATTGCCATCTCACGATTTCTCACCCGCTTTCCACAGTACACGATGCGAGCACCGGCCGTACGTGGAGGACGCGCACGCTTTCGCGGCTACGCCTCGCTCCCGATTCGACTTAACGCCTAGGACAGCGCGCGCAAAGCCGCGTCGATTTCGGATTTCAAATCGGGGCCGAAGCGGCGTGCCAGATCCGGAAGCGACGTCCTATCGCCGATGCGGCGCGCTACCTGAAGTCCAAGCAAATATCCGGCCCGTTGCGGAATCGCGGCGTCCGTCGTACCGCCGCGAAACCACTTGTCTTCTTCGGATGCGAGGTCGATGTGAGCGAGAAAATTTCTCGCGAGGGCGGCAACGTCGGATTTGGGTAGCTCGACGAGGCGCGAGTCGAGCAATGCAACGCGATCGGTGGTGCCGGGATTCATTCGCTCACTCGCGTATGTTGCAAGGCCTTCAGCCCAAAGGCCGATACGCAGGCCCCAGTCGGCGAACGACGCTTCCCTTCCGTGTAAAACTTGTTGGTGATAGATGTGAAAGAGCTCGTGATGAAAGAGCACGGGCAATGAAAATTCAGACGGATGGAACATCACGCATCCGTCGACACCGAACATCAACGTCCGTTGACCGGCGACCACACGCGTCGCCCCGTCGAAGGTTGTGAACGAGGGCAAGAGATAAACGGGACGGTCGTACGCGAGATCGGGGAACGTCCGCACGAATGCGAGACGCTGCTCATCGAATGTTTTCGTGAAGCTGTCGGCAAGCGCGCGCATCTTCTCGGCATAGGGCGGGAGAGCGAGTAAATACGAACGGATGCGCTCGTTACTTACCTCGTCAATCGACGAGCGGAGCACGGCGTCAAAAACCGCTCGGTTTGGCTCGAGGAGATCGCGTCGCACGGTCGCTATCGCGGCATCGTCGCCGCGACCGATAAGCGGAAAGAGCGGCGGCAGTAAATTGATTACGTGTACCTCTGCCGCACCCGCGGTCGGCATCGCCGTCCCGATGAGAGCCGCACCCGATACACCCAAAAACGATTTGCGTCGCATCAATCAGCGTTCAAGGTTCCTGGTCGAGCGACCCGCAGTACGATTAGAGCGTGAACCAAACGCCGCCTTTGGCGATCGCCATGTGCACGGCGGCCGCATTCACACCATTGTGATCTTTCGGGGAGAACCGGTATTCCGCCGTGCTGCCCACGTACGGCGCGCCGGATTCGAGCGCGCCCGCTAGCGAATCGACATCGGTTTTTCCATGCGCACGCGTGAGGGCGAGCGCGGCGAGATGAACGGCATCCCACGCAAACGAGGCGAATTGGACCG
>Ga0209100_1000382_pt1 | contig 40106 bp, 36 predicted proteins | sample lystaG_FD_185480 | JGI IMG/M metagenome (GOLD analysis project Ga0209100, IMG submission 185480) | Glacier valley bacterial and archeal communities from Borup Fiord, Nunavut, Canada, to study Microbial Dark Matter (Phase II) -... | ecosystem: Environmental > Aquatic > Freshwater > Ice > Glacier ... | reverse complement strand
AAACCAGTAACAAGGTCAGAGTAACTGCCGTAGCCGAAGAGAGTGACATCGCTCCGTGGCGGAGGATTCCGACGAATCCCTCTTTGATATGTCGGGTAATTCTATGCATTAAATGTAGCCTCCTTCAGTCAGATCGGCGACGATATGTCCGTCTTGAAGAGCTATCGTACGTTTGCGGTACGTGTTCACCATACCGATATCATGTGTAACCATTAAGATGGTCGTTTTTTCTTCACGATTAATTTTTTCAAGCAATAATACGATATCCGCTGACTTGGCCGGATCCAGATTACCGGTCGGTTCATCTGCAATCAAGATCTTAGGACGGTTTGCAATCGCACGGGCAATGGCTGTCCGTTGTTGCTGACCGCCTGAAAGATTGCGCGGAAATTCATTGGCTTTATCACTTAAGTCGACCAATGCCAATACTTCACGTACGCGTTGGCGCGCTTTTAGTTGAGGCATGTTTGTGACCTCTAACGCAAAATAAACATTCTCAAAAACGGTCTTGCGTTCCAACAGTCTGAAATCCTGAAATACGACGCCGATGTTTCGACGGTACATGGGAATTTTCCCTGAGCGAAGCTTACCGATATTAATTCCGGTGACTTCCACCAACCCTTTGGTTGGTTTTTCTTCGGCATCCAGTAATTTAATAAGGGTGGATTTCCCCGATCCGGTAGGACCGATGATATAGACGAATTCTCCCTGTTCAATCAGCAGATTGACGTTATACAATGCATTAACGCCGTTGTCATAAGTTTTGGAGACTTCTTTTAATTTTAGCATAGTGTCACATCCAATCTTGTTCAATTATAGCATAGTTCACTAAAACGATAACCACGTAGAGGCAAAAAATCAAATTCACATACTCTTGCCGTTTTTAAACTTTATAATCAAAAGAGAATCCGTTGCCCTTAACTTCATACGCTTCGGTCACGATCATAAACGCATCTGAATCGATATTACTGACCAATTTTGTGAGTTCCGGATACTGATTTTTCAAGATGACCGATAAGATCACTTGACGATCATCACCGGTAAATCCCCCGTGTCCGTCGAGCACTGTTGTGCCGCGATCCAACTTATCGTGAATGGCCTGAATGATCTCAGGATAGTAGTTCGAGATGATCATAACGCTCTTGGAATCTTCGGCTCCAAACAGCAGAACCTTATCCAAGGCGAATGAACATGCCCATACGGAAATGAACCCGATCAAGACCGGTTCGAGGCCGAAAACAAACATCCCCAACGTAACCGTAATCGCATCGACTGCCAATACTAATTTAGAAACAGCGATGCCGGTGTATTTATTGATGACCAGCGGCGGAACGTCCATTCCTCCTGTACTCGCACCGGTGCGAAATACACAACCGACTCCGATTCCCGCTAATAATCCGCCATACAAACTGGCCAACATCGGATCGATGTTCGTTGTGATATGGCAGGAAGAAATGTAGGCCAGAAAGAGCGGGTAGATGAAAGAACTGGTCGCTGTATGAAACGCAAATTTACGGCCCAAAAACAACGAACCAACGATAAAGAGACCGATGATCAGAATATTGATCCAAACTTCGGCCGGGATATTGGTAATCGGAGCGAGTTCAACGGCAATACCGGCTACGCCGCCCGAAAGTATATTATATGGAAGGATAAAAATCCCGACTGCGGCCGCCAGAATAAAGTTTCCGATGACAACCAAGCTCATGTCTTTTATGATTTGTTTAAATTTCATGGTTATCACCCCCGCTACGGTGATATTATACCATTGAACGCTGAAGGCCGCCACCCCCGACAAGTGTCCCAAAGGAGCCGAAAATGAACCGAAAACACATAAAGTATTCAATCATCTTGCTCCAAGTTCTTTGGATCGCCATCATTTTTTCATTTTCGCTGCAGTCCGGTGACGTATCGAGTGTAAGCAGCGGATGGCTCGCTCAGAATGTATTGAGTCTGACTAAGTCGATCGGTTTCAACTTATCCCTGAATGATGTCACTTTCATGGTACGCAAGACAGCTCATTTCAGTGAATATGCGATTCTCGGATTGATCACATATGCCAATATCGTTAATTTCAGAAAGTTCAAATTGGTTTTTTTGATCAGTTTTATTGTTCCGTTCATGGATGAACTTCTGCAACACTTTATCCACGGCCGATTTGGATCACCGATCGATTCGATGATCGACCTTGCCGGTCTGTGCAGCGGGATGTTGATTGCGTTTGCAATCCTGACGCTTGCGAAGAATCATTTCGTTCAGACTCCTAAATATGATAAAATATAGAAAACAACAGTCTATTTGTTGGGGAGAATCCTTATGAAAATTGGACTCATCGATCTTGGTTCCAATACCATTCGTCTCGTTATATTTAAATGGGACGGAGGCAGCCTGCAGAAAATCTATAACGTTAAAAAAGAAACACGGGCCATCAGTTACGTTGAAAACGGCGTATTAAGTGATGTCGGCATCAAAGCCGTCTATCTCTCACTGCGTGAATTGGTGTTGATCGCACAGGCATTCGATGTCGATGATCTGCGGATCTTTGCGACAGCTTCGTTGCGTAATATCACCAACGGTAAACAAGCCCGAGAATCCGTGGAAAAAGAGCTCAAAATTAAAATCGATCTGTTGAGCGGCGAAGAAGAAGCCTTGTTTGGCTTCGACGGAGCCAAACGGTCAACGATCTTGCCTCGTAAGGGCGTCAGTGTTGATATCGGCGGTGGTTCGACCGAGATCACGTATTTCGCCAACGGTGTGGCAATCAATCAGGTGTCACTTCCGATGGGTAGCTTGAATATGTATCTGAAACACATCAAAAATATCGTTCCGAGTGCCAAAGAACATGAAAAGATGCGGGCTGACATTCAGCAACAGTTAGCTCAAGTCGACTGGCTGACCAAGCTCAGCGTGGATAATCTGATTGGGATCGGCGGTTCTGCCCGTGCCATTCTGAAGATCTATCTGGCTCAGACCGGCATCGAAGAAGGCATGTATGATACGATCATTCCGACATCGGAGATTTCTCATACATCGATGATGACCGAAGGCAAGAAATCAGCTGGAGTCAAATTATTGTTAAAGGCCGTCCCCGATCGCTTGACGACTGCCTTACCCGGATCGATGATCATGGATGAGATCGCACGTAATTTGAAAGCCAAAAACTTTATTCTTTCCCGCTACGGCGTTCGTGAAGGGTATCTGTTTAAACGAGTCTTAAATAAGGAGTAATGTATGAATGCCATCTATGTAAATCGTGAACTCAGTTGGTTGAAGTTCAACCAGCGTGTCCTCGAAGAAGCCAACAATACCGGAAATCCGCTGTTTGAACGACTGCGTTTTTTAAGTATCGTTGCCAGTAATTTGGATGAATTTTATATGGTCAGAGTCGGAAGTTTGTTTGACCAAGCACTTTTGGATAATCCCGAAGTCGATAATAAGACACATATGACGGTTCAAGAACAATTGGATGCAATCTACCGCGAAACACGCAAATCACTTCCGAATCGCTTTAAAACCTTTCGCGCGATCACGGAGGACCTGCGCAAACAGGGTCTTCGTCATCTGAGCGCCGATTCTTTGACGGTAACGGAAAAAGGGTTTCTGAAAACGTATTTCGATACCGAGATCGCGCCTTTACTTTCCCCGCACATTATCGACAATAAGCATCCGTTTCCGCATTTGATCAATAAACAATGTTACATTGCTGTATTACTGAAACATAAAGAAAAAAAGAGTTTGGGGATCGTTCCGATCAATAAACAGTTTCTGCCTGCACTGGTCTCTGTACCTTCCGGGAAAAGCACTAAATACATGTTGCTTGAAGAGTTGATTTTGATGTATGCGCAACGAATTTTCCGCAATACCGAGATCGAAGGACGGGTCATCGTACGCGTAACCCGCAATGCGGATCTGGATGCTGAAGAAGCTTTCTATGATGAAGATAACGATTATCGTGAATTCATGAAGAAATTGATCAAGAAAAGATCAAAACTTCGTCCGGTCAGATTAGAACTTTCCGGCAAGATTTCCGTTGAATTTGCGAGTTTACTGCGCAAACGGCTGAAATTGATTGCCAAACAGGTCTTTGTTTTACATTCTCCGTTAAGTTATGACTATATCAATCAATTAGAAGAGAAATTAAAAGCCAAAAAATATTCCGAGTTGTTTTATCCTCCGCTCATTGCCCAGTTATCTCCGTATATCCATGCGGATGAAAGTGTCATTAAACAAGCTCTGCAACATGATATTTTCGTTTCTTATCCTTTTGACTCGGCATCACCGGTCATTCGACTCTTACAGGAAGCTGCCGCCGACAAAAAAGTTGCAGCGATCAAGATCGCCTTATATCGCGTCGCCAGTGAAAGCAAGATCATCGGAGCTCTCATCGAAGCCGCCGAGAACGGCAAAGAAGTCGTCGTTGCGTTGGAACTGAAAGCACGTTTCGATGAAGAACATAATATCGAATGGTCCGATAAACTGGAAGAGGCCGGATGCAAAGTCCTCTACGGCATCGATCACTACAAGGTCCATTCCAAGATCATGTTGATCCTGCGTAAGGAAGACACTCTGACGCAAACGATTACCCATGTATCTTCCGGCAATTATAACGAAAAAACATCCCGCTTATATACGGACGTGAATATCATTACGGCCAATCGGGAGATCGGCAATGATGCGATCCATTTCTTCAATACCTTACAGTTAGGTCAATTGTCGCAAGCCAACGAATATAAACATCTTATTGCTTCACCGTTCGGAGTTAAGAATAAGTTTCTTCAGTTGATCGAAGATGAGATCTTCCTGCACCAAGAATATTCAGACGGACATATCATCATGAAAATGAATTCCTTTACGGATAAAGACATTATCGATAAACTGGTCGAAGCATCCAAATTGGGTGTCAAAGTAGAATTGATCGTGCGCGGGATCTGTTGCGTACTGCCGGGAATCATCGGAGAGACTCACAACATCACTGTTCGCAGTATCGTCGGTCGTTTCTTAGAACATTCGCGTATCTACTATTTCCACCAACACGGTGAGGAACTGATCTACATCGCATCGGCCGATATGATGACACGCAATACCGAGAAACGGGTTGAGGTGGCTTGTCCGATCTTGGACCGTCATGCGAAGGAAGACTTGAAAAACATCTTGAATTTATGTCTGAGTGATACCGTTAAAGCACGCATCTTGGATCCGTTAGGGAATTATGCGATTCAAAAGTATTCAGTGACACCGATCAACAGTCAATTGATTCTGTATGAGCAGGCTTACCAAAAAGCTTCCGATCCTTCTTATACCTTTGAAGTTAATGCTGATTATATCCACAATGAAGATGAATATGATGCCCATCTGCATAAGATCGTTAAGCATCTTACCTCAGTTGAATAGCGAAAAGCCATCCGAAACGTTCGAATGGCTTTTTTTTACTTTATGATAATTCGTTCATTCCAGTATATAACTGATAATATTGACCGTAAAGATCCAGGAGTTCTTGATGATCTCCGCGTTCGATGATCTCACCGTGTTCGAGAACCATGATCGCATCACTGTTTCGGATCGTTGACAGGCGATGGGCGATCACGAAGACCGTCCTGCCCTTCATCAATTTATCCATTCCCTGTTGAATCAAGGTTTCGGTACGGGTATCGATACTGGATGTGGCTTCATCCAAAATAAGTACCGGTGGATCCGCGATCGCAGCCCGTGCGATGGACAGTAATTGACGCTGTCCTTGGGAAAGATTCGCTCCGTCACCGCTGATGATCGTGTTGTATCCCTGCGGCATGTGTTTGATGAACGTATGCGCATTCGCCAACTTCGCGGCTGCGATCACTTCGTCGTCACTCGCATCCAATTTACCGTAACGGATATTGTCTGAAACAGTTCCTGTAAACAGGTGAGTATCCTGAAGTACGATGGCGAGCGAACGGCGCAGATCGCTCTTTTTGATTTTATTGATATTGATCCCGTCATAACGGATCTTTCCGTCTTGCAGGTCATAGAAGCGATTGATCAGGTTCGTGATGGTCGTTTTACCGGCTCCCGTTGAACCGACAAAGGCAATCTTCTGACCCGGTTTGGCGAAAAGACTTACTTTTTTGAGAACTAATTTCTTGTCATTGTAGCCGAAATCAACATCCATAAAACGGACATCGCCTTTGACTTGCGCATAAGTGATCGAACCGTCCGCATGCGGGTGTTTCCACGCCCATATGCCGGTTCGTTTTGAAGTCTCGGTCAATTGATTCTCTTTATTAAAATACGCATTCACCAGTGTCACATAGCCGTCGTCTGTTTCGACTTCTTCATCGAAGATCTCAAAGATCCGACCGGCTCCGGCTAACGCCATGATGATGGAATTGAATTGTTGCGAGATCTGCGAGATCGGTATACTGAAACTGCGGCTCAACTGCAGGAAACTTGCCAATCCGCCGATCGTCAATCCGCCGATCCCGTTGATCGCCAATACCGCACCGGCAATCGCAGTTAACGCATAGTTGACGTAACCGAGGTTACCTAAGACCGGCATCAGGATATTCGCATAGATATGCGCATCGCGGCTGCTTTCAAAGAGACGTTCGTTGAGTTGGTCAAACTGCAGGATCGATTGTTGTTCATGCGTGAACACTTTGACGATTTTTTGTCCTTCCATCATTTCTTCCACGTAACCGTTCACCTTACCCATGTCTACTTGTTGCTTTTTGAAGAAGAATGAACTGCGCTTACCGATGTATTTCACACAGAAAACCATAACGATTCCGATAGCGAGTACACTGAACGTCAGTGGAATATTGATCACGATCATCGCGATGATAACACCCAAGATCGTGATGCCCGAACTGATGATCTGCGGTATTCCCTGTGAAATCATTTGGCGCAGTGTATCGATATCATTCGTGTAACGGCTCATCAATTCTCCGTGGGAATGGGTATCGAAGTAGCGTATCGGAAGCTTCTGCATATGAGTAAACATGTCATCGCGCAGATTTTTCAGCGTTCCTTGGCAGACATTGATCATCAGGCGGCTGGATACATAGATAGCGATGACCCCGATGAGATAGAGGACTCCCATCTTAGCTAACGTGATCAGCAATCCGCTCATATCGGGATTCGTTTGACCGATAAACGGTGCGATATACGAATCGATCAGGGTCTTAAGGAAGACTGTTCCGATGATTCCGACGACAGCACTGATCACGATACTGAGTACGATCACTGAGAATTGAAAGCGATATTTACCTGTCATGTAGGTCAACAATCGTTTGATATTGCGGACGGGATTTCCTTTGGTTGGTTTAGTTGACATCGGAAATTCCTCCTTTCATCTGAGATTGATAGACATCACGATAGATTTCATTAGATTTTAACAGTTCAGCATGTGTACCGAACCCATTGAGTTTTCCTTCATTGAGAACGAGGATCTTATCGGCATCTTCAATCGAAGAGATCCGTTGCGCAATGATGATCTTGGTGGTCGCCGGGATCTCTTCGCGAAATGCTTTGCGGATACTTTGATCTGTCTTGGTATCGACAGCACTGGTCGAATCATCCAAAATCAAGATCTTCGGTTGTTTCAGTAACGCCCGTGCGATACAAAGACGTTGTTTCTGACCGCCGCTCACATTGACTCCGCCCTGTTCGATATAGGTATCGTATTGTTCGGGAAAGGATTGAATAAAGTCATGGGCTTGCGCTAACTTGCATACGCGGATGATCTCTTCATCGGTAGCATGTTCGTTGCCCCATTTTAGGTTATCGCGGATCGTTCCGGAAAAAAGGACGTTTTTCTGCAACACGACAGCTACTTCATTGCGCAAAGTTTCGATATCATACGCACGAACATCGATTCCGCCGACGGATACTTGTCCATGCGTGACGTCATAAAGACGCGGAATCAACTGAGCCAAAGTTGTCTTGGCACTTCCTGTTTCACCGATGATCCCGATCGTTTCACCGGAGTTGATGGTGAAACTCAGATCACTGAGTGTCAGGTTATCGTCGTCATTCACATAACTGAAGCCGACATTCGAAAATGTCACGGATCCGTTTTCGACCGATGTGATCGGAGTTGCCGGATTAACGAGATCACTTTTTTCTTGCATAACTTCCGTGATTCGTTCAGCGGATGATTTCGCCATGACGATCATGACGAAAACCATCGACAGCATCATCAGACTCATCAAAATCTGTGACATGTACATAAACAAACTCATGAATTCACCGGTCGTCATGGCTCCCTTAATAATAAATTGTGCCCCGAACCATGACAGCAGTAACATACAGCTGTACATGGTAAATTGCATGATCGGATTATTTAAGATGATGATCTTTTCAGCCCGTTTCGAAAAATCATAGAGTTGATTCGTTGAATCCTTGAATTTCTCTTCTTCATGTTCTTCACGCACAAATGATTTTACCGTACGTATCCCGGTCAGGTTTTCTTGAATAACTCGATTTACCAAATCATAACGTTTGAACATTTTCTTAAAATTGGGATGAGCTTTCATCATAACGACATAGAGTAATATTCCGAAAAACGGAATCGCAAACAGAAAAATAAGCGACATGCGCGGATTGATGGTATAGGTCATGATCGTCGCGAAAATGATCATCATCGGAGCTCTTACCATCATTCGGAGTACCATCTGTGCAGCATTCTGGACATTTGTTACATCCGTCGTCAACCGTGTTACCAAACTGGATGTGGAAAAACGATCGATATTGGAGAATGAGAATTCTTGGATATTGTCGTACATGCTTTTACGTAAGTTCTTGGAAAGACCGGCACTCGCGATCGCAGCGAATTTCCCGCCGAGATAACCGAAGCTCAACGAAAAAGCCATCATGACCAGCATGATGAGCCCGATGTTGACGATATAACCGATATCCGAATTAGCTAATCCGACGTCGATTACTTTGACCATCATAAACGGTAACAGTACTTCCATCAATACTTCCATCAGGACAAGTGTCGGAGACAACATTGCCTCTTTACGGTATCCTTTAAAGTTGTTTAAAAATAATTTGATCATATATGCCCTCCTCTGTGTATACTTCTAATCATTGATTTCATTTGATATTTTTTCCAGGATCGTATATAAAATATCTACTTCTTCGTCACTGAGTTTCTCTCTGAACTTGTTTTCGATCTTATCGATCTCGATTCGAACTTTCAGATGGATCGCATCTGCTTTCGGAGTGACGATCAATTTCTTTTTGCGGGCATCACTGTCGGCACTGACACGTAAAATCATCCCGTCATTTTCCAGACATTGCATCGCATTAGTGACAGATGAACGGCGGATCTTGAATTCTTTTTCAATATCAGTCTGATAGACTTCACCGAATTCCGATTGACGATTGATATAGCCCAACATGCGTGCCTGCATACCGCTCACACCGAATTGTTGGATCGAATGGTCGATTGCGCGACGGATCTGTGAACTTACTTTATTGATTTCTTTACCGATATGTTTGGTTTCATCCATGAGTTGTATCTCCTTTTATTGTTAGATGTCTAACATATATTAGTACGGTATCTAACATTTGTCAAGATAATCGGTCTTAAATCAATGTCCAACCGATGAATATCCAATCAAATAAACGATTCTATTTTGTTTTTAATGAACTGATTTTAATTTTATCGTTTCGTTTATAGTCGAAATAAGTTCTCAAATTCCATAGTATTTCGATCATAGTCGAAAAGAGATACAATCATGGTCAAAAGAAATACTATTCAAATTAACGTTTAATAAAAAATATACTGTTCATTAAAGTGGTACTCGAGTTTAGCTACTCCGGAAAATCTATCTTCCCGAATTTTAATTAGCTGATCGCTTTCAAATTAAAGACTGTAGTGAACTTCATTCACATTTCTTGGTTCTATACTACGCATAAAGACTGAAGATCTATTGTTAATCAAAAAAGCCTCCGCCCGAAGGCAGAGGATAACTATTAATTGACTAATGGTATCACGAAACTGAAATCGGTACCCTTACCAAGGGTGCTGTCCACTTGGACATCGATTGAATGGCGCTTAGCGATGTTGGCGACGATGGCCAACCCAAGTCCGCTGCCGGTCGGGTTATCCGCTGAAGATCGCACATACCGGGTAAAAATCTTGGCTTGCGTTTCTTCACTCATGCCGGTACCGGTATCGTGAACGGTGAGGACCACGTGCTTATCACGGACCACGGCTGTCACATCGATGGTTTTATTGACCGGTGTGAATTTGACCGCATTGTCCAATACCGCAGTGATCATTTGACGTAAACGATCGTAATCACCGTTGATGCGCCAATCTCCTGCTTCGATATCAGAATTCAATTGAACATTTTTCGCCATCGCAAGTTGCTTACCGGAACGGAGCGCATCGCTGATGATATCATGCAGATCGATCGTTTGCGTAACTAACTTGAAATCCGGATCTTCGAGTCGCGAGAGTTCAAGCAGATCGCCGATCAAGCGGCTCATGCCGGTACATTCTCGAATCATCTGCGCGCTGACTTCCTGCGTGCTGCTTCCTTGCGGAAGCACTCCGTCACGCAAGCCTTCGGCCAATCCACGGAGCACGGTGACAGGCGTTCTGAGCTCATGTGTAATATCGGCGATAAAATTTTGTCTCATTTTTTCTAGGTTGGCACTTTGGCGCGAAGCTTCATCGAGCCGATCCGAGAGTGTTTTAAGGTTATCGGTCAATTGACCGATCTCATCATTGGAACGTGATTTCAAGTCGACCGAATAATTACCTGAGGTCATCAACAAGGCTGCTTGATTCATTTCGATGAGCGGCTTGGTGATGCGTTTTGAGAAAAAATAACCCAATCCGATCGCCAGTATAAGTCCGATCAGTGAACTGATTAAGAGTAAGGTGATTCCTTTATCGGCGACTCCGGCGATCGTGCTGGAAGAAGCACTGACCAAGACAGCACCGATCACTTGACCGGATGCTGATAAGATCGGTGTTCCGACCGTTACGGTCTTTTCACCGAATAAATCAGAAAGACTCTCGGTGCTCATTTTATTGCCGGCAAGAACGCTTTTGACCATGACTTGCGCTTCGGCACTGAGCGTACCGATGTTTTGATGCATGCCCATCCCTTTATCATTGTTGGTTTTTAAGATCGTTCCCGCAGAATCCAGGATCCATACTTTCGAATTGTTCAGATCACCGAGTAACGAAGTATAGGACATCATGGTGCGCATCGTGATGACCGACAGGTCATCTAACGATACGATCTGGGCGATATTATCGGCTCGGTTCGCCAAGGTGGTTTCGACGTTCTTGACGGTTTCGTTACGGAACATCAAGACAAACATCACAGTAAGTACGAGCGCGAACGAGAGGATGACCAAGACAAAATAGCCGATCAGTTTGCGGGTAAAGCCGGATTTCATTCGGTTTCCTCTTTCGTTGTTTCGAATTTATAACCGACGCCCCAAATTGTTTTGATGGTCCATTTCGGATGATCAACGGCATCTAATTTGGTACGCAGGCGCGTCATGTGTGAGTCGACGGTTCTGGAGTCACCGTAATAGTTATAGCCCCAACAACTGTTTAACAGTGCGTCACGTGAGAACACATGCATCGGATTGGAAGCCAATGTCCAAAGCAGGTCGATTTCTTTTTTTGTTAAATTGATTTCCGATTTATTGACGTGAACGGTATAAGCATCCAGATCGACATTGAGATTTTCAATCGTCAGGATGTTTTTACCGGAAGATGTCGTTCTTTCCAAGCGACGCAGGATCGCTTTGACACGAGCCATGACTTCTTGCGGAGAAAATGGTTTTACGATGTAATCATCGGCACCGATCTCGAGTCCCATGATGCGTTCAAAGTCTTCACCGCGCGCCGTGATCATAATGATCGGTACATTGGATGTCTTGCGGATCTCTTTACATACACTGAATCCGTCGAGTTTCGGCATCATCACATCCAGTAGTACAATATCGAACGGATTCTCGGTTGCGATGCGCAACGCTGCGGCACCGTCTTTCGCCAGGATCACCGAAAATCCTTCTTTACGCGCATAACTTTCCAAGATGGAAGTTATTGATTCATTATCATCTGCGATCAGCATGTTTGGCATAGGTTCACCCCTGTATATCGGTATTGTATCATTGATTTATGTCAAAAGTATGTCAAAGTAACTTTTGGTTAATTTGTTTAAATGTGTTGAATTTTCACAGGTTTCGTCACACTTTCGTGATATATGGTCTTTATAGTAGAGAGTGTAAGAACCACACGGTTCACAAAGGAGCTTAGAAAAATGAAAAAAGGATTCATACTTACCCTGATCGTCGCATCAGCAGCGATCATAACGTTTACATCAGTTCAGGCTTATGCGACGTATGTTCGTAAAACCATGCCGGAATTAGCAGCAGAAGTCACCGGTCAAACCGTTGATCAACTGATCGCCGAGCGCGAGACAAGTGGAAAAACGATCGGTCAGATCTTAGCCGAAGAAGGAAAACTGGATGAATTCAACGCCGCCAAACTGGCTGAATTGAAATTACAGTTGAATGATGATGTTATTTCGGGTAAACTTACCCAAGCAGAAGCCGATGCGATCTATCTTACTCGCAGTACCAACGTTGCAGTATGTGACGGTACCGGTGTCAACGCGCAAAGCGGCAGCGGTTACGGCATGATGGGCAGTAATTACAGTAGCGGAACCGGTACAGGCACCCGTGCCGGCGGAATGATGGGCAATCGCAACAGAACGAATCGCTAGTTCGAATCAACAAAAAAGCTGAAATCAAAGATTTCAGCTTTTTTAATGTTCAGTCGTTAAACAAGGAACTTCCGTTAGTCGCTATTACTTCTTTATACCAAGTGAAACTTTTCTTCTTCAATCGCTTGAAGGTACCGTTTCCGAGATCATCAAGATCCACATAAATGAATCCGTAACGTTTACTCATTTGATTGGTGGAAGCGGAAACGATATCGATCGGACCCCATGAGGTAAATCCCATCAGATCGACGCCGTCGATTTCCATCGCATCCAACATGCACTTCATGTGTTGCTTAAAGTAATCGATGCGATAGTCGTCATTGATGGTTCCGTCAGCTTCGACAATGTCTTTGGCTCCGAGTCCGTTTTCAACGATAAACAAGGGTTTACGGTAACGATCATAAAGTTCGACGAGTGAAATGCGTAAGCCGATCGGATCGATCTGCCAACCCCAATCACTGGTCTTGATGTAAGGGTTCTTGATGCCGAAGGTGGTATTCATATTAGTTTGTTCCAACTCACTCGGATTCGCGGCTGAACAGCCTGACGAATAGTAAGAGAATGAAACGAAATCGACCGGATAATCCTTCATGATCTCTTCATCACCGACAAGTGTCTTGATGTGGATGTTGTGATTCTTGTAGAGGGCCAACAGATAGGCCGGATATACTCCGAAGACTTGCGCATCGGCGAACGCCAAGGTATGACGTTGCGTCTGTTGGGCCAACAGAACGTCTTCCGGTTTGCATGTATACGGATAGAAGGTCAGTTTCGTCAACATACAGCCGACTTGGCATCCCGGGATGATCTGATGAGCCATCTTGGTGGCCAACGCACTCGCAACGAATTGGTGATGCATTGCTTGATAGATGACTTCTTCGAAGTTTTGGTTCGGGAAACGATCTTCGACCAAGGCTCCGCTGGTGAACGGATGACGGATGATACTGTCAATCTCATTGAAGGTCAACCAGTATTTAACTTTATTTTTATAGCGCTCCAAGATGGTTTTAACGAACTTCGAGAACAGATCGACAGCTTCGCGGGAAGCCCAACCGTCATACTCGGTCACCAAGTAAAGCGGCGGTTCGTAATGACTCATGGTGACTAAAGGTTCGATTCCGTATTTGGCACACTCGTCAAATACATCGTCATAGAATTTCAGTCCTTCTTCACAGGCCGGACCGTTGGCAGTCGGATAGATGCGACTCCAAGCGATCGAAGTTCTGAATACAGTGAACCCCATTTCCGCAAAGAGTTTGATGTCTTCCTTGTAATGGTGATAGAAGTCGATACCGCGACGTTTTGCGTATAAACTCAAATCGACGGCAGTGAGTGCCTTATCGATATCGGCTGACGTAAATTCGTTGCTTTTTTTATAATCGGTCACATCGACTTTCGGTTTGAAGGTCAAGCAGTCAGCAACCGACATTCCTTTTCCGCCTTCGTTCCATCCGCCTTCAAACTGATTGGCAGCCGAAGCGCCGCCCCAAAGGAACCCTTTGGGAAATGATCGTGTTGTTGTCATAATGTCTCGCTTTCTTGTCAGATTATTTCGTTAAAAAGATGTTGATGAGTACAACGGTGTAGGTCACACAGGTGATCGTTTGGACCATCCGTTCAGAATAAGTGAAGGTCGAATTTTTCTTCCATACGCGATACATGCCGTAGGGTGGAAATAAGAATACCCACATATAGGTCCAAAGTTTATATTTGGTAAACATTTTCACTTTTTCTTGTTCCATGTCCAGACGGTTCATTCTTTTACGAATACGATTGATGTTTTTTTGTGTATCGTTCAGTTGAACGCCCGGTTCTGCTTTAGGTTTCTTTTGTTTGGCTCTTCCCATGATTTCACTCTCCTGATCCGTTATTCACGAAGAATACGGATGACGTATGTTTGCATCTACATCTTATTTGACTGTGTGTTGTTTTTCAACTGATAATGATTACTTTGAAAGAATATGCCGTTCTTTTTAGTGGGGTTTCGATGATATTGAAATTTTGTTTCCCCATAAGTAATAAAAACTGCTGAGAGCGTTTGAGCGTTATCAGCAGTTTTATCCTTGTTAGATTGAAGAGGTAAGATTACGCCGTTGCTTCTTGAGCTAATGCAGCTTCTTCGGTTGCTTGACGGTTTGAGATCAGAACGAACGGTGTGTAGATTGCTACAGCCAACAATACGCACAGAGCCTGTACGACTGCTGTTCCGACATGTCCGCCGGTTGCAAGGAATGCTTGTAATACCGGAGGTGTTGTCCAAGGAACATTATAAGCCATAACTTGAGCAAAACCGATTTTGGTCATATAGAAAGCGAAGGTCGCTGAGACGGCAGGAGCGATAACAAACGGGATAGCCAAGATCGGGTTCAATACGATCGGAAGACCGAAGGTCATCGTTTCATTGATATTGAATAATCCCGGAGCAATGGATAACGTTGCGATTGCTTTGTAGTCTTGACGTTTCGAGAACAAGAAGATTGCAATGATCAAGCCACCTGTGATACCGGCTCCGGTGATCGTGGTGAAACTTGAGATAAAGGCTGAGTTTAAGATGTTCGTAGGGACAAGACCGGCTGTAACGGCTTCGGTGTTTTGAGCAAGAGCCAATAACATCGTAGCTTCGTAAACTGGTTTCAATACTTGTGTTCCATGGATACCGACTGTCCACAACAAGGTGGAGATCAAGAAGATAACCAAGTAACCAGGTAAACCTGTCAGGATTCCGGCTAAAGGAGCTTGGATCCATTTTGCGATTGCATCATAGAAGGTGTAACCGACAACTTGTTGGAAGATCTGGCCGAATGCGGCAATGATGAGGATTGTTAAGATAGCAGGGAATAAAACATTGAATGCTTTAGCGACGTTCGAAGGAACTGTTTCAGGCATTTTGATTTCTAATTTTCCGCTGTCAGCTAATTTGACATAGATTTCGGTTGAAACGATCGCTGTGATCATACCCATGAACAAGCCTTGAGCATTGGTGAAGTTTCTGGCCAAAACGTTTGAGATGGTAACGACTTCTTTGGTTGACGATAAGCCTGTTGCTGTTGTAGCGCATAATACGATATAACATGACAGAACGACGACCGGAAGGATTGTTTCGGAGTGACCGTAGTGTTTTCCCAATTCAACGGCAATCAGGAATACTAAACCGATTGCGAAGAATTGCAGAGTAGCATAGTTCGCAGCAGTGAACATCGGTGTCAGTTTTGACAACCAAGCCATACCGGATACTTTAGCTAAGCTGATTCCAGTTGTGGTGGTCGACAATACTACGTTAAGAATAAGTGTGAAGAATGCGCCTCCGATGATGATCGGCAGCAATGCGGTGAAGCCGTTTTTGATTGCATTCATATACTTGTTTGTTTGCAAACCTTCGGCGACAGTTAACAAGATTTCAATTAATTTGTCTTTCATAATTTTCTCCCTTCATATGTTGGACATAAACATTCCCTTACCTCTTCTAATACGAAAGGTGATGTCTGAATGTAATATAAATGTTTTTACCGTATAACACAATACATGTTATGTCGCTTGGTATAAACTACCAAATATTTCATGATAACGCTTGCTAAACGAAAAAATAATTTCAGAAATAGGGTCAAATGAGCATTTTTATGATCATTTTATAAGAACAATTTATCAAATAATATGTGAAAATTCAAGGATGATAGCCTTTTCATACCGATAATTGTCCTTGTTTATGGGATATCCGTGTGATTTTACCGCTATTTCCCTACTATCCGTTACAACTAATAAAAGAGAGAACATGCGTTCCCTCTTTAGTGTAAATCATGATTTTTCGACTTAGAAATGGGTGTAACGTACGCCTTCTGCTTCCAACTTTTCGATGGCGGCAGCGAATTGCGGTAAATATGCCTTATTGGCAACTAACATTTCATCCAATAATTCCTTCGCTACTTTACCTGAAGTGATCAGCGGATTCAGGGTGAAAGCTTGGAGTGCTTTACCGTAATTACCGGTAATCGCTGCTTCGATGGTACATTCTTCCATGGCTTTTTGAATTTGAAGCGTTCCGCGGGCGGACGGTTCGAATTTACCCCAGTTGAGCGGAACCGGTCCGTGGCTGGTGATGATGGAGGATACTTCGACGATGCAGTCATAAGGAAGATCGGCAAGTGCACCGTTATTCAGTGTACTTACGACCATGACCGGACGCTTGTCGTTTTGAATGGAGACGATAACTTCGCAAGCTGCATCACTGTAGTGAGTACCGCCGCGTTTGGTAAGTTGTTCAGGCTTGTAGTTAAGAGCAGGGTCTTTGTAAAGTTCGAATAACTCGGCTTCGGTCTGTTTAACCGTCTCGGCACGTGTCTTGTGTTCTTTGAATTCTTCGGTTTCAGTTTCCAACATGTCACCGGTAATGTAATAGTAACGGTGATAGCTGCACGGTAATAATCCCAGATCTTTGACTTGATCATAGTTGAACGGCATATTGCGGATATTCTTCATACCTTCGTATTTGCCTTTGTTTTCCGGTTTGTAGAGTTCTTCGATAAAGAAGTCGGTCAATTCGACACCTTCTTTATTCCAAACACGGTGATAATGCATATGGTTCAATCCGGCGAACTTGTGGAACAAGGTCGTATCGAATTCAGGTAAGCCGACAATGGCGTTTTCCGTGTTCATGTTGTTCAACGGAACATTGCACAAGCCAACGGTCTTATTCCATTTACCGTATTTAATTGCTGCTTCAGTGATCATTCCCGACGGATTGGTGAAGTTGATCAACCAAGCGTTCGGACAAAGCACTTTCATGTCTTCGATGATTTCAAGAATAACGCGGACGGTACGGAATGCTTTGAAGATTCCTCCTGCCCCGTTGGTTTCTTGACCGATCATACCGTAACTGAGCGGAATGCGTTCGTCACGGATACGTGCGTCCAATAATCCGACGCGGAACTGTGTGGTAACGTAATCAGCATCTTTCAGTGCTGATTGACGATCTAATGTAAGATGAATGGTCCAATCCAAACCGGCTGCTTCTACCATGCGTTTAGCCATGGCTCCGACGATGGCCAGTTTTTCTTTGCCTTCTTCGATATCAACGAACCAGATTTCTCCGATGTTGAGCTGATCTTTGCGTTTGATGAATCCTTCCATTAATTCCGGTGTGTAGCTTGAGCCGCCGCCGATGGTAACAATTTTTACTTTTTTAGACATAGTTTTCCCTTACCTTTCGAGGCTATTATTCCATATCACTTCTGCTAGTTCAAATAAAAACAAGCAGTTCGGAAAATCCTTCCGAACTACTTGTGTATTCAAGCGTTTTACTGGCAATTTATTTCAGAGGGTCGATATATTCACCGTTATCACTCAATGATTTACCGGTATCGTATAATATTTTCACGTTTTCGTTATAGTCTTTGGCGAAGATGGCTGCATAGAGACAATCCGTTATGTAGGTCATGGCCGTATGCGAAGCAAATGACCCCATTTTCGTGGAACGACCTTCGAAATTATCCAACAATATCGGGTAATCGGCTTGTTTAAGGACCGGACTGTTGCGGTTGGCACAGATCATGACGACTTTGATTCCTTGCGAATGTAAGTTCTTGACCCAGTTGCGGACACGGATACTGTTACCGTAATGGGAAATGACCACGGCAATCTCATTCTTTGGTTTCTTTTTCTTGTAGACAGTATCAAATCCGACCAGTGCATTACTGACACACAGCATGCCGATCCGTTTAAGTTTGTAATGAAAATCCTCGGCGATCACCAGTGATGGCCCGACCCCGAATACCGAAATAACATCCGCATTATAGATCGCATCGGCTGCTTTTTGGATACCCGGCAGATCTAATGAATTGTAGACATCCGTCAGTGCTTGGTAATGAAGATTGAGGAATATCTTGGAAATTTCTTCGATGCTTGCGCCGACTTGGATCGGCATATCTACTTCGATCCGATCTTCATTGATGACGAAGGTATTGATCTCGGTCGCCAATTTGATTTTAAAATCGGTATACCCCTTCATGCCTAGTTTCTTGCAGAGACGAACGATCGATGAGGGCGAAGAATACGTGACCACAGCTAAGTCTTCGACGGTCATGTCCGTTACTTTTTTTGGGTTTTCAAGAATGTAATGTACGATCTCCAGTTCGGCATTTGTGAAAATTGATTCATCTTTCAGCAGATTCAGTGTTAACATTGGATCACATCCTTTTGAACCATTATACACTATCCGCTTAACCAGAGGGTGAATTTTTCACAAGCGAAAAATTCAGTCATTAAATGTTAAGTTAACTAAGGATATATTTCTCGAGATATTCCGCAACGCCGTCTTCGTCACAGCTCGATGTAACGGCATCTGCGATGTCTAAGATATCCTGGGTTCCGTTACTCATACATACACCGATCCCGCAATCACGGATCATTTCCAGGTCATTGGTGGTATCCCCGAACGCTAATACATGAGCCATGTCGGTTCCGATGGTTTCGCAATACTTGGCGATCCCGATGGATTTGGACAGTTCCGGATGAATGATCTCGTAGAGATCTTTTTGACTTTTGAAACCGCGGTAGTTCTTGGACGGATGAGCTTCCATAAACGCTTCGACTTCATCCATTCGATTCTCGGGTACGGTAAATACGATCTTTCCTTGCGGTCCGGTGAGGATGTCGTTCATGTTGACAATGACCAAGGGAACTCGACTGCGATTGGCGATCGAGACCACTTTACTGTCCGGACGCTGGGCGTAGATACCGGTTCTTAATTGGAGGCAGGCATTCAATTTCAAACCGCTGAAATCTTCCAGAATCTCATGTAAGACCGGAAGTTCCAATAAGAGAAACTCCTGTTCGATTTTGGTATGGGTATCTAAAAACTGTCCGCCGTTCATACCGATGATCCCGTCCAGGTTGTTTTCAAGTCCCCAGTTGCGAATCATGGCTTCGATCCCGAAGATCGGACGTCCGGAAGCGATGAGAAATTTGATGCCTTTTGCGCGAATGGCACTGATGGCGCTCAGTGTCCGTTCGGTGAGTATTTTTTGGGTTGTCAGTAAGGTATTATCCAAATCACAGACAACTACGTTGATGTCTTTCATATGTTCCCCGTTCTATAAATTGAAACTAGGCGAGGTCTTCTCCGTTGGAGGCGATGACCTTTTTGACCCAGTCAAATGAATCTTTCTTTGTTCGTTTGAGCGTACCTACGCCCAGATTATCTTTATCGACATAGACGAAACCGTAACGTTTCTTCATTTCACCGGTTCCGGCCGAAACGATATCGATCGGTCCCCAGTAAGTATAGCCCATCAATTCGACACCGTCTTTGACGGCTTCTTTCATCGCATCGATGTGATCACGGACATAGTTGATGCGGTAAAGATCATGGATCTTACCGTCGGCACTGAACTCATCGTTCGTTCCGATCCCATTCTCAACACAGAATAACGGCAGTTCATAGCGATCATACAGTTCGTTGAGGGTATAACGGAAGCCGACCGCATCGATCGGCCAGCCCCAAGGTGTGGACTCCAAGTATGGATTGACCAAACCGTCATCACCGCCGGTATCACCGTCAAATGAACCCAAGTATTGGTGGGTATTGGTACGATAGTAACTGAAGCCTAAATAATCATTGGTGAAGGTCTTGATCAGTTCAAGATCACCGTCTTCCATGATTACGTGAACGTCGTTCTCTTCCCAGATCCGTTTCGAATACGCCGGGTATTCTCCGCGCAGCATCACATCCGAAAAGAACAGCGATCTTCTGCGTAACTGCATCGTATCGAAGACATCTTCCGGACGGCAGGAATTCGGATAGACGTTACTGAGGGACATCATGCATCCGATCAGGGCATCCGGCATCAGTTCATGGCCTAATTTAACACAGAGTGCGTTGGCAACAAACATGTTGTGGCTGGCTTGATACATCGTGTTGGCTTTATTCTCGGTTTCGGTATAGAAGATACCGCCGGCAGCGCCCGGAATATTACGCATGTTGTTGATCTCGTTGAAGGTCATCCAGTATTTCACTTTACCCTTATAGCGATCGAAAATCACGGTAACGTAGTTCATGAAGAATCCGACCAACTTGCGATTGCGCCAGCTGCCGAATTCAGTCACTAAATGTAGCGGTGTTTCATAATGTGAGATCGTTACGACCGGCTCCATGCCGCGTTTGATCATTTCATCGAATAAGTCGTCATAGAATTTCAATCCTGCTTCGTTGGGTTCGGTTTCATCTCCATTCGGAAAGATTCTGCTCCAAGCGATGGAAGTTCTGAAACAATTGAAGTTCATTTCTTCCATCAAGGCCAGATCTTCCTGATAGCGATGATAGAAATCGATGGCTTCATGGGTCGGGTAGTATTTTCCGCTGATCAACTTCGCATCGAAATCACCTCGTACGCCATTCGGAAAAGCATCGGATATATCCAGTCCTTTTCCGTCTTCAAGGTAAGCACCCTCAGCCTGATTGGCTGCGATCGCTCCGCCCCACAGAAAATTCTTTGGTAAAACGTTTTGTTTGTTTGTCATGTTTTGTCTCCTTATTGTCATTATGTCATCAATAGATTTGTTCAACAAGACTCCCTAATCCAACGGGTAGTTTGTACCGAGATTTCGAAAATATAATCTTCAAGTGAGAAATTATCTTTCACTATTCGTTCTTCTTGATTCGGTTCTGTGAATGATTCTGCCGAAATCACCAAACCCACTTCACAGATTGCGCGAGTGTGATAAACTATGAGTGTCAAGGAGGATGTTGAACTATGATCATTGTAAATGCTGCGATGCGCAGTGATGAAATTGTAGAAGCCGTATTGAAGATGGAAGGTAAAAACATCAAGTTTCTTAAAAAAGTAGGTTTGAAGCATTATTTTGAGAGTGACAATGAAGCCGTCGACGGACCTGACATCAAGAAGATGTTGAAAGCCACACCACGCTTTGCTGCCTTATATACAGCTGTTTCAGTCGAGTAACCCTATAAACAAAAAGACCGAGAAGATTATTTCTCGGCCTTTTTGTTTGTTGATTTCGCTTCTTTTTTCGCATCGATCTTATCTAAATTGTTGAATCGTTTATTTACCAACCACGCAAAGAATTTCTTGCGCAAGGTGATTTTGTTGCGTTCATCATCGAATACTTGAAATAACTTGGTGATTTCACCGGTATAGTCATCAATAACGATCCATCCGGCACCCTTAGCTTCACCTTTTTGGATAGGACGACCGTCTTGCGGAAGAAACAGATAATAGTCTTTGGTATCATCCAGCATGATCAACAGGTTATTTCGGATACCGATGCATTCATAAACGGTATCGTGCGTCAGATCATGGATGCCGGGTTCCCCGACAAAGAGCAGTCGTCCGATCGATTCGACTTCTTCAAAACGACTTTCATCGGTAATATAACGTTGTGTTTTCATACGGACCTCCTACCAAACGATGTTGGATAGTAATAACATTCCCGGAATGGTAAATAAACATAGGATCGTTGATAAGCTGACGATGCGGGCACCGTATTCGTAATCCCCTTCATATTGTTGAGCGAACATGGCCACCATGACTCCGACCGGAGCACTGGCTGCGATGAGGATCACCATTTTGATATCGTGATACGCATTCGGAACCAATTTCAGACCGAAGAGGATGATCAGCGGTACTACGATCAAACGCATGAAACTGACGACGTACGCTGCTTTATTGGTAAATACTTCGACTAAGTTGCTTTTGGCGATGAACGTACCCAGTACGATCATTGCCAACGGAGTGTTCATAAAACCGATTTTGGCTATCGCATCCGCCACCGGAGCGATGGGTTTGATTGGGCTGACAAAGACGATCAGGCCAATGGCCGTACCGATCAGCGCAGGGTTGAACAACATCAGTTTCGGTGTGATGAGACTGCGTTGACCCGAGATGAGATAGACTCCCACCGTCCAGACAAAGAGATTGAAACAGATCAGAAAGCCGGTCAGATAGAAAACATATTCGACTCCCAATAGTCCGGTAACCAACGGAATACCGATGAATCCGGCATTTGAGAATGCGATAGCGAACTGTTCAAGACGATGACTCTTACCGTAGATAAGCCGTGCGACTCCCAATCCAATCAAGATAACGATCGTTGAAAGTACGATCGTGAATCCCAGTTTTTTTAATTTAGAGGCGTTGAAGGCAAAATTGAATGCCGTGATGATCGTACATGGACCACATATTTTGAGTAGGATATTGGAAACTTGTTGCGTTCCCAGATCATCCATAAACTTGTAGTAGTAGATAAAGTAACCGAATCCCATCATCACAAACATCATGGTGATCTGGTTCAATATCGTTAATCCTATATCCATTTTGACCATCTCCTGACTAACTTATTTATTATATACTAAGTGGGTTGGAAATTTCTTCCTAATTACACAACGTTTACGCAACAATGTGGGTAAATTCTTCAATAATAAAACCGGATTCCGATAGATTACCTGTCAGATCCGGTTCAGTTTAATCACAGTAAGTTATTTACCGAATCTTTCGTACATGTCGACGAATTCTTCCGATAGGATTCCGAACGCTTCAGCACTCATCAGCTGATCTTCCGCATGGATCAAAAGCAGACCGATTTCGGTTTTTTCGCCGTTGGCTTCTTTCATGATCAATTCGGCATGAGCGTGATGACCTTCAACGAAAACCTGTTGGGCTTCTTTGATCATCGTACGGGCTGCTTCGATATTTCCCTGTTTAGCTTCTTGGATGGCTTCGATGTACATCGATCTTGCGGTTCCGCAAGCCGAGATGATAGAGAAACAAATCATTTCCATACCTTCCATGTTATTCACCGATCGCTTTCTTGACAACTTCCATAACGCCGGCACCGTTCATGGTTCCGTACATTCTCATTTCGATGGTGTCGATGATCTTGTCAGGATAAGCAATTCTGAGTTTAGCCAAATTGAATCGCACTTGCGGTCCCAGTAAAACGATATCCGCTGTCGGAACAACATTTGCGACTTCGGCCAATGCGTACGCAGCAATTTTACATTCATAGTTCATTTCAACAGCCGCTTTTTGCATCTTCGTAACCAACAAACTTGTGGACATGCCGGCTGCGCAGATTAATACGATATTTTTCATAGATGTCACCTTTCGAAGTACTCGCGATAGCACATAAAAAATTATGTGTTGAGTCTTCTCTTTGGAAATTATATCATGTAAGACTTCCGAGACAAGAAAAAGGTGCGAAACTTTCTTTCCGTTTAATCGCCATATCGAGGAAAGATATGAAAGAATTTTCTTGTTGTTACTGGTAATTCAATAATTATCTAACTAAATCCTTGTTCTATCATTTAGCTGCCTTAATATTCATTTACATTAAAGGTTCTATCATTAAATTCGAATATTTCTATCTTTACTTCGTTACAGAAGATCACCCCAGTTGTGTTTCAATTCGATATTCTTCTATTAGGTGTATGTTTTTGGACATGTTTAGTCCATACTCAGGATTACCCTTTTTCCCTACATAGTCTCTACTGCAAAACAGATCATCAGTTTTTTCCAAGAAGTTGACGAAATAAGAAAAGTGTCGGGCAACATTCCTTCTCTAAATACTAGTAATACATAATATAAGTTAGGAAAATAGATATCCCATTTAGTTTTTTTTATGAAAATATACCCAGATTCGCGAATAGATTTCACTTGAATTTGAGTGAATGTTGCTCCATTAAATCGAGCAATAATATCTATGCCATGATCATTAGCTTCAGATGTATAAACATCTATACAATTAGTTGCCAGTTCCTTTTTGCAAAATATTCCGCGTATCTGCCGAATTGTAAATTGTTTAGATTTGACCATTTAGTGTTGGGCATATGTTCTCCCTTTGCTTTCTTATTACCTAAAATTTCCAATCAATGCAACGTTACTTGTTTACTATTAGCTTGCAGATAATTCCATATTCTAAAAACATGTTCGGATACTGTCAACGTATTATAAAACTTTAAAATAATTCTCTTTGGTCAAGTTCATTTTGGGGATGAGATTCTAATATTCTGTTAGATAGTTAAGCAAATCCGCATAAAAACCGGGGATGTTTATTTCCTTATCTATCATAACCATAAATTTAGCAGACAAATGTTCATTAAATGTCTGTCTTTTTGATTGGAGCGGATGATGGGTTTGAAAATGAAACTTATAAACCCCTCTTTTCCCCCTTCAAAACCCCCAAAATCCTTCCGTTTCCTTCTATCTAATTTAGATGAGATGTACTTTGTATCGTCATTTGTATAGTCAAACAGAAAATGCAATTTTCATAAAACTGTTTAGTTATCTTATCAATTCGACAGTCATCTATGTGACTTTTTTCTTAACCAACTCCAGTAGTTTAGACCTAAATCATTAAATAGCTTCTATAGTATTGGTATATAAGCACAGTGATACTGCAGTTCAAAAACAAGTGATTAAGTTAATGATTCTAGAACATAATATTTGTGATATACTTATTAAAATTGACTTATAGTTTCTAAATTGCACAAACATAAAAATGTCAAGGTTATAAAATAACTTGATTATAATCAAGTAGTTTAAAAGGGGAAATATGGAAATATCAAGCATCAATATCGAATCGATTTATTTTCCTAAAACGAGAGAGTATTTCAAAGAAGTTATAAGTTCCTATATTGCAGGGAACTATCGTTCTGCTGTAGTTATGTTGTATTCAGTTGCACTATGCGATTTACTTTTTAAATTACAGGAAATAAGAGATTTGTATAATGATAAAAAAGCAGAAGAAATTATCAGAAGTCTCTCGACAGGGTCTTCTGCATTTAACTATTCTGAAGATCCAAAATGGGAAACGATACTAATTGAAAAATTGAGAAATGAAACTATGATGCTCGATAATCAAACATATGCAAATCTTGCACATTTAAGGGATGATAGACATTTATCTGCTCACCCAGCTCTAAATGCAAATTACGAATTAATAAAGCCAACCGAAGAAACGACAGCAGCACACATAACAAACATTTATGTCAATATACTTGTCAAATCGCCAATTTTCATAAAGGATGTTGTCGATTTGTTAACTGAAGATTTAGCTTCAAAAAGTGATCTTTATGGATCACATAACAATGTGGATCTGCAAGAATATTTGATAAAGAAGTATTTTTGCAACATGCCCGATCACCTACTCCAAGGCACAATAAAGGCGTTTTGGAAATTCTGCTTTAAATTGAAAAATGATCCAGATTGCGAAAAAAATATCAACATTAATAGGCGAGCATTACAGACAATTTATCATTATAAGACTGATCTTTTTTTAAGAACAATTAAGGAAAGCCCAAATTCTTTCACCTTCATTAATAACGATCCCCAAAAGTTGACCTTACATTCATTTCTAAGTAATTGTCCAAAAGCATACGAATTTCTAAATAAGGATGTAAAATTACCAATAGAGATTGAATCAGAATCCAATCCTGATATGAAACTCATATCTTGGTTCATGAAACCAGGTAAAATTGAACATATTTTAGAATTAATGGAGAATGATGATTTTCTTGATAAACCACTTAGCAAACTTCATATGAATCATTTTATTAGTTGTTATGAATCTGAAGAATTGAAGAAACATCTATATGATTTCTTAATTTGTTACTTTGGAGCAAGTCCTTCATATGACAATGCGAATACTAGATACAGTTTATACATATATCCATATTTGGACAAATTTAGCGCCGATCAATTTAATTTACTTATCGAAAAAACTAACAATAACAGCCAAATTTACGATAGAAGGTCAAGTATTACCAGTAATACTGAGATTGCTAATTTTGCTCTAAAAGCTTTAGGTATAAATTTTGATTTTACCCCATATACACATTTTAAATTTGAAATCATTGTACCCGAAAGTTCAGAACAAGAAGCGAGTATTTCATAATCTAATGAAAACCCAAGCGGAAAATTGATGAACCCAAGGAGAAAATAGATAAGTCTAGTCTTTTTAACAAAGATTAAACAAGTAGAAACCCCTAAAATAGTTGTTTCTAGCATCTCATGTCTTCCGCCAATAGCACATAAACCCGCATTAACAGCGGGCTTTTGCATCTTTTGACCATTAGTGACCATATAATGACTATACAAACGGAATTACAAAAAATAGTAAGATTGATCAAAATGTAGTTTAGTACACTAGATAGATTAAAAATGATATCATATAAATCTTCGCAATCCACTTAAAATCATACGTACAAATTTTGATTATTACCCAACATAATGTGTTAAAGCAATTTGTTTGTATTTAGTATTGTCGCATAACTTGATCCGTGTGATTCGTAAATGAAACTTCACTTATCTAAATATTTATTTTTTGCTTATGAAAACATTATAGAACTGTTGACACATTAAAACATACTGTCATCCTGGAGACTTGTTAATTTCTCTTTAATTTTATCATCTTTAATTTTCTGGATTCTTTCCCCAAAATCATCGCTGAATTTAACACTGAAAGAAATAAGTTCTAGGTTCAAATGGTAATTGGGAGTTGAAGATCCTAATGTATAGCTTGTTGTAGTGAGTTTTTTCTCAACAAATTCAACAAATTCATAATCATTGAGTTCAAAAATACTATTAATTTCGCTGTCAATATCATTTCTATGTAATTCAATATAGAATATTTTATAAAAAAACATAAAATATATAAGTTTCTTTTGCGCTTTTATATCAATGCTCTTCGAGTCATCAAGAATTTGTTTCACTATTTCAAGTTGTTCAACTTTATCTGTAGTAAATTTAGGGGTGATATTGCATATTTGTGATATATCAATATTTGTACTAATTATTTCGCGAATCAACTTAATCACCAACAATTTCCTTTCCTTAAACTCTCTGACAAAGTCTCGCATCAATTGTTCAGGTCTTGATGTCATAAGAAACCCACTCTCACTTCTATTTAAATCCTGGACGTAGTCTGTAAAATAGAATTTAATATAGTTTATAAGTGTACTACAAAATAGTGTATCATCTATTCCCTTTATTTCTTCACTTCTAATAAATTGTATGAACGAGATAAATTCTTCAATGCCAAACTTTTCAAAAGTTGTTTCATCATTATGGTTTATTCTATCTTGAACCGAAAGAATATCTAGATGCTCATTCGTAAATTCCATCATATACCTCGAAAATGAGTCGGTATTGTCAATTACCGGTTGGTAATATTTTGATTGTGATAAAAGAATGCCTTCTGTTTTCATTTTAAAAAGCTTAATGAAGACTAACTCAGAGTAACTTGGAAATTGGGATTCAAATTCCTTCATTTTATTTTCAAGGTCTTTTTCGTACTGATGACCTGTTGAAAAACTGAAAACATCGATTTTAGTAAATAATCCCCTGTTTAGTAAAATATACTCATATAACTTTGGAGAAAATGAATATATATAAATCATTATGAAAAATTGACCAATATTAACTTTGTTTATTTTGTACTTGAAATAGAACAATTTTAAGTGTTCAAGTAATATAATGGCTTCTCTTACAGTTCGATTCTCGACGCAAAATAGTTCTTGAAGTGAATTGATGTCTTCTTTGTCTTTATCGCTTATCTTTAAAGGTAACTCCAAGTTATTTATCATCTCATTCAATTCATTAATTAAATACTCCCATGAATGGTACGAATTAGTTTTTGTTTCAATCGAAAATTTCATGTTTAAAATTTTTAAAATAAATGGGCTGTTTGACAACTCAACTTTATTAATGTCACCTAAAATGATCAATTTCACTTTATTACTGATCAAATTGTCTAAAATTGGGTAGAGTTTAATTTGATTATCTTTATCGATTCGGTCAATGTCATCAAGTATGATTAGTCTCTGCCGAGATTGTTTAAAATTTATCGAACTCTTGAGTAATGCTTCAAAAATCTCTTCTCTATTTAATTTATCATCCAAATATTTCGTAAACAAAACTGAAAGAGATATTAGGATTATTAGAAAAATCGGTACTGCAGTAATTTGAGTTGAAGAAAACGATAAATAAACCAAAAAATAAGTTGATATTATAATTGCTGGGAAAGTAAAAAACAAAAATATCCAATAGCTGATTCTAAACAACTCCTTATAAATACATTCATAGATACATTCAGTATTTATAGATTTCCAAATAGATAGGTAATTGACCTTAATCTTCAATTTTCTCTTCTTTAATAATTCTACAACGAAGTTTGCAAAAGTTGTTTTTCCAGATCCCCATTTCCCATGAACAAAGACCGGACCCGAAAAATCCGAATCAATAAAAGTATTTACGAATTCTTCCACATAATTTCCCAAACCAAATTTATCTTCCTTAATGCTTTTTTTTGAGTCGAACCTTGTTAACATGTAATTCCCCCCTTAATTCATAGTTCAATGATAACATAATTTAACTTTATAAACCCTCCAAATTAAAGTGTAAACACTCTAAGAATTTCACCAAACTCTACTAATCTGGATATTTTTCAAGATCAGAATAGTCCCTTAATAGTATATTTTTGATTCTATATTTATAATTCGTTATTTCATATGTACACATGTTTATTTCAATCTCGTAAGGTATGAAATCACCATTTTTTTCCATCGTCATTCCAAATTGAATTGTTTCAATATATTTAGTTTGACTATCACATTTAATAAAGGATTCACAGATGAATTTTGTTTCAAAAATTCTTACAAGATTATATTGATTATTGAATAATGGATAAGCGAAATAGAGATGTTTTTTGAAGTTTAATTTTTTCTTTATACAACTTAAAACATAAAAAAAATCTCCAATAAAACTTTCACTAAAATCAACTTGTTTCATAAAAATAACGTCCATTTCTGGCATTAGAGAAATAAATAAGATATTTTTGTTTTTAAATTTGATTAAAGTTTTTTCAATCTTATTTATAATCTCAAATTGTCGATTCATACACTCATTCATAGCAGGTAATTTTTGAGTGAGTTTGTAGTATGCAAAAGAGCAATTCATAAAAAACTCATGTTTTCTATTATCAGATCTAACAATTGATTCATCTTTTGATATTAGATAGCAGCTACTTTCTAGCATAAGTAATTTTGTATCAATTTTAATGTTCTTTCCTAAATTGTCACATTCACCATCTGATTCGCTTTCAGGAGCTACGAATGGTTTATAGTCTCTCATTAAAAATTTACTATTATTTAAAACATCCCTACCAATTTCTTCAGTTACCTTGTTTTGAATTATCTCTTTATAAGGTCGTATAAATTTCATTTGAAGTGTTGGAGTAGCAATATCGTCAACTTGAATGTCAAGTTCTAAAAATTTGTGAGTATGATTCTTAATTGATATTGTCATATTTTCACCCCTATGTTTATCTTAGTAAACAAGTACAATGCTTCTTTGTATAATACAAATTTATTGTAACATTTAAACTAAAGTAGTTTCTTTATATTTTCTAGATATCAAGGAATAAATTTGAATATTAAGTATTTGTATCATATTTTGGACAAAAGAAAACAGCTGCACCGCAACTATTTAGCTAATATACAGAATCTCTAACTGTTCTTTGAATTGGAGTAACTCACTGTTTGCTTCAATATCTCGTTCTAATGCACATAAACAATGGATCCAGAATGATAAGACCATGTTCTCACCTCCTGATACCTTCTATGCGCTGGATTAAAGAATCCCTTTGAATTTATTTGATTTTTTGTTCAAGGCTATCGATCCGACGGTGAGCTGCTTTTGTCGATTCTTCAACCCGTCCGATTCGTTCGGTATTGTTGTAATGCTTTTCCTCGAGTTCATCATGATCCTTGCGGAGGCCAATGGCCATATCCAGTTTTGCATTCACCATGCCCTTCCATTCCGTATCATTACTGATTTTCGTATCTCGACTTCGAAACCAACCAGCCAGTCCCACAAAACAGCCTAGAATCGCGATCAGCACGGATAGGCTGAAAGTTGTGTCCGGTGTCATGGTTTATCCCTTTCGAACGGAAGAAGCTTGAAAGTATCCAATAATATAGTTTGATCCAATCTCACCGACGGATGCACTCATGTTCGTTGAAAGCCCATACGCGTAAGACACATTCTTTAATGTCTTAATCATTTTCATTCTTCGATTCGTATAAACACCCGTTGTTCTTCTGGTTCCCATAATACTGGATCTGCCGGCTCCGGATACATAGACAGTATCTCCCGGTTTGATTTCTTTGATGATCGGTTCCACTTTCAGTTCAATGTAGGTGATATAGCTATATTTCCCCCAAAGTGCCCCTTTGCGAATTGTATCATTACTTTGACAGACACCCCATTTATACCAAGCAGGTGTTGATTCAATGTATTGACATTGTCTGGAGCCAACCTTTCCGATGTAAATTCGTACGTTAACTAAATCTTGCTTAAAGAATACAATCATTGTGATGTAAAACATTTAAGCATTGGAATTTTTCAAGACTCGTTTAAAAAATAACATATCTTCCACATATATATAGGTCGAGGGCTTATAAAAAAATTACACTTCTCATAATTTTAACCACAACTTAAACTGGTGATCCCATGGGATATGAAAAATTCAACATTAAGGAGTTGTATATTTTGATTTCACAAAAGATGAAATTGAGTTTTTCAAACTTTTATATTATTTGTGAGTACTATTTATTTCTAACGTCTGACTACTCATCCTCGATTGGAAGAAGCATTATAATTTTCTATCTCCGAACAAAAAGAAATAAATCAATTTATTAATGGATATAGTACTTTAACAAAGCTACATCTTTAGAGTTGTTCCGCGGTTTAATACTAGTCAATACTTTCTGCTCAACCTCTGGAGACCAGTAAATCTTTAGTTTTTCTCGTGCACGTGTTATGGCTGTATAAAAGATGTTGTGAGTTATCAACTCGTCGATTTCGTCGGTTATAACGATTTTGACTGAGTTGTATTCCAAGCCTTGCGCTTTATGTATCGAAATTGCATATGCAACTTGAAATGGAATAACCGACCTTGATGAGTCGTCATCATCTTCTTCAGTACTTTTAAGTTTGTCGATACAAAAACGAATGATTGAGTTTCCACTCTCAGCATTACCCAACAAAACAAATTCTTGACCGAATGTGTCTACATCATTGAATACCTTATCGAGTTCTATATCAAATTGAATTCGTTCAGTGGATTTTTCGCTATCAAGAATTTCTAACCCAACAATTCGGCCTTTCATATTATTGTAAATTACTGGAGCAAAACGATCGGATTCATTGAACAATATCGGATCATCAATCCTGAACTGCTGAATTCCCCACTGCACTGCAAGATTCGGATTACTCTCTTGGAAAAAACGATTAATACTATTAATTCCATATAGCCCATCATAGTTAAGGCAAAGAATTATTTCATCTGTTTCTGTAGGAACAAAAATTGACAAGTCCAATACCGTAGAATATCTTTGACGTATAATGAGTTCAAGAATAGAATCATCCATCTTGCGCACTTTGTCCCAAAGAGTTAGTAGACCTGCGTTATTACTCCGATATGGTTTTGTCAACTCTAACACCGAGGTTTCTGGAACAAATTCGCGAGCCACACTGAACCAGTTACCAAAACGGATTGATGCTATCTGATAAGAGTCACCTACTAAAACCAATAAATTGAATTTGGCCTTTGTTAAAATATTTCTCATATCACGATTGTTCACTGTACTGCACTCATCTATTATCAATAAGTCATAATCGGTTATATTACTATGACTTTTTAGAAACTTTGTAATCGTTGAAAACGTACAATTTGAAGCTGTCACGCGTCGTTTTAGATTATCGACAGCGGGGTTAGTCTGTGCCATAAATAGTTTTTTCTTATTAGCAAAAAAATGTGCAACGTGGTTTATGAGTGTAGACTTCCCAGTACCTGCTGAGCCATACACTAACGCTACTCGTGAGTTTTCGAACATCCCAGCTAAAGCTTCCTTTTTTTCGTCACAATCAACTCCGTTGTTAGGTTCGCTCAACCATGCTTTTACAGAGTTCGAATAATTTTGAACTCCGCTGTTTGCCATGTCCTTAAGTTTGTCAATTATGAAACAAGTATCATTTTTAAAGCCACTAATAAAAATGTGATCAGTTTCAATAACTAATTTGCTATTTTCTAGATGTCCGTACCATAGTGAGGTGTTATAGATTTTTACTTGTGCAGCTACATCGACAACGCCAACAATATCTTTCATAGGTGTAAAAAGCTGTCCTTTTATTTCAGTGTTATTCCTAATTTTCCGTGCTAGTATTTCGTGTTGGTGATTGGTGGAATCAATGCAAGCGAATAAGTCTCCCAATCTGGGGTTATGACCCATCGGCGATGTATTAAAAGGCATCTTATCAAACGGTATACACCCGTTTTGCATATTTAAACCAGATAGTTTATCGTTTGCTAACCTCTGTTGTTGGCTTTTAATTACTTTGTTATTCATATGATAAAGTAAATACCGTATTATATTGATACCTGCTCCATTTTCTTTCATTATAGAACGGCAACGATCTAAATCGTTAAAAAATACAATTTTTTTAACCCGCTGTGTCGCTTGCTGTTTAGCATTACGATATTCCTCATCAGAGAAATCTATGAGTTCCGTCAGATTGAATCCAGTTGATGTTAGAAACTGCGAAATGCCCTGTTGTTCAGCATACGTAGTTTCTAGGACTATCCCTCTTATCACACTTGTAAAATTCTTAAACTCGCATGCTCGAATTGAGACTTCCCAACCCACGATTACAATGATAGTCATAGTTTTTTCAAGGATTTCTATATTTTCGTTAACAAAAGCTAACTTCACAGCATAGTTGTCGGGAATTTCTAAACTTGAAAATGCGATAACTCGATTAAATTTACTCGAATAATCATTGGCAGGTGAAAAGGTTATCTCATAGTAAATATGTTGACCTAAAAAAAACGGTTTGGTCTTTTGAATATAGTATTTTTCGGAGTTTACATCTCGTTGACTATCATATAGTTTAATTTTATCGGCAATCTTTTCATAGTACTCTTGCAGATATGGATCCGTGTTCAATGGGAATTTATCTAGGTTTCCAAGAATATCAAACGATAACAATTCATGTAGAATATTTTTAGTTTTCAAAAGATATTCATAATATTTCAACATTAACCGCTCGGAATTTTCCTCATCAAGCGTATAATGCGAAACTGCAATTTGTAAATAATCATGAAATTGTCTTAGCACTTTCAAATTGCTTCGTGTTTTAACAAACTTGATGGCTTTACAAATATTCTCATAACTATCATCAATATCTTGACCGTTAGCATAGAATTTTAGCATAATATGCTCAATAAAGTTACGAAGATGAGATAAAATATCCTGTGAGATTTCACCTCGAGGCGAAGTGGTGATGTTGTCTATGTAACGGCAGATAACTATATCAATAGTCAAAATCTGCCGATCTATTCTTAATAGTCCGATTTCTACTTTCTTATTAGTTATGCGCATTATTTTTTCCTCACCTTATTTACACTTTCTTGTTGATACATTTTATCATTCAGTTAAAAAATAAAGATTAGTGCTCCTCAGCAGTTTGATCTTGTATATGTTTAGGCAAAACCTAATGTCATTAAAAATCAAAATAATTCAAACAATTAACATTTAAGCTAAGTTTATCGAAATTCTTAGAATTTATTATCACTTTTAAATATGCATTGAAGACTTCAATAAGAAGTCATCCAAAGATTGTAGAATTCACTCATAAGATAACTCTATTTTCATCGACAAGTGATAAAATCCATTGTTCTAGTTCATTAGAACTATCCATAACAAATTCTTGGCCTATCATAGCCGATTGAAAGTATCCTTCTTTGTGACTATTAATGTCATGATATGTCATTTCAACACTCTTCAAACATTCAGGTAATTCCCATTTTGATCTGGAGAGCCCCTTCTTTGTTAATACCAAATCTTCGGAAAAGTTGAACGTTCCGAATCCCGGGTACTCACTGCCCATCAGATGATCTGCTGCAACGTAAATTGCGTTTGGGATTCCTACAAGTGGATGGGAGTGAGGATGCCAATCAAACTCTTTGACTTCATCACCTCTTGCAATTCTACCTACTTCAAGATAACCAAAGATAATATGTTGATCTGGCGCGTTGCGTGCATATCTTATTTTTCCATTATTATCCACTGTTTGCTTATACCAGCCAAAAAATAAGAATATATCTCCCACATCAACTTCTTGATTATCAAGGTGTGTCATCGCAGCCTCAGATTGTCCAAAACAAGCTTCCCAATTATCCGGTCTTTCTTTTACTTTCTCTAAGATATCTGGGTCTAAGTGACATTGATTGAACTGAATATTGCTATTTGGTCGAAGTTGATTTAGTATCTCTTTATAAGTAAAATTATTATAAGAAAGTTGCGAAAAAATATTGGTGTCTCCTTTTAATGGAATTGGAAATGATAGTAAAGTTCCATCTTTAAGTATTGGACTTGGCCTTCCACCATTTGCTGAATCAAAACCTTTTCGACTTAATATAATCTTTCTTGTCACAAAATTTCCTCACTTTATACAATAAATTCTACAGTCTTTTTAAACTAAATGATATGAAATATTCTATGAATTTATCAGTAGAGCACACATTGATTCTTAAAATGATAAATATTTTAAATCATCTTATACAGTCTCATAGAAATTGATTCAATTTCAGCTCATAGAACTTAATGAGTTAAATAAACCTATTTATATTTACTCCAAAATAGTAGAATAAAAAGTAAGGGTGGGCGGATCAATGTATAAATATAAAAGTGTATTACTAACTCTGGGATTCTCGCATATAGAAGACTTTTTTTACTATTCAACAGGTGAGGAAGTTTACTCTTCCTTCTTTAAAAAAGATCAAATATCGATCGTTGTTGATATTAATATCTGTTCTCGAAATGTAATGAGCATCTTTAATTATGAACTCTACACTCAACACCAAAATGAATATATGAATTTGTCTGAACGTTGTTATCGAATTTATTATAATCCTGAAACCTTCAAGGAAGAGCTTGATGATTTATTAAGTGATAATCAAATTATCGAGTTTACTCGGTCAAGTTATTCGAATCGTGAAATCTCCGCAATCGACAACAGTGCTTTAGAATCAATCTTTGAAAACCGTTTTGAAGATGTTTATGGATTAGATGCGCTTGAATATGTATATAAAGAATTCGGAATCTTAGATTACAACGGAAGACAAGTCTTTATGGATTTTGTTGTTGAAACTAATAACGGTTATATAGCTGTTGAAGAAAATGGAGTAACTTATCATCATCCTCAATTGATTGGGATCGATGACTATAAAAAGCAGCTTTCTAAACAAAATACATTTTGTAAGTATGGTGCTAAAGTCTTTCGCTGGTCTTCAAATGATTGCCTTAACAATGATAAAATCAATGATGAAATCCTGAAATTCTTTGGTCCCAGAGAGAATTTTATTAATAAGGGATTATTAGTTGGTGAACGTTCATTCAAACTTTATCAACATCAAGAAGATACGCTTCAACAGATTGTTGAGAGCAGAAAAAATGGAGTGAACTCATTTTTGGTTGTATTCCCAACGGCTACTGGTAAATCTAAGATTGTGGAGGAAGATATTAAACAACTTTTAATGGATAATCCTTTACTGAAAATATGCATCACTTCGCCGACTGTGTCCATTTCAGATGACTGGATCAATCGAATGACACAATTGGCTAACTCAGTAAAAACTGAGCTTAGCATTGGTAAAACTCCTGAATTTCAAATATGTTGCAGTACTTACTACGTGCTTTGGAGTAATATACATAAACTACCTGCTGACTACTTTGATTACATTGTTGTCGATGAAGCTCATCATGCAGTTGCTCCGATGATGAAACGCGCGTTGCAATATTTCACACCTCAATATTTACTTGGGATGACAGCAACTCCTTTCAGAAAAGATACTTCTTCACTTGAAGATATCTTTGGTTCATACCAAGTTCAACTAAGTCTTGAAGAAGCCATGGAAAAAGATATCATTGTCAAAGCCCGAGCCTTTCGGATTATTTCAAACATTGACTTGAGTGAAGTGCGATTTAACGGAAAACATTTTATTAATTCTGACTTAGAAAAGACAGTGCGCGTAAATTCACGGAATGAACTGATTGCTGATGTCCTTAGAAAATATTTTTCAAACGGAATGGTTAAAGATATCCAAGGAATCGTTTTCTGCGTAAGCATATCGCATGCTGAAGAGATGGCCAGAGTCTTGAATTCAGTCGGTCTGTCTGCTGAATCCTTAAGTTCAAATTCGAAGAATGCTTCAAAAATCCTTGAAGATTACAAAAATAAGAAAGTTCGATTTCTCTGCAGTTGCTCCATGATTTCTGAAGGTTGGGATAGTCCGCAAACAAGCATTGTAGTTATGGCTCGTCCAACATTATCAAAAACACTTTATATCCAACAACTGGGAAGAGGTTTTCGGAAGTATCTGGGAAAAGAATGCTTATTCGTAATTGATGTGGTTGATCAATATGGATCACTCGCAATTCCTTGGTCAATGAATTCACTCTTTAATAATCCGTACTATGTCCCATTTGGTAATATCACTAAACCCGGAGATATGACCTATATCAATGGTTTATCTGAGAAAGTCCAAAAAATTGAAGAGATCAACTTGAGTACCTTTGAGAGTAATTATGGCGATTATCTGAGTCTTGAACAATCAGCTCGAGAATTATACATTGGCACCGCAACACTTCTACGCTGGGTGCTAAGTAAGTCGGTTCCTTGTGATTTGATTATTCCTTTTGGATCCTCAAAACTTTACATGTTTAAACCTGCTACAATAGATACTATCAGAGATATTAAGAAGCTTACAGTTCATAGTGACGAAACGATTCATCAAGACTTCTTCGATTTTTTGAATGAGAAGATATTTACGTTCTCATTTAAATTGATCTTCATGTTAGCACTATTCAAATCTGCAGATCAAAATGGTGAAGCTGCACTTGATGATATTAGAGTTCTCTATATAAAATTCTATCAGGAAAGAATCAACCTTGAATTGCATGTTGATCGAGAAACCTGTATTTACACTAAAGAGTATTTAGGCAATGAGAAAGTTATTAAGAACAGTATCCTGACCAATCCATTTGAGAAATTCGAGAGAAAGAGATTCATTTACTACAGTAAAGATTTGGCTAAAATATCATTCAATACAACACTTTGGAATTCTCTTTCCGAAACTGATATGAAGGAAATTGAAAAGATTCAATTAGCTAATTTAGATGAGTATTATGAAAATTTGGATCATGTACAAGATATCCATTACTTAAGGAGGTTTCTATGAGCTACGAATACTACAATCAACATGCATTGGAATTCTTTGAAGGAACCATCAATGCGGATGTATCAGTTTTAGTAAATAAATTCTTATCTTATCTTAAACCTGGTTCAACGATATTAGATGCAGGGTGCGGAATCGGTCGTGATACAAAGACATTTCTAGATGCCGGTTTTAAAGTAGTCGCATTTGATGCCTCTTCAGAGATGGTCAAAATCAGTTCTGAATATACAGGTCAAGAAACACTCTTAATGAAATTCGAAGAAATGGGTTTTGATAATCAATTTGATGGAATTTGGGCGAGTGCTTCTTTACTTCATGTAAAAAAAGAAGATATGAGTTCTGTCTTTACTAAACTTCATAAAGCTTTGAAAGAAGATGGAATTCTCTATGTATCCTATAAATTGAAAGATCAAGATTATTCGAAAGATGATCGTGATTTCAGTTGTTATACAGAAGTTGGATTTACTGAATTCATTGAACAAAATCTATTATTCAAAATCGTCGATTTGTGGACGAGTAAAGATGTTAGGCAAAATAGAGAAGATGAATATTGGTTGAATTCGATACTTAAAAACATTTAGTGTTGAAAAATACGGAGAAAATTGAAATGAAAGAATCCTTGGAAATCGATGAAATTATTAGAAATGGATCAGAAAATGAATATATTGATTTTAAGGCTAAACAATATGTTTGTAGTGAAGACTTATTGAAGGATGTTCTTTCAATGGCAAATTCACAATCAGTGACTACAAAATTTATAATTTTAGGAGTGAAATTAACTACATCAAATGATAGAGAATTTGTTGGATTTCGAAAAGATGAAATAAAAGAAAAGTCAGAATATCAACAGTTTATTCATTCAAACATTGAACCATTTATTAATATTGACTATTTCCCTTATCAGTTTGAAAATAGCCTTCTCACTATTATTGAAATAAGTAATACTTGTGATAAACCATACATGTTGAAGAAACCATATAGAAATTTGAATCAAGGTTTATGCTATATTAGAAAAGGAAGCCATCAAGAACATGCAACTCGTTCTGATTTTGATAATTTTTATAATCAAAAAGAAGGAATTGATATATCGATTCGTGATTATTGTTTACTTGTGACTGGTGACTCAGGTTTAGGTTCATGTACTATTTTACTCAGAAACCATTCAAATAACCCAACAACAATAATGGATGGAAGACTAGAATTATCAAATAACCTCGGTGAAGTATTAAGCATTCATAAACTTTACGGTTTCGAGAAAGAACACAAAGGTATTTTTTCCTTGGAACTTAAAAACAAAACAGAATTATTAGGAGATGGCTTGTTTGGGTTTGAGTCAAGTGATTGTTTTAGATTGAATGTTGGCTCAGATGGATTCTCAGATAATCAATTTACCGCGAAACTAATTATGACAGACTCTAATGGGATCAGTTATTCTTCAATATATGAAAATTTCTCAGTTATTGTACGAGGAAAATCACTTTGGAAAGTTGAAATGAAAGAGAAACAATCTCAGAAAAAATCATTTAAATAATTATTTACAAATAAAGACTAAATCTAGCAGCATAGCCAATCTCAACGAGCATTTTAATCTATGAAAATATATTTCTATAAATTCTACTTAGCCTGCTTATTAATTATTTAATCATAATAACTTAAATTCTAGATTCTCTGATTAACAAAATTAGATCTTCACTGATAAATACGGAAAAATCGATTACAAAATCTTGATTACCTAAATGATTATTCGATTAATAAGAAATGTTTGTTTTTTATATATTCATTGGTATAATTGAACGTATATCCGAAAGGTAAAGGGGAATTGTTCTATGCGTGAATCACAATTTGATGGGGGCTTATTAGGTTTGATCGGTTGGAGTATTCTGGGTTATCTGGTGACGATATGTACGTTGGGGATCTGTTTTCCTTGGGCATTAGTCATGGTATATGGATGGAAAGTCAATCATACGATCATTGAAGGCCGAAGATTGGTCTTCAGGGGAAGCGCAATCGGTTTATTCGGGAATTGGATCAAATGGCTGTTTCTGTGCATTATAACATTAG
>Ga0209100_1000379_pt1 | contig 40231 bp, 68 predicted proteins | sample lystaG_FD_185480 | JGI IMG/M metagenome (GOLD analysis project Ga0209100, IMG submission 185480) | Glacier valley bacterial and archeal communities from Borup Fiord, Nunavut, Canada, to study Microbial Dark Matter (Phase II) -... | ecosystem: Environmental > Aquatic > Freshwater > Ice > Glacier ... | reverse complement strand
AGCTTTGCTCTGCGATAACTTCTAACTACATATCCCTTCTCTTTGTCGTTTGGATTTACCCATGACGATTCTTGCTCTATCGCCCATTCATGCAACATGGCACATTGTAATTGTTCTTTCTGAATCTGCTCTGCGTACTTCTCTACTTGTGACTGTAACTGCTTGACTGTATCCGCTAACTCGACATAATCGGTTAACGACATTGTGACCATTCCTTCCATTAGTTATTCTCCTTTCCTGCTATGATTAAGCCCATGACAATCACTCCAACACAAGCACCGACTATTAGGCCGCAAACGAATGCTAATATGTATCCTTCCATGTTATTTCCCCTTTTACTCGATCGCCATGATCGATGTTATTGAACCTTGAAACACTGAATTGAAATTACCCGAACGTTTTGTTGACGTCGGCAATACGTTAATATCTACAATAAATTCGATAATGCTTGAATCTATGCTCATGCAATAGTCTTGCTTAATATCACCGATGATTGCATACATGCTTTGACCACTTTCAAATGTAATTAGATACTTCGTTCCAACCGGGCCGTATTGGGCGCTCATAGCGATCATAATGTACTTATGGTCTATCCATCTGAAGCCGAAATTTGATTCTGTAGTAGCGACTTGTTGAAGTTTCCACTGAAGAGACGAGTGATCCGCTATTTTTAAATAGTCCATCCATGATTTAAAAATTGATATTGAGCATACATCACGATAATTGACTGGTTCTTGCCACGCTGCGAGTAGTTCTGTCTTTTCTTTGACTTCGGCTTGTAGAACTTCAATTGACTGCCACAAGCCTCTGTTTTGCGTTAAGTACGAATCGCGTTCAGCTGTTAGTTCGATCAATCGATACTGTGCATTCAACCTATCAACATGCGCAACAATGGCGAATGTTATTGAACTACATAAGAGAATGATAATCAGGATCTGTTTTGTTATTTTCTTCATTGATTTTTACCCTTTCAATGGTATAATCTGACTGTGTTTGTCTTGGTACCGATTGCCGTCGGTATCTTTTTTTATGCCCTTCATGCTCTTTCAATCACCGGCAGCGTTCCATGCTCTTTTAATAAGTTGTAAATGAATAGTCGACCTTTTTGTGTCCACTTGGTATTCATCTTGGCCTCCACACGCCCATCACTGTGCTCGATTCTCACTGTTTCCGAATGAGTATACCCTTTACTGTGATATTCGCTGTAAAGAAGCCACTGATCATTCATCTTGAATTGAACTTTCAATACATGAAGTAACTTATTGAATACCAGTGCGCTCATTCCATAGTCTTTAGAAATCTGCGTGGTCGTTACCAATGATTTACTCCGGATAATGTCATCTAGGTAATCCGCTTTCGGCTTCAATTCTCCAATGATCTGATTTTTGATCGCGATCTCTTTTTTGTTATCTGATAATGCGGTCAGAATTCCAATAATATATTCAGGATCCGCAAGTGTTCTTTGGATGACGTCATCCGTCATATATGCTCCATGTTTTCTGATTGACGGAAGGACCTCGGAAGTAACCCATTTTCTGAACGGTCTAGCGTTTGGCATATTCGACCGGATAATCAATGTGTACAAACCCGATTCGTTGACGACGAGCATTGTTTGAGTTCCACCAAGGGTATCAATCTTTTCCGACCCCTTTTCTTCATCATCCAGTTTTCTAACTGCCTCACTTGAATTTCCTAATTCCAATACATCGCATACATCTTTCGCAACAAACCAAGCCTCACCGTCTTTGATAACTGTTCTTACTTCGTTTGAATTAAATTTGAATATTTGTAGCTGTTCCATTTACTTATTACCTTTCTCTGTTGATAGTGCGAACACTAATATTTCAAGTCTTGATTTCAACTTCTTACATTCATGCAATATCTCATCTGATGTGCCATACTCATGGATTCTATTTTCAACTCTGACTAATGATTTCTGAATGTTGAGTATATCGTTGCGAGTGATCTGACACGCTAATTCGTGGTTGGTCATACTTTTACAAATTTCCCATTTTTCAACTCGTACATAGCATTTTCTTTCAATTTAACTCCATCAATTTTTACCGACTTGACACATTTGCAACAATAATTTTCATCATATTCGGCAAGGGTGATCCATGAACCTATAACGCCCGAAATCTGACCACCATAACCGATATTTGCACCGACGGAGTTGTTACCGTTGAGTGCTAACTTTGAGCCATTTCCCGATGAGGCTAACTGTGAGCCATCTCCCGATGAGGCTAACTGTGAGCAATCTCCCGATGAGGCTAACTTTGAGTAATTTCCCGATGAGGCTAACTGTGAGCCATATCCCGATGAGGCTAACTGTGAGCGATCTCCCGATGAGGCTAACTGTGAGCCATATCCCGATGAGGCTAACTGTGAGCGATCTCCCGATGAGGCTAACTGTGAGCCATATCCCGATGAGGCTAACTGTGAGTAATTTCCCGATGAGGCTAACTTTGAGTAATTTCCCGATGAGGCTAACTTTGAGCCATTTCCCGATGATGCTAACTGTGAGCGATCTCCCGATGAGGCTAACTGTGAGCGATCTCCCGATGAGGCTTGAACATTTTCACTGATTTTCGTTTCTTTTTTGATGAATTCAACCGATGCATTAATCAATCCTTTAATGTTTAACTTTGCACCGATCGTGATTTTCTTTGATACGAATTTGATTTTATCGTCTGTAATATCTTCACTTGCTTCAATTTCGGCAAATTCATTCATCGTTCCGTCATTTGCAATCAGTGGGTAGAAATCGAGTACATCTAATGGATTCTTGCAATAATGGAAGCCTGTCTGACATGGAATTGCCTTATCTTCTTCATATGTCTTGCCTTCTTCGAATTGGAACTTCTTGCCGTTCGGATTGCATATCAACCCTTGATTGAAACCTTTATATCCTTTTACCATTTGTTCTCCTTTTGAGTGGTCATAGTGCCATACTCACTAATTCAACAATTCCAGTGATGATGAGTGCTAATGCTACAATGAGCAGGAACGCTGTCCATTTGTTATTTGGCTGCTCCGATACTGGCGATTCTGTGTTGTCGAGATTGGTTGTAAATTTCATAATGTGTCACTCAACAATATTTCATTGTCTTTCGCAATTAGAATTGGGTGTCCGTAATATCCGTTGTGTGAGTTATATACCGCAAATTGAAGTACGCCTTTATCGGTTTCAATATCAACGAATTGGATTCCACCAGCGTCAAGATCAATTTTTCCATTCCATACAATGTAGCGTGATTCTTCACTAAGCTTTTTAGTATTCAGCGCTGTATCGGTTAGTTTGAAATCTAATAAATTTGCACCAACGAAATCATTTACATCATCGTTCGTTGATAGATAACCCCAACTTTCGCAACAACTTTGTCCGTTATCAATTAGAATTAAATAGGTGTGTTCGGTTGTGACAACTTTATATCCATCGTAATTAGAACCACCAAACAAACTACCAATCATTCCACTCATGCCTAGTCGAGAACCATTCTGTCCGTTTAGCAATCCTTGATTTCCTAAACCAAGCGATTTAACTTCTTCAATCTGTTTAATTTTTTCCATTTGTTTCTCCTTGTTCGTTTGAACTTTTTTGTCCTAATACTTCGAGTACCAAATCTCTTGGTGCTTTAAACTGATGTGGGATGAAGTAGCCACGATTTTTTGCTAACTGATTTGCTTCAGCAATAATTGCTCGTGCTTTAACTTTCCCCTTGATTTCTGCAATAACGAATACATCATTCACATCTACATATTTACTTTCCATTGACTATTTCCTTTCTCTTTAACTTAATAGGCTACATTTTGTAGTCATCTTTATCAAAAAAAATTAGTTGAAGATTATTTGTTCAAATCTTAATCCAGTCATTTTCATGATCTTTGCAGTAATCTTTGTAGGGCAGTCTGATACACCATTTTCAATACTTCTCCATGCTGTGAACCCTACTTCCATTTCGACTGCCATTTCATGTTGATTATACTTAAGCAAATCCTTTCTAATGTCTCGCAAACTATATTTTTTGTCCATATTAGTGAACCTCCTTTCTCTATCTTGCCTACATTTAGTAGGCTTGCAACACCATAGTAGCACTAACATTATTCATTTACAATATAAAAATTACATTTTGTAGGCAATATTTATAAATTAATAATTTGATTGCATTCTGTAGGCACATGAGTATAATATATAATTATAAAGAAGGTAGGAAATAACATGAAAGAATCAAATAAAGAATTAGATAAATTTGATGTTGAACTTGGCAATTTGTTACGCACATGGCGTGATGATGAATTTCATTTGACATTAAGAGAACTAGATAAAAAAATTAAAATACCACATCAAACAATTCAAGCATATGAAGCGGGTAGACGCAAAGTTCCTACAAAAGTATTAAAAGTATTCTGTGACTTTTTTTATAAAGATATAAATGAAGTATTTGCTTCAATGACTAAATACTTATAATAATATTCAAAAATATTTTTATTATTATCATTATTTTTTCCCTCCACGAGTTAGTTATATTGTATCACTTGAATATATTTCAAGATGATGTAAATGCATTTTTTATTACATGGGTTAAAATAAAATCATGTCACTAAAAGTTGGTTGACAGAAAGGAATAAAAATGCGTGAACCTAAACCTAAAAAGGAAAAAGACGGGATCTATCATATCCGATTCAGAGTAAAAGAAAAAGACGGTAAATGGCATCAGAAACACTTTGCACATATCGAATGGAAGAGTGGCAAAGATGCGATTTCTTTTTATACTAGTTATATTAAAGAATCAGGCTACAGTCTAAGTCAAGTTACCGTTAGTGATTTGTTTCGATTATATGTTGCAAATACTAATTTAAAAGAAAGAACAAAGCAGAACCGAGAATTGATCCACGAAAAGTACATTGAACCAACAATCGGTAAAATGATAGCCGATAAGGTAAATGTGAGAGATATAAGCAAGTGGCAGAATGGTTTGCTTGATTGTACTTCACGAGTCAAAAAGACACCTTTGTCTAATTCATATTTAGAAGGTATTCAGAACGATTTACGCACAATATTAAATTACGGTGTAACAATGGAATATTTAGATAAATATCCATTCAAGTTACCGAACGTATCTCGCGATGAAAAGAAACGAGTAATTCACCATTGGACACCTGAACAGTTTAACCAGTTTATCCAAGTAGTTAAAAAGCCGATGCAACGTGATATATTCATTACATTGTTTTGGACTGGTATGCGTGTCGGAGAAGTTATAGCATTACAAGTCGAAGATATTGATATGGTTAAAGGAACGATTGATGTAAATAAGACTTACGATCATGTCAATAAGAAGGACGAGAAGACGCCTAAGACGGCTAATAGCTATCGCAAGGTAATGATGACATCAGAAGTTAAAACAATCATAGGACGGCTCATATACAAGCACCAGCACACATACGGATATACTCCGAACGCTATTGTGTTTGGGTTTGATGAACACTATGGCATTTCAACTTTACAAGCTTCGTTAAAGAAAAACGCAGAAGTAGCCGGTCTTCCATATATCAATGTTCACGCCTTTCGGCATTCTCATGTGTCATTCTTGCGACAGATGGGATTCAGTGCATTTGATATTTCTAAGAGAATTGGTGACAATATAGATCAAGTTAATAAAACTTATGGTCAATGGTTCGATGAATTGCAACATGATATGGTTCAAAAGATAGATAATTTCAATAATCAACCCCCTAAAACGAGCGAAAACACAGAAAATGTTGCAAATCCGTTACAATCAGTAATAGGCAACGCATAAAAGAAGACGGTAATTAGCCGTCTTTTTAATTTACTTCTACTATTACCTCACAATTGCAATTTTGAGAACATATAAACCTTTACCGTCTGTTGAAAGTCTTTATCGTTCATTTAAAAATATTACAATTTATCGTGAATTACCGTAAATCATAACCAATAAGTAAAAAGTGTTGCAAAACTGTTACAGTTACATGTAAACTTCTTGTTTACTTGCCATTATTAAGGTATATAATTTAATTAAGAAAGTGGGGATACTTTATGAACGATTATGCAAGTACATTTATTTGGACTATGTTATTATTTGTAGTTATTTATGGCATATCATTTGTATTATGGTGGAAGTTTCTACCAAAGCACCATCAAAGAATAAAATTAGTTATGATTGTTATAGGAATCCTGTTCGCTATATTTAGTTTTGTTGGAATATATATGATAACAACAGTTAGTAAACTAATGGCATAATCAAGTCCTGATGTTAGGACTTTTTTATTTGATTTTACCCATGTATTTCTTTCACAGTCTAAATTCTTTCCTATTTACCCGTGTATTTCGATTATACATTCTCACTAAACTTATTTCGATTTATGCGCACAGATGTTCAAATATAAGCATGTGTCAAGTTTATTTCAAATTTACATGACAGTTCACAATATATATATTGTTCACAGTAACTATGAACTGTCATGTTTCACTTAATTTAACTTTGTACCATGTGCGTGGAACAACATCATTTAAACACGCTACAACGATTATTTGCACAGGTATGCATAGTTGCTAAGTTTATCTGTAATCACGCTGTAACGGTCTGTAAATCGCTCACCGTTGATTATAGCGCGATAGAACGGTACAAGTTTGCAAATAAAAAAGGTGATACCGAAGTACCACCTAATTACCATATATTTTACTTGCTATGGTTGCAAGACTATTTGTCGAGCCGTTAATTTATTATTCGCTTGCGGTAAGCGAAGATATTTAGCAAACCGTTAATTTGTATTCCGTCTACGGTAGGCGGAGATATTTTTGTTAAACTGTCGGTAATGATTTGCACATTACAAGGTTCTTTATCTGTTGTTTTATCGGGCGCTGACGCCACAGACGGAAATATAACCTACCAATTTTGTTGGCAACCGATTACTTGCGTTTACCTATTCCGCCACGACAGTTTATCTATAAGAATTATATCATATTCAATTACATTCAACATAGGGCAATTGCGTATTAAATGTAAAATTTGCATTTGCCAACTGTCGCAATATTTGAGATAGTTCAAACTACTTAGCGACAAATGCTATGGCGAATCCAATAATACCACTGATGATAGAAGAAGCAGCTGCTACCCATAGAATGTTATACTTCTTGCCTGGTTCCATGATTAGTGTTTTAACATCTGTTGCTACTTCAACTATTTTATCATTGATGCGTTTCATTTCACTATTTGAACTATTCATCTTCTCGTCAAGACGAATCATTTTCTCGTTCATTCCTGAATTGTATGATTCAATTGAACTAATTCGTTCATCCTGACGATCTAATCTCTTTTCGAGATCCGCAACTGTTGCCATTATGCCACCCTGCTAACTTTAATCGCTACGGCTTCAATCGCCTTAGACTCTCCGACTGTACCGATCGTAACATCTTTACCTGTTTGAATAGGCATCCATCCGATGTTAGCAACATGAGCCTGTGCTTCAACCTTGTAACCTTCATCTGCCATAATCTCAATGGCTTCAAGTCGTAATGCTCTATTTTTAGTTCCGGTCCAAATATCACGAACGAAATCCATCCATCCGATGTTCTGAACGTGGACCCGATAGGTACAATGTCCGTGAATGATGATTGCTTCCACCCTGAGACCTTTTTCAGTTGTTCCGGAGATCTGTCCGTCACTCGATACAGTGGAATCACCAACGTTTTGAATGTGGGTCTGATACGTTGTTTCTCCAACCGGAAGATAATCGATTAAAACATATTTGCACCAGTACTTCCATGACCGATTGTGCGCGGATCCGGAAGCTGCACTGCGAGTAACTCCCCAAGCTCCCCAAGCCGGAGTACATTCGATATATTGGTTGATGCCGTTCTCTTTACCGATGTAGATTCCAACATGACCTAAATCAGAAGTCATAACGAGCAGTCCGGGGATATCCGGCATCGATGGCAAGAGGCCCTTTTCATGAGAGGCATTATACATCATCAGAACGTTCTGATCTTGAGAACCAACATAGTTGATCACACCGGGAGCTAACTCCCACAGATAGCCTTTGATCAACCCAACACAGTCAAAGCAGTATTTACCCATACCGGCTCTAATTGTGTTCACGTTTTGAATGGTATACGCGTCTCTACTTGCAATGCGTGACTGAATCATCGCTTCTGTCAGTCTGCGACCGATCCCGCTCAGCATGTAGATCGTTGGAATGCTCAGTTTACTTTTGACATACTCAACAAGCCCGATGTTCGTTTTATTGCTCATCGGTTTTTCCTTCTTCCTTTTTTCCTTCTTCCTCTTCTTGCTTCAAGAGAAATGCGATCTCAGCGGAGTAATCTAAATCTACTCGCTCGTCCTCGTTTTTTTTCATTTACTCAACCTCCGTCTTTGGTTTTTCAGTTAGTGTTGCTAATTTATAAAGATTAGTACCCATATTAAATAACTTCTGACCGGCCAACACAGCGAAGGCAGCGGCGACTGAATAAGAAGAGAATGCGTTTAAATTTGTTAAGTTGATATCGGCAATGTTGAAATACATAAGTAGGTATGGGAAAATTGTTACCGCTCCGATCAACCACAGGAAGAAAACATAGAGGATTATCCCCCACTTCATCCCGGATAGGAAGCGTTTACTGTCCCACTGGGATTTATTTATCCATGCCCCGACGAGCATATCGCCTACAGTACAGACGGTCGTGAATGCCATGAAAGCAGTCACCATAACAAATGCGTTGAGTATAGCTTGTGTCATTTTTGTTTCTCTCTTTCGTTTATAAACTTTCTAAAAATGATATTATGTGTGTTATGGATTAATTTCAGTAACATTATTACCATAACTATCTAATGTTAGATACGTGTTATTGCCTTCCCATGCTCCACCTGTTGGTGTTGTCATATGCCTTATTACCCCTGTAGCTTTCCCGTTTATAAGTGACCACAGCATTGTGTTATAAAAAGTTGCATTAACTGTATTTGATAAGTTCGATAAACTATATGCTGTCATTGCATTTGTACCATTACACAGTACTTTACAGTTATCTAAAATAATATTTTGATTTGCACCCAACAAACTTGTTGCTGAATCGTGAAATAACAAGCCACCGAGACATTCTTTTGTAGAACTTGATGTTCTGTAGGTTGTTAAATAATTCCCATTTAATGTGCAATTTTTAAATTTCAAATTAAAGTTTGGTCTAAGTCCTATACCAACTGCTGGCGACCAATCACTTATTAAATCACAATTATTAAATTCTAAAGCCTTACCACTACTAAAATCTGTTTCTATGTGTACTGCATATGCCTTATCAACAGTAGAATCATCTGTAAGTATTGTATTGCTACGGTCAGCGTGAATAGTCATATTTGCAACGTAACCTGACCCTGCTTCAAGAGGTGGATTTGCGTATTCTCCAGTTCCACGAAGCAAAATACAATCTTGTCTATTAACACCGATTATATTTATTTCCTTGTTAAACCCTCTTACACATTCGTCATAAGTTCCAGGCATAATAAGTAATGTAGTACCTGCAGGTTCAGCCTGTAATGCAGCATTTATAGTTGTATAATCACCACCGCTTTTTGCTACAATCTTAAAGTTAAGCAAATTAAGTCTTGATGAAATGTTATATCCTGCAATAGGAGAAGATAGTTTCCCGGCTGAGTTGTAAAACAAAACTATTTTGTTACCGTCTGGTACATATGAACCATTTGCAATTGTACTAAAGTTGGCAGATGTTAATGGACTACCTATGCCAGACACCCAATTTAACACTAAATATTGATAGTTTGAAACTGTAACAGAAATAGCACTCCCCGAATTATACATATATTTTCCTACATTATCCGATATTAAGTGACCTGTTGGAAATGTAACCACTACATCAGTCCCAGAACCTGGTGCTATAGTGATAGGTGTACTTACAGGCATTATGCTTATAACATTAGGAACTTTTGAGGCTTGCCACTTTGCTATCTGTGTTTGAATTACAGGGTGTTCAGAAAACCAAACTCCATTATTATTTGCCATTAAAATAAATTGGTCTTTTAGCAAATACGGGAACTCCTGCCAGTAATATGTTCTGGTACCTTTTGTAACAGTCATACTTGTATTTCCTGCTGCTGAACCATTGCAAATATAATAATCGTCATTAGCATAGCTATTAAATGTAACTGTGCTCGCAAGCTGGTTAAAATCACCAGCAACTTTAGCATATCTTACTCCACTAATTACAACTGATGTTGCAGTAATAGCTATACTACCCCCTGAATTAAAGCTTATCATGCCTATGCCTCGTTTGCTTTGGATGATAGAGCCATCTGCTATCCCTGTGCTTTGATATGTCCCCCCTGCTGTCCATGCAGTGCTGTTCCAGTAATACCACTTGCCGTCTGCTGTAACTAAGTAAATGCCCGTTGTACCTGTTGGGAATGCAGATTGAAGTAATGCGAGTGTTGCATATACGCCTTTCGGAGATCCACTATCACCTTTTAAACTTAGAATGAATTGTGATTCAGTTCCGACATTTCCAAGTGCTAACCATACTTGATAAGCAGACAACCCTTGAATACCTTGCTCACCATCATTGTAATCAGTACCCTTTATCGGAGTATAACCATCATTTCCATCGAAATAATCAGTACCCTTGATAGGCGTGTAACCATCTGCACCCTTCGGAATATTTAACACATAACTTTGACCATCAATTTCAGAAATAATTTCTACACTTGCGGGTACGGTGTTTTCAACTGTGTTAGTGATTACTGACTTTACATCTAGCCGATTATTGAAATAATCAATTATGTCATCTTTTAAAGTTGAAGTATCAATGGTAACATCAAGAGATTCTGATATTTTAATCGCTCTAATAGCAAAGTGATATTTTTGAGATCCATTTTTTGCGTATGGTTGAAATGATAATGAACCAACAATCGTATGTGCCGATGTAAGCACAAATTCAACAATAGGTAATGTTCCTAAAAACTGAACAGATGCACTCCCACCTGACATTTTCAAGTCTAGCCATTTATCCCAAGTTTCCACATCTGTTCCTGTATAATCTAATACTATTTTTGTTGCTTCATTATCAGCCGAATATTGGTCGGCCACCGTTGACATGATTCCTGTTTTTAAATTGCAATTGATTGATTTCAAGTGAATCACTCCGTTTCATTGTTGGATAATTTTTGCTTATTTCTTTCGTTAATGTTATTTATTTAAATAAAGCTAACATACGCACCAACTGCCACTAATTCTCCCTTGCAATCTAATCCTGCGCTATTCGATGATTTCAAATAGAATGATACCGTTTTATTTGTATCGTTATTTACAGTTGTCAAATCGCCACGCTTATCAATTCCGGGCCCACCCCAAAACTCATTTTGAAGAACAGTCACAACCAATGAACCGTCATGTGATACTGTTAATCGTCTATGGATACCATATGAACCAGCGCCACCTTGCAACCCGCCCACATTTATATCAATCACACAAGCGTTATAGGTTGCCATTGTCAATGTTCCTATTAAGTGCGGGGTTGTATCTGATGTAGGAATCGTTAATGCAATGGGGATAATTCTTTTGGCACTGTGTGTCATCACACCGGTGAATACAGGTTGCGTACCGATTAAGCTTTTCAATGTCGCAACGGTCATCTTCTTCGTATCGGATGAATCTTCGATAATGATTATATCGGTATCAGTCCATGTTGCTTTTGCTGTTAGATTAGCTAATTTAATATCCGCCATTATTCATCCCTTCCTTTCTTTTTCAATTCTTCTAGCTCTGCAATTACTAAGTCATATTGATATTTCAATTCATGAAAGTTTACTTCCATTTGTGCCTTAGCAATTGCGAGTTGATTAATGATATAGTCTTTTTGTTCCATTTGTTCTCCTTTTGTTATACATATACAGTTCCATCTGCGCGCATTTTAAGTGTGTAGATAGCAGGACCACCGAATCCACATTTAATGTTTACGCCTGAAAGTGTTTCATTGACATATACATTACCGTAGACACCACAACTACCTTCGATTCCAATACCTGCCGAATCAGTGAATAAATATCTCGATCCGAAATATAATCTTCCGTTGACTGAATCTAATTTCATGCTACCTGCCGTTAGTGAACCACCAGCGATTACTAAACCACCGATACTTCCACCTGTTGCAACCATATTTTCTAATGAAACTTTGCCATTTGATTCAACACGAAATTTTGCATCAGTGCTTAGATAGCCGTTTGCACCGTTCGTTTCACCCGCCCATATAACATATTGATTTGCTTGTGCAAGTGAGATTCCAACTCCTATTGCATATAACTTTGACGATGCAATATTGAAACCACCAACTTTCCCAGCAATCGATTCAACACTTCCATCTAAGTTAATTTTGAAGTTACTATTGGCAGTAATAACGCCTTCCAACACGATATGATTTGCGTTAATCTTGACTGCATCTGCCGTCTGATTGATTAGTGATGCAATTGTCACGCCGTTGAAATCTGTATCACTAACTTTATGCGTTATTGAATCTGCGTTCTGTTGAATCAACGAAGTGTGCGACTCTAGCAAACTTTTATCATCTTTAACTAATACAATTTCGGCTTCTAATTTGAGTGCCATTTTCTACGCCCCCGATGTGATAGCAACTAGCGTTGAACTATTCGCTTTCGTCAATATTCTGTTGCCTGTGAATGTCATCAAGTACGCTGTTTCGGATATCGTGAAGAAACATTTATATGTCGCTGTTCTATCAAGATAACCCGATGTAATCGTAAGTGATGAACCTGTTAAACCTAATGAGTTGAAGTTACTGTCCTTAGCACTGTCTTGTGATGATCTCGACCATGCGAACTGACTACTTGCCATTAGTGATGTAACATCAATGTTATCTAAGATGACATAAGCATTAAGTGTAAGTGTTGTTTGACCATCGAATGTCAGCCCTGTGCTTGATAGTATTTTGAATTGGTACAAGTCTTTCTGTGCCGATAATGTCAAGTCACCGAAATACATATTCCACATGGATGCCGTTTCTTCGTTGGCTACTTTTAAATTAGATGTAGCCACTTCGCTAGGTACAACTGTATTACCTATTTTAGAACGCAATACAACTTTGAAGAATGAACTTGCCAACAAGTTGAATGTGACTAGTGAACCCCATGCCTGACTTGACTGGTAGACATAGGATGAATTGTAGATCACGACCATCGCTTCGTAGATGTCAGCACATTGTACTGTGACATATCCCGATGAAACAGGATAGAAAGCACTTGTACGAATAGCTAGTGCCGATGATGCAGGTACGCCCAATGTGAGTGTACCTTGCTCAAAATTAGAAGGAAGATTCGATACACGATTCGGTTTAGCGCTATTGATTTCGAGTATCTTGTTATCAACATACGATTGCGAAACCTTTGATGTAATCGCTTGTGAGTTGACGATGATTGAAGATTCATTAGCCGTTGTTCTACCGTCTAAAGTTTCAATATCTCCTGTAATAAAACTAATTGAACCCTTGACTTTATCTACCATGATTTCAGTGTTTTTAACACGAGTTGACAGTGTACCTTGATATGCGTAGGCAGTATCCGTTAAAGTCGTTGCTATGGCACTTAAATCAACTCTGATAGCACCATCGAACTTCAAACTGTACGCTAATATCGTTGTTATGATTGTTGAGTTATCTACTGATGTAGTAAGCGTAATTACATCGCCTAAATCTAAGTAAGGTGCTAATTTTGAACTAACTGTATAAGACTTATATCTGAACCCTTTAATCTCTGTAATCATGGCATCTATTACACTTGCCTTTATCGTAGCGTTCCATAGAAACGGACTATTCGATATTGACATTTCAACACTTCCATCTGTTGTAACCATCGTAGAATCTGAACGAGTTATATTCTCGCCATCAACTACATTGTCTAATTTCAATACGATTGTATTTACGCCCAATGTCTTAAATGAATCTTGATAGGTAGTAAATTCTCTCGCTTGTGCCTTAGCGATCGTTTCAACTGATGAAATAGGTTTAAGTGTTGATAACTGTTTAATTACTAATTGACCTGTACGATTGATATAAGCGAAACTCAATGCAACTTTACACGCTTCTGATAGCACTTCTTTCAACTGACATTCATTGAAATAAGGTAATGTAGCGATACTGAATGTACCGTTGAAGATACTTGTATTTGATAGCGTTACTCCTGCTTGTGAGCATAGATTCTGTACGAACGCTAACAATTTCATCGGATATGTATTTGAATCCGTAAACTTAACATCAAACTTTTTCATGTTATCTATACAAGTTGCTACAGTAGTTAATGTGTCTTGTCTGTATTCCCACGAACTAACTATGTAAGGTTGATACGGTACATATTCAGTTGTAACGCCATCGGCTAAGTAAACACCTATATACGGTTTAATTGAATATTTGTGAGATAGATTCAAAGTAGAAACTATATCTCCGACAAACTCAACTGACATATTCCCTTGAACCACACTTCCTAATATTTCTTTGTTAGGACACGCATCTGCATCTATTGTAATCAACTTGATCTGCGCACCATTTACAGTTACAGTTGAATTTAATGTATTGTCTGTAACTTCGGCATAAGCGATATTTCTGCTTGTTGATGACTTTAATATAGACTTATAATTATCTGATGCAGAATACATTAGTTCACCTTCTCTCTTTAGTTCTCAATTAGGTTTACAGACATAGCATTGTATAGCACATCTGTGTTATCTAAACTCTTAATCCACATCGGAGATATTTTGAAATCTCCATGATAGAATGAACCTGTTTTAATTGAACCATCGAACATATCTTCGTAAGTAATAGTAAGCGCATCAGGCTTGACTATATTAAGCCAAGCCCTTAGCAGTGTTTTATTCATAGGTGCTACTCCGACAACGAATTTTACTTTATGTGCTATGACATTGTGTATCATCGTTCCTGCCAAATTAGTACCTGAATCTAATTCTAATGTGAACCTTGAATATTCAAACGATGTAGGTACAGGTGGTGCTACTCCGTTAATAGTTCTTATATCCCATACTTGCGCCATAACTTCTCCTCTCGCTTGATTAAATCAAGATTGTTTTACCACCTTTAATCGAATCGTTAATCATGTCAATCAATGCACCACCGACCTTGTTACTGCCAATCTGAACGGTAAGGTTGATAGGTGTAGATGATTTATTTCCATCTCCTAATACACTTGACACGGCTATTGCCACACCTTGTGATACGGCTTGAACTATTTGATCGTTATTCGCAACGGCAGTACGACCACCGATTGAACCAACTAGTTCAGGTATGCCATTTTCTCTAGCCTTGAAATACTGCCCTGATTCAGGATAACCACCATCTGCATATTCTCGTATCTGCGCACCACCGCCACCTTGTGTATTGGTTCGTGGTGTGTTATTTGGAATTTCATAGGTTGACGATGGTATAGACAACTTCGTTTTTGACATACTATTGATAGCGTCTTTGACTAATGCAAATCCTACTAAAATACCCGCAATTCCAAATCCAAGTGTCCATGCACTTTGGAACGTTGCAACCGCTAATGTAGCAAGGAATATGCCTGTTGCAAGTGTACCTAACCCAATAAGCAATTTATCTCCAGGAGTTAAGTTGTCCCACATCTTTTTAATGTTGTCATAATTAAGTACAATCGCTGCAATAGCAATGCCAATCAACGCAAGTGGAGTAGAAATTCCTAACAGGATTCCACCGACTGCCATCAATGCTTTATATGCTAAAAATGCAAGGAATACATCGTTAATAAACTGAACTAATTTAGGGTTACTTCTCGCCCAATTTGCTAAATCTTTCAATATGAGTACCATGTTTTTCAACATTTCATTAATGGGATTAAGTATAATTTTTGAAATAGGTACAATAAAGTAATTAAGAAAATTATCAAGACTCTTATTAGCGGAAGGATATACTTCATTTATAAATTTAAGAAATGCGTCGATAACATCAAAGAATCTAGGAAGTGTTTCTTCGATTACAATTTTTGAAATAGGTTTGATAAAGTCGTTATAGAAAATCAAAAGTCGGTCAACTACATTACCCGCAAGTTTTGATACTGAATCCCATAGTTCACCAAACGATGTAACGAACGGTTGAATGTCAATTCCAGTTAATGACTTGATGTTGGCATAGAAATTATCCCAACCTGCAAACTCGAATGAAATCTCTCCTGTCGCTTCATCAACTTGCTTTGTGAATCCTAACCAAGACATAATCGTGTCACGTATTGCCAAAGCCTTCATCTTAACGTTGCCCATTTTATTGTCATAGGCGGTAACATATTTCATCAACTCTTTATAAGTATCTGACATACCACCTATGGCAGCAGCGCCACCACCACTCGATGCAGTAGAAGAACTGATGTTGTTTATTTCATCCCATCCACGCAATTGCTTATTCAACTTAGCAACAGAAGCAGCAGCACCATCGGCAGCATCTCCTGTTTCATCTAATCCATTAGTTGTGTCACCATAACCGAAGTCAGGCATTTCGAACCCCATAATCATAGCTATTGTCTTAAATATTTCTTTCATTACCATGACAACAGCATTGACATAAGGTAGAATCATTCCGAATAGTCCGATGAATAATGCGCCAAACCAACGGTATGCTTCTTTAACTTGATTGCTAAATACTTTCATCTGATTAGCCGGTGCTTCTAATGTTCTAGCGAAGTCACCTTGTGCATTACCTGACTGTTTCAGAATAGAGATATAACGCAACAGAACTTTCTCTGCTTGTGTCAATTGAATAACTTGTTTATCAATTCCTAAATTATCGAGAATCGGTTGTAAAGTCTGTTGAGTAACATCTATACCAACTGCTCGTAACGGCTTCGTTTGACCAATGATACCCGATTGAATCTTCGTGTACATTGAATCGAATGATACATTGAATAATGACGATAAGTCATATGTCAACTTAGTTAAGTTAGTCGATAAGGTTAATGATTCCTTAGAGGCAATTCCAAGCGATGCAGTAAGGTTTTGAAAGAATCCTTGATACCGCATACTCGCACTCATATCCGTTCCCATAACCTCGTTCATGGTGTTCTGAAAGCGTGTCGCTTCGGCAGATGCAGAACCCATTGATACTCTAAACAAGTTATAGTTCTCTATAAATCCTGACATCTCGGATATGGCTTTCGTGCCGATATTAACAAGTCCAGTAGCAAATTGTTTCAATAGGTATAGACTGAATACTGACTTGACAACTGAACCTAATGATTTGAACTTTGCTTCGGCTCTTGTCGCTTCATTGCCAATATCTTTGATAGAATTGTTGCCCGATATTCCTTTACCATTAATTGACTTGAACTCTTTTACAAGTCCACTTGTACTACCTTTTGCTTCATTGACTTTTGCTATAAGGCTTGTTAATGATGCTAACACACTGTCGACACTTGATGTGATCTCAATTTCGACATTATTTACATTGGTTGCGATATATCTTCACTCCTTTCTATTTTCTTCTTCTTTATAATTTCTGACTGTTTAACGGCAATCATAGCTCTGATTCTATCTTCGATAAGTTTGTTCTTTCGTTCTTCTTCATCTTCTCTTTCTTCTTCTGCAATAGCATTGAAATTGATAGGTTTAGAGAAGTATTCTTCGGGTTCATCAGATGCAGAACCAAACCCATTTTTAATAACTACTCTAACGGCTTTATACACATATAAGCCACTCAACCAAGCAAGGTAATTGTCATACTCGCTATTACGCTTGTCCCTTAAATTAAAAGAAGCACGGTACGCCCAAAATAGAGATGGGTCACTACAATCCCAAAAATCTGTTGTGGACATACCGTACTGGATAGCGTAAGGAAACAATGAATCGAAATACCTTTGAGCAGATTGAACTTCTATTGTTTCAAGAGAATCATCGTCAGATGTTAACTCTGATTGAATGTCGGTTGAATCAGTTCGCTCGTACCTTGCGGAGTGGCTTTGAAAAAACTTGCATACATCTCGCCAAGAGTAGAATTGATTTTCTCAATGTCATACCCTTTATCACGAGCCTTGTCATAAATGTTACTTGAATCAAACTCTGTGATACTCGGATGATTTTTGATAAGCGCCCAATGCCATAACTTTAATGTCATAGTCAGTGGGTACTTTCCGAGTTGTTCTAAATCAAGTCCATTCTTCTCACCTTTAGTGAGAGTCTTGCGGTCAAACTCAAACTCATAATCTTTATCTTCTACATTGATTGTCATTACATTTCGCATGATGAATCTCCTTTTTTGTTTATGTTATATTAAGCAACTGATTTTAAAGCAGTAACTTGAACGGCAGTCTGATGTAGAATTTCAGAAGCAACGATAGCAAGTTTACCCGCAACCGCAGATCCTAACGCAACGGCATCAACCCATGTGTAACCTTGACCTGTAATCTTTTGACCTGAACCATCGGCATAGATCAACAAGAAGAAGGCATCAGCGCCATTACATTTCGTTTCAACTGAAGTGAAATTAGCTTCGGTGTAGTTGTAACTAAATTCCATGTCAGGAGTATCTAAACGATCTCCGATATATCCTTTAGCAATCCAATCAAGTTCGGTAATCTCAATCTTACCTGGTGCGCCACCTGTAGCAGGTGCGCCTGTAATTCCAATCAATTTAGTGAATGATGCCGCAGCACCAGTAGCACTGTAAAATAATTGTGTACCCTTATCCGAAATCGCTTTTGCGGTCATGTGTTTGTATTCCTTCCTTTACCTTGTACGGTAAATAATTTTATTTTCATCTAGTATGCAAGAGAATCTCATATAGATGCGATAGATACTCGGGTCAATATTCGGTATCGGGTTTCTATCGTCTAACTTCATTCCATATTGATTGAACAGTACATCGACAACTAAATCGGATAGACTGTTCGCAATCGTTCTTTGCGCTACTATTTGCTTCTCTGCGAATATATTTACTTCTATCGCTAACGAGAATAATTGTTCTCCATGCGATAGATTCTCTGTGTTGAATGAGAAGTCTATTTGCTTCATCACAATAACAGGCATTGTGTATCCAGGATTCTCATATGGGTACAATGTAGCGCCATAGGGATTTAATAATGGATTTGATAACTGTGTATCGAGATAGTTGTATAACTCTTGAAACACTTCTTCTGTTTTCATGTTCATTTATTTAGTTTCCCTTCAAGTACCTTTCGCACAATGTTAGGCAATTCATTCTGTACATCTCTTGAACTCGAATACATGATGTGATAGGACGGCATACCATAACTCGGTAAGCCTTTCCAAAACCAATATAGATTCTTTGCCTTATCTTCTTTCTTCGCATCAGATGGTATGTTATACCCCATGAATTGGCCTGGATAAGGATTACCATATGGATATGGACTATTAGCACCTAACAACCCTGTACCGTACTCTACATAGCCTGAATGGTCTGAAACATTAACAATGTTACCCCGACATACTTTTCCACGATTGAGGATACGCTTCACATTCATGGACTTCATCGCTATTCGTTCATCGTCAGAATCAATAACACTTGACCTTTGGATGATCGCTTTCTCGGCAACTATTAGTCCTTGTTCCACTATCTCTACATTCGCCTTTTCAATTACTTTTGATAAATTTTTAATGTATGCAGACAATTCATTTAAACCATTTTTGAATACATCAAATTCGGGCATTAGCCAAACCTGGCAATTTCTTGAAATATACTAATACGCATCTATTCCCATCCAGCACTTTATCTACGGTGTAATTTGCTTTACTTCCGACAATCGTTTCTCCAGTAGGTGTGAACCCAAGTAGATATGCTTTGTCGAACTCGTTAATATCAATGAATGGGTAATCTACGAATATTCCTAAGTGAACCTGTTTAGCATCTGCGCCATACATTTGAATGTCGGATGTAGAACTAATAGGTTGGTGATTAACTTTGTATAATACAGGAGTTCCATACAGGTAACTTACATTACCGTCTGCATCTCTGATTTGAGGTAACAAGCGTTTAGCAATATACACATCTCTAAGCCAATCTTTAGGAGTAATGATCTTCACGATGGTGTACCTATTCTCGGTGTGAGTTCAGCAAGTGTGCTGCTCGAAATACCATTCTGTAAGAAGTCATAAGTGATAGTTAATCCGTTCTCGGAATAACTTTTAACTCCATCTTGACCCATATGATTGTATAACTGTACGCAAGCTCTCATAGTCCAACCATCATACTTTTCAGGTAGTGTAATGAGCGATGTATCTTCAAACGGATAGATGGTAGACTTTGCAATGTCAATAACTTGATCCATTAGATAATTGAGTAAATCTTCTTCTGCACCCGCTTCAATTTTTAGTGGTATTCTAATTTGAATAATTCTTTCTGCCGTTGTCATAGATGCCATAGTGTTACTCCTTTTCTTTTGCTAACTTCGCAAGTCGCTTAACCTTCGCTCTGTCATTCATCTGTGCTACATTTGTGTGAATCTGAACAACTACCCACCCACTTGCCAACCATGCCTTTTTATCAGAAAGCGGGATAGACATAACTACCCCGCCTTTCTTAATTTTCATTAACTAATTAAACTTAGGCAACGTACAGATCGCCGATATAAGCGATTAAGTCCGGCATCGTTGCTTCTGTACCGTAAGAGTAGAATAGTTCGATAGCATGAGCATTTGATAACGGAATCTTTTCGTCTGCATATTGCTTCGTAACATTCAGCGGTTGAGCAACTGAACCCATGAACATACAGAACGCATCAACAACTTGTAAAGCGCCTTTAGGAAGATGATTAGAAACCCAAACAGGTACGCCATGATATTGACCGATAGCGCCTTGTGCAAGTGCAATCGAATCAACAGGCAGTTCATCAATTTCTAAACGAAGCGCACTGTGTAATTTTGTGGTCAAACACAGACCTAACATATCTCTGTCAACGCCATCAACGTAGGCATTGGAAACATCTTCAACAGCAAGAATCAATTCTTCAATTTTTCCAGCAGTCGTAGCGGCAGCGATAGTAGCTTTAACACCAGTAGCGTATGCTTCTTTCCAAAATGCGGTATCGAGATCGCGTTTGAATGCTTTAATATGAGCCAACGCTTGACGATTCATCATATTAGGAATACCCGAAGTAAGAATGTCTTTTTCTTCGATTTCTTCAACGATTTCACGATCAACATTCAATGTAACAACTACTGGTGCAATTTTTAGAATTTTTCCCTTGCCAGCAGCACGAGCCGTACCATATGCAACGGCAGCGCTATCAGCGAAACGTTTGTATTCAACTGTGCCAGCGGCTACATTACCTGATTGATTCTTATTCTTAAATGCTACCGAAACTGCCGTTTTAGATACATTTTCGATAACTGCTTTGTATAATTCAGCAAGGCTTAAAGGTGTAACACCATCTGCCTGCATAAGTCCTAATGCGTTTAAACGTGCCATAATTAATTCCTCTTTCTTAACCTTTTAGAAGGTTGTGATTGGTTTTTCGGGAGTGTCAGGAATGATGGCATTACCAGGAGTGGGATTCTTGTTACTATTCAACATATCTTCTTGTTTCTTACTGACTGCGTTCTCACGTTGTTTAGTCATAGTAGCAATTAGAGATGTTGCAAAGGCAACGCTTCTGTCCTTATCTTCTGATACAATATTTCCGAGTAATCCGCCAAAGTCTGCTTCTGAATAACCGTTCGCTAAGAACAATTTTTCAACTTCAATTGAGTTGAGTTTAGTTCCTAACTCCTTTTTCATCTGTTCAAGATTTTTAGTTTCTAACTGATGCTTTTCTTCTGCGGTCATACTTGACTGCTTTAAGGTTTCATGTTCCGTATGTTCTGTCTTCCACTTCTCATTGAGTAAGCGATAACTTTCTTTCGGTATCATGTATTCCCCAAGAGCAGAACTTACTTTGTCGGCTATTTCTTGATTACCTGTCGTTTCTAATAACATTTCCTGTAAAGTTTTCATCTTATTTATCCCTTTCGGCTTTGAGGTGCGCCACACCATTGTTTAGGAATCTCATTTAGCCATGAGTAGCAATTTGTTTATGTACGCTACAACCCTTTACTTAGGGTTAGCGTTGACACCAATAGGATTTGTTACATCACCCACTTGTTTCGTTGCCGATTCAGGAGTAGCCAATGTACCAGACTGCGCTTCTTTCCAAAAACTAGAACCATAGAATAATTTAGATGCTTTCAGTACCGCAGCAGGATCACTCCAAAATTCAACGGTTCTAAATGCGATTTCAGGGTCAACTCCTGCCGTTTTCAAGTCGATTAACGTTTGTGCTTTGACAAGCATATTGTCCGATTTGTTACGAGAGAATTTGATTTCAATGTCCTTAGGTTGTAAGGTCTTAATATTTGATTGAGTTGGTTTCAACTTGCAGATTTTGAGAATGAGTTTTAACATGCGCTTTTCAGACACTTTGAATGAAAGTTCATCCTGTTTCGCTCGTTCATCTGCCATAGTCCATCCTTCACCAACTAATCTAGCCTGTCCTGTATCGCCACTCGATGCCTTATCACTCATACGAGGTACACCGGCAATCGTGAGCATCTGATTGTATAATCTGTCTGATAATACCTTCGTTTCTGAATGTTGAAGTTTGTTTGAAATTGTTTTAATGTCAGCTTTGAATTGAGCATTTGAATCTTTAACGAGCATGACCCCACCCGCTTTTGCTTCCGCTAACTTCATAAGGTCAATATCAGCGTTGACAAGCACGATAAGCGATTGAACGAACTGTTGAATGTCATCCATCTCATTACTTGCAATCAAATTCAGTGCATCTAATGTCGGCATGACCAACTCAATCAATCCATATCTGCTCATATTCAGCGGATATTCGATAATAGGTATTTCTCCCAATTTATTGACTTCATTTGCCACGTTATCTTTGACGTATTTCAAATCGCTAATTGTTAATTTATCAACATTAAATCTGAAATTGTAAATGTTGAATTTTGTATATACCGTCACAAATCCATAGTCCTTCAAGGTATTTCCGACCATTTCAGATTTCTTGACAAGGTAGAATCCGAATAGTGGCTTTTTATCAATATCGGTTGAGTACACAACTCCTGCTTGTTTAGGGTCAAGGTTATAGAACTCAAACGGTGTGAACTCTGAACTTACGGACTTGATGAATCTAAATGCCGTTCCACATACATACCAATCTTCGGAAAGGTCTTTGTCCTTACTCGGTTTATCGTTCTCTGCGAAGTATTGATTGAGTATTTCGATTTCTTCCTTAGCGGTATCTTCACCCATCTGCACATATTGAATCGGATCTCCGAATACATAACCTTTTTTGAACTCGACAATGTGATAAGCGTTATTTTCAAGTATCTTGTTGTTTATTTCGGGTCGAATCAATTTAGTCTTGGATAATATTTTCTGATTTCCACTTAAATATCCTTGTAGATACTGAATGTCTTGCACATTCGCTAAATGAGAAGGTAAAACTTCTTCTAAAATCATTTTTATTTCGTCTACGGAAAGATTCTCTTTCGTGAAACTTGCCGATAATTCTCTGCGACCAAACAAAGGCCTTTCTGCTTCACTTACCGTAGTATATTTATCAAATACGGGCATATGTTCACTCCTTTGCTTTATAAGCAAATTAAAAGGCATTGTTAATGCCTTTCAAAGTTATTGGTTACACTCATTCCCATTCTATGTATAAGTATTCCTATATACCTAAATCTGCTCTGCTCATAAAGGTAACTTTAGCAGTAACGGAACGATCTAATATAATCTCATTTACATACAACGCAAGGCTATCGGGCGCATCATCGTGCTTATTCGCATAATCGAATGAATACTTGGTGAAAGCATCCATGAATCGACCGTAATCAGTGTTAGGCGCATATGTACCCTTCTCTTTGAATATCATTTTACGCAACATCAACCCTCTAGCATCTTTGATACGAACTTCTTTAACGGCAGTATTGAACTTTTCCTTAATCTCGCATAATGTATAACCTTTTTTTCTTAGCAACTCTAACAACAATGTTTTAAGTGATGTATCAGTGTTATTTTCTACACAGAATTGAGTAATTTGATGTTGAATAATCATGTTCACAATATCTCCGTGTACTTCTGTCATGGCTTTTCGCTTGTATAGCACATCAATCAAGTAATGATCTTCGCCATCAACGCTAACTTTGAATATCGGCATTGATACATTATCCTTGCCCTTTCGAGTAGGATCGAGTACGGCATAACAATGGTTATTCATTCCATCTTTCGGCACTTTATTGAATGTGCGCAAGTTCTCGTAAGCGAACTCCATTCCTGATGGTGCGATAGGGTCTTGTTGATAGACACAACTAAATAGAAATGGGTCTGTAATCTCTTTCAAATTCCTTGCTTCGTTTGTTGACATGACATAAGGGCAAGTTGATTCATCGTGGCTATCAAGTAACGGAATACGAATGAATACTGCATGGCCATCTTCTGATACCCAAGTGTACTTGAACAGTTTAGATTGTTTAACCTTTGACCGTGTACTTTCTAGGTCTGTGATACGATTCAATAAATCTTTTGGTGTCCACATCGTACCTGCGAAGATGTACTTTACCGTATCTCTCTCTCTTCGATTCCACCATTCTGTTGTATATTTTTTCCAATATTGTTCGTGGATTTCATCGTTATGAGCCTCGTCAGCACCTTTAGTCATATCATCGAACTCAATAGCGAATCTCGCTCTAATGCCAGTTGTAGCGCCATCTCTTGTACGGACATAGTGTGATACGGCAGAATCAGAATTTTTTAATTTCCAATCTGAATCTTTTTCTTTATCGAATGGCTTATTACGATATATTTTAAAGTCAGGGAATATATCGGCATATAAATCACTTGAAATTAAGTCCTTAATCTGCCGTGAGAATCCATTTAACAAGTCATCTGAATAGGACATTCTCAATACAGAGTTATCACGATTCAAGCCATAGCACCATGCCGTGAAGTAATTGAGTAAGAACGACTTACCAGCGCCTGGAAATATTGACAATACAAACTTTGTCATCTTAGGGTCGAACGCCATTTTATTGAGATAGTAAACTGGAGATGCAAGTACATCTTTTCGATTGAAGAATACCTTGTTTTTCTCTGCCCTATCTGATTCCATGTGTTCGATAAAGTGTTTGAAACTTCTACGGCCAGCAAACGCATATACTCGTTGATGCAATTCCCATATTGTTATTGTCGTTTCAGGTTCTACTTTAGGTGATTTCAACATCTTCAATAGATAGTCCATCGTAACTGTAATAGCCATGCGACACGCATATTGTTTATCTTCTTCGTGGCTACTTGAATCAAATATGTATTGTAATATTGAAAATTGATCCGATAATAACTCGATACTTTTCTCAATAGTCGGTACTTTCTTATCGACAAATAATAAAGTAATCGAATCAGACATAGCTTTATAATCTAATATCTCCTGCTTGTTATCTGCCATCTTCGCTACGGCTTAACTTGCCCAACGTGACAGTAATAGGCAATTTCCAATCGGCTTTTCTCAATGCTTCCATTAACTTTTCACTATCTTTAGACATCTGTTCATATTCGTTCAGTGGCACTACACATTCATCGACATTTTCTCTTTCGATAAATATTCCATTCGGTTTAAATAATATTCCACCTTCTGCAAACTTAGGTAACGGCATTGATATTGATTTAATAGCTGGTACGATATAGTCAAGTTTTAATGTTGAACATTCGGTTGGAATGATATGCGCAAATTCAACACGAGAAACTCCGGCACATTTAACTCCATCAATCCATACTTCGGCATGAATCCCATCACTGATAATTTTTACTTTTTCGTTCATTTTATTTTTTCCTTTTTTAAATTTAATTATCGAATAGTATTACTTCTGAATTTGAATTGCGTTTAACGGTATCAATCGTAATCTTAGCGAATCCAGCCATACAAGATACATGAAGTTTCTCCGAGAAATCGGTATCTCCGACAACACTCGGAAGAAATATAATTGCCTGTTGAGCATCATCTTTAACATCTTTAGACTTGAAACTGTATCTGTGCCAATGACCACCGATGAATAAATGAGTGACACATTTGTGATGCTTTTCTGTATCTTCAAGAATGTTATCGTTTCTACTGTATTGATGGCCATGCGCTAACACGATGTTAAACGGCTTATCATTACCTAATGTCAGAAGTATTTCATCGGCTGTCGTGAAGTCTAGATTTTCCATACCACCATACTCATGTGCAGTATCGACAACATTCAATACAGTGTTAGTAATCAGCAACGCAAGGTTTTCGTCCATCTCATCACGCTTGGTATTGTAAAGCCGTAACTGACTATGATTATCTAGACTGACCATCATAAAGTGAATAAGTACATCCGGTAATTGCTTACTAAGCCACTTGATAATCGTGACTATCTCGTTGCTATATTCTCTTGCCTGTTTAGTCATTTCTTCGGTGATCTTAATTAACTGACCTACTCGTAAACTTGTTCCTTCAATGTCATCAGCATGGTCTGTCAAGTAAAACTCCTTGATACCGTTAGTGACAACATCGTTAACAATCCAATTGGCCATTTCCCATAGTCTTAGTTTGGCAATCTCTTTGTTATATTTTATTTGCGGTAAGTCGATCGTATAATCCCAGTGAACATCGGCATAGTGATATGAGGTTATCTTGGGAGTAATAATATGCTTAACGATTTTAACATCGGTCAAGTGAAACGTTTCTTTTCCCCATACTGCCATCATCGTATCGGAAGCTAACTTCTTATCCGAATATTCCCTGACTTTCATATCAACAATTGATCGTTGACGATTTAAGATATTTCGATTTTCCTTAATGCTTAATTCTTGTTTGGCAATATTATCTAGTTGCTTATCGTAGCTGTCTTTATCTGATTCGATAGACACTTTCTTAGTTCGATTCAACCGATTGATATTGCGATACATGCTTCTCAATTGCTCTCCTGAATAACCGCTGTCGTATATCTCATTGAACTTTATTTCCGTGTATAACCAATCGTTATTACCGTGATTGATACTCTGTGTATCGGACACTATTTTAATTAAGTCTTGTTTCACTTCTTCGGTGATAAAGAATTTACTCATTTACTATTCTCCTTTGTAGTGTTTGATATTGAAAAGAACCCTAGTAGGGGTACTGGGATTCTCTCCGTTATGTCCGAAATGGATAGAAAGGAGTAACTACCCAACCCGCCCACACACCTTCTATATACGCTATCTAAGGGTTTTATGTATAGTGATTGTGTTATCTCATTCCCATATATGCTTTTAGTGGATACGAAATCATATAAATTATTTTTTATTTTTTTTACTCTATTGATTTTAGAAATGAAGTCATAGATTTTTTAGGGACAGAGAAGGAGGTATCCCGCCCTTCCCAATAGCTTGTAATAAAGGGTTAGGGGGGGTATAGTCCGGATAACATATAAAGGCAGCATAAAAGCATAGATCATAGCGTAATGACCTATTAAAACATGATTATAGGTGTATAAATACATGATATTAAGTAAACGGTCATATATTAAATGAATTGTATGTATTGTTCCCTGATAGCATGATAGTATACTCATGTAGCATGATAACTTGTGTACATAACATAGTAAATAGGTATATATAGTATGATATGTCTGTCAAGGTTTATTCCTTTACAGTCTATAAAGTGCTATATATATCTATAACACTAACTATAAGTATATAAATATATACATATACAATAAGACTAATACATATATAAAGATAAAGATAAAGAGTAAACAAATATAAATATATATACATAAACAAATATAAAGATTAAGACTAAAGATATATATAGTGGACATGATCTATATATAGTCCGGCTGTATAAGTTAGGATAGCAGTACATATATCAGTATATATACATACATAGTAAGTCATATATAGTATGCTATGTACCAATGATTAAGTAGTAATATATACATAGTTGCATAGATATATTAAAGCTATTATATACAACACTATATTATCATTCATATATCTGCGAGAAGGCTATTTTAAGGCTCGTACAGCGATGTTCTATATTGCTTTGATAACTATGCCTAATGAAGTTATTATATCTTATACACTACTTATGCAATTATATATATATAAATAAAAAACCTATTTCTAGGTTCTCTTAATAGTGATAGATTGTTTCATCATAAATTTAATTACTTCGTTTCATTCAATATGATAATGTTTTGCTTTCCAAGTGAATGTGCTACAATGCCATCCATTTAATTTGATGAATTCTCTAAACATTTTTTCAAGTTCGGCAAGTGGAACATCCGCTACAACTTCCAGCTCAATATTATAAACAACTCCATCTTTAATCATTGGTTTTGGTGTTGCTTTATCAACTAGTTTTTGTAATAAAACAAATTCTTTATCAGGTGTAAAGCAACCATAATCTTTGCAAAACTTAATTTCAGAAGTAACTATTGTATCTAGCGCTTCTTGATATTCATTCAACATTTGTTTTCTCCTTTAACATTTCAGGATTCTCAAATATGTTTCCAATCACTTCAAACGATTTCGGGTTACTTCTAAATTTGCTTGATGTTTTACTTTCCCCATAATCTCTATCATAATCAAGAATATACTCGTTACTTTGATAGGGTTCTTTAACCCAATATTTCTTTAGTCTAAATGCACCACGATGATAAACAACACAAGCAATAATAGTTTTAGTTGAAAATGCAGGTATAGTTCCCTTTGTTCCTTGCTTTTTAACAATATCAAACTCGTATATTTCTTTTTTATTCTTATCAAGTAACCCTACGAATTGACAGACTGTTTCAGGAATAACTTGAAATGTTTCGTTCCAAATTTGACCGTTTTCATCTTCTATTTGGTTGACGATATAATGTTCGTATCTTCCGTCACTTTTTATTGTTCGAATCCACTTTTTCTCATAATATCCATAAACCCATTTATTATTATCAACTCGTTTACCCCTAAACTTAACATCTCTCATTCCATTTCTCCTTTTTTCTTTCTCTGAATCCTGTTATACAATGTCGGTGCGCTGAATCCGTACTTAGCAGAAATAGTCGCTAATGTTTCACCTTTACTTCTATGCTCATATTCATTGATAGCCTTTGACAGTAACTTTTCATCATATACATCAGGTCTGCCTAATCTCTGCCCTTTTGCTCTCGTAGCCGCTAATCCTTCTTTTGTTCTTTGCGAGATCAATTCTCTTTCCTTTTGAGATAGATAGCACATCAATGTAAATATCTGTTCCTTGACTAACTTCATGTCAATTGTCATTATTCCATCATTGGTAGATAAAATCGGTGTATCAAGTACAACTAACCGTATACCATTGTCGAGAAACCATTTCCATTCAATTGTGTTTTCATCCCAGTTACGGCCAAGTCTTGAAATATCCTTGATAATGATAACATCATCTTTCTTTACCGTTTCTTTCATCTCTTGATATGATGGTCTTTTGAAGTTCTTACCCGATACTTTATCTTGATAGATGTTAGCATATACAAACCCATTCTCTTGTGCATATTTCAATACCGCAATTTCTTGACGATCTGTATTCTGTTCTTCTGTACTTACTCTTAAATACGCATAATAGCTCATATTATATCTCCTTTTTGATATTTCATATCTCTAATTTAACTATACTCTCATTTTTAATATATACAAGTATATTATTAAATCATATTATGAAATATATAAATAGGTTCGTTCTACATAAATTTAGACTGTTATCTAGGTTCGCAATCTTCTTCTTTTTGGTATCTAACTTTCATTTTTGTTGCTAACAATTTATCGTTTGCAATAATACTTTTCACCAACTTATTTTGTACTCTCAATAATTCTTTTCTAATGTATAACTTATCCTTGAAATCTACAATCAATCTATATGCTATAAATATGATAATGAGTATCAGAAACATAATGAATGTAATTCCTAACCCATAAAGTAATGAAATGAATAATTGTGCTATTAATGTCATGGTTTATCAAACCCCCAATCTAATTTCTGACCACATTTATGGCAATATTCATTTTCTCCAAGTGAACCCTCAAATATGAAATCTATGTTATGACAATTTGGGCATTCATTTGCTATTGCGTAGGGAGATGGTTGAATCTTCTTCGGCACTTGCTTTTCAAGGATTCCGACAACTTCATCAAAATATGTATTTCCTTTATACCATTTCCCAAATTCTTTTATTACATCAATTAATTCATAGATGGTATGTTTCATTTGTTCTCCTTATCTTCTCTAATTGTATCTAACTTCTTGTTACACTCTCTGATAGTATTTTCGTATGAATTTAATAATCTACTATCATCTTCTGAATACTGGGAAAATATTTCTTTGACATAGCCATCTCTTCTTGTTCTATCATAAATTTCTTTAATTCTAATTTTGCTCGATTCTCTTACCTCAATTAGATTACGGACTTCAATGAAGTTTGGCAAAATATATCCGAGTGATTTTTCGATAATGCTTAATTTGTCATCATTTTCTGCACCATCTTCTGTAATTATTGTATTAAACTTACTGATTTTTTCAGATACCATTTTTTTAAAATCATCATTTCGAAACATCATTGCCCTATAATCTTCTTCTAACGCATTGTAACGGATCAACAATTCTTCTTTTTCTTCAACCAATGCTTTGTAATTGTTTTTATAAATGAACATTATTTGTTCTCCTTGAACTCGGCATCCAGTACCGTTAATCCTTTAACTTTTCTTCTAATTTCTTCAATGTCAGGTGCGTTACGATATTCAACTACGATAGGTGCATTAGCTTCTGTCATGCCATGTTCAGATTTACCTCTGAATGTAGCCATTACACTATCTGCATTTCTCGTTGTCGCAGCATCTAACATTACACCTTTGATATAATCATCAATCATCAATATAGCATCTCGTTTATCTTCATCAGGACTTTGCATATAGTTTTTATATGTCGCAGAACTGATACCTACGAAAGCACAGAAACTTGATATTGATGGTACATAATGTACTTTCTCGTTAATCATACATACGGCTTTCTGATATGCTTCTTTGGCAACAATCAATTCAGATGCACTGTAACCTTTTCTAACTGTTGATATACCTTGCCATGCTAATAGTTTGTAGATAGCCGGTGCGCTCAATCCTTTAACTGTAATGTCATTCGCTAAGCCATTTGCGAGTGCTGTCATGCGTTCTTCTATGAGTATGGGTAGATTCATCTTCTCTTTCTCAAATACTCTCTCTTGCGCTCTCTTGACGGCTCTCTCGTCATTCAACTTATTCTCTTTTCTTTCAATACTTGAATCACTAATTATCTTCTTTTCTTCATCTGACATTACTTTTGCATTTTTAGTACCCATTATTCACCATCCATCAATTCTTCACTAATCCACACTTCGTCACGAACCGTATAATGTCCATTTGAATAGTGGACAGAATTTTCTTTCAAATAATCCACTAACCTTTTATGTTTATCAACTAATTCTCTTAGAATAGGGATTGATTCTTTTGCATATCTCCTATCCATGCTAAACTCACTACTTAGAATAAATGATTCAACTGCATCTAATGCTTCTTCATATTTATTCATTTTCCCACCTTTCCTGTTCCCATTACTTATTATCTCCATTTAGAAACCAATTGAATGTTACATTGTATAATTTTACAAGTGTAAATAGTTGGTACGGATCAGGTAATGATTCATCATGCTCATACTTCCATAATGTCCTTATGCTAATGTTTAACTTCTTTGCCATAACTCCTCTTGAAATCGAATATTCATTTCGCTTCATCAACATGCGTGAACCTAATGTATTTCGTTTGAGTAACTCGAATTTATCTTCCATTTAACTGTTACCTTTCATCAGAACGGGAGATCCTGATTATCCATGTCTATTGGTTTACCTGTATTGAAACTTGTATTCCCAACCTTTGTAGTTCCTGTGTTTGTTTCTCCATCATCGGTTACAACTTCTATGTCTGCAGAAAGTGTAACTTGCATACGACCGTTGTAATGGCTTACTCCGAATCCGACCATGTTCAATATTTTTACCTTCTCACCTTCTAATACTTCTACATCGTTATTAACGAATACTGTAATGTAGTTAGGATCCTTTGGATTCTTACTATCGAAGTCTGTAATTTGAAACATCGACCTGCCATTTTTCATTTTCTTTGGAAACTTAGCTAAGTATTTAAAATTTACCTTTATCATTCTGTTTCCCCTTTTTCTAATTCATTAAGTTCTTTTTCAATTTCAATGAATCTTTCATGTCTTAATGTAATCAATGATAATAAATCTTTTTTTGTTAAAACTGCATCTATTTTTGAACCATTCATAAAGCCATTAAATGTATCGTGACTAACCACTGTATACCCATCTTTAAGTCCATATCGTTCGCTTAAATCAGCGACTTCTTTAGTTATACATTCAATTTCCTTAACTAATCTTGTAATATGCTTTGCTTTTTCAATTATCATTTAGTTTTTCCTTTGAGTGCTTCTAACACTTTAGTTTGTAATTCTTTCCTTCTTCTCTCCGATACAATTTCGAGTACATCTGACAAGTTAGATATTCTCTCGTCAGTTGCATCTATTTCTTCTTGTTGAAATTGAATTATTTTATTCATTTGTTCTCTTTCCTATTTCCAGTTCTTTACTTCATTAACACCAAATCCATCTATCGAACACGCACCGCTATCCGTTGGCTTGTAATGTGCCTTAGAGTGCTGCGGGTACATATATTCAATCATTGCAAAGTTTGCTACATCTGCGAGAAATTCAGTGTTTCCAGTATCAATGTATTTCTGTAATCTCTTTTGTAAACTACCGATGGCATCGATCGTTTTTTCTTTTTTGTAATTCTCGGACACTGGCCCATATTTGTAAAACGACATAGCCATCATTTTTTGTCTGAGTTCATCAAACCCTTTTGAATATTCAGTATTTAATATTTCGTTAATTTCCATTAATTTTTCCTTCTGTCATTTTGACATTTAATCATTTCTCACACTCTGTACAAGCGTTTCTAGTGCGTTATGGCGAACATATTCGCTCATGTAGATAACTACACCTTTTCCATTCGTTCGTGCCACTAACCTACGCATACCGAGTGTGTCGAGTTCATACGTGCAACCTGTGTCAACTTCTCGTTTCGGAAGTGATACCCAATGTTTGAAGTCTACTTCTTTCTTCTTGCGACACTTCACAATTTCGGCATGACTGTATAACGGTTTCTGTTTCTCAATTACGATAACCTTTTCGATGATCGTGAATCTGTCTACCGTAACTCCTAGCACTTTTGCGATAGATTCGGCAACACTCAATTTGATTGTTCGTGATGTTTCAACATTCAGTAGCGTGTTGATGTAATTGCTATACAGTCCTGATTGTTTTGATACTTCTTTTGCTGTGTCAAACTTGCTTGATGTAATTAAATCTCGTAACGCTTTTTTATCGACTAATATGCGTGTAAGGTCTTTTCTATGCTTTCTCATTTAATACCCCTTTAAATTTTTCATAATTAACCATCCAATTTTCATCTAGAAGTTTATGTAAATTAATCATTGATGCGATAACTAATTCACAACACTGTTTCAATTCTTTATCTTTGTCATTTGTTAAGTTATGTTGTATACCACCCGAATTACTCATAAGTTCAATATCATATGCTATTTCATTTGACCGAATTGACCAAAAACTTCCATCAACTTGAATGTGATAATCTGTTTTTTCTTTTAGTATTTCTTGTTTATTCATTTTTCAATCTCCTTGAATCTGCTAACTCGTACTAAATTATCAATACCTTCTAAGCGAACATACACTTCTCCGAACGCTACGACTGTATCGGTTACGGTATATGTCTGATTTTTAATTAAGCCATTGATGGGAGATATACAAATAACTTGATCACCTATAATCATTTTGCAAACCCCCAACGAAATCCGTATGCTCTTTTTCTTTTTCCCAAACAAACCATGCTAATATATGTCTGACAAAACCCTAATGTTCTTTCAACTTCTACCCCACTTTTCCATATTTTAATTATATTTTTGTTTAAATCCATTTGAACCACAGGTTTACTACATGAAATAGCACCTCGTTCAATTCCAGTACCATATCGTAGGTTATCTATTCTTGATATCCATTCTAAATTTTCTATACTGTTGTTTGATTTATTCTCGTCTTTATGATTAACTTCAAACGCTTCATCTTCTCTGTCGATAAATGCGATGGCAACAAGCCGATGAACCGAAACTGTTTTAAATTTACCGCCCTTGCAAAGATGAACCTGAACATAACCACTTGTATCTTTCCCAGGTTTTAACATCCGCTCTTTAACTAATTGTTTAATATTATCGCTTCGAACAACAATTCTATCTACACTCTTAACTTTTCCAAAGTTGCTTACTTTGTAATAACCTTCGTAGCCAAGCACATCTCTCCATATTTCGTTCATTTACTTTCCTAACGCTTTCAAGCGTTCTTTCATTTATTTTCTAACTTGAATTGCTCTTTCATTTCTGATAGCAACACTTTCATACTCTCGGGTAATAATTCATTCTGTTTTACATACTGACTTCTCGACCTATATGAACGCATGAAGTTCGATGACACAACTGTGTTGAGTTGGTCAATATCCATTTGCGACCACTCTCTCAATTGTTGTGGTGTCGTAATCACTTGTACTTCTCTCGGCAACTTTGCATATTCGGCAATTGAATTTCTGCCACAGTTCCGTAACGCTAACATGACGATGTTCCATGCTTCCATTTCGGATAGCGATTGTTTGTGCGACAAGTCATATGCCTTTTGCTTGATTGCAGCGATCGTTGGTGGAAATGGATTCGTGTCTGATATGATGATTGCCTTAACGGCATTAGCAATTAGATTACCGTTATCTTCTGCGAACAGTTCCGACCATAGACTTACCATTACTTGTTTCTTCTCTACATCGAGTTTTGACACCCAATTAGGATAGCTAACTTCTAAGATTGCCATAACCTTTAACACTTCATTTTGGTTCATTTTCTTCTTCTTTCAACATGTCTAGGAATGACGGTACTTTCTTCTGCTTTTTTTGGAAGTTCTTTTCTTCCATGATTGGGAATACTCCAGTCCAACAATTCAATATGCTTTGATTGATACAGTCATTCATGTTATCCCCTTTCGATTGCAAATCTAGTAGTTTGGTACAGATCATTCCTTTTGCTTTATCTGTCATCGGTTTTCCAATCTTAATTCGCATTTGATTAAATTCCTTTAATGAATTTTTGAGTTCTTCATCATCACCAGCGAACGTTTCAAACACTCCCTTTTTTATACAATCTTTATCTTTATTAGTATTCTTATCATTCTTATCATTATTGTTTGTTGTTGATTGCTTGTTAGACGCTTGTTGATCGCTTGTTGATTGATTGTTAGATGGTGTGTTGATTTCTGTGTTAGCAACATCATCACTACCTTGATAATCAAGCCATTTCACTATCGTTATGACACTAAACTCGCTTGTTGATTCCTGTGTTAGTTCGTGTGTTGATTTTAGCCTATTCATCGAAGTGCGCACCTGTTGGACTGACAAACCACTTTGTTTAGCTAATTTACCATAACTTGATATAAACGATCCTGCTTGTATATCAACCCCACGCCACCTTTTGACTTTATGATTCGCCATAAGTAGACAGTGGATAAACAATTTTGTTGTATTTACATCTGTGTACCATTCCCATGATTCTAATTGTCGATACAGTTTTACATACCCTGCCATTACTTCTCCTTTCGCTTATCCATATAAGTAACTCCAACTGCATACGCACTCCATATGTCACTCTTAAATCCGTAGAACCAACCTTGCGCTTTTTTAGTCCCAACTACTCCGAATCTATCAATGAGTGCTTGTCGGATATTGCTATCCTTAGCTTTCATAGTTCCACATAGATTCATCTTTTCTTCCTTGCGATAGATGTACTCAACATTACATTTACTTGCTTGGGTAAACCTTCCTATCCATACGCAAGTATCAAATACTTCTTTGCCGACTGCCATTCCGTAACTAGCAATCATTTCGATAACAACTGTTAATTGTTCATCTGCTAGGTTATATTCAGTAACTTCAATTAAATTGATGATTTCTGAATTTGGAACTTTACCATGAAACAATGGAATATAATCGTTGTTAATAATGCAATATGCAGATTCTTCACTTCCAGGATCAATTGCTAATATGTTCATTCCTTTACTTCCTTTTTGTATATGTAATCAAGTTCTAATCCAGTGTTTAGATACTGTTTAGATGTGTGCAATAAATGCACTTCACTTCCATCTTTTGCGTTATTCGCTATAAATTCATTTGCCTGTTCGATAGATAGATGACTATTTTTAGCACCTATTTTATAAGTGAATTTTCCTTCTGCCTGTGCTTCTTCAATTTCTCTATCTATTGTTTCTGTTAGATAGTTACCTTCAATGAAATAATAGTCATACCCTTTTGCAGATATACCATCTAGCGTACCTGAATCTGTAAGGTGGAAATACTTCTTATCGTTAATCAATATTCGATACCCACAATTAGGGCAATCATGGTAAGCCTTAACAAGAGATAACTTACAGAATCCTAAGTTATAAGTCTTGTCAAAATCTAATATAATCACCTTTTTAATCTCTAAATCATCAAGTAAATCTTTTAACCATATGCCACATATGAATGTAATATTCGGATAATTCTTTTGAATCCGTTTAATCGTTGATGGGTTGAAATGATCTGCGTGTCTGTGAGTAAGTAACGCAACCTTTACACTTGCTAAATGCTCATGTAACGCTGTATAAGGCACACCAGCATCTACAAGAATAGAGTTCTCATAGATGATGGCGTTACCATTAGATGCGCTTGATATGACCTTATAATCGCTCATGTGATGTAACCTTAAATCTCAATGTCGATAACTTCTAACGGTTCATCTTGTGTTACTACTGGAGTTGATGTTTCACGGCTCATGTTCTTGCTATCCCATGCTTCGTTTTCATCAATCATGCCACCAACATCTTCAACGAACGCTTCTCTTAAAGCTCTCATAAGTGCAACCTTTTCAACCATCGTTGCGCCCTTTGTTGCCCAAATAGTATTTAATTCTCCACCACCTTTGTGCTGTGCAACTTCATCAAACGATACCGTTACTTCAACTGGCTTTTCCCAGTCCTTGCGATATACCGTTGCCCAACCACCGACTAATGTTTCAGAGTTTAACTTGAACGAACCTTTTCGCTGCTCAATTACGCCATCTTTTTCAATAATGATTCCCTGTGATCTACCGTTAAAATTAGGATTCTGAATCGCTCGTTTCAAAATTGCATCTTTACCTACTACGATTTGAGCAGGAGAACTACCATACTTGATAAGATATGCTTCCTTTAAGAATGGATTTAATTTTCTTACCTTGCATAATTCTGTAAAGAATTTGAATTCAGGTAATGTTATTTTGTTATCTCCTGTTAAAAATCTCTGCACAATTTCCTGTGTAAGTTTAATCTCGTTACCGTCAATCTCGTAGATGACTGCAATCTCTTTTTGTGTTGAATCTGCCATTTATTCTCCTTTTGTGCTAAATTTTTTAGCAATTCTTTCATCAATAAGATTGTCTAAATATGCTTTATTATCTGAATTCAACATTACATTTTTTGGTATATCGAACGCACTATCGGACAACTCTTTTTTAGCCATGATTTTTTTAGTTACAAATTGAACTATTTCATCACTCTTAGAATTTAGAAAATCTTTATAACTTCTTGATATAATCTCCTTAAAATCGTAAGGTGACATTTCGTAACAATTCATTCTTCGATTGCTAATTTGTCTAACTACTTCTGCTCTAATTTCATCTTCTATCCCTTTAAAGAATTTCTCTCCATCAAATTCACCATCATTGTCAATATACCGTTCGAGTTCTACTTCAATTTTAAATTCCATTTATTCTCCTTTTGAGCCGTTTGCTCGTACAATGTATTCATTGATTTCATCTACTGTGATTCCTAACGCTAATAATTCTTCTCTATCTTCTTCACGCATGATAGTTGTGTATGTAATTTCAGAATAGAATGAATGCTTATCAATTAAATATTTGTGCAAATCTCTTATAGTACAATTAAGTTTTCTAATTGTAAATTTAGTAATTACTGCATTATTTTTTAACATTAAATTTTCTTTTAATAATCCAACATATTTATCTTCAATCCACTTTAAATTTGAAGTTAAAACATCAACTTCATTTGCCATTTATTTATTCTCCTTTTTCTGTGTCTACTCTGCGACACCAACTTAGTAATATCGGATTGCCTTCTCTCTGTAACTCTCTGCGTTCTCTACCGTCAAGTTTTATCCAGTTGGAATTGTTGATGACTATTTCCATACATTCAGGAGACATTCCTTCGTGGCTTATTCCCCAACTCTTGAAAAGTTCAATGTCGAATGTCCATTTATAGCGATTCATCTTTACTCCAATCGAGTGCTTTTCCGCATCTGAAACAAAAGTTGCTTTCATCTGATTGCCATACAGACTTATTACACTTAGGACAAAACTTAACCAAACCTGTAATTTTTACTTTCATTGGTGTTGCTCTGTCGACTATCTCTTTGAATGACTCAAAGTGTTTCGGCAAATCTTCAAGTTTGCCAATGACTAAACCCTTTGAAATTATTGAACCTATAACTTCATATGCTTCTTCGTATTTATTCATTTTCGTTCTCGCTTTCATTGAACATTTTGAAACAATCGTCACAGTAGACACTATCGGGATCCATGCAATCTTCAACATCAATTACTTCGTCGCACATGGCACATCGGAATATTTTATCCGCTGGGTACAAGAAGTCACGTTCTGCGGAATCGAAATCACTCATTTACCCACACTTTCCATTTCCAGTAACAATTGCTCTGTTCTCTCGCCCCTGTCATATCGTTGTAGCAATTCCCAAACCTTTGTCGATAGTCCGATGTAATATAGATTTTCTGCTGTCCATAATAGCGCCTGACACCGTTTATGCGCATTTACAAAACGTTCACTCATGTTCGGCATTGTATGCTCTCACTTTGTTTAATATGCTTTTCCATGATTCGTAATTGCCACCTTCATTTCCATCAACCATTCTAATTTGTTGATAAATCAGTGACAATTCTTCTTGTCTTTCCATTTCTTTATCACTTGCATTGAACGCTGGATGAACTTTATCAAACATTATCTATTTCTCCTTTTACCTTTTCGGGCGTATTTTTTAACTCATTCCAACACTTTTCACACAAGTTATTATCTGGACATTCCGTTTCTTCAACATTGAATTTTTTGCCACATTCGATACAGGTTTCCCAGCTTTCGACTTCACTCATGTGTTTACCTTTGCGAGATATGCGTCTATCTCTTTATTTGTGATACCTAATTCAATTAGCTTTGCTCTGCGATAACTTCTAACTACATATCCCTTCTCTTTGTCGTTTGGATTTACCCATGACGATTCTTGCTCTATCGCCCATTCATGCAACATGGCACATTCTAATTGTTCCTTCTGAATCTGCTCTGCGTACTTCTCTACTTGTGACTGTAACTGCTTGACTGTATCCGCTAACTCGACATATTCGGTTAATGAAATCTTTACTGTTCCTTCCATTAGTTATTCTCCCAATCAATTGCTTGTAAACATTTACCACACCCATAACCTTCGACAACATCCTTATTGCATATAGGACACTTTCCTATACTCACTCCAAATCTTGAAGTAACTTTATTCAATGGCTTCATCGGTTCTGCTCTACCAATTAATTCTTCAATAACTTCAATATCGTTTGAATATGCGGTCGCTGCATCATCATCGCTTCCGTTCATTGAATCAGATAATGATTGATAGTCATTGTCGATTATTCTATTGAATACTTCTCTATATCCGTACATATTTTTTCTTTCCGGCTCGATTATTCGATTGCCATTATGCTTGTGATGCTACCTTGAAACACATCGTTGAAATTCCCTGACTTGATTATGCTTTTAGGTACTTTCGTTACATCAACTATAATTTCCAAAATTGATCCATCTTCGCTCATGCAATAGTCTTTAGAAATCTGCGTGGTCGTTACCAATGATTTACTCCGGATAATGTCATCTAGGTAATCCGCTTTCGGCTTCAATTCTCCAATGATCTGATTT